>CABDYJ010000173.1_pt1 | contig 33365 bp, 36 predicted proteins | sample 3131991 | NCBI WGS metagenome assembly CABDYJ01 (sample SAMEA5534337, study PRJEB31848) | metagenome | biome: tundra; feature: field; material: soil | place: USA | collected 2013-05 | depth 0.45 m
ATTCCCGTCGTCGCGCTTTCACAGCTGTCGCGCGCGCCGGAGCAGCGCACCGCTGAGAACAAGCGCCCGCAGCTCTCCGACCTCCGCGAGTCGGGAGCGATCGAGCAGGACGCCGATCTGGTCATGTTCATTTTCCGCCAGGAGATGTACGACGGCCCCACCGACAAGGACGGCAACTCGCTCGAAGGACGCGCCGAGATCATCGTCGGCAAGCAGCGCAACGGACCAACCGGCTTCGTGAATCTCTACTTCAACAAGACCTACACCCGCTTCGAGAATCTGTCGCCCCGCCTGACGCCGCAGTGAGCCCGAAAGCAAAAACCGTATATCGCTGCACGAACTGCGGCGCTGACCACCCCAAGTGGGCCGGGCGCTGCGACGTGTGCGGCGAGTGGAATTCACTGGTCGAAGAGATGGCGACGAAGACTTCGGCCGCTACTGCGTCGAGCCGTCGCGCGGGCGGTCAGAAGTCGATGGGCGAAGGCGGAAGCGTGGCACCGACGCCCCGACTCCGCGACATCAAGAGCTCGGCGGGACGCCGCCTCAAGACGGGAATCAAGGAATTCGATTTCGTGCTCGGCGGCGGGATCGTCCCGGGTTCGATGGTTCTGGTCGGTGGTGAGCCTGGCATCGGCAAGTCGACGCTGCTTCTTCAGGTCGCCGGACGGCTCCAGGAGCTCGGGCACTCCACCCTGTACGTGTCGGGTGAGGAATCCGCGCTCCAGGTGAAGCTGCGCGCTGAGCGCCTGCACGGATCCGCCGAAGACGTCGCGCTGCTGAACGAGACGCTGCTCGAGACGATCATCGCCACCGCCGGCTCGCAGCGGTTTGATGCAATCGTTGTCGATTCGATTCAGACGGTTTTCACGAGCGATCTCGAGGGCGCACCCGGCAACGTCGGTCAAGTGCGGGAATGCGCGGCGCGTCTGATGCGCTTCGCCAAGGAGACGGAGACGACGGTGTTCGCGGTTGGGCATGTCACCAAGGGCGGCGGCATCGCCGGCCCCAAGACGCTCGAGCACATCGTCGACACGGTCCTTTACTTCGAGGGCGAGGGGATGCTGGAGCACCGCATCCTCCGCGCGACGAAGAACAGGTTCGGGAGCGTGGACGAGATCGGAGTCTTCAGAATGACCGAGGAAGGACTCATCGCCGTCGAGAATCCATCCGAGCTTTTCCTTGGCGACCGTCTCAACAACTCTTCCGGAAGCGCCGTCACAGCTCTGCTGGAAGGCTCTCGTCCCGTGCTGATCGAGATTCAGGGCCTCGCGGCGAAAGCGGGCTACGGAACTCCGCAGCGCGTCAGCACAGGATTCGACGGGCGTCGTCTGGCGCTGCTCCTGGCTGTGCTCGACAAGCGGGCGGGCCTATCTTTCTCCCAGCTGGATGTCTTCCTCAATGTGGTGGGAGGAGTGCGGATGCAGGAGCCGGCAGGCGATCTCGCGGTGGCGAGCGCGCTCGCATCGAGCGTGTACGATCGCCCCGTGGCAAACTCCGCGATCTTTCTCGGGGAGGTCGGGCTCGGAGGCGAGATCAGGCCGGTATCGCAGGCCGAGCGGCGGCTCGGAGAGGCAGCGAAGATGGGGATGACGACCGCATACATGGCGGAGCGGGGAATTCCAAAGCGCGGACCGCGCGGCCTGGAAATCATCGGCGTGCGAACGGTCAACGATCTGTTCCGACAGCTCTTCCACGCCTAAATGAAGCGCGACGTCGGTGTGATCATCGTCGCCGCCGGCACCGGGTCACGCACCGGATCGACGGAGCTCAAGCAGTTTCGGTGGGTCGCGGGCAAGCCCATGCTGCTCCACAGCATTCAGACATTTCAGGCGCGGGCCGACGTAGCAATGGTGGTCTGCGTCCTGCCGCGTGAGTACGTCGGAGATCCGCCGCCCTGGATATTCCAGAGCGACGCCGAGCGGCTCCTGCTGTCGGTTGGCGGACGACACCGGAGCGAGTCGGTGGCCAACGGTCTCGAGGATCTTCCGGTCGAGTGCGAGATCGTAGTCATTCACGACGCGGCTCGCCCCCTCGTGTCGACCGAAACGATTGCGCGGGTGATCGAAGAAGCCCGGAAGGGAAATGGCGCCATCGCCGCTCTGCCGGTCGCCGACACGCTCAAGCGGGTCGATTCAAGCGGCAAGGTCGTCGTGACAGTTGATCGCTTCGGGCTGTGGAGAGCGCAGACCCCGCAGGCCTTTCCTCGCAAGGTCCTCGAGCGCGCGCACCGCGAGGCGCGAGAGGCGGATCGCGTGGCGACCGACGACTCCGCGCTCTGCGAGCAGATCGGGCTGCCGGTCGTGGTGGTGCGCGGAAGTGAGCGCGCGGTCAAAATCACCGAAGAAAATGATTTCGCGCTGGCGGAGGCGCTAAGTATCTTCCGCGAATGAAGCCCCAGCCGATGGTCGTGCCGTTCTGGTCGCCGGGAGAAGTCGAGGCTGCCATCAATGGAACGCTCGCCCATCTCGCCGCCGGAAAGGTACTCGCGTACCCCACCGAAACCGTCTATGGATTTGGCGGCGCGCTGGATGAGCGGTCCGTGCAGCAGCTCGTGAGCCTCAAAGGCCGCCCACCCGGCAAGCCGTTTCTCCTGCTCGTCGCCGCCAGTGAGATGATCACGCGTCTCGGACTTCATCTCACCGGCTACGCGTCGACGTTCGCCGCGCGATTCTGGCCAGGTCCGCTCACGCTCGTGCTTCCCGGCGGCGAAAAGAGAGTGCCCGATCTAGTGCGCGGACCGGAAGGTGGCGTTGCCGTGAGATGGACGCCGCATCGCTCGCTGGCGCGGCTCATTCTCGCGCACGGCCACCCCATAACATCCACCAGCGCGAACCGTCCCGGGGTGCCGCCGGCCACCGCGGCCGATCAGATCGTCTCACAGTGGAGTGACGCGATCGCCCGCGGGACTTTGCGCGTTCTCGATGGCGGACGCCTTCGGGAGTCGGAGCCATCGACCGTTGTCGACTGCACGGGAAGACTCCCGCGAGTCATTCGGCCGGGCGCGATCCCGGCCTCCAAATTGAGGGAGAGCGTACCCGACCTTGTCGGAGATGCGTAGAGAATGAATCTCCTCTTCGTCTGCAGCGGCAACACCTGCCGAAGCCCCATGGCCGAAGCGCTCGCGCTGAAGATCGCGAGGCACCGGGGCATCGAGGACCTCAACGTCTCGAGCGCGGGAACGAATGCGTGGGACAACGTCCCCGCCACTGACGAGGCGCTCCTCGTTGGAATGGAGCGCGACATCGATCTCACCGGACATCGCGCCAGGAAGCTCACGCCCGCGATTGTCTCCGAAGCCGATCTCATTTTCGTCATGACACCCGGCCACGTGGAGCAGGTGAAGCAGCTGGGCGGGCGGGGAAAGGTTCATGTGATCGACGAATACGCCTCAGGCACGGCGAACCAGGGAGTAGTGGATCCTTACGGCGGCGACCTCGAAGCCTACCGGCACACCGCCGACGTGCTGGAGCGGGAGCTCGAGAAGTTGTTCGACCGCCTTGCCAGCTGAGAGTGTGGCTCCCGTGAGCAAAATTCCGGGGCGGCTCGTGCTGCTGGGGCATCCGGTGGCGCATTCGCTCTCCCCAACCTTTCAGAATGCCGCACTCCGCGCGGCCGGGATTTCGCTCCTCTATGAGGCGGTCGACGTCCTGCCCCGCGATCTTCTCGCGCTGCTCAGAAAGCTGAAGGACCTCGGTGTTGCTGGCAACGTCACTATTCCACACAAGGTCAAAGTCCACGCCAGCTGCGACGAGCTCACCGATATCGCGAAGCGGGTGGGAGCGGTGAACACGTTCTGGTTCGAGTCGGGCCGGCTGCACGGCGACAATACCGACGTCGGAGGTTTCGACGCGGCCGCTCGCGCCCTGCTCGGGGGAGAGACGGCAGGAGCGCGAATCGTCGTGCTTGGAAGCGGTGGCGCGGCCGCCGCCGTCATTGCGGCGGCGGAGCAATGGGCCGACTCCCAGGTCGCGATCGTCGCGCGCAGCTCCGAGCGCGCGTCAAAGCTGGCCCGACGCTTTCGCGATGTCGCGCGAGTCGAAAAGAGTGTCGAACTGGCGCTCGCGGACGCGACATTGATCGTCAACGCGACGCCCGTTGGACAACGGGAGGCCGAACAACCTCTGGACGTTGGAATCATTCCAAAGACGGCCGCGGTGATGGACCTCGTTTACCGCCGCGGAGGAGACACGCCATGGGTGAAAGCGGCGCGAAAGAGGGGCAATCCCGCGGCGGACGGCCTGCCGATGCTGCTCGAACAGGGCGCGCTCTCATTCCAGCGCTGGTTCGGGATCGAGCCGGATCGGGAAGTAATGCGGCAGTCGCTGCTCTAGCGAGCGCAGGTCGAAGGTTTGGCGCAAGCGAGCATCTCAGCGGGGTCATGGATCTTCTTCTGCCGCGCGCCTGCGTTTCCTGCGAGCGACTGTTGTCGCGACTCGAGACAGGAATCGTGTGCAGTTTGTGCTGGTCGCGGCTGCCCTATCTGCCGTCGCCGCGATGCGAGCGGTGCGGCCACCCGATGTCGACCGGGCGCTGCCGATGGTGTGAGCTTCTCCCGCCGTTCGTTCGCGCCGTTAGGTCCGTGTGCTGGATGCCGGTCGAGCCGGCGTCGAGCATCGTTCACGCGCTCAAGTACGATGGCTGGGCCGCGGTCGCAGATGAAATCGCGGAGCGGATGAGTCGGCTATCCTGGCCGCCGGATGTGGTCGACGAGAGAGCGGCGCTCGTGCCGATTCCGCTCGCCGCAGCGAGAAGACGCCAGCGTGGCTATAATCAGAGTGCGCTCATCGCTCGCGGACTTGGGCTGCGGTGGCGCATTCCCGTATGGGAAGATGTCGTCGTGCGGTCGCGCGAGACCGGCTCGCAGACAAGGTTGACACCTGAAGAAAGGCTGGACAATGTTGCGGGTTCGTTTCGCACCGGTGAACGACAGCTCGAGGAATTTAGCGGCGCGCACCTCGTGATCGTCGACGACGTTGTGACAACAGCCGCGACGCTCAACACGTGCGCGAAGGTGCTGTACGAATCGGGTGCGCGAATAATCAGTTACGTGACTTTCGGCCGGGCTCACGCAAGCGGTGACCGGCTTTAACCGAACGGAGTTGGCGGAATGGCAACAAGGGTAGGCATCAACGGATTTGGACGCATTGGCCGCCAGGTCGTGCGCGCGGCGAAGAACCAAGGCGTCGCCGATCTCGACTTCGTCGCGGTGAATGATCTCACCGACACGAAAACGCTGGCGCACCTGTTCAAGTACGATTCGGTGCACGGCACCTATCAGGGTGACGTCGAGGCGGGGAAGGATTCGATCGTGATCGATGGCGACGAGATCAAGATCCTTTCCCAGAAAGATCCCGGCGCGCTCCCGTGGAAGGAGCTGGGCGTGGACATCGTTCTCGAATCCACCGGTCGCTTCACTGATGCCACCGCTGCCCGCAAGCACATCGAGCAGGGTGCCAGGAAGGTGCTGATTTCCGCGCCCGCCAAGGGCGAGGATATCACCATCGTCATGGGTGTCAACAGCGACAAGTACGATTCGGCAAAGCACACGATCGTTTCCAACGCCTCGTGCACGACGAACTGCCTGGTGCCGATGGTCAAGGTCATTCGCGACAACTTCGGTTTCCGTCACGCATCGATGGTGACGATCCACAGCTACACCAACGACCAGCAGATCCTCGATCTCCCGCACAAGGATCTGCGCCGCGCTCGAGCCGCGGCGTTGTCCATGATCCCGACGACGACGGGAGCGGCAAAAGCAACCTCGCTCGTCATCCCCGAGGTGAAGGGGAAGATCGACGGCAGCTCCATTCGCGTTCCGACTCCCGACGTGTCGTACACGATTCTCACCGTCGAGATCGAGAAGGCGGGCGCCACCAAGGAATCGGTGAACGCCGCTTTCAAGAAAGCGGCGGCCGAGGGCCCGCTCCAGGGGATCCTTCGCTACACGGAGGAGGAGCTCGTTTCGAGCGACTTCATCGGCGATCCGGCGTCGTGCATTCTCGACTCGAAGACCACCAACGTCATCGACGGCACCCTCGTCACGGTGCAGGGCTGGTACGACAACGAGTGGGGCTACGCCTGCCGCTGCGTCGACATGCTCCGCTTCATGGGGTCGCGACTCTAGACCGAGCCCGGATCATGAAAAAGAAATCCGTCCGCGATCTCAGCGACGCGCAGGTGCGGGGCAAGCGGGCCCTCCTTCGCGTCGACTTCAACGTTCCCCTCGACGACGATTGCAACATCACCGACGACACGCGCATTCGTGCCTCGCTGCCGACGATCAAGTTGTTGCTCGATCGCGGCGCGCGTCCGGTAATTCTCTCACATCTCGGACGACCGAAGGGAAAACCGGATCCCAAGTACTCGCTGCAACCAGTGGCTGCGCGCCTCGAAAAGCTGATCGGGTGCAAGGTGAACTTCGTCGAGTCGACCGATTCGGACGAGGCGCTTCAGGCGTGCGCGAATCTCAAGGCGGGAGAGATTCTACTCCTCGAAAACACGCGCTTCCTCGGCGGCGAGGAGAAGAACGATCAACGGCTGGCGCGAACGCTTGCGGAGCTCGGCGACTTTTTCGTGAATGATGCCTTTGGCGCAGCGCACAGGGCGCACGCATCGACCGTCGGCGTCGCCGAATATCTGCGGCCGGCTGTGGCGGGACTGTTGATGCAGAAGGAGCTTGAGTACCTCGGTGGCGCGCTCGCAAATCCGCAGCACCCGTTCATCGCGATACTCGGCGGAGCCAAGATCTCGGGAAAGATCGACGTCATCGAGCAGCTACTTCCGAAAGTCGATGGTCTGCTGATCGGCGGCGCGATGGCGTGCACTTTCTACCGGGCAATGGGGCTCCAGACGGGAAAGTCGCTGGTCGAGGAAGACCGCGTCGCGATGGCGAAGGATCTGCTCGCGCGTGGCGGCATGCGCCTCACTCTCCCACACGACGCGATGGTCGCGCCTTCGCTCGAGCGAGCGAACGAAGCAAAGGCCGTCCCGCGCAACGCAATCCCGAAAGATCAGGCGATGTTCGACATCGGGCCGCAATCGGCCGCGTCCTACTCGCGCGCGATCGCGTCGGCCAAGACGATCATCTGGAATGGCCCGATGGGCGTCTTCGAAACGCCACCGTTCGACGCCGGCACCCGCGCCGTAGCGGAAGCGATGGCGAACGCGACGGGGAAGGGCGCGACCACGATCGTTGGCGGCGGGGACTCCGCGGCTGCAGTAGCTGAAGCAGGACTCGAGGGGAAGATGAGCCACGTCTCCACCGGCGGCGGCGCGTCACTCGAATTCCTGGAGGGCAAGAAACTCCCGGGAGTGGAAATCCTCGACGAGGCCGACCAGTGAAACGTCCAGTTCTCGCTGCCAACTGGAAGATGAACAACGGCCCGACGGCGGCGAAAACTTTCATGGACGCGTTTCTCGCGAGCTACGCGCCGCGGACCGACCGCACGGTCATCATCTTCCCTCCCGCGGTCTCACTCACCACGGTAGCGGCAGCCACGTCCGGCCGGACCGACGTTCTGGCCGGGATTCAGAACATTCACTGGGCAGAGAAGGGGGCTTTCACCGGCGAGATCTCGGCGCCGATGGCAGCCGATGCTGGTGCGCGCGTCGTGCTCGTGGGACACTCGGAGCGGCGACACGTCTTCGGCGAGACGGACGCGCAGTGCGCGAAGAAGTGCCTCTCGGCATCGCGCGCCAAGCTCGCCTTCATGCTTTGCGTCGGGGAGACCATCCAGCAGCGAGAAGCGGGAGAAACCGAGAGCCTCGTGACCCGTCAGCTGCGCGAGGGATTATCGCAGACGCCGAATCTCATCTCGGCTGATTTCATGCTCGCCTATGAGCCGGTGTGGGCAATCGGTACTGGCCTCACCGCGTCAGTTGGCGATGCGTCCGCGATTCATACTGTGCTCCGCTCGGAGCTCTGCCAGATGATCGGCACCAGGGGCGGCGAGATTCCGATACTCTACGGAGGAAGCGTCAACTCGACGAACGCGGCCAGCCTTCTCGGCGCGCCGGAAGTCGACGGGCTCCTCGTTGGAGGAGCAAGCGTGGATGCGTCTTCGTGGCTCTCGATCGCGCAGACTTGACTGAATTCCCATCGCCGCCGATATTGAAACGCTGGACTGAACCTTAATTCTATCAATGCTTTACACGTTTCTTCTCACACTGCTCGTCATAGACTGCGTCGTGCTGATGCTGGCCATTCTGCTTCAGAGCGGAAAGGGCACCGGCCTCGCCGCGAGCTTCGGTGGCGCAAGCTCGTCTCCCGACGCACTGATCGGAATCCGTCAGGCCGGAAACATCCTCACCAAGATGAGCTGGTGGGGCGGCGGCGTTTTCCTCGGTCTCTGCTTCGTTCTGCAAATCATGTCGACGCACACGTCGGCGCCGCGGTCCGTCCTCGAGAAGGGCCTGGGGACCCAGCCCCAGAACGTGGCGCCTCCGCCGACATCGGCTCCAGCGGTTCCGCTCGAGCCAGCGCCGGCGACCACCGCTCCTTCGGGAACGAAGACGGCGAAACCTCCAGCTACCACTCCGAAGCGGTAAGTTGGCAGCCAAGACTCGAATCACTGAGCCGGGGTTCCTCCTCCTTGAGGACGGAACCCTTTTTCGTGGGCGCATGGCCGACTCGAATGCGGCACTGCTGCCCGCCGTGGCCGAGGTCGTTTTCACGACCAACATGACCGGCTACCAGGAGGTCTTCACCGATCCGTCGTATCGGGGACAGATCGTCGTGATGACGGCGCCACAGATCGGCAACTATGGCGTCAACGCGGAGGACCCGGAATCCAGCGCGCCGCAGGTCGCCGGAGTAGTGGTTCGCGAGCTGTCGGAGACTTACTCGAACTGGCGCGCGACGGGCGGACTGGGAGCTTGGCTTGCAGCATCTCAAGTTCCGATAATTCAAGATGTTGACACTCGCCGTCTAACTCGGCACTTGAGGTCGGTTGGCGTGATGCGCGGAGTCATCGGCGCCGGCGATCAGCCCGACGAAGCGAGCAGGGCGGCGCTCGAGGCGTGCCCGTCTATGGAAGGGTTGGATCTCGCGTCCCGCGTGTCGACCCGAGAGCCCTATAGCTGGGGAGATCCGCGCGCGCGTCACCACGTCGTCGCCTACGACTACGGAATCAAGCGCAACATCCTCAGACTGTTCGATGAGAACGATTGCCGCGTAACCGTAGTCCCCGCCGACACATCGGCGGATGCGGCGCTGGCTGAGGACCCGGACGGAATCTTTCTGTCGAACGGGCCCGGCGACCCCGATGCTGTGTCGTACGCTCCCGAGATCATCCGGACACTGACCTCCAAAGGAGTGCCCATCTTCGGGATCTGCCTGGGGCATCAGCTGTTAGCACTTACCTTCGGTGGCTCGACCGCGAAGATGTCCTACGGACACCGGGGCGGAAATCACCCAGTGAAGGAAGTCGAGACGGGCCGCGTCCTGATCACGTCGCAAAACCATGGGTTTGCGGTCGAAGGAGATGAGCGGTCGGTAAAGGGTGCGGGCGATCTGGAAGTCACTCACGTCAATCTGAACGACGGAACCATAGAAGGTCTTCGGCACCGAACCCTCCCGGTTTTCGGGGTCCAGTACCATCCGGAGGCCGCGCCGGGCCCCCACGACGCCCGGCCCCTCTTCCAGGACTTCCTCAGTGCCCTCAGGGTGGCAGTCAGGTAGCGTCAAAATCGCCTTGACACCATATTAGTAAAGCCATAGTTTCAAAGCACTTACGCGCTCAGGCGCGCGTCCATATGGAGTTTTTCAATGACTAAAGCCGACCTCGTCGAGCGTGTCACGACCCAGATTTCACGCACCGCCGGGCCGATGATCTCAAAGAAAGATTGCGCTCGCGTCGTGGACGCTTTCCTCGAGGCGATCAAGGAATCCCTCCAGACCCAGGAAAACATCGAGGTCAGGGGATTCGGCACATTCAAGATTCGCAATCGGAAAACCCGGATGGCGCGCAATCCACGCACCGGCGCTCCAGTTGAGGTTTCCGCGCGACCCGTCCCAGTCTTCAAGCCGTCAAAAGAGCTGCGAGCCCTCGTCGCTGGCGTGCACATGTCGCAGATGTCGGAAGCATAAGGACTTAGCTTCACAGCAGGCGAGGGGGAGTGCGCACGTGGCCACAGTGACGGTGCAGCTGTTTGCTTCATACGCCGAGAGCTTCGGCGGACCCACTCTCAAAATTCCGCTCGACCCCGGCACCACCGTTGGAGATCTTGTCCACAGCATCCGGTCCCTTCCGGGTGCCTACGTCCTTCCCGAATCTCCCCGCGTAGCCGTCAACAGAAGATTTGCGTCCTTCGACCAGGTGGTCGATTCCCAGGACGAGGTGGCGTTGATTCCCCCCGTGGCGGGCGGATGAGACGCTCGGCGATTGTCACCAGGGAGATAGACCCGGCCGCGTTGATGGCCGAGGTGCAGTCCACGGAATTCGGCGCCATTTCCCTGTTCGCCGGGACTGTGCGCGACACGAACGATGGCCGGAGCGTGACCGCAATCGATTACTCCGCCTACACTTCTATGGCAGAGTCCGAGCTCGAGAGGATTCTCGCCGAGGCTCAAGACCGGTTTGGAGTTATGGCAATCGTCGTGGAGCATCGCGTCGGTGGCCTCGCCCTCGGAGACGTGAGCGTCGCGATCGTTGCCGCCCACGTTCATCGTGCTCCCGCGCTCGACTGCACGCGTTTCGTGATCGAGGAGATCAAGAAGCGAGTTCCGATCTGGAAGCGGGAGCACTACGCCGACGGCGCCCGCGAGTGGGTCGATCCCACAGCGAGCGGAGTCGCGACCACGTGAGCGTCACGCTGCGCGACAGCTTCGGCCGGAGAATCGATTATCTCCGCATCTCCGTCACTGACAGGTGCAATTTCCGCTGCCTGTACTGCATGCCCGCCGCAGGACTCGAATGGCTTCCCAAGTCCCATATCCTCTCCTACGAAGAGATCGCGCAGGTCGTGAGCGAGCTGGCCCCCCTCGGCTTGCGACGGCTCCGGATCACGGGTGGTGAGCCGACATTGCGCCCGCAACTCGAGCTTCTGGTAGGGATGCTGCGGTCGATTCCCGGAATCGAGGACATCTCGCTCTCGACCAATGGAGTGCGATTGTCCGAGCTCGCGGGATCGTTCAGGCAGGCGGGGCTCGATCGCGTCAACATGAGTGCCGACTCGCTCCGGCCCGATCGCATCAGAGCGATCTCGCGGCGAAACATCAACTTCGACCCGATCGCGGCGGCAACGGCGGCGGAGCAGGCGGGACTCTCGCCCATCAAGATCAACGTCGTCGTCATGCGCGGCATCAACGACGATGAGCTCTGCGACTTCGCGCGCCTCACGGTCGAGCACGAATGGCACGTGAGATTCATCGAGCTGATGCCGGTGGGAGAGATGCGGGAGCTCACCTGGGACCACATCGTCCCCAGCGAAGAGGTTTTGCGACGCCTGGAAGAGATCGCGCCACTCGAGCCCGTCGCGGGCCCGTCCCGAGGAAACGGGCCTGCGCGGTACTTTCGCTTTGACGGCGCGCGCGGGACGGTTGGCGTCATCACCCCGATGTCGCACACATACTGCGGCAGTTGCAACCGCGTGAGGCTGACCGCGGACGGACGCCTCCGCACCTGCCTCTTCGGTGATGATGAGGTCGATCTTCGCTCTCCCCTGCGGGAAGGATTGCCCCTCGAGCCATTTTTTCGCAGCGCGCTCTCCTCGAAGCCGAAGGAGCACCATCTCCTCCAGATGCAGGTCGGCGGTCTTCAGGCGCTGTCGCAAGTCGGCGGCTGAAAACTCGCCATTCGAGCGGCGGCCGGGTAGCTTTCGCGCACGACTCTTCACAATTACAACGAGAAAATGGTCAATAAGATTACGGTGGTCGGCGCTGGCAACGTCGGTGCGACCACCGCGCAGCGCATAGCCGAGAAAGAGCTCGCCCGCACCGTCGTGATGGTCGACGTGATGGAAGGAATTCCACAGGGCAAGGCGCTCGACCAGTGGCAGTCCGCTCCGATTGAAGGCTTCGACTCCCGCGTCATCGGCACCAACACCTACGACGAGACGCATGACTCCGAGATCGTCGTCATCACGGCCGGCATTGCGCGCAAGCCAGGCATGTCGCGCGACGATCTCCTCAACACCAACGCCGGAATCGTCAAGCAGGTCTCCGAGCAGATCAGGACGACCTCTCCGAACGCAATCTTGATCGTCGTCTCCAATCCGCTCGACGTGATGTCGTACGTCGCGATGAAGGTGACCGGGTTTCCCCGCCAGCGCGTGCTGGGCATGGCGGGCGTTCTCGACACCGCGCGGTATCGCGCATTTATCGCCGAGGCGCTCGACGTCTCCGTGCGGGACATCCAGGCGATGGTGCTCGGCGGACACGGTGACACCATGGTGCCCCTGATCTCCTACACCTCGGTGAGCGGAATTCCGATCACGCAGCTGATGCCGCAGGCCAAGCTCAACGCGATCGTCGAGCGTACGCGCGGCGGGGGAGCGGAAATCGTGAAGCATCTGAAGACCGGCTCCGCCTATTACGCTCCGTCAGCGGCGGCGGTTCAGATGTGCGAGTCGATCGTTTTCGATCAGAAGCGCATTCTCCCATGCGCCGCCTGGCTCGAAGGCGAATACGGGATGTCGGGTCTCTTCCTCGGCGTTCCCTGCAAGCTCGGTCGCGGCGGGATCGAGAAGATCATTGAAGTGGAGCTCACCCGAGAGGAGCGGGATGCCCTGGCGAAGAGCGCGGACGCCGTCCGCGAGCCGATGGGCGCGGTAAAGCTGTAAGACGCCGATGGGCAGGCTTCGCATCTTCTACGCCTCCATGGTCGGCAAGAAAGTCGTCATGGGAGTCACCGGGCTCATCGGAGTCGGCTTTGTCATCATGCACTCGCTCGGCAACCTGCTCGTCTTCCGCGGGCCCGCGGCCATCAACTCCTATTCACATTTCCTCAAGAGCACGGGCGAGCTGCTCTGGGGTTTGCGGATCCTTCTCATCGTCGCCGTCATTTTTCACGTGATCGCAGCGGTTCAGCTGACGCTGCAGAGCAGGGCGGCACGGCCGCTCGCGTACACGAAGCAGGAGCATCAGGCCGCGACAGTGGCTTCCCGCACGATGCGTTGGGGCGGGGCGCTCCTGCTCGTGTTCATCGTCCTTCACGTTCTGCACTTCACGACCGGCACTATCAGGCCGGCTGGCGTCTTCAGCCCGGACGATGTGTACGCCAACGTCGTGACCAGCTTCCGCATCTGGTGGGTTGCACTCTTTTATGTGGCAGCGATGGTCGCCCTCGGCCTTCACCTCTTCCACGGCGCGTGGAGCTCGGTGAGGAGCGTTGGCGTGAGCCCGCCCTCGCCTCAGCCTTTGCACCATCGGATCTCCTTCGCGATCGCCCTACTCGTGTGGGCGGCCTTCACCGCTGTGCCGATAGCGGTCGCGGCCGGTATCGTTCGATGACCGTTCAGCTCGAGGCGCACATCCCGAGCGGCCCACTGGCGCAGAAGTGGGACAAGCACCGCTTCGAGATGAAGCTCGTGAGCCCCGCGAACAAGCGGAAGCATACGATAATCGTCGTCGGCTCGGGATTGGCGGGCGGTGCCGCCGCGGCAACGATGAGCGAGCTGGGCTACAACGTGAAGTGCTTCTGCTTCCAGGACTCGCCGCGCCGGGCGCACAGCATCGCGGCGCAGGGCGGAATAAATGCCGCCAAGAATTATCAGAACGACGGGGACAGCATCTACCGCCTTTTTTACGACACGATCAAGGGCGGCGACTTCCGCTCCCGCGAAGGCAACGTCTACCGCCTCGCTGAGCTGAGCGTGAACATCATCGACCAGTGCGTGGCGCAGGGAGTTCCGTTCGCGCGCGAGTACGGCGGGCTGCTCTCCAACCGGTCGTTCGGCGGCGCCCAGGTGTCACGGACCTTCTACGCGCGCGGACAGACGGGGCAGCAGCTCCTCCTTGGCGCGTATCAGGCTCTCGAGCGCCAGATCGCGCGCGGCGGCGTGACCATGTATCCACGCACGGAGATGCTCGATCTCGTCGTCATCGACGGCAAGGCGCGCGGCATCGTCGTCCGTGATCTGGTGACGGGCGCCATCGAGTCCCACGCGGGAGAGGCGGTTGTTCTCGCCACGGGAGGATACGCCAACGTGTTCTACCTTTCGACCAACGCGCAGGGATCGAATGCGACTGCGATCTGGCGAGCGTACAAACGCGGGGCGGCGTTCGCGAACCCGTGCTTTACCCAGATTCATCCGACGTGTATCCCGGTCAGCGGCGAATACCAGTCGAAGCTGACGCTGATGAGCGAGTCGCTCAGAAACGATGGGCGCGTGTGGGTTCCCAGGAAGCCCGGTGACAAGCGCGACCCGCGACAGATTCCCGAGAACGAGCGGGACTACTTTCTCGAGAGAAAATACCCGAGCTTCGGCAATCTCGCGCCGCGCGACATTGCCTCGCGCGCGGCAAAGGAAGTGTGCGACGAGGGAAGGGGAGCCGGAGAATCGGGACTTGGCGTCTATCTCGACTTCGCCGACGCCATCAAGCGACTTGGCCACGATGTGATCAAAGAGCGGTACGGCAATCTCTTCGAGATGTATGAACGGATCACGGACGAGGATCCGTATGAGGTTCCGATGCGCATTTATCCGGCGGCTCACTACACGATGGGTGGGCTCTGGGTCGACTACAATCTGATGAGCAACATCGACGGACTTCACGTCACCGGCGAAGCGAACTTCTCCGATCACGGAGCCAATCGGCTCGGTGCCAGTGCGCTGATGCAGGGGCTCGCCGACGGATACTTCATAATCCCGAACACCATCGGGCACTATCTGGTGAGCAACAAGCTGGAAAAGGTTGACGCATCACACGCGGCGTTCAAGGCGGCCGAGGCCGAGGTGGCGGAGAGAACGAACAGGTTTCTCTCGATCAACGGGAAACGAACGGTAGCGTCGTTCCACCGTGAGCTCGGGAAAATCATGTGGCACTACTGCGGGATGTCGCGCAACGACGCGGGACTAAGAACCGCGCTCAAGAAGATTCCTGAGCTGCGAGAGGAGTTCTGGCGCGACGTCAACGTGCCGGGTAGCGACGTCGAGCTGAATCAGGCTCTCGAGAAGGCCGGACGCGTCGCCGACTTTTTCGAGCTGGGGGAACTGATGTGCCTCGACGCGCTGCATCGAACCGAATCGTGCGGCGGACATTTCCGGGAAGAGAGTCAGACTCCTGACGGCGAAGCGCTGCGCGACGATGAGAACTTCGCCTACGTCGGCGCCTGGCAGTACGCCGGCGAAGGACAGAGTCCCATTCTCAACAAGGAGCCGCTCGTCTTCGAGAACGTGAAGCTGTCGCAGCGGAGCTACAAGTGATGAATCTCACGCTACACGTCTGGCGGCAGGCCGGCCCCCGGGCTCCGGGCAAAATGGTGGTATACGAGGCCGGGGACATCAGCCCCGACATGTCGTTCCTGGAGATGCTCGACGTAGTGAACGAGAGGCTCACCGAGCGCGGCGAAGTGCCGATCGCATTCGATCACGACTGCCGCGAGGGCATATGCGGCATGTGCAGCCTGATGATAAACGGCATCGCCCACGGTCCGATGGCGGGAACCGCGACCTGCCAGCTTCACATGCGGAGCTTCAAGGACGGCGACACGATCTACATCGAGCCCTGGCGGGCGCGGGCCTTTCCGGTGATCAAGGATCTAGCGGTCGATCGCTCGGCGCTGGACCGGATCATTCAGGCGGGCGGATTCATCACCGCGCCTACGGGTGGCGCGCAGGACGCGAACACGATTCTCGTTCCCAAGGAAAGCGTAGACACGGCCATGGACGCCGCGGCCTGCATTGGATGCGGCGCCTGCGTGGCCGCGTGCCCGAACGCGTCGGCGTCACTTTTCACCGCGGCGAAGATCACGCATCTCGGCCTTCTGCCGCAGGGCCAGCCCGAGCGGTACCGCCGCGCGCTGGAGATGGTGGACCAGATGGATCTCGAGAATTTTGGGAGCTGCACTCTGCACGGCGAGTGTCAGGAAGCGTGTCCGAAGGAAATCAGCATCGACACGATCACCCGGATGAACCGGGACTTCATTCGCGGGCGCCTGATCGGCACCCGCCCCTAAGGCTCAGATCTTTGGAATGTGGTCCGGGTCGAGGTGCCGACGCTCGATCTCGCGGTTCAGGCGAGTCTTCTCACTGTTCTTCTCGGCCTCGTCGTGTTGCTGCCGCTCTTCGAACAGGCGATGCGCGACGTTGTGATGCGCGATGGACTTGGCGGGTTCGACTGGGTTCGGAGGGGCTTCCGGCGCGGTACCGTTGCCTGAGTGCAGCTGTTCGACAATCTTGTCGCGGGTTTTTGACCCATGCTGCCCCTGTGCGTGATCCTGGGCGCCCTTCTGTATGCCGTCGCGATTTTGCATCAGCCTAGCTACCTCCCGGTTACGGTTCGTCCTTATAGCTTCGGCAAGCTGGGGCCAGATTACTACAGACGGGGTAGCGTCACGCCTCGCTGCCCCTGATACTTGCCCTTCTTGTCCTTGTACGACACCAATGGCTCCTCTTCACCCTTGAAGAAAAGAACCTGCGCAATGCCCTCGTTGGCGTAGATTTTTGCGGGCAGAGGCGTCGTGTTCGATATCTCCAGCGTCACGAATCCCTCCCACTCCGGCTCGAATGGCGTGACGTTGGTGATGATTCCACACCGGGCGTAGGTGGATTTCCCCACAGTGATCGTCACGACGTTCCGTGGGATGCGGAAGTACTCCACCGACCGGGCGAGCGCGAAAGAGTTGGGCGGAACGATGCAGACGTCACCCTCGAACTCGACGAATGATTTCGGATCGAAGTTTTTCGGATCCACGATCGAGCTCAGCGCGTTCGTGAAAATCTTGAACTCGGGTGCAACTCTCATGTCGTATCCGTAGGAGCTCACTCCGTACGAGATGACGCCCGTTCTTACCTGACTGCTCTCGAACGGCTCGATCATCCGATGCTCCTTTGCCATGCGGGTGATCCAGCGATCCGATTGAATTGACATTGATGAGTGGTGTGATTGCGTGAGGGAGCCGAAGTTCCGGCAATGGGTGGGTTCTGCGGGATTTCGCAGCGTTTCATCGTCAATGTACGATTTTCGCACTGGCACCGCCACCGAACGGGAGCCGTTGAATTACAAGATTGCGAGGGGTAAATTCCAAAAAATCGCACTAGTGAAATTTTTCACGAAGTCTGAGAGGCCATGGTTCGCGCTTATTTCCCGGTTCTGATGCTCCTCGGTTTCGTGGTGATGACCGCGCTCCTGATCATCGGGATCTCGGCGCTCACGATCCGTTCGCGCCCAACGCCGGTCAAGCAGCAGGCGTATGAATCCGGAGTTCCGGCCCTCGGCGACGCCCGCGAGCGATTTTCGGTGCGCTTCTATCTCGTCGCGATCCTCTTCATCATCTTCGACATCGAGACGGTGTTCATGATCCCGTGGGCGGTCTACTTCAAGCAGCTCTCCTGCTTCGTGCCGCTCGTGAACGACGCGTGTCCCGTTGGAAACATCTCCTTTTTCGGGCTGGGTGAGATGCTGGTGTTCATGCTGATCCTGCTCGTGGGCTTCGTCTACGTCTGGAAGAAGGGAGCACTGCAATGGGATTGACCGCTCCGCCAGAGCACCGAACTGTCTCGTACGCGCCAGAGTCCCAGGAAGGGTGGGTCGCGACGCGCCTCGACTTCCTCGTCAACTGGGGGCGCGCCAACTCGCTGTGGCCGATGCCGTTTGGGACCGCTTGCTGCGCCATTGAATTCATGGCAACGGCGGCGAGCGATTTCGACCTCGCGCGCTTCGGCATGGAGCGGATGAGCTTCTCACCGCGACAGGCCGACGTGCTCATCTGCGCGGGCCGCGTTCCGTTCAAGCTCGCTCCGATCATCCGCCGCATCTGGCAGCAGATGCCGCAGCCGAAATGGGCCATCTCCATGGGCGCCTGCGCATCGACGGGCGGGATGTTCGACAACTACGCGGTCGTGCAGGGAATCGACACGATCATTCCCGTGGACGTGTACGTTCCGGGCTGCCCTCCGCGGCCCGAGGGTCTCATCTACGGAATTCGCATGCTCCAGGAGAAGGTGAAGAACGAGCGGTCTTCCGACGCGGGAATTCGCGACGAGATGGAGCCCGATCCTTCGAGTCAGCTCTATATCCCGCCGTCCGTGATCGACGAGCTGGGTGAGCCGTTCGGGAATTCCGTAAACCAGACCAGGTCCGGACTGTGACCCGATTCGAGGTCGTGAGAACCGGAGCGAGCGCGACCGGAGCCCAACCCGCAACGCAGCGGAACGTTTCGCACCGGGGTGCCGAGGCGAATCCATCTGCCAAGGCGCTTCAGGACAAATTCTCTGCGGCGATCAAGCGCGTCGAAGTGATCTGGGCCGAGACGATCGTCTACGTCGATCCCGCTGCAGCGCACGAGATCATCCGATGGCTGCACGACGATCAGTCGCAGCAGTACGACTTCCTCATCGACGTAACGGCCGTCGAGTATCGCGACGCGGAAGTGCCGATCGAGGTAGTGTGGCATTTGCGGTCGCTTCCGTACCGGCGCTTCCTGCGCATCAAGGCGCAGCTGCCCAAAGGAGCGCCGCTCGAGATCGACAGCCTTTGGGACATCTATAAGTCGGCCGACTGGCTCGAGCGCGAGTGCTACGACATGTTCGGAATCCGCTTTCGTGGACATCCGGATCTCCGCCGCATCCTGATGTGGGAGTCGTACAAGGAGGGCTATCCGCTGCGCAAGGATTTTCCTCTGCGCGGGCGGTTCAGCCGCTCCGAGCAGCTGCGTCAGGCCCTCGCCCAGAATCCGGAAGCGCGCTATTCGATGGAGGAGCTCACCATCGCCGACGCGTTCGCGGAGCTTCCGCAGGACATGCGCGAGAGACTGAGCAAGGGCGAGAGGACCGGCGAGTAAATGTCAAAGCGCACAGTCGAAGTAGAGCTCTCGACATCGGGTCTCGACGCGCAGGGACGGCCGCAGCGCATTCCGCTCGTAACGAACGACGGTGGAGCGGCGGTCGCGCTTCAGCCGCCGCCAGGTCTCGAGCCGGATCTCGAGGGTGAGCACATGCTCATCAACATCGGCCCGCAGCATCCCGCCACGCACGGCGTTTTGCGGCTCGTGCTGGAGCTCGATGGAGAGACTGTGGTGCGCTGCATTCCCCACATCGGCTATCTCCACTGCGGGTTCGAGAAGATCGGCGAGTACCGGCAGTACAACCAGATAATCTGCTGGACCGATCGCGAGGACTATCTCAACTCGATCGGCAACAACGTGGCGTTTGCCCTTGGCGCTGAGCGGCTGTTCGGAATCGAGATCACGGAGCGTTGCAAGGTTCTGCGCGTCATCGCGTCCGAGTTGTCGCGCATCATGTCGCACCTCGTTTGGCTCGGCACTTTCTGCATTGACATCGGAGCGTTCACGCCATTTCTCTGGGCGTTCCAGCGGCGCGAAGAGATCTACCGCCTCATCGAGAAGTGGGTGGGCGCGCGGCTCACGACGTCGGCAACGCGAGTCGGCGGAATGGCCGCCGACATTCCGAGCGGATGGATGGACGGGCTCAGGCAGTTCATTCGCACTTTCCCGCACACGCTGGACGAGATCGACCGCGTACTGACCAGGAACGCGATCTGGGTCGGCCGCACCGTCGGACTCGGCGTCATGACGCCGGAAGAAGCGATCAACTGGGGACTTTCGGGCCCGCTGCTTCGCGCGTCCGGCGTCGACTACGACGTGCGCAAGGATTTTCCGTATCTCGATTACGAGACCTACGACTTCGAGGTGCCGGTTGGCACGAACGGCGATGTCTATGATCGCTATCTCGTCAGGTTCGAGGAGCTGCGCCAATCCCTGCGTATCCTCCAGCAGGCGGCCGAGCGGCTGCCCGACGGTCCGGTGAACATCGACGACCCACGCGTCATTCTTCCTCCCAAGTCCAAAGCGACGAGCGAGATGGAATCAATGATCCATCACTTCAAGGTGGTGATGGAAGGTCCGCGTCCACCGATCGGCGAATCCTACGTCGCGGTCGAGAGCCCCAAGGGTGAGAAGGGCTACTATATGGTATCCGACGGCACGGCGAAGCCTGTGCGGTGGAGGATTCGTCCGCCTTCGTTCGTGAATCTCGCCGCCATTCCGAAAATGGTCGAAGGCCATCTGCTCTCGGACGTCATTGCCATCAACGCCAGCATCGACATCGTTATGGGAGAGATCGACCGTTGACACCTGACCTCGTAGGCGGCCTGGAATCTCCCGACTACGCATCGCACGACCGTGCGGCGCACGAGCCTTACACTCCGGTTTTCACTGGAGATGTGAAGCGTGAACTGGACGAGCTCCTCACGCGCTATCCGACGAAGATGGCAACGCTTCTTCCCGCCCTATGGCTAGTACAGCGCGAGCGCGGGTGGGTGAGCGAGGAGGGGATGGCTGAAGTCGCCGGACTGCTCGACCTCACGCCCGCCTACGTCAAGGGCGTCGTGACCTTCTACACGATGTACCATCAGCACCCAGTGGGAAAATATTTCATCCAGGTATGCACGACCTCACCTTGCGGCATCTGCGGCGCGGAAGATGTCGTCAAAGCATTTGTTCGTCACACCAACACTGGCGAGCTGGGCCTCACCTCACCGGACGGCCGCTTCACCGTGATCGAGGTGGAATGCCTCGGCGCCTGCGGCTTCGCCACGCCGGTGATGGTCAACGAAGAGTTCATCGAATCAATGACGCCCGACAAAGTCCCCGAACTTCTCGCACGGCTCCCATAATGGGCTACCCGCACCATCCCCATCCGAGGGAGACGACGGTTCTCTCCAAACACTTCGGCGAGGCCGATGCGCGCACGCTCGGCGGCTGGAAAAAACGCGGAGGCTACAAGGCGCTCGAGAAAGCACTCGGAATGCAGCCGGCCGACATCGTGAACGTCGTGAAGGAGTCCGGCCTGCGCGGAAGGGGAGGCGCCGGATTCCCGACCGGCCTGAAGTGGTCGTTCATGAAGCCGGGCGATGGAAAACCGCACTATCTCTGCTGCAACGCCGACGAATCCGAGCCGGGAACGTTCAAGGATCGCGAGCTGATGCGCTGGACACCCCACGCGCTCGTTGAAGGGTGCGCAATCGGCGCGTACGCGATCGGAGCGGAGACTGCCTACGTCTACATCCGCGGCGAGTTCACCGAGCCGCTCCACTGGATGGAGCAAGCGGTGAAGGAAGCTTACGCCGCCGGCATCCTCGGCAAGAACGCGATGGGCAGCGGAAAGCGGATCGACGTGCACGTGCACAAGGGAGCCGGCGCCTACATCTGCGGCGAGGAGACGGCGCTCATGGAGTCACTCGAGGGTCGTCGCGGGAATCCGCGGATCAAGCCTCCGTTTCCGGCGGTGTCTGGCGTCTTCGGCATGCCGACCACGATCAATAACGTCGAGACGCTCGTCGCCGCCGCTCCGATTCTCCTCAACGGCGCCGACTGGTACAAGAAGATGTCGCTGTCGAATCCGAAGAGCACTGGGACCAAGCTCTTCTCGGTCTGCGGCAATGTGCAGCGTCCCGGCACTTACGAGGTCGTGATGGGCTTTCCGTTCAAGGAATTCCTGTACGATCTCTGCGGCGGTCCGCTGCACGGCCGCAAGTTCAAGGCGGTGATTCCGGGCGGGGCATCCGTTCCCATCCAGACCATGGAGGAAGCCGAAGCCACGCTCATGGATTACGAGGGCTTCGTTGCCGGGGGATCGATGCTTGGCTCCGGCGGCGTAATCGTGATCGACGATGCCCAATCAATGGTGACGGTGATCGCGCGTATCGCGCGCTTCTTCGCGCACGAGAGCTGCGGACAGTGCACGCAATGCCGCGAGGGCACGGCCTGGACCACCAAGATTCTCGAGCGCATCAGAGACGGAGAGGGCACTGTCGAGGACCTCGACACGCTCCTCGACATCGGCGAGCAGATGACAGGGAAAACGATCTGCGTGCTCAGCGATTCGTGCGCGGTGCCAGTCGTGTCGGGCATCAAGAAGTTCCGCGGCGAGTTCGAGGCGTTGATTCAGGGCAGGCGCTTTCACCCTGTCACCGCGGCGGTGGCGTGATGGCCGAGAAGAAAATGGTGAGCCTCACGATCGAGGGCCGGCCCGTCAGTGTTGCGGAGGGGACGACCATCCTCGAGGCGGCGAAGACCGCGGGGATTCTCATTCCGCACTACTGCTATCATCCGGGACTCCCGATCGCGGGCGTCTGCCGCATGTGCCTCGTCGAAGTCGAGAAGGCGCCCAAGCTCGCCCCTTCTTGCGCCACGACCGTGGCGGAGGGACAGGTCGTCCGCGTGTATTCCGAGAAGTCGCTCGAGGCGCGCAAGGGCGTGCTCGAGATGCTTCTTATCAATCACCCTCTCGATTGTCCGATCTGCGATCAGTCGGGCGAGTGCGAGCTCCAGGATTACACCTATCAGGAAGGGCGGGAGGATTCGCGCTACCGCGAGCCCAAGCGCTTCAACCCAGCCGAGGACTTTGGCGGCGACGTGATCTACGTTCCGAACCGCTGCATCCTGTGCACACGCTGCGTCCGATTCATGGAAGACATCGCGCACGATCCGGCGCTGAACGTTAGCGAGCGAGGCGACCGCGCGCTGATCGGCAAGTTCGAGGGGAAGGACCTCACTCACCCGTGGGCCGCGAATGTCGTCGATCTCTGCCCGGTCGGCGCGCTGCTCTCCAAGGATTTTCTGAACAAGGCGCGCGCGTGGGAGCTTGACCGCACGGCGTCGATCTGCCCCAACTGCACTCAGGGCTGCAACGTGATCATGGAGACGCGCGAGAATCAGGTCGTGCGCATGCGCCCGAGGCCGAATGAGAACGTCAACGCGTTCTTCATGTGCGACTGGGGGCGCCTCAACTATCGCTGGATGAACGAGAAGAACCGCGCCGAGCACCCGATGGTTCGAGCCAAGAACGGCCTTGTCGCCGCGAGCTGGGAAGCGGCGATTTCGGCGGCGGCGCGCGCGCTGAACGGAAAGAAGGTTTTCGTGGCAGCTTCACCGATGCTGTCCAACGAGTCGCTCTACCTTCTCACCCAGCTGATGCAGAGTGGGGGCGGGGCGTTCCGCGTCACCGAAGGCGACGAGGCCCCTCTGCCAGGCGTCGAGGATCTCGCGCTCCGCCGCGAGCGGGCGGCCAACGTTTACGGCGCCGAGAAGCTTGGGTTCAAAAAGACGAAGGATCTGCTCGGCGGGCTGGGGCAGGGAGATGTGCTGGTAATCGCGGGCGAGGATCTCGCCGGCATCGATGCCTCCGCGGTCTCCCGCGCCGGCGACGTCATCGTGATCAGCTCCGGCCTCCCCGAAGCAGCGGGCAAAGCATCGGTCGTGCTGCCGATTGCGAACTTCGCGGAAGAAGAGGGCACCGTTACGAATCTGCGCGGACGCGTGCAGCGATTTACACAGGCGCGGCAGGCTCCAGGCGAGACTCGCCCGAGCTGGCTCGTGCTCGGCGATCTACTCGGTGCAATGGGAAAACAGGCGAACTTCTTCCTTCCGTCCGAGGTTTTCGCAAAGTTGGCGAGCTCCAACTCGGCGTTTGCCGGCCTGAGCTACGACTCGCTCGGCTTCAAGGGACTTCCGCTGGTCGATGCGCCACCGACCGGCCCGAAAGCACCAATCGCCGTGGGCACGGCATGAGCGTGGTTCACGGTTTTCCGGCGCTTCTCCAGGCGGCAGACCCGAATATGCCGCCAGTGAGTGGAATGGTGTTCTTCATTTTCACGATCATCAAGTTGGTGGTCATCTTCACGATCTACATGGTCGGCGTCGCGATGCTCACGCTGGCGGAGAGAAAGATCTCGGCCTGGATTCAGGATCGTCACGGACCCAACCGTGTGGGCAAAGGATGGCTCCAGCCAGCCGCCGATGGACTCAAGAATTTCATGAAGGAAGAGACGATGCCGGCCGGCGTGAACAAGCCGCTCTTCGTTCTCGCGCCGATACTCTCGTTCATTCCCGCGCTGACCGCGTGGTGCGTCATTCCTTTCGGCGCGCCGATGCCCACGCGCTGGGGAAGAATCGACATGGTCGTCGCCGATCTGCCCATCGGCTTCCTGTTCATCCTCGCGATCACATCGCTCGGCGTGTACGGGATCGTCCTCGCCGGCTGGTCCTCGAACAACAAGTACGCGCTGCTCGGCGGCCTTCGCTCAAGCGCGCAGATGGTATCGTACGAGATCGCGATGGGCATGTCGACGATTCCGATATTGCTCCTCGCCGGCAACGTCAGCCTCAACTCCATCATCAATCAGCAGGCGTGGGGCGGGTGGAATGTGGTGAATCTGACGGTGGCATTTTTCATCTTCATGGTCGCTGCGTTCGCCGAGACCAACCGGCTGCCATTCGATTTGCCCGAGGCGGAATCGGAGCTGGTAGCCGGATATCATACGGAGTACAGTGCGATGAAGTTCTCGCTGTTCTTCATCGCGGAGTACGCGAACATGGTGACGGCGAGTGCGTTGATGGCGACGCTCTTCTTCGGAGGCTGGGACGTGCCGTTCACGGCGCGGGACAATATCGGCCCCTTCAGCAAATGGCTGTCGCTGCTCTCGATCGGAATCTTCCTCGCCAAGATCCTGTTCTTTGTCTTCGTATTCATGTGGGTCCGCTGGACGCTGCCGCGTTTCCGCTATGACCAGCTGATGTCACTGGGCTGGAAGTTCATGCTACCGCTCGCTCTCGTCTACATCGTGCTCATCGCGTCCGTCATGCTCGGCCTTAGCGCCGCCGGGATTCCGGAGGGTGGGTGGTACACGGCGATACTTGGCTCCATCAACCTCGGGGTGATGATCCTGCTATTCGCAATTCTCGACCGTGGGCGCATCATCAGTCCCGCCTATGGAAGAATGCATCCGAGGGAAGTCGAGCGGCTGCGGCAGCTGGACAAACAACTGGAAAAACGCCATCCCATCGCAACAGAGGGCGGCAGATAATGGCGATCAAGGTGAAGGTGGTCGAGCGGCCAACCGACGATGTCAGCTACATCCGCGCCACCCTCAAGGGAATGGCGCTGACCGCAAAGCATCTGTTCGACGTCCAGGGCCGAGTCACCACACAGTATCCAGAGGAGAAATCTCCGATCTCTCCGCGCTGGCGCGGCACGCACAGAATGCTGACGACGGAGACCGGGAAGGCGCGGTGCGTCGCCTGCGGCCTTTGCCCGACCGTGTGTCCCGCAAACTGCATCAAGCTGGTGCCCGGAGAGGACGAGGAAGGGAACCGCTATCCGCTTGTGTTCGAGATCGACGAGTTCCGCTGCATCTTCTGCGGGTTCTGCCAGGAGGTCTGCCCCGAGGAAGCGATCCACGTGGGGCGCCACTATGAGAACGCCGAGTACAGCCGGGAGGGCTTCGTTTACGACTTGCAGCGGCTGATGGATCAGACGCACCCGGTGTGCGAGATGTGGGATCCCAAAGACCCCAAGGGCGAGTGATGGAGCCGCACTACTCGCTCATCTACGTCTTTCACTTCTATCTTTTCGGAGTCATCGCGCTCGCATCGGCGCTGACCTTCGTGACGCGCAAAAGTCCGGTGACGGCGGCGCTCTGGTTGATCAACACCATGTTCAGCCTCGCCGCGCTATACGTGATGCTCGACGCGCAGTTCGTCGGCGTCATGCAGGTACTGGTGTACGCCGGCGCTATCATGGTCGTGTTTCTGTTCGTGGTCATGCTGCTGAATCTCGGGCATCCATCGGAGCTGGCGGATGCACGCGGCACTGGTTGGAAGCTCGCCGCCGGGCTAATCGGGCTCGGCCTCCTCAGCGAGATCATGGTGATCGCCCGCACGAAGCTACCGCAACAGCTGATCGTACCGCGCGACTTCAACGAGCAGCAGTTTCAGAAGCTGAACGCCGTGGGCATGATCGCGGAGCCGCTCTTCAAGGACTATCTGCTTGCTTTCGAGCTGACGAGCGTCCTCCTGCTGGTGGCGATAACGGGAGCCGTGGTACTCGGAAGGGGGAGGGCCGCCGGTGCTCGCTGAGTCCCTCGCCCTCACAGCTGCGCTCTTCGTCATCGGTGTGATCGGCGTCCTGATTCACAGGAATGCGATCATCATCTTCATGTGCGTTGAGCTGATGCTGACGGCCGTCAATCTTACGTTCGTCGCTTTCTCGCGCTTTTACGGAACCGCGGGCCAGGTGTTCGTCGTATTCGTGATGACGGTTTCGGCAGCCGAAGCGGCTGTGGGCCTCGCCATCATCATCGCGATCTTCCGCCATAGGCAGACGATCGATCTCAAGGACATCAATCTGCTCAAGGGCTGATGCTGCTCCAGACCGCGGTTTCCGCAGCCTCGCAGGCTCATCCGCTCTCCGGCACGATCGCCGAATGGGTGTGGCTGCTGCCGATCCTGCCGCTCGCTGGATTCGTGATCAACGGGCTGCTTTCGCTCGCGGGCGCGCATTTCGGTCCGACCGATCCGACGGCCGCCGAGCATGAGCATCACTCCGAGGGCACGGCCGACGCGTCAGCGATTTCGCACGCCGGGCATGGCGCCGACGGCGACGACCAGCATGCGGTGAAGCGGCATCGCTGGGCCGGCGTCGTGAGCGTTGTCGGACCCGGCGTGCTGATACTCTCATTCCTGCTGGCACTTGGGATCTGGCAGGCGATGGCCAGTGCGCAACCAGCCGCCCCGTTCATCCAGCGCTACTTCAGCTGGATGCCGGTCGGCGATCTGCACATCGATGCGGCGTTCCAGCTCGACCAGTTGTCGATGCTGATGATCCTGGTGATCACTGGAGTGGGCGCGCTCATCCACGTCTTCAGCGTCGGCTACATGCGGGACGATCCCGGTTACCCGAGATACTTCTCGTACCTCAATCTGTTTGTGTTCTTCATGCTGGTGCTGGTGCTTGGCGCCAACTATCCGGTGCTGTTCGTCGGCTGGGAAGGAGTGGGACTCTGCTCCTATCTCTTGATCGGCTTCTGGTTCAACGACAAGGCGAACGCGGATGCGGGAAAGAAAGCATTCATCGTGAACCGCATTGGAGACTTCGGGTTGCTGGTCGCGATGTTCATGCTGTTCGCGAATATCGGCGTCCTCGACTTCATCGGAGTGAGCGCCAAGGCGCTCGACCTGGGCGCCGGCAGTGCGCTCGTCACCACGATCTGCCTATTCATGTTCCTCGGCTGCACGGGCAAGAGCGCGCAGATCCCGCTCTATATCTGGCTTCCGGATGCGATGGCGGGTCCGACGCCGGTTTCGGCGCTGATCCATGCGGCGACGATGGTCACCGCGGGCGTGTATCTGATCGCGCGCAGCTCCTTCCTCTTTTCGCTTTCGCCGGTTGCATCGCTCACGGTCGCGGTTGTCGGCGCGGTAACCGCGATATTCGCCGCGACGATCGGACTCAAGCAGTGGGACATCAAGAAGGTGCTGGCTTATTCGACGATTTCGCAGCTCGGCTACATGTTCGTCGGTGTGGGTGTGGGCGCCTACGTGTCGGGAATGTTCCACCTCGTCACGCACGCTTTTTTCAAAGCTCTCCTCTTTCTCGGGTCGGGCTCCGTGATCCACGCGATGCACGCCGCGTATCACCGAACGCACAGCAACGAGGATGCGCAGGACATGCGCAACATGGGCGGCCTCAGGCGCTACCTCCCGGTCACGTGCGTGCTGATGTGGATCGCTACGGTGGCGATCTCAGGGATCCCGCCGCTCTCGGGATTCATGTCCAAGGACGAGATCCTTGGATCGGTGTTCGCGCGGGCCCAGGGATCGACGCTCGCATCGGCCACGTGGCTCGGAATCCCGGGCAGCACTCTTCTTTACATCATCTACGCCATCGGACTTGCAGCAGCCTTTCTCACCGCGGTCTACATGACGCGGATGATGCTCTACACGTTCCACGGTCCAGCTCGCACCGGGACGGAGGAGGAGAAGGCTCTGCATGAAGCGCCATGGATCATGACCGGTCCGCTGGTCGTCCTGGGAATCCTCACCGTCTTCGGCGGCTGGCTCAATCTGCCTGAAGTCATCACCGGCATCATTCCGTTGGGCCCTCGGGAGCTTCTTGCGCACTGGCTCGATCCCGTGGTTGGCGATGCGACGACGCGCATCACCGCGGGAGCAGCGCAAGTTCCCGCATCCACTGAGCAAGCACTGATCGGTGTCGCGGTTGTGATTGCGGTCGCGGGCATTGTGATCGCGATGACGCGCCTCAAGCCCGACCGCCTGCCGCGCAAGCGAGATGCTGTGCCGGAGCACGGGTTCGAAGGTGTCGTTGCCCACAAGTACTACGTGGACGAGGGTATCGAGAGAACGATCGTCGAGCCGACCTACGCGGTGTCGCGCAGCTTCCTTTGGCGTGTGATCGACAATGGCCTGATCGATGGTTTCTTCGTCAATGGAAGTGCCGCTCTGGCGCGCGGATTTGGCTGGGTAGGATCGCGGTTGCAGACAGGGAACGTCGGGGTCTACGCGTGGGTTCTGGTGGTGGGAGTGCTGGTGATGCTTGGCGCATTCACCCTTCGGTGATCTGATCAATGGCAAGTTTTCTCGACTCGATCGGCTACAACCTTTGGGTGCTCCCCGCGCTGCTGGCGATTCCGCTTGTCGGCGCCGTGATCGTGCTGATGCTGCCAGTCCGCGAGCCGGCGGCGTCGGGCGTGGAGACCCCAGCGGCGCGCCAGGTTGCGTTCTGGCTGTTCGTGCTCGAGTTCGTGGTCTCGATCGGTCTTTGGTGGTCGTTCAATCCGGCGGACACCGGGTGGCAGGCGCCAATCGACATCGGATGGATTCCGACGTGGGGCGTCCGGTTCACTCTGGGCGTCGATGGAATCGCGCTGATGATGGTGTTGTTGACCACTTTCATCATGCCGCTTTCGGTTCTCGGGAGCTGGACGACGATCCGCACCAAGGTGCGCAGCTATTACGCTCTGCTCCTCATTCTCACGACTGGAATGCTGGGCGTGTTTCTGGCGCGCGACCTCTTCCTGTTCTACGTGATGTGGGAAGTGATGCTGGTGCCGATGTATTTCATCATCGGCGTCTGGGGTGGGGAACGCCGCATCTACGCGAGCCTCAAGTTCTTCATCTACACAATGTTGCCTTCGCTGCTGATGCTGGTGGCGATCATCTACCTCGGGCTGCACGTGAGAACCGCGGCCGGGATGCCCGACTTCAGCTACGATCACCTGCTTGCCATGGATAGCCTGCCGGAGCGAACGACGCTCTGGCTGTTCGCTGCGTTCTTCCTGGCGTTCGCGGTCAAGGTGCCGATTTTTCCGTTCCACACCTGGCTACCTGACGCGCATGTCGAAGCTCCGACGGCGGGGTCGGTGATTCTTGCCGGCATCATGCTCAAGATGGGCACATTCGGATTCCTGAGATTTGCGCTGCCGCTCTTTCCCGGCGCGGCGATGAATCCGACGATCAGAATGATCATCCTCATCCTGGCGCTGATCGGCATCATCTATGGCGCCCTGGTCGCAATGGTGCAGCCGGACTTCAAGAAGCTCGTGGCATATTCCTCGGTCAGCCACCTCGGATTCGTCATGCTCGGCATCTTCGCGCTCACTCTCCAGAGCGTGCAGGGCGCGCTGATGGTCATGATCAATCACGGCATCTCCACCGGCGCGCTGTTCCTCCTGGTGGGCATCATGTACGAGCGCCGGCATTCGCGTCTGATCGACTCCTATGGCGGAATAGCGCGAGTGGTGCCGATGTTCGCCGCGATCCTCACCTTCGTCTCACTCAGCAGCATCGGACTTCCCGGCACCAATGGATTCGTCGGAGAATTCCTGGTGCTGATCGGGTCGTTCCGCACGTACCCGGTGCTGACGATCATAGCGACAACGGGAGTGATATTCGCCGCCGTATATCTGCTCTGGGCGCTCCAGCGGATCCTCTTTAACCCGCTCGACAAGGCCGAGAATGAGCATCTGACCGATCTCAACAAGCGTGAGCTCGCCATGCTGGTTCCTTTGGTAGCCGCGATCATCTGGCTCGGCGTCTATCCCGCGCCGGTCCTGCGCAGGATGGAAGGATCGGCGCAGCTCCTCGTCAACCGCGTCGAGCGCGCAGGAAGCCTTCCACGTGTGAGTGAGGCCGGCCGCTGATGCAATTCGACCTGACCATGCCCGCCCAGCTCACCTCGGCTCTTGGCCCCGATCTGCTCCTCATTGGCGGAGCGATGGTCCTTCTCCTCTGGTCAGGGTGGCGTCGCGAGAGCGACGAGCACCAGAGAAGCGTTGGGATCCTGAGCATGGTGCTCTGCGTCCTGACGATGGTGGCCGTTGGCTACTACGCGTATCGGGGTTACACCGCGAGCGACGGCGTCATTGCCGTCGACAATTTTCGCTGGGCCGCAGACGAGATCTTTCTGATCGCGACGCTCGGCACCATCGCGATGTCGCTCGACTACAACCGGCGCGAAGGAATCACCCCGGGAGAGTCGCACGTCCTGCTTCTGTTCTCGACGTCGGGGATGATGATTCTGGCCGCCGCGCGCGACCTCATCATCGTCTTCCTCGGCATCGAGCTGATGTCGATCGCGATTTACGTTCTCGTCGGCCTCAATCGCCGCCGCGAGAGGTCCGCCGAGGGCGCGATAAAATATTTCCTGCTCGGCGCGTTCTCGACGGCCTTCCTGTTGTACGGGATCGCTCTCGTTTACGGCGCGACGGGTGCCACCAATTTCCTTGTCATCAAGGCGAACATCGTTCGCTTTAACCTCCAGCACAGCGGATTGCTGCTCGTCGGCATCGCCCTCCTTCTAGTGGGCTTCGGCTTCAAGATCGCGGCGGCACCGTTCCACATGTGGGCGCCGGACGTCTATGAGGGTGCACCGACTCCGATCACCGCGTACATGGCTGCCGCTGTCAAGGCGGCGGCATTTGCCGCGTTCTTCCGGCTCTGGCTCGAGGCCTTTCCCACATTGCTATCCACCTGGCACGAGGCGGTGTGGTGGCTGGCCGCGCTCACTATGATCGTCGGCAATCTTGTTGCCCTCGCCCAGAGGAATATCAAGCGCCTCCTCGCATATTCGAGCATTGCGCACGCGGGATACATCCTCGTTGCAATGGTTGTGGGCACAAGCCTCGGCAGCTCCGCTTTCATGTTCTACCTCTTCGCCTACACAATGGCGACGCTCGGAGCCTTTGCCGTGATCGTCGCGCTCGGCAGAGCGGGAGAGGACAACATGGAGGTCGAGGAGTACGCCGGCCTCTGGAGTGTCAGACCAGGACTCGCGGTCGCGATGGCGGTGTTCATGCTCGCCCTGCTCGGCTTCCCGATCTTCGGCGGCATTGGATTCTTCGCCAAGTGGTACGTCCTCGAGGCAGCGCTCAAAGCTCCGTTCCCGCAGACCAGACTCGCTGTGATTCTGGTCGTCACGAGTGTCGTCAGCGCGGGATACTATCTGTACGTGGTGATGGTGATGTTCATGAAGCCGCGCTCGAGTACCGCAATTCTACCCGAGCGCGCGGGCGGCTGGACCCGTGCCGTGGTGTGGGGATCGGCCGCCATCATCCTGATTTTTGGACTTTTCCCAGACGCGCTTGTTTCCCTGACACAGCGCAGCACGCCGGCGATGAGCAAGGAAGTCGCGCTGCGATCGCGGTAACCGCGATGGCAATCTCTCGCGCGATCTTTCGGGAGTATGACATCCGTGGCATCGCCGGAAAGGATCTCACTGAAGAGGTAGCCACGGCAGTCGCCGGCGCGTACGCAGCGTTCCTGGCCGAAAGAGGAGTGAAGGGCGCGGTCGCCGTCGGACGTGACAACCGGCCGAGCGGGGAAGGATTGCATCGCGCGCTGGTGCGGGGGCTGCTTGCAAGCGGCGTCGACGTAGCGGACATCGGGATCGTTCCCACTCCGCTCGCATACTGGTCGCAGCACAATCTCACCGTGGTCGGCGGAATCCAGATCACGGGCTCCCACAATCCCCCCGAGTACAACGGATTCAAACTGGGGCTCGGCACCAGCTCCATCTACGGCGCGGACATCCAGCACATCTACGAGCTTGCGGTCGCCGGCAAATTCCCGCGCGGCAAGGGCACGCTTCGCAAAGAGCAAGTCATCGACCGGTACATCGACGACATCGCAGCGCGCGTCGGGACGCTCTCGCGCGACTCCTCACGCGACGATTGGGGGGTCAGGGGCGACGACCTGAAGGTCGTCATCGATTGCGGAAACGGAGTGGGCGCTCTCGTTGCGCCGAAGCTATTCCCGAAGCTCGGCATCAAGCCGCGCTGCCTCTTCTGCGAGAGCGACGGCACCTTTCCGAATCACCATCCCGATCCCACTGTTCCAAAAAACCTAGAGGCTCTCATCGCCGCGGTGAAGGAGGATCAGGCCGACATCGGCATCGCGTTCGACGGGGACGCAGACCGCATTGGCGTCATCGACCACACCGGCGAGATCATCTGGGGCGATTACCTTCTGATCATCTACGCGCGCGAAGTGCTGGCGCGGACGGGGGAGGGCCAGGCAATCGTTTTCGATGTCAAAGCATCGCAGGCACTGCCGGAAGCCATCGAGAAGGCCGGAGGAATCCCCGTGATGTGGAAGACAGGACACTCGCTCATCGAGGAGAAGATGCACGAGACTCACGCGCCGGTTGCCGGCGAGATGTCCGGGCACATGTTCTTCGCCGAGGGCTATTACGGATTCGATGACGCGCTATACGGCGCGGCGCGACTGCTTCGCATCGTCGCCGAGTCGGGGAAGACCGTTCGGGACCTACTGGCCGATGTGCCGCGATTCGTTTCCACGCCCGAGATCCGCGTCGACTGTCCCGACGACAAGAAGTTCGGGATTGTCGAAGAGGCCAAGAAATATTTCGGCGCCAAATACAAGGTCATCACGGTGGACGGCGCACGAGTCCTCTTCGGCGGCGGGTGGGGACTAATCCGGGCGTCGAACACTCAGCCGGTGCTCGTGATGCGGTTCGAAGCGCGGACGAAGGAGCAGCTGGAGAAGATTCAATCCGAGATCCAGGGCTGGCTCCGCTCCAAAGGCGTAAGGGTTTGATGTGACGCACTCCACCCGCAGGCGCCTCCTCATCGGAGTCGTCATCGCGGCGGCGGTGCTCGTCGGCGGGCGCGCGGCATCCGCCCTGTATGCCGATTACACCTGGTACGCCGTGCTCGGAGCGAGCTCGCTCTGGCGCGAACGGACAGGCGATCTGCTGCTGATCTATGGGATCGGTTCCGTCATCGCGGTGCTCGTTGCCTTTCTGAATCTCTCCGCGCTCGGGCGAAGCATAGGGGTGCTGACATTGCCTCGGCGGCTCGCAAACGTGGAGTTTGGCGAGGCGGTGCCGCGCAAATACATCGACCGGTTCGCCTTTTTCCTCTCGAT
>CABDYJ010000282.1_pt1 | contig 25150 bp, 19 predicted proteins | sample 3131991 | NCBI WGS metagenome assembly CABDYJ01 (sample SAMEA5534337, study PRJEB31848) | metagenome | biome: tundra; feature: field; material: soil | place: USA | collected 2013-05 | depth 0.45 m
CGAATACATCCTCGAGTGTCACGGACGTGGTTCGAGGCTCGGGCGGCGGAAGATGCGAGACATCCACGGACTCTATCAGATCGCGTGGCGTCCCCAGAGCTATCACATGACCGTGATCCACGATCGCCACGCGATCGCAAAGCCGCTCGGCCTCTTCCATGTAGTGCGTGGTGAGAACGATCGTCTTTCCCTCCGCCTGGAATTTTGCGATCAGGTCCCAGAGCTGCCGTCGCGAGACCGGATCGAGACCCGTCGTAGGCTCGTCGAGAAAGAGGAGCTGGGGGTTTCCGACCAGCGCGCACGCGACCGCGAGGCGCTGCTTCTGTCCGCCCGACAATCCGCCGACTCTCGAGTAGCGCTTTTCGCCCAGGTCGACCTGATCGATCACCTCTCCGACGTCTCGCGCATCGCGATAGAAGCTCTGGAAGAGAGTGAGCGTCTCATCCACGGTGAGCTTCTCGGACAGCTGCGTATCCTGGAGCTGGATCCCGAGCAGCTCGCGGAGATCGCTGGCATCCGGTTTCCAGTGCCGGCCGAGCACCTCGACACTGCCCGAGTCGGCGGTGAGAAGACCTTCGCAGATCTCGATCGTGGTCGTCTTTCCGGCGCCGTTGGGGCCGAGGAGGCCGAAGCATTCCCCGGTGTGGACCTGGAGGTTCAGGCCATCGACGGCGACGACGTCGTCGTAGGCTTTCCGGAGTCCCTCAACCCGGAGCGCCTGCGCGGAATTGTCTAAAGGTGTCACCATAAGACGACAGGGAGTGTCACGAGGAGAGGGCAATGACTTGTTTCAGGGGCACCTGAAACTCGTTGTAACCTCTTACCGTAAAATGATATAGCGTTGGCTAAAGACCGGGCACCGTCCCTGCCAACGCTGGTTCCAAACCCGAGGGAGAGAAACTATGCAGTCCAAAGCCGTGTTGGTACTGAGCACTGCTTTCATTTTCGCATCGGCATCGGTTATCGATGCGCAGATCGTCTACTACGGCGGTCAGATTCCTTCACGCTTTTCGTTCGGTGGCGATCTCGCAATCTCGCAGCCGAAGGGCGAGTTCGCGAACAATGTTCCGAACGGTACGGATTCGATCTGATGGGAATGTTCCGTGTCGATCCCAAAGGCTACTTCAACATCCGCGCGGACTTGGGCGGCGTCCAGTACGGACGCGAGCGGCAGCGGATTGGGTTTCCCAACACCGGGCGCCTTTCGCTGGATCTGGAAACGGATAACCGTATCGGGTTCGGTGCCGTCGGTGCCCAGGTGCAGATTCCCGACGGTTGGTTCCGCCCGTACGCCAACGCTGCAATAGCGACAACCTATTTCTGGACGGAGTCGTCGATCTCGGGAACGGGCAATTCGCAATCGGTTCTCAATACGACCAACTACGACGACTGGTCCCACGCCTGGGTGTTTGGTGGCGGCTTGATAATTCCATTCGGGAAGTCGCTTGGGGCTCTCAATCTCGGAGCGCGATATCACTACGGTGCTCACGCCACCTATCTGAGAAAGGGCGACATCACCGACAATCCCGACGGCTCCATCACGCTGAACCTGCGCAGCAGCAAGACGGATCTCGTCCTCTGGCAGCTGGGCGTCTCCTTCGCCATTCCTCGTCCGACGAGACAGTAAAAAATGCTAGCACTCCTCGCCGTCGTCGTCTTCGCGCAGTCCCACGTCACTCTTCAGGTCGGCAAGGAGAAGCAGGATAGCGTAGTTCGGGCGAGAAGCGATTCAATCGCAGTCCGGCGAGAGCAGCGGCGTGATTCGCTGCGCGCACGGGGCCGGGCCCGGGATTCGGTCAGAAAGGAAATCCGCCTTGCCAAGCTCTTGCCCGTCACGCCGGCAGTCCTGGCAAGTGCGTTCAAGGATCCCCGCGCCAGAGAGCTTTTGCTTCACGCGCGCGAAGCGAGACTCACCCAGGACTCGTCGCTCACCGGTTACGACGCGAGTGCCTACGAGCGGATATCGGTTGGAATGGGATTCAAGCACATCGGTCGCGACCGGCTGCTGATGCGAAGCGAGCGAGCCTCGCACGTGGTGTGGCAGCGCGGCAAGGGCGCGATCATCGATGTCCGGGGCCAGCGCAGCGCTTTTCCGATGCTCGACGGAGTGGGGAAGGGAGACATCGACCTCGGCTCGGGGGGCGACATTCCCTACGCTCCAGGGCGCGAGACGCTCTGGATCGGCTCGGGTCTCGCCAAAGCGGACGTGAGCGAGAACGAGATAATCCATCCGCTCGCGGCCGGTGCGGAGGCCTACTACACCTACCAGTCGGGAGATTCCGTCACCTTCCAGCTTCCCGGCGGACAGCGCCTCGAGCTGCGCGAGCTCCGCATTCGTCCCCGACAGCCCAAGTGGAATGTCGCGGTCGGCTCGCTCTGGTTCGACGCGGCCACAGGGCATCTCGTGCGCGCGGTTTATCGCATGGCGCAGGAGATGGACATCATGGCCGTGGCCAAGGAAGCGAACGAGGAAGAGCACGACCCCGATGACGACATCCCGCGCTGGGTGAAGCCGATGATCACCCCGATGAAGGCGAACGTCAGCGCCATCACCGTCGAATACGGTCTCCACGAGGGACGCTTCTGGCTCCCACGGTCGCAAACCATTGAAGGCGAGGCGCAGGTGAGCTTCATGCACATCCCATTCAAGCTCGAGCAGCGCTACACGTACTCGAGCGTGAACGGAACCGAGCCGCTGCCCGACGTCATCATCGCCGCGATCGATACGGCGAGCGATTCCGTATCGCGCGCCGCGCGGAGGGAGCGCCGCCACACTGAGTGCAAGGAAGGGACGGAGCGCATCCGGTCGGAGAACAGATCGGACGAAGGCCTGCACATTCTGATCAGAGTTCCGTGCGACACGGTCGCTCTCGCGCACTCGAGCGAGCTCCCCAAATCCATCTACGACGAAGGCGAAGCGGTGTTCGGAACGGCCGAGCGCGATGCGCTGGTTTCCGAGGCGCTGACGCTCGGCGCTCAGCCGGAGTTTGCTCCGCAGAGGCCGACAGTCTCCTGGGGACTCCCGTTCACGCGCTTCAATCGGATCGAAGGATTTTCGACCGCGTTAGCGGTCGAACAGGTGCTTGGCGGAGGGTACTCGACGCATGCGCTCTTCAGGCTTGGCGTCGCCGACCTCTCCCCGAATGGAGAGCTGTCGCTCGATCGCACTGATGGCCGGCGGAAGATCGGAGTCGGTGTCTATCGCCGTCTCGTCGCCTCCAACGACTGGGGTGATCCGCTCGGCTTCAGCAGCTCGCTGTCGGCGCTCTTCTTCGGGCGCGACGAAGGGTTCTACTACCGGACGTGGGGCGCGGAACTGAAAGGTGAGAAGGATTACGGGATGATCAACAGCTGGCGCCTGTTCGCCGAACAGCATTTCGACGCGACGGTGCACACCGAATTCGCGATTGTGCATCCCGGCGGGGTGAAGGGCGATCTGACGAACATCAACGCCGTGAACGGAAAGATCGTCGGACTGGCGGTGGGGCATCACTCGTCCTACGGGCTCGATCCGCACGGATTCCGCGCTCTGACCGACATCAAGCTCGAGGGAGCAACGGGCACCTTCGACTATTCGCGCGGCTCCCTGCAGACCACGCTCTCACGCGGCCTCGGTAGCGCGCTCGATGGCGCCCTCACTTTGGGCGCCGGTGCGTCGGGCGGCCAGCTCCCGATCCAGAAGCAATTCTTCCTCGGCGGCGTTCAGACTGTGCGCGGTCAGAAAGCCGGCGCGGAGATTGGAGATTCGTTCTGGATGACGAGCGCGGAGTTCGGCACACGATCGGCGGGGTTTCGCAAGATTGTGTTCGGAGATCTCGGCTGGGCCGGACCTCGCACGAACTTCTCGCATCCCGGACGTCCGCTGAGCGGCGCGGGGGTCGGCACGTCGTTTATGGACGGGCTCATTCGCATCGATCTCGCCAAAGGGATCTATCCTGAGAAATCAGTGCGCGCCAATCTCTACGTCGAGGCGCGCTTCTAGCCTTCGCGTTCCCTAGTATCTCGGTTTGGGTCGAGGCGCGGTATCCTCTTCGCGGCTACGCTCGCTTGGTCGGAGCCCCTAACGGCGCTCCTTCGCTCCGCTCAGTCGCGGGTCTCCTCCACGTGCTCGCTTTGGAAAGCCGCTACGAGGACACCGCACCTCTCCCGCATAGATCTGTAACTACACGCGCCTGGAAGGCGCGCCTTGGCGTGCGATTGGCGCGCGTGTTCCTCGGTGGCTGCGGCGAGAACTCTGCTCACTCGCTCGGACTTTGCGCGCCTAGGCGAATTCGCTACTACGTAATCTGACGTAAAGACCGCATGAACCGGCGACCCTAGGTTGCATTCCGTACCTCTAACCTGGGCTGGATCATGACATTCAAATTCGTATTTCGCGCTGGGGCCGCGCTGTCGATCATCTACACTGCCGGCTGCATACCGCTAACCGTGGGAAGCACCGCTCAGCCGGTTCCAGTTGGAACGACCGTTCACAGCATGTCCATGTATGTCGTGCCGAATTCCGTGCACGATTCCATCGACAACCGTTCGTACCCCCGCTATGGAATCGATCCGGAAGTCCGTTTCGGATTGGATGACCGTTCGGACATCGGTGTCCGGGCACCGTCTTTCAGCGGGATCGTGGCCAATTATAAACGCCGACTGAACGGTGTTTCCCAGGCTCCGGGCACTGCGACCGCGATTATGGTTGGCGGCGGACTGGTGAACTGGGGCGATCATGCGCACCTGGAAGCCACACTGATCACTTCGGCCGAAGACAACGATCGCTTTACACCCTACGGCGGGATTCGCGCGATGCAGGTGATTCCCATCAACAAGGGCGCGGTTCACGATTCGCCAACATTGGGTGGATTTTTTGGCGCCAGGATTGGTACGCGCACAACGGGCATCTCTCCCGAGATTGGTGTTTTCTACGACCATTCCGCGCTTCGACTTCGCAAGGGGAACGTTCTCATCGTTCCGGCGATCACCATTCACGGAGACTTCGCGCGATTCCTTCTGCCCTGGTAGCAAGCGAGCATAGCGCCGGAGAGGATACCCTCCCGACTGACTGGCGCCGAGATCTCGAACAAAAAAGCGGGTTACTCCTCGGCCATGAACGGATACCGATAGTCGAGCGGAGGAGAGAACGTCTCCTTGATGTTCCGGGGGCTGATCCAGCGCACGAGGTTGAGTTTCGACCCGGCCTTGTCGTTGGTACCCGACCCACGCGCTCCGCCGAATGGCTGCTGTCCCACGACCGCGCCCGTCGGCTTGTCGTTGATGTAGAAATTGCCGGCGGCATTGCGGAGGACGAGAGCGGCCTCGCGGATCGCCTGGCGGTCTCTGCTGAACACCGCGCCGGTGAGCGCATAGGGAGAAGTCTCGTCCACGATCTTGAGGGTCTCGGCCCATTTGTCATCGGGATAAACGTGCGCCGTAACCACGGGTCCGAAAATCTCCTCGCATAGCAGGCGATACCCGGGATCTTTCGTCTCGATCAGCGTCGGCTCGATGAAGTAGCCTTCCTCTCCACGCGCGACACCTCCGGCGATGACCGTCGCGTTCTTGCGACCATGCTCGAGGTACTCACCAATCTTCGTGAACGCCTTCTTGTCGATCACCGCGCCCATGAAATTCCGGAAGTCGGTCACATCCCCCATCCGGATGTCCTTCATGATAGCGACGGTGCGGTCGCGCACCTCGGGCCAGATCGATTCGGGGATGTACACCCTGCTGGCGGCGGAGCACTTCTGTCCCTGGTACTCGAACCCTCCGCGCGCGATGGCGACCGAGAGAGCCACCGGATCCGCCGACGCATGCGCGACGATGAAATCCTTGCCACCCGTCTCCCCGACGATGCGCGGATAAGACTTGTAGCGCGACATGCTGGCACCGATTGTCTTCCACATATTGTTGAAGACGGCGGTACTGCCCGTGAAATGCACCCCGGCGAGATCACGGTTCGAGAGAAGCCTGTCGGAGATGAGAGCAGCATCACCAGACACGAAGTTGATCACTCCCGGAGGAAGTCCTGCCTCCTCGAGCAGCTTCATGATGTAGTGCGCGCTCAGCATCGCGCTCGACGCCGGCTTCCAGATGACGGTGTTCCCCATCAGCGCCGGCGCCGTCGGGAGATTTCCCGCGATCGACGTGAAGTTGAACGGCGTCACCGCGTACACGAATCCCTCGAGCGGCCGGTAATCGAGCTGGTTCCACATCGTGCGGTCGCTGAGCGGCTGCTCGTCGTAGAGGCTCTGCGCGTAGCTCGGATTGAATCTCCAGAAATCGATGAGCTCGCATGCCGCATCGATCTCCGCCTGGTACGCGGTCTTCGATTGGCCGAGCATCGTCGCCGCGTTGACCGTCGGTCTCCACGTCGTCGCCAGCAGCTCCGCCGCCTTGAGGAACACGGCCGCGCGATCTTCCCACGCCCAGTTCGCCCAGTCTTTCGCCGCTTCCTTCGCCGCGGCGACGGCCTGATCGATGCTCGCCGCGCTGGCGCGGTGCCACTGGGCCAGTACGTGGCGATGATTGTGGGGCATCACCGACTCGGCCAGCTCACCGGTGTGAACCTCTTTGCCGCCAATGATGAGAGGAATGTCGATTCGCTCGCTGGACATCGAGCGCAGGCGATCCTTCAGCGCTGCTCTCTCCGGAGATCCAGGCGCGTAGCTCTTGACCGGCTCGTTCACCGGCGGCGGCACACGGCGGTTCCCATTGAATCCGGTCAGAGTTCGCGCGGCCGTCTCGGTAGCTGCGCTCTGGGCGCTGGGCTCGTCGTTGGTTGATTTGGCTTTGCGCGGGCTGGCGCCGGAGGAGCCGGAACGGCCGGGTTTGACTGCAGAGGCGGACATGAATTCCTCGAGATGACGTGCGGAAGTACTCTCGAAAGATACGGCCCGTCGACTCAAAACGAACCCCTTCGCTAGGGAGCGCGTCAGCTTAGTGACGAAGGGCGTAGTGTGCCGGGCTTCTCTCTCTCGGCGCGGGGAGCTAAAGTGCGCAAATGGGAAATCGCGCTCTGAAGTACTCGTGGCGTCTGTCGCCGGGTAAATGTATTGGTGCGAAGCCGGCGCTCGGTGATTCAGGCCAGCGGACAATCCGGATAGCGCTCCTCTCGCTGGCGCTCCTTCTCGCCGGCTGCGTCAACGAGCCGGTGGAGTGGGGGGACGTTTCGTACCGCCAGTCCCAGCTCGGTGACCCCGATGCACGGAGCGCGGTGATGAGCGCGAATTTGCCGGCGATCGCCGGGTCGAGCGCTCCATGCATCCGTTCGATTCGCACCGCTGGCGCTGCCACGGAATTGTTTCGCGCCTGGTGGTCGTCACGGAGCGACAGCAACGTCGTGCTGTGGATGCAGCGCTCCGGCGACCAGGGCAGGACCTGGCACCCCCCGGTCGAAGTTGAGTCGCGAGACCGCGGCCGTCGCGGCTGCGATCGTCCAGCTCCGGGAATTTTCTACGATCCGGTAAGCGGGTACGTGCATCTCGTCTACTTCATCGAGGCGAGCGATGGAGCCGGCGTCTTCTTCGCGCACTCGATGGACAGGGGTGGAATGTTTCACTCGCCCGTTCCCGTCGTTTATGGCAATTCACCCTCGATGGCGAGCGTGGCCGCGCACGGCGACAGCGTGGTCGTCGTGTTCGAGGATCCAAACTCCACGACGCCCAGAATCGGGATCGTGCTCTCGCGCGTCACGGGGCACATTTTCGACCAGCGCGGACAGGCGACCCCCGACGATGTTCCCGCGATTGCGCCATGGATTGCGCTTGACCGCAACAGAATCAGAGTCTGGTGGAAGACGCCCAACGATTCGGCTGGCAGGCCGGAGCGAGTGGGGTACCGCGATGGAATCTGGCGCTGAGCGTGGCGCTCAGCGTTACCGCTTATTGCTTTGCCGCGCTGGTGCTGCCGCTCTCGGGCCGGTCGCGAATGACCTGAGGTAGAATCGCCCACTGCTCGGGGCGTAGCAGCTTTTCCGCGGCGGCGATGGCTCGTGCGGTATTCCCAGATGCCTCTTCGAGCATCATCGCCACGCTCCCCGCCATCTGCGTGACGTCGCCCGCTTCCTGCGAGCGGCGCTCCACCGAGCTGAAGGTCGACGGTCATCTGCTCGGGATCGTTCGTATGGCGGGTGATCGTCCGCTGCACGGGGGCGAAACCCATGCGTTTCGCCTGAAGCACGTACTTGGGCGCCGTCTCGGGGAAGAAGATCTTGTAACGTCCCTCCGCGTCGGTGGTGTACGAGCGCGTGCGACCCGAGCCGAGCGATGTCGCACCGACCTGAGCCTCGGCGACGGGCTTGCCGGTCAGATCCGTGACATGTCCGGTGAGAATGTCAGCATGGGCTTCTGTCTGCGCGTGAAGCGCTGCCGGAGCCAGGCAGAGAGCCAAGAGGGAAATGACAGTTCGCATCAGTCAGCCGAGGGGACCTCTCTATAATCAACATCCTTGCGCATCGGTGCAACACCCGGGATTGCCAGCCCCTCCAGGGACGCGCACGGTAAAGTACTTGCAGCGGCGAGCGGCATGACTCGATACATAGGCGCCCACACGATCGTCAACGGCGGCATCCACATGGCGGTTCTCCGCGCGGGGAACGCGGGGATGACCGCGCTACAGATCTTCACTGCCATCCCGCGCTTCTACGGTGACAAGGCGACAATCAAACCGGAGAGGGTGGCCCGCTTCAAGGCGGCGCTGGCGAAGACCAGAATCAAGCCGGCGAATGTCGTCGTGCACGCGGCCTACGTGCTGAGCGTCGCGACACCGGACGACGAGAAGTGGGCGAGGGCCAGCGCCGGACTCACCAAGGAGCTGGAGAGATCGAGCGCCCTCGGTGTAGGTGCGGTGTGTTTTCACCCCGGCTCAGCGGGAACCGGCGATCGCGCGGACTCGGCAAAGCGCATCGCCAAGGCCATCACGGTGGCGCTGAAGACGATCGAGTCCGACACGCGCCTCCTCGTGGAGAACACCGCCGGCGCTGGAAAGACCATGGGAAAGACGGCGCAGGAGGTGAAAGAAATTCTAGCCGGCGTTCCAGAATCTCTCCGGGCGAGAACCGGCTACGGGCTCGACACGTGCCACCTCTTCTCCTCGGGCTACGACATCACCGCATCGAAGCAGGCGCTCACCGCAGTGCTGGACGAATTCGAGGAAGCCGCGGACGAGCCGCCGTCCTTTTTCCATCTGAACGACAGCGAGGGAGAGCTGGGATCGAACAAGGATCGCCACGTTCTCATAGGGGACGGACACATAGGGAAGCAGCCGTTCGAGTGGCTCATGCATGACCGCCGCAGCAGCGATGTGCCGCTCATTCTCGAGACTCCGCAACAGAACTATGACATAGCGGAAGACGACGATTCGCCCGACCCGTACGACGTGAAAATGGTGAAGCTCATGGAGGAATTTGCGGGAAAATGAGGGGAGCGGCCTGACTCACCGGACCCCGAAATGCCGTTTTTCCCTCTGGAATGTCGTGTTTCTCATAGGGAAACTCTTTGCATTCCCTATTGCTTTCGCCTCGCGGGACTATAGTTTGCGTCGCTGACGGACCGCGTTTCACTCTATAGCAGCAACTCGCATCCGATCACCAAACCAGGAGACAAGATGGCAGCGAAAAAGAAGAGCAAAGGAAGAAAGAAGTCCTCGTCCCGGAAATCTTCGGCCAGAAAGTCATCTAGAAAAGCGACAAAGAAAGGCGCTCGGAAGAGCAGCCGCCGGAAATCCTCGGGCAAGAAGCGCACGCCCAACGCGGCGTTCATGAAGCCGATGCAGCCGAGCAGCGATCTCGCCAACGTAGTGGGCAGCTCACCGATGCCGCGCACGGAAGTCACGAAAAAGCTCTGGCAGTACATCAAGCGGAAGGGTCTCCAGGATGCGAAGAACCGCCGCATGATCAACGCCGACGATAACCTCCGTCCGATCTTCGGCCGCGGTCAGGTATCCATGTTCGAGATGACCAGACTCGTCAACAAACATCTCAAGAACCCCTAAGCTCCTTGGCAACTCCGTCTAACGCGGGGCGCGCTCAAAAGGCGCGCCCCGTTTCGCAGCAGTCCCGGCTACGCAACCTTTGGGAGAATATCAAGTCGATCGTCGGCGCACTGGCGATCTTCCTCGTCCTGCGGGCTTTCATCGTCGAAGCGTACCGCATTCCGTCCGGCAGCATGATCCCGACGCTCCTCGTCGGAGACTGGCTGTTCGTCAACAAGGCGATCTACGGAGCGCACGTGCCGTTCAGCCGCGCGAGCCTGCCGGCGTACCGGGACCCGAAGCGTGGTGACGTAGTGGTGTTCGTCTCGCCGTACCAGGCAGACGAAGAACAGCTGGGACACGACCCAACGCCGACACTCGTGAAGCGGCTGGTCGGTACTCCTGGCGACACGCTCTACATGCGGAACGGGGTTCTGTATGTGAATGGGATCGCGCAGCGCCAGGGGTACGGTGTGACTGCGCAGGTCGATCCGGCCATGGGCGCGTCCGTCGATCCACTGTTCGACTGGCAGAAAACTGGGGGACTCAAATCGTCGCGCTTTGGCGCGGCGCCCGCGCAGCCGAGCCACGACAATTGGGGCCCGCTCGTCGTCCCTCCGCGGCGGCTCTTCATGATGGGCGACAGCCGCTATAACTCGAAGGACAGCCGCTACTGGGGTTTCGTCCCGAGGGAAAACGTGAGAGGGAAGCCGCTGTTCGTGTACTACACGTACAACGCCGACGACAGCGACCGTCCGGTGCCGATGCTCACCGACATCAGGTGGAGCAGGATCGGGCACTGGATCAAGTAGTCACCCGTCCCTGGCGCCCGGCGTCGAATCGGGGAGAAGAGGCTGTTCTCTCCATGATTCAGCAGGAAAATCTATGGACGACATCGGCTCGGGAGTTACATTGGAAGCCGTGACGAAGCCCCGTGCGATCGAGAAGCGCCACCACCTGTTCAAGTCGAGCGAATGGGACCTCGAGGAGCCGGCAGCGTTCATCAGAATCGCGCGATCCCCCATCGAGCTCGCGCTGATCACGGGCGTCGTGATTCGTCTCTTCCGCGCCGTCGTTCTCACCCACGGCGAGGCCACCAGCACCTTCCTCGGCGCCTCGCTCGTGCTGGGGACTCTCTTTCTGCTGGGGATGACCACGCTCCACCTCGGAAGATTCCCCGTGCGCGAGTGGCCGTGGCGCGCGCCTCTGTTCGCGGTGTTCGAGACGGCGGGCGAGATGACAGTGAGTCTGGTGCTGATCGCCCTGCACCGCGAGCCGTGGGGAACGGCGCGCGCCGAGTTCGTGGACTGGCAGGCAATGGCGACCGGCGTGGTATTCTGGCGGGTGCTCGGCGTGAGCATATGGGCGCTACTGCTTGGCGTTACAGTGTCGTTCATCCGCGGGCGCGTACTCAAGGAGACCGGCAGAGAGGTCGAGCCGAAGAGTCTTCCCGACGGGCAGCCCTTCATCGAGAGAAGGAAGCGGGATGAGCTTTAACCCTGGCCGCTCGGTACGGCAAACCTGCAACTGCACCGAACGGGATCTGAGTACTCGCATCCCGTTCAGTTCGCAGTTGCCGTTGCGACCGCCTTACGCCGCGGTGGTCTCCTCGCAGTACTTGTCGAACGCGCGGGTGAGATCCTTCGCGATGTCGTCGGCGGTGCGCCCTTCGATCTGATGACGCTCGAGCATGTAGACGAGCTGACCGTCCTTGAGCAGCGCGATCTGCGGTGAGCTCGGCGCGTAACCGGTGAAATAGCCTCTCGCTCTCTGTACCGCCTCGACGTCCTGCCCCGCGAAAACCGTCGTGAGCTTATGGGGCCTGGTTTCGTGCTGGATCGCCTTGGCAACAGCGGGGCGCGCGTTGCGAGCCGCGCATCCGCACACCGAATTGACCACCACCAGCGTGGTGCCATGGGCGTCCTTCAGCTTCGCGTCGACTTCCTGTGCCGTGCGCATCTCCTCGACACCGAGCTGCGTGAGCTCCTGGCGCATCGGGGTGACGAATCTTTCGTCGTACATCTTTATACCTCTTTAGGTTGCTGATGAATAGTAATCGGCGGCGGCGGACGGCGAGCAGTGTAATCGGCGGCGGATAGTAAGTGGCCCCGACTTCCCACGAGAATACCGAACCCAGCCAAGCGGCTGCAAAGCCTAGAGCTCCCTGCTTCGGTTCTGTGGATGCGTAGTCGCGCAACGACTACCTCGCATAGGAAACCCAGCGAGCCATCTCCCTCATGGTGGGCCTCTTCCCGTACATAAGGAGCCCGACGCGGTAGATCCGCGATGCCAGCCAGAGGGCGGCGACGCAGCCGATCGCCAGGAAGGCCAGGCTCGCCGTCATCTCGAGCGGGGGCACCCCCGTCACCGCCATGCGGATCGGCATGATGATCGGCGACGAGATCGGAATGAGCGACAGCACGCGCGCCGTCGTTCCGGTTGGATTCAACAGCACGGGCTGAATGAACACAGCAGTGCTCACGATCATGATCATCAGAGGGCTCGCCGCCTGCCTCGCCTCACTCTCGCTGTTCACCGACGCTCCCACCGCGGCGTAGAGCGACGAGTAGAAGATGAAGCCGAGCAGGAAGAACAGCAGGAAGAGAACTCCCGCCGCGAGACTGATGTCAGGCAGCGAGAAGTTCATCGTCGGCGCGCCGAGCTTCGCCATGATCGGCTCTCTGAGCTTGAGCAAGATGTAAGTCGTGGCGATCCAGAGTATCTGCTGCGTCAGTCCGACTGCGCCGACGCCGAGGACCTTTCCAGCGAGCAGCGTGTCGGTCGGAACGCTCGACATGACGACTTCCGCGACGCGAGTCGTCTTCTCCTCGAGTACGCCGCTCATGATCGTCTGCCCGTAAATCACGATCGACAGGTAGAGCAGGAATCCGATCGCGAAGCCGAACAGTACGCTCGCCATGCCCGAACCCGCCCGGCCGCGTTCGGTAATGCGCTCGGTGCTGAAGTCAAGCGGTATGAAGGTGATCTCCTTCATCTTCTCATTGTCGAGTCCGACCTTCTCCAGGCGCGACGCGAGTATGGTTTGCCTAATTGCGCCCTTGATCTGCGCCATGTCGGCGATCGACGTTGCGTTCATACCCGCGTAGCGGGCTGATTCTCCGGCGAGCGTCTGCTGATCCACGACCACGTAGCCCGTCTTCTCCTTCCGCATCACTTGCCGCGTCGCAAGGCTCTCCGCCTGCGTCAGCTCATTTGGCGCCACCGCTTTGACAGTCGGCATTCTGCCCGGAATCGTGGTATCGCCGGCGATGTTCACCGCCAGACGATCACCGAAGCCCGTGCCCGTAGCATCCAGAATGGTAGTGTTATAGACGTCACTCGTCGCCTTGCTTTTCGACGCTATCCACGCCGGCACGATGATGATCGCGGCGAAGAAAATCGGCCCGAAGAACGTCGCGATCAGAAACCACTTCGACCGCACACGCTCGAGGTACTCGCGCTTGATGATCGCCCAGAGCTTAGCCATGTCCGGTCATCCCCTCTTCGATGCCAATCGCACCGACCTTCTGAAGGAAAATTTGGTGCAGCGACGGTTGGATCATCTCGAATCTCTGCACCGCGGCGCCCGATTCGACGATTCGCCTGAGCAGCACCTGCGGATCGGCGCCCGGCGCCATCTCGATCTCGAAGAATTTGTTGGAGTCGTCAGCGCGCTTCACCAGGGAGTGGTCGCGCAGTATCGCCGCTACGCCGGAAATTCCATCGCCCTCGAGCGCGAGCGCGATGTTCCTCTGCCCGTGCTCTTCCTTCACAGAGGTGACGGTTCCATCGAGCACCTTCTCGCCGCGCGCGATGATGCAGACCGAATCGCACAGCCGCTCGGCGTTGTCCATCAGATGCGTGCTGAAGATCACCGTCTTGCCGCGGTGCTTGAGCTCGACCACCGTGTCCTTCAGTGCCTGAGAGTTGATCGGATCGAGTCCGCTGAACGGCTCGTCGAGGATCACGAGATCGGGATCGTGCAACAGCGTTCCGATGAACTGGACCTTCTGCTGCATGCCCCGTGAGAGCTCGTCGATCTTGGAGAGTCCCCAATCCTTCTCCGGCGTCTTGAGCGACAGACGCTCGAGCCATTCGTCGATCCGGCGATCCGCGTCACTGCCCTTCACGCCCTTGAGCTCGGCAAGAAATTTCAGGACGCGACGCACCTGCATCTTTCGGTACAGGCCGCGCTCTTCCGGGAGATAACCAAGCCGCTCGGTGATCTTCGGATCGTTCGACGGGCGTCCGAAGATGTGGATCCTCCCCGAGTCCGGCGCGATGATGTTGAGGATCATCCGGATCGTGGTCGTCTTCCCGGCGCCGTTGGGGCCGAGGAGTCCGTACACGCTTCCGGTCGGAACGCGCAGCGTCAGATCGCGCACGGCCGTGTGCTCGGCGTAGCGCTTGGTGACGTTCACTATGTCGATGGCGTATTCGGTCATGTAGCTTCGCTGGGGAAGCGTCGGAGCAGGAACAAGAATATACGTCGAAAATAAATGCCTGTTTCAGAGACCTTGATAATCGCGATTCTTTTCTTTATGGGCGCCGCGCTCTATGCGTCGGTGGGGCACGGCGGTGCGTCCAGCTATCTGGCGGTGATGGGCCTTTTCAGTCTTGCACCGAGCGTCATGAAGCCGACGGCGCTCGCCCTCAACATCCTGGTCTCGGCCATAGCGACGTTCAAGTTTTATCGCGCCGGATTGTTCTCGTGGCGACTTTTCTGGCCGTTCGCGGCGGCATCGATTCCCGCGGCGTTCGTCGGCGGCGCGACAATGCTGCCGGCGCGGTCTTACAAGATTGTCGTCGGGGTGGTGCTCCTCTATGCAGCGGTGTGGATGTTCCGCTCGGCGCTCCGGCCGCTTGACAGAGAGACGCATGCTCCGCCACTCTGGGCTGCGATCGCAGCGGGAGCGGCGATTGGGTTTCTGTCGGGGCTCACCGGCGTTGGTGGCGGAATATTCCTGAGTCCGCTGATCCTCTACATGGGATGGGCCGAGACGCGCGTGACGTCGGGCGTCGCCGCACCATTCATTCTCGTGAATTCGATTGCCGGACTGCTTGGGCATTTTTCGGGCATGGCGCAGCTCCCGCCCAACGTTCCGATCTGGGGTGCCGCCGCCGTGCTCGGCGGCTGGATCGGCGCGAGTTATGGAAGCAAGCGTGCTCCAGCACCGGTGTTGAGGCAGCTGCTCTCGTTGGTGCTCATCGTCGCCGGTGTGAAGCTCATTTTTTACTGAAGAGGCTTTTTGCCACAATCCACGGTCGTCATCGTCGGCGGGGGAGCATCGGGTCTGTCCGCCGCGGGCGCGCTCGAGTGGCGTGGAATCAAGACGGTCATTCTCGAGGAGGATGATCAACTGGGCGGCACCTGGGCACGGCGATACGACCGGCTCCATCTCCATACGGTGCGCGGATTCTCCGGGCTCGCCCACTATTCCATTCCTCGCCGTTATTCCAAGTACCTCTCGCGCGAGGAGTTTGTCGCGTATCTCGCTGAGTACGCGACGCATTTCAATCTGCGAGTGATGACCGGCTGCCCCGTGCGCAAAGTCCGAACGGAGCCAGCGACTCCGTCATCGTGGGTGGCCGCGACCGCTAGTGGCGATTGGCACTGTCGCGTCGTCGTCATCGCGACTGGGCAGTACCGCATTCCGATACTGCCGAAATGGGACGGACGCGCGACATATCGGGGTGATCTCGTGCATTCCTCGTGCTACACAAATGCGTTGCCGTACGTCGGCAAACGCGTGCTCGTCGTCGGCGCCGGAAACAGCGGCACCGAGATAGCTACTGATCTCGCCGAGCACGGAGTTGCCTTCGTGGCTCTCAGCATCCGCACGCCGCCGCCGATCGTTCCTCGCGATCCGTTCGGGATGCCGGTCCAGCGGACAGGGATTATGCTAAGCGTCCTGCCACCTGCGATCGCTGACCGACTCGCACGACTGACTGCGCGGATGGTTCTCGGCGATCTCACTCGTCTCGGCCTGCAAACGCCGAAATGGATGCCATACTCGGCCCGACGGGTTCCGGTAATTGATGTCGGGTTCGTCAGCGCCTTGAAGCAGGGCCTGGTGCAAGTCCGGCCCGCGCTCGCGCGCCTCACCGCCACAGACGCAGTCTTCGAAAACGGCAGCGCCGAGCCTTTCGCCGCAATCATCGCCGCGACGGGATTCAGCACGGGATTGAACGAGCTTCTGGAGACGAAGGACGTGCTGAACGATTCTGATGAGCCGGTTGATCTATCCGGAGAACCGACCGGTCGTCCCGGCATCTTTTTCATAGGATACACTCACAGTCTTCGCGGGCACCTGTTCGAGGCGAACCTCGCTTCTCGACGGCTCGCCAGGAATGTGGAATGCTATCTCCAACGCACAGTCTGACGTCGCCAGCCGCCGGTCGCTCGGGCAGTTCCTAGCGACGAGCTTCTCGGTTCGGCCGGCGACGATGAAATACTGATCAGACTGTTCCGCGCACGGCTTCTCGGTCGCGCGCTGATTTCTCGAGGAACAGGTCACCGTGGCTACCGAGCGGCAGACGTTCGGGATGGCTCCGAGGGACGGGACGAAGAGCTCACGTACCACCGGCCGCCGAGCGCGACGAGGTCGAGCGGATTCACGGTGATGGCACCGTAGCGCGCCGCCCAGTGCAGGTGCGGACCGGTCACACGTCCCGTGTTTCCCACCAGCCCGATCTCCTGTCCCCGCTTCACGGTGTCGCCGATTGCGACGAGTGTCTTGCTCAGGTGGAAGTACGCGGTGACGACTCCGCCGCCGTGATCGAGGTAGATCACATTGCCGGCCAGAAAGAAACTGTCGACGAGCGCGACGACACCACGATTGGCCGCGCGCACCGGCTCACCGACGGCGCCCCTGAAATCGACGCCGAGATGCCGCGTGGTGAGCGCGCCATTGAACAGTCGGCCTGATCCGAACTCGCTCGTGATCACCGATGTGCGCGGCTTGAGGAAAGATGCACTCCACATGGGAGGCCTGTCGTGCGCAAGTCGCCCGATCTCACGGGCGCGCGCATTCTCGCGGTCGATCCGCGCGGTTGTTGCGGCGTCGAGCGGCTTGGTGAAGCTGCTGTCGACTGCCAGCGGCTGTGAAATCGGCGGTGGCACCTTCGGCAGCGCGAAGCGCACACGAGCGATTTCCGTCTTCCCCGACGCGCGCTGGATGACCGCGTTCGCAACGAGACTACCCTCGGCGTCGACTGGCACGCCGCCGATCGCGTGCCACGCACCGGCTGTCGAATGCAGGAAGTGAAGCGGCTCGCCAGCGAGCGCGCCGCGAACCGAGACGACTGAATCGGCGTGTGACACCGGCGTACTCAATGTCAGACGCACGATTGCTCCGGGCTCGGGTCGAGCGGGAGCCGCCGTCAGTCGTGCCGTCTGCGCCGTCAGCGCGCCGGAAACGAGGCAGGAAAGAGCGATCGATGTCGCGAAGCTTTTCAAGTGTGTGTTTCGGTTGAGTGTGACGGAAGCTAACGTATGATACATCTCTGGCGGCGAGAGGTTCGGCGCTCGATCGCATCAGGGAGAAGCCGTTCAGTGAAGTCACGACGTTCGAACTAACAACTGGAATTTGCACTTCTGGCAACTCGTATCCCGTTCTTTCTTTGGAGGATGAATGCTTGGAAAGCTCGGACTCGCCATCATCGCGCTCGGGACCGCTCACCAATCGCTGGCACAGTCGCCGAGAGTCTCCGCGCCAATCAGCGAAATCAGCTACGAGATAACCGCGGACTCCTCCGCGGTCGGGCGACGACAGCTCGGAGTAGCGATGTCCTTCCACGTCGCTGGCACTGAGCCGGTCATTCTGGCTCTTCCCGCGTGGTCACCGGGACACTACGTACTTCTCTGGTTCTCCCGGCGGGTCTCAGCGTTCTCCGTGCAGTCCAACGGCGTCCCGCTCGACTGGCGGAAGCTCGATTTCCAGACATGGGAGATCAGACCCCGCTCTGCCGGAACGGTGCGCGTGTCGTTCAACTATCTCGCTGATGCCGTCGATCGCGCCGTCGCCTGGACCGCCCCCAACTTCGTGTTCTTCAACGGCACCAATCTCTTTCTCTATCCCGCGGGCCGCGGATTCAATTGGCCCGCTCGTGTGTCGGTCCGCACGGAAGCATCGTGGCGTATTGTGACCGGGATGGATCCCGCACCGGGCACCAACAACTTCACCGCAGGGAACTATCACGATCTGACCGACATGCCGTTCTACGTCGGACGGTTTGCCATCGACAGCACTCAGATCGCCGGCAAGTGGGTTCGTCTCGCGTGCTACCCTGCGGCGAGCCTGACGCCGGCGCGTAGGGATCGCACCTTCGCCTGGCTCCAGAAATTCGTCCCCGCCCAGATCGCGGTTTTCGGCGAGGCGCCATTCCGCAACTACACGGTCTTCCAGCGGTCGGACACCGTCGTGAACGGAGGCGGTCTCGAGCACCAGAGCTCGCAGGTGGATGAAGTAACGACCTCTCAGCTCGACGCCTCGTATCTGCCCGGACTCTACTCGCATGAATTCTTCCACGCCTGGAACGTGAAGCGCCTGCGCCCCGCCGACATGGTTCCTTACAGGTACGACGACGCGCAGCCGACGACATGGCTGTGGGTGAGCGAAGGCGTCACCGATTACTACGGAGCTCTCGCGCTCGTACGCGGGGGGGTCAACGACAGCACGGCGTTCTTCAACTTCATTGCCAACGAGATCGCGTCCGTCGCTGGCGCACCACCGACGGCGGTGAGCGATGCATCGCTGTCGCCGTGGATCAATCCGACCGATGGCAGCAGCGGACTCTACTATCCGAAGGGCGGCCTCACCGGATTCCTTCTCGACATCATGATCCGGGACGCGAGCAACAACCGCATGTCGCTGGACAACGTGATGCGCCGGCTCTACGACGCGACGTATAAACGGGGGAAAGGATTTACAGGCGCGGAATGGTGGGGTGAGGTTTCCCGCGCCGCGGGCGGCAAATCCTTTACCGAGTTCGCACGCAGGTACGTCGATGGCCGCGAGCCACTACCGGTTGATTCGGTGCTTCGTCTCGCGGGATTACGCTCCGAAAGTGACACGATCCGCGAGCCGCGGCTGGGGATCGCGACCGGCACCGATAGTAGCGGAGTGTTCATCGCTCAGCTGTCACCGACTGGCGCGGCGGCGACCGCGGGTGCGCGAACCGGCGACAGATTCGTCTCGATCGGCGACGTGACAATCTCGAACGACGACTCGTTCGAGGCGTTTCGCTCCCGCTACGCGGGCACGACCATGACGACACTGCCTCTGGTGATACGGCGCGGAGCTGAGACGATCACTCTCCAGCTACCGATCAGATTGACGGCCAGGCTCCAGACCAGCATCCTGCCCATACCTGGTGCATCGGGGAAAGCGTCAACGATACGCCACGGCATTTTGACCGGATCGCCCCCGCCCGTCACTCCCGCGCGGTAGAAGCACCGCAGGGAACCACCAGTTGGCGCGGCCGAGTAAACCCATCAGGATCGGTACGAGAACCACGCGAATGACCGTCGCGTCGAGAGCGACGGCGAACGCGAGGCCGAGTCCGAACTCACGGGTGGCAGTGAGCCGGGTGAATCCGAACGACCCAAACAGAACGACCATGATGAGCGCCGCGCTTGTGATGAGTCCGCCCGTCTGGGAAAGCCCGCTCACAACCGATTTGCTGTTGTCTCCCGTCCGCTGATACTCCTCTCGGATGCGACTCAGAAGGAACACCTCGTAGTCCATCGACAATCCGAACAGGATCGTGAACAACATCAGCACTATGAACGAGTTGAGCCCGCCCGGTGGCACGAGACCAATCAGGCCCGCGCCGACACCTTCCTGAAACACGTACACAAGAAAACCGTAGGCCGCGAGCACCGAGATCAAATTCATCGTGATCGCCTTGATCGGAACCACTATGGAACGGAAGGCAAACACCAACGCGAGGAATGTGATGGTGAGGACGATCGGGATCACCCGCTTGAGGCTTCCAAATAGCTCGCTATCGAAGTCCAGTATGCTGGCGCTGAAGCCACCCACCTGTATCGCTAGGCCAGCATCTCGTGCCGGCTGCCACGACTCCGCGCGGAGCTCACGCACAAGCGTCATCACTTCTTCAGATTCTGGCGCTGAGCGTGGAACGACAAAGATGAGCGCTGAACGCCCGTCCTCACTGACAACCTGTGCGGATACCGTCCGCATCGGCGCTGGTAGATCTGAGCGGGCATGGACAAGCGGACGCGCCTGACCGAGAAGGGAGAGCAGGTGTGGAAACCCACCAACAAAGTGCGCGCGCGGATCGGAGGCGAGACGCGAGTAGATCGCTGTCATCGCGCCCTCCCGTTCCGGCGTCCAGACTGTGCCGCTGTCACGGGTCTTCACCAGGATCGCAATCGGACCCATCCAACCCGCAGAAAAGTTGCGATCGAGGAGCTCGTAACCCTGCCGAGCCTCCATGGTTGGCGAAAGATCGCGCGCACCCATGTTCCAGGCTTTGAGGCGCAGTGTCGGCACAATGAGCACACCGAGCACGATCAGGGTGGGAATGAGATATCTCCACGGCCTCGTCATCGTCTCCCGCGCCCACCGGGCCCACAATCCGCCGGTGCCGCGCGATGCGCGTGATAGTCGGCGCGGCCAGTTCAATCTCTCACCGATGATCAGCAGCAACGACGGAAGTAGAGTAAGCGTCATCAACACCGACGTCACGACAACGGTGACACCGCCGAGCGCGAGTGTGTGAAGGAAACGAATGTGCACGAGGAAAAGAGCCAGGAAGCCGGTGCATACCGCGAGTCCCGACACCAGCACGACATGTCCCGCTTGATTCGCGGCCGCTTCGACGGCTTTCGGAAACGACGCACCACGCGCGAGCTCCTCGCGACAGCGGCTCACCAGAAAGAGTGAGTAGTCGACGCCGATGCCGAGTCCGACCATCGTCACGGCATTCTGCGCGAACACACTCACGGGCATGACGCGGGAAAGCGCGTACAGAACGGCGAGTGTGATCGCGATTGTCCCGAGTGCGAGGACGAGCGGCAAGCCAGCCGCGATCGGCGCACCGAACACAAGCAGCAGTACGATGAGCGTGAGTGGAATGCCGATGCGCTCCGCCCGCAGCAGGTCATCGGACGCATTCACGTCGAGATCGTGAAAGAGGGAGATCATGCCGGTGACCTTGATCTCGAACGCAGACCCCGATCCGGCGGCGCGCGCTGCTCCGCGGATTTCCGCTACCGTCGATTCGGCATCGAAGAACGTCTGCGCGCGCGGCGTCACGAGCATGAGCGCCGAGTGTCCGTCACGCCCGAGCAGGGTCGTGTCGCCGGTATTCCAGTAGTGACGTACGCTCCTCATTCCGGCTGAGTCGAGCACTCGCTCGAGGCGTGTCGCCGCAGCTGCGAATCGCGGATCTGTTGCCGGGATGCTGGATGATGTCAGCACGGCGGGAAAGACAAACGCGGAGCCTGTGCCAAACGCGTTGTTGAGATCGCGCGATACGAGCTCCGAGGGACTCCCGGGCACTGCGTCGGTACTTCCACGAAGTGCTCCCGCCAGCCGCGAAGCGAAAGGTGCGGCGGCCGCGAGGATCGCGATCCAAGCGAAGATGACGGTTTTCGGCCGACGCAGCGCGAATTGAATGAGAGAGCGCATAGTCTATCCTCAGGCCGCTGGGAGGAGGCGCGCTTGCTTGATCCTTCCTGCGTCGCCGGCGAATGGGCCTTCGCCGAGCCGATGCAACTGGATCTCGGGGACGAGCGTCTCGGGATACTCGCGCCATGCCTCGCGGAAGTCGGCGTTCAACTCGACGAGACGCGGCACGATCGATTCCGAAAAGCGACGCATGAGCTCGGCGTCAGGCTCTCTCGAGACCTCGAACAGAAAGCGGGGACGAACATCGCCGTTCGGACTCTCCGCGAGCGAAAGGCAGAACGAATTCGTTATCTCGGCGAGGGCCGTGTCCTGATACAGACATTGCTCGATGTCCTCCGGATAGATGTTCGCACCCATGACACTGATCGTGTAGTCGCGCCGCCCGAAGATCCACAGAAAGGGAAGGCGTATGTTCCCGTCACCGCTTTCACGTCGGAGCTGCTCTATGCTGACGCCCACCGAGGCGAGCCGTTCGGCCATCTCATCGCTCGTGAGAACACCGCCGAGATCATGGACGTTGTACCGAATGCGCGGAGACAGGAGCGAGCTGCGTGAGATCGTGAAGACGACCTCGTCGTTCTCGTTCACCTCGATGTGATGCATGACGGGGTTGTACTGAAACACCATCGGAAGGCGGGAGTCGGAGCCGAACAAGGCTAACTTCACGTCCTCTCGCTCACGCGCGAGGCGACGGATGGCGACTGATATCGGCGTTTCGCCCGCGATGCCGACCTCCAGATCCGTTGCGCCATAACCGCTGTAGACCTTGGTGAAACGTCGCAGCAGATAGTCGCGCAGTCCCTCGGACATGCCTTCTCCGCCGGCCAAACCGTAGAGCTTGTACTTCTCGAAAGGAAATCCTTCCTGGTCGGCGACGTCGATGAGATGTTTGAGAAACGGCGGATATCCCGTGATCAGATAGGTGTATTCCGGGCCGAAGAAGCGAAGAGTGTGGAGAATCTTGGCGATGTCGGGACCGGTGTTCTTGACGATCCCGTTCTTCTGCAGCGAGATCCCCATGTTGATCCCCGTGGCCCAGGCGCCCATGCTGAACCCGTTGATCGTTATCCATTGTTCGCGCCCATAGCAGTACGTCGCGAAATAGCTGACGAAGGTGTGGCTCTCGTGGCGCTCCCTCTCGCTGCGCACCCAGTCGTACGGAGTCCCGGTAGAGCCGGACGACTCGTCGATCATCGTCCGGCCGTGAAAGAAGGAGCCGTCGACGCATCGGGCGCCTGTCCCAAACGGCTTGATGTAGGTCTCCTTATCCGTTTCAGGGATGAGCAGGCCGCCCTGACTATCTAGGAACTGACGATACGCAGGCACCCTGCGGAGTGCGCGGTAGTAGGCTTTGCGAGCCTTGACCTGGGACGCCCACGAGAGGTACGAGGGCGGCAGGACGCGGAACATCGCGCGGAACGTCGCATACCTCACGCATGCCGCTTTGAGTATCCAGTCGCAAGGCGCCTGTAGGGCAAACTCCAGACGCTCGCGAAGGGTCGGTTGGGTTCGTTGGTCGAGATTCATCGGGTCCTCCAGCGTGGTGATAGGAGCTTTACTCCAGCTCCAGAATCGCCTGATTGCAGGGGGGACTCTATGCGTCAAATGACGTAGAAGGCCTTCAACTACAGCAGGAGCCGGAGCGCAGGCTCATCAGCAAGCGACTGGAAGAGCTGCGGCTTACTTCACCTCGATGACCCGCGACGTCGCCGCCATCGGATAGTTCCCGACTTCGAGCCTCACTGCGTACTTCCCCGCGGGCACGAGGGACAGATCGAGCAGTACCGATCTCGCCGACAACACTCCGGACGCCCCGTTCTCCTGCCAGCGGATGTTGAGAGGCGACAGCCTGGGCGCAATGCGCAACGCGCGGAAAGTGCGTCTCAGCAGACTTTCATCTACCGGAGTGATCGTAAGGGAGATCGGAAGCGCGCTGTCCGCCGGTGTCTTTCCGTAGAGCTCCCAGAACAGACCGATTTTCTTGTCGCGCCTGAAAATCGTCCCGCCGTGCGCGCGCGGGATCGCCTCGTTCAGATCGCCGGGAAGGGAAGGCTCTCCATCGACGAAGAGCAGATCCGAGACGCTGATTTTCCCCGAGTCGAGGGGGATCTCGGCGAACCCGGATCTCCAGCGCGCTGCTCCGGTGCTGTCGTTCGCCAGCAGCTCGACTCCGATGAGCTGCTCCTTCCACGGCGTCGATACCGTCAAGACGTTCTTCGTCGGCGACTCAGTCAGCTCCGTCTTTGAAGGGGTCGTTGCTTCGTCGCCCATCACTATCAGCGCCGCGGCGAATTTCCTCCGGCCAAAAATCGTATCGGCGCTCACATCGTAGGCAGCGACGACCTTCGTGGAATCTCCACGGCGAAAGCGCGCCACCTGGGCATCGAGCCGCACGAACGCATGCGTGTAGACCGGCGCGTACTGCTCACGGGGCGGGAACTGGTAGATGTCGAACACCGAATCGACGATGAGTGCCAGGCTGTCAGGCGGCTGCTGCGTGAGGAAGAAGTGGTATCCCGGCTCGCGCTCGTGACCGGTGATCGCCGCCTTCGCTTCCGGATACATGCTCTGCGACGGCTCCTGCGTCCACTTCTCCGCCCAGCCGAAGCGCAAGATCAATTCGGCGAGATCGCCACCCCAGCTCGAGCCGTAAGTGTTCGCCGCATCCTGCTGCAAGGCGGTGTGGAGAACCCGCGAGAAATGCTCTGTGCGCCGCTCATTGCCGGGCGTCATGAATAATGGATCAGCGACCCACCAGATTCGCGCATCCGCCGCCTCTCGCTGTCCACAGCTCATCTTCTTGTATGTGCCGCGGATGTCGTCATCAAGGAGCGGTGCGAGATTCAACCAGTGACACCGCACCGGCGACGGCATCCCATCGAGCGCGGCGGCGTAGGCGCTGTCGGAGCCCGCGTAGTTGCCGCCCACGTGCAGCGCGAGACCGAGCAGCGCATCGCACCACCATCGGGTCGCCCGGCACGAGCGCGCCACACCCGCCGCGGATGTGTCGTGCCCCTCTGTGAGATAGCGAATGCGCTGTCCCATGATCCAGTCGTCTCCCGGAAGATCGGTCGAGGCCTTCTCGAGATCGCGCAGCAGCTCCGCACGCGCGCGGATGATGTTCTTCCCTTCCTCCGGAACTACATAGTCGGTCAGGTTGGGATGCCACTCGCAGAATCGCCCGACGATCAGGCAGTGCTCCGCACCGCCGATGTAGAACCTTGGCAGCATCTGCCGTCGGCGACGCTCGAATTTCGCCTGGAGATCGTGCGCGCGCTGAGAGATTTCCGCGGAATCGGTCCGTAGCTGTGTGTCGCGCGCCGAGGTCTTGAGGAGCTGCGGCTGCGCGAAAGAGGCCGGCGCGGATAGGGTCAACGCCAGAGCAGCGGCCAGGAGCGACAAGTGGGTACGACTGCCCACGCGCTCGCGGCGGCTCAACGGCGAGCCAGTCTCAGAAGATGCGACGTAAAACGTATGACAGCACGCTGAAAAGGAGCGAAATCAGCAACATGTTGCCCACGGTAAATACTTAC
>CABDYJ010000287.1_pt1 | contig 24361 bp, 26 predicted proteins | sample 3131991 | NCBI WGS metagenome assembly CABDYJ01 (sample SAMEA5534337, study PRJEB31848) | metagenome | biome: tundra; feature: field; material: soil | place: USA | collected 2013-05 | depth 0.45 m
CCGAGGAGGTCAGTACCGCAGTTCGCGCAATGTCTGAACTGCGGAAGACGGCGGTGGCTGCCACGTAAAAGGCTTACGGGCAGCCTCGGGGCCGCTACTTAATTAGTGACCGACGCAAACCGAAGAGCCGTTTGTAACCGGGCACGCCGCGTCGTTCTTCGGGGCGGTCATGTCTGAGCAAGCGGTGAGGACGACGGCGGCGATGATGGCGGCGGCAGCGAAAAGTCTGTTGCGGGTCATTGGAAAAACTCCTGACAAGAGAAGGGGGAGGGCCTTGGGGAACTAAGCACGCCTCAACGTACCTCCCTCCGTAAACGCCGAAATGTCGTTTTCTTATCAGAAAATGTCTGTTTCCTACCAAAAACAGCACTTTTCTTATCATTTGCCCTCGCGCTGCCGAGTCTTTGGCGCCAGTTTCCTTAGATCATGCGCGCGATCGCCCCATGAGCGTTGCGGCGTTCCTGCCCTCCCGACTGCTCACTCACGTCAAGCACGTCCTCGCTGATGAGCCCGAGATCTTTGTCGCCTCATCATGGCAGGAGCTCGAATCCATCATCCGCCGCAAGCCGATCAGCGTTGTAATCCTCGACCCGACGGCGGACGGGATCATGAACGTCAGCGCAGTCGCCGGGCTGCTCAAGCGCTACCCGTCCCTTCCGTTGATCGCGTATGTCACGCTCCACGCCCCCCAGTTCAACGCCGTCGCGCAACTCGGCCGGCTCGGACTGAAGGAAGTCGTTCTTCACCACTTCGACGACGAGCCTGAGGGATTCCGTGAACGAGTCGAGCGCGTGGAAGCCAACGCGCTGACACACGATGTCATCGAAGCACTGCGAGACCGGCTCGTCCAACTTCCAAGGCAGCTCTCCGTCGCGGTCGAGAATCTTTTCGACCAGCCCCACCGGTACACGAGCGCCCTCGACCTCGGCATGGAGGCCGGCATCGCCATCGTGAGCGTTTATCGAAACCTGGACGCCGCGCAGCTTGGCTCACCGAAGCGTCTGCTCATCGCCGCAAAGGTTCTGCGAGGCTTCGGCTACCTGCGCGATCCCGGCTACTCGGTGCTCGATGTCTCGATCAAGCTGGGATACAAGACTGCCCGCATCTTCTCCGAGCACTGGGTGAACGTGTTCGGAATTACGCCCGCACGCGTTCGAACCCGCCTTACTGACGAAGCCGCAATCGAAAGTGTGTTGCGGTGGCTGGGAGCGGGCGATGACGATTCGCTCCCCGACGATCTGGGCCGCCCGCTTGGGCGCAACGGATCGCGACCGCGTCGTCGCCGGAAGCCTGAGCCGAGCTAGGCTAGTCCCATTGCAGGATGCCCTTCAAGTCGTCCAGAAGGGGTACCGCGGAGGTGGAACCCTTCGGCCTTTCAATGTCGCCCACCAGCGGCGAGCGATCCTTTCGGTTGGTCATTTGGACGGGGGCGGTGCGCTGTCGGGTGGGTCCAGGTGGTCAAAGGCGATGACTGACCCGCCCGTGAATGCATTGACCACTATGCGACCATCGCTCGTCACACGTCTAGCGGCAACCATATGATCCGCAAACCACCTTCCTCGGCTGGTCCCCAGATCGTCATATCGGACCCCGCTCCCGCTGGATGAGGAGTGGATGAAGCGGCCGTTCCCCGCGTAGATCGCGACGTGGCTGATCCGCCCTCCCTGGGCAAACAGCATCAGGTCGCCAACCGCGAGTGAGCGGGTCGATGGCTCGACGGCGATTCCCGCTCCCGCCATCTGCCGCGACGTGCGCGGCAGGTCCACACCCTGAATTCCGTAGACGTATTGAACGAATCCGGAGCAATCGAAACCCGTTCGCGGCGAAGTCCCGCCGTAACGATACGGCACGCCGATGTACTGTTCCGCTGTCGGCACTACTCCGCTCGCGGACGTGGTGCTGACGGGCCAGGTCGTGCGTGACGTCCGGGTCGGGCGCGAAGCACTGGGAGGTACGTCCGCGGTGCGCCTCGAATAGACCGAGGAACGCGAGCGGCCTCCGCCGAAATGAAGCCCGATTCCCACGCGGTATTCGAGTCCGTGAACGAACTGGGAGTCAGCCACGGTCGCAGGAGCGGCCAGATGTCGGGACCGGACTTCGCCGTTGATTGACAGGAGGCGGCCAAGGGCAAGCTGAAGTCCGCCTCCGTAACTCCACGTGCGGATGGCGTCAGTGAAAACCGCCGGTTGCGCGCTGCTCTCGAGCCCAATTCCGGCAAAGGCGTATGGCATGAAGCCTTCGCCGAGTCGGGCATTGACGGGCCCGAACATGAGATCGGCGTTGGTCGCCCAAACCAGATTGGACGGGCCCTGATTGATCCCAAACGTGTTAGTTGTGAGCGAGGAGATTCCCAGCCCGCCGCTTCCCCGGATTCCCAAGTAGGGTGTGCCCATGCTGAGGGAGAGTCCCCCAATTGTTCTGGTTATGGGGGCGGCGTTATCGAGAGCTCCGTAGAACTCCACACCGCCGGCCACCTGGGCAGCCAGACCGCCCGGTAGTGCTAAATACGATAGGACTCCAGAGAGACCTATCAAGCGTCGCAGGTGCATAAGCGACTCCACTGAAGAGGTTGGGACCTAATAAAGCATTAGGGGTACCAAGCCGTGCCAAGTCGTTAAGCCAATGACCCACAACGTTTTAACCTCACAAGCCTCAGCTGTAAACACCCTATTGTCACCTTTCTCGGACAGGCATTGAGGTCAGAGGAACGATTCGATTTGACCGGGTAGGATTAAATGGACCCAAGAATCAGCCGGATCTGGCGTTAACAACGGGTCGCAAAGCTGGTCAAACATATGTTCGGCGAGATCTCTCCTTCTGGGACGCTCGTTCGGTCGTGCTTCTCACGGGTCGAGTGAGCCCGCCGTCCTCACGCCTGGAGACACGAAATGCCAACGATTGAATGGCGCTCGATCCTGGCTTTGCTCACGGCTGGACTCATCGTGAGCACGCGCTCGCCCATCGGAACCCCCTCGATCGGGTCAATCGGCAACGCCGTCGAGACCGCCTCCGCCCGCATCGCTGACAACCTCTCCGGCGATGGCCCGCACCTCGGCTTCGATACTTTCGCTTATCCCGGGGACGATGCGATGCAGGCGTGGCTGACGGCCGACAAACCGTACAGGTGGGTCGGCTACTACTTGTCCGCCCCCTGCCACAACGACACCTCGTGGCAAGGAAAGAGAGAGACGCTTTCCACCATGGGTTGGGGCATGGCGGTCATCTACGTCGGTCAGCAGACCTGGGGCAAGACCCCCGGACAGAAGGTCGCGGTCACACGCTACGTCACCAAGCGCGTTCAACAGGTGAAGTCGCGCAACGGCAAGCGCGCAGTCAGCTACGTCAACAAACGCGTTCCCGTCAAAGTGCTGGTAGCCCCGCGCACATCTCCTGGCTCGAGCTGCTCGACGCAGTTCGTGAACGCCGCACGCGGAACCGCCGATGCGAACGACGCAATCGCGAAGACCGCGGACGAGGGCTTTGGGAATGGCACCGTGATCTTTCTCGACATCGAGCGAATGGAGACGGTGCCGAAGGCAATGCGCGACTACTATGAGGCCTGGACCAAACGGGTGGTCGAGGACGGTCGCTTCCGCCCGGCCTACTACGCTCACAGCTTCAACGCGGATCTCATTTACGGCGATGTGAAACAGGTGCTCGCCGCGGCCGGTGTCTCGGGTGATCCTCCGTTCTGGATTGCGAGCGAGCGCGGCTTCGCCATCGACAAGGCACCGACAGAAGTCGGCCACGCATTCGCGCAGGTCTGGCAGGGTCTGCTCGACGTCGTCGAAACCCACAACGGCGTCAAGCTGCCGATCGACGTCAACGTCGCCCAGCTCCCGTCGCCGTCCGAGGATTATCGGGCCGGAGAGTAGTCCGGACTATTCACGGTCCGAGGTTTATCCGGGTGGAGAGGATTCCAGGCTATTTGACGCGAGTGATGAAATCTTCGCGGTTCGGCGGGCGGAAGATCAAGTCGACGGCGAGCCAGGTCGTCTTGGCGAACGGGTAACAGAGCACGGCGCCAAGAATCGACAGCAGGACACCGCCGTATTGCAACGCATCCCAAGGCGGATTGGGCCAGGTCGCGACCACCACGACGAGAAATGCGAGCGCGAGCAGTATCTCGACCGCAATGAGGTTGAGCGTGTACGCGCCTATGAAGTAATCTGATTCACCGCGCTCGAGCAGGATTCCGCAATGCGGGCAACGCTCCTTCATCCTGAAGAATCCCGTGAACAGGCCGCCGTGCCCGCAGTTCGGACACCGGAGAAGGAGCGCGCGACCCAGAAGGCGCCACGGTGACTGGCGCGAAATGTCCGGATGCGCTGGATCGGCCACGCGGCTCGCTTGCTCTTCCACCATCAATCGTCGCGCACAATTCAGGCCCTGCCGTTCGCGCCGACCGCGAAGCCGTCCGCCTATCTCAGTGACCGCGCACAGGGTGCGGCTCGTATGGCTCCTCGACAGCGCGGATGTGCTCTTCGCTCAGCTCGACGTCGAGCGCACGAACCGCGCTCTCGAGATGCTCGATCTTGGTGGCACCGACGATTGGGGCGGCGACACCCGGTTTCTTCAGCAGCCATGCCAGGGCTACTTCGGAGGGTGAGACGCCAACCTCGTTCGCCACTCTGCGCACGGCTTCGATCACCTTCAAATCCGAAGGAGAGTCGTAGAGGTCGACGGCGTACGTATCACTGTCGGCCCGGGTCGTACCCTCCGCCGGCGAAGGAGTTGTGCGCGCAAGCCGTCCTCGCGCGAGCGGCGACCAGGGGACGACGCCCACGCCTTCCTCGAGACAGAGCGGAATCATCTCACGCTCTTCCTCCCGGTACACGAGGTTGTAGTGATTCTGCATCGAGATGAATCGCGCCCAGCCGCGTCTCTCCGAAACGCTGAGCGAGCGCGCCATCTGCCACGCGTATCCGGAGCTCGCTCCGATATAGCGGACCTTGCCCTGGTGCACGAGGTGGTCTAGCGCCCCGAGGGTCTCTTCAATTGGTACACTGCTCTTGAAGCGGTGAATCTGGTAGAGATCAATCGTCTCCACGCCCAGCCGGCGGAGACTCGCCTCGCAAGCCTGCACGATGTGCTTGCGCGAGATCCCTCCCATGTTCGGCCCGTCGCCCATCGGGAAATGGACCTTGGTCGCGAGGACGATCTCGTCCATTTTCGCCATCTCCCGGAGCGCACGCCCCGTGACCTCCTCGCTCACGCCCATCGAATACATGTCGGCCGTGTCGAAGAAGTTGATGCCGAGCTCGAGCGCTTTTTTGTAGAAGGGACGCGAGTCGACTTCGTCCAGAATCCACGGTCGCCACTTGGGGGTTCCGTAAGTCATGCAACCGAGACATATCCGCGAGACTTCGAGTCCGCTGCGGCCTAGCTGGGTGTACTTCATCAAGCGCTCCGGGCGTGCCTGCTATGGGGCAGGCGATCACGTAAGGGTATCATCTGACTTGGGGCGGCGAGGACAGTCTTAGCACGCTCACGGGGAATATTATATACGCAGTCGATGAACGCGATATACGCAGTCGATGAACGCGGCCCGCGAATCCTCAACCCTTTCCCGGCAACGGTTGTCAGAAGGTCGACAATGGAGCGGGTTGCACGACAAGCGATGCCGATCCTGCAAAAGGTTCTGGCGCGTCGCGATGCTTGCTCGGTGGCGCTGCGTCGGAAGGCGGTGTTCCTGGTCTCGCAGAAGCGATTGACCAGACTGCGAACATCATCATGAGTGTCGCGCGCAACACCCGGACACAGTCGGTGTTCTGGCTCGGTCAGGCGGCGGACAATCCCATGACCAGCGCGCGCTCGATCTGTTCGAGGAGCTGCAGACGAAGAAGTAGCTCGATCAGCGCGGAATGATTGCAAAGGGGGGTGCTCCGAAATAGCATCCCTCTTCTGCATCCGGGACAATCGTGGATTTCACTCACATATCTACACAGCTCTCATCCAGTCCGCTCACCGCGCTGCCGATCCTGTTCATCGCGGGCGTGCTGACGAGCCTCGCTCCGTGCATCTATCCGATGATTCCGATCACCGCGGCGATCGTCGGAGGCAGCGCCGTCGGGGAAGCGCCGCGTGCGCGCTCCCGGACTGTGTTTCTGACTTTCGCTTACGTGCTCGGGCTCTCCCTCGCGTACGCGTCGGTCGGCCTGTTCGCGGGACTCACTGGCACTCTGTTCGGTTCGGTGAGCACCAATCCGTGGCTGTACTTCACGATGGCGAACCTTCTGATCATCGCCGCACTGGCAATGCTCGAGGTGATTCCGGTGCGAGTGCCGGCGTGGCTCCTCGCGCGCGCGGCAACCGCGGGTAAAGGAGGGAGCCTTTACGGCGTGTTCGTCATGGGCGCCGCTTCCGGACTGGTAGCCGCACCGTGCTCGGCGCCCGTCATGGCGGCGGTCCTGACCTGGGTCACCGCGACAAAGAGTGGCGTGCTCGGATTCATCTACCTGTTCGTATTCTCGCTCGGGATGTGCACGCTGCTCGTGCTGGTGGGACTCTTTAGTGGCGCCCTGGCGCGCCTGCCGAAGGCAGGCACGTGGATGGTCTGGATCAAGCGGCTCTTCGCGCTGATCATGTTGGGCGTCGCGGAGTATTACCTTGTGCAGATGGGGCTGCTCCTCATCTGAACGACCCCCGACATCGAACTCACAATCCGAACCAGATGATCATTCGAAAGCTGTTCCAATCGTCGAAAATATCTCTCACGGTATTTCTGTCCGCAGCGGCATTGGCATCCACACCCGCGTTGGCGCAGGATCTCGGCATCGAGGTCGGCGCGCAGGCGCCGGCGGTGACAGTACAGTCTCTCGATGGCAAGCAGGTCGATCTCGGTAGCTACGTCGGCAAGACGCCGATGCTGATCGAGTTCTGGGCTACGTGGTGCCCGAACTGCAAGGAGCTGATGCCGGCGCTGCTCGACGCCGAGAAGAAGTTCGGGAAGAAGGTGAAGTTCGTGGGGATCGCGGTGGCGATCAATCAGTCGCCTGAGAGAGTGCGGAGGTGGCTCGCGGCGAATCCGTTGCCGCACGACACCTACTACGATACGCAAGGCAAAGCGGCGAGCGCGTTCGACGCTCCCGCCACTTCGTATGTTGTCGTGCTCGACAAAACGGGTCGCGTGGTTTACACGGGCCTCGGCGGAAAACAGGACCTCGAGGCGGCGCTAAAGAAGGCGCTATAGCCTTGGCATTTTCCGTTCAGCAGGTGTTGCAGACGAAAAAAGAGCCGCGGACAAGTCCGCGGCTCTTTGTTATTTAGTCGAATCCGGCTTCGGTGGAGGAGCAAGACTGTCAACGACCGCCGCGAGATCGGTGTACGCCGAAGGAGTCAGAACCTTGAACGGCTTGGTCACGTAGGCGATACGTCCGTCGGGACGCACAACAAACAGAGACCGGTTGTCCAGTTTGTTCTTGGCATCGTACGCGGCGTAGAGCTGTCCGACTTTTCCGCCGGGGTCGCTGGCGAAGAGAACGGGGAAGTCCTCGTCGCGCGCCCACGACGCGAGCGCGGTGTCGGGATCTACGCTGATGCCGATGACGACGACGTTCCGTCCGTTGTTGAAGAGCGTGGCGTACTGATCACGGTACGCCTCCATTTGGATGGTTCAGCCTTTGGTTCGCGCCTGATAGAAGAAGGCGAGGACGACGGTGCGCCCGCGATAGTCGGAGAGTCTGACGGGCGCTTTAAGGAGGCCGTACCTGTCGGCGCCGTCGAGGGTGAAATCAGGCGCGACATTGTTGACCACGGGGCCCGCGGGAACCGCCGTTGCGGGTGGAGCAGTCTGCTGTGCGCGTGCGGCCTGACCGGCGGTCACAAGCGACGCCGCGGCGGCAATCGTTAGAGTCGCGAATTTTGCTCGAACGAGCATGCTTAAATCCCCAATGCGATATTGAGAAAGAACTACAACTGAACGGGATGCGAGTTGTCAGTGGCGCAGATGCCAGTTAACAGTTCACGATGCCCGGACGTCACGGAGTCTACATCGCGGATCATTCCACGGCTAGCCATCGCAGTTGACAACCATCGCGTTCATTAAACCCAACTACGGCGCCGGGAGAATCCGGCGCTCGCTGGCAGCGGTTCAGATGCTCTTGGCGCCGCTCGCGCTCGTGGAATTCCCTGCCCTGACTGCCAGCGCGCAGGGCGGTCAACATGCTTCCGGCGTCTTCGAGATAGGCGCGCAAGCAATCGGGGTCGCGACCCGCGAATCGCCCGCGATTGACGGTCGTACACTCGCGGAGGGTTACCTGACCCAGCCGATGATCATGGCTCAGCTCGATCCATGGAGCGGTTTGCTCTCGCTGAAAGGGACGCTCGATTTCGAGGGAGCCACCATCAAGCGCGGGGAGCTGAACGCCGGCATCTACGGCGAGGGATACATCGATCGCCGTCATCCGCACACCTATCTACACGAGATGGTGCTCACATCGGAGCGAAGATTTGGCGGGGACGGCACGAGTGGCGTGTCCATTACAGTTGGGAAGGGCTTTGCGGCCTTCGGTACCGATGACCCGATGGCGCGGCCGTTCGAGAAGTATCCGATCAACCACCACCTGGCCCAGATCCTGGAGCGCGCCGTCGCGATCGGCGCGCTGCGCGCAGGCCGCTGGATCTTCGAAGGAGGGGCGTTCAATGGAGATGAGCCAACCAGTCCTGGAGACACTCCCAACCGGAACCGATACTGGGATTCGTGGTCCGGTCGGATCACGTTTGTTCCCTGGCCGCAGGGAGAATTCCAGACCAGCTACGCGCGAGTGAAATCGCCAGAGAACCCGGACGGGGGCGGCGCCGATCAGCGCAAGCAAAGCGCATCGATCCGCCTCGAAGATGTCCAGCATTCCGGCTACGCCCTGTTCGAGTGGGCGCGTAGCGGGGACTACGTCGGATCGACGCGCAGCTTCGCCTATACATCACTTCTGGCGGAAACGTGGGCACGCTACGATCGCTTGAACGGGGCGCTCAGAATCGAGCGCACCGAGCGGCCAGACGAGCAACGTCTCGTCGACCCGTTCAGAACTCCGGTTCCCGCTACCGATCTCGGCATTGCGGGCCGCTCGCGCTGGACGATCATCACCGCGCGCGCCGCCGCCTCCCTCGTGAATGCCAGAGCTTTCTCCCTTGAGCCGTTTGCCGAATTGGCGCGAGCTCGTGTCAGCCCGACGCTGCGGCCGTCGGGATTCGATCCGCGCCAGTTCTATGGATCCGATCACCTATGGAGCGTATCGGTCGGGGCCAAGCTGGCGTTCGGGATGTCTCACATGCGAATGGGCCGGTACGGTGTCGCGATTGCGAGGAACCCGGATGTAAGAATGGGCGGTATGAAGATGGAGAACATGTAGAATGCGGTTCGCGATCCTGACGTGTGCGATTCTCACGCTGGCATGCGGATCCGATAATCCTGTGACGCCGCCGACGGGCTCCCGTGCCCTCACCGTATTCGGAGCCGGGCGGGTCTCGGACCGCTACACCGGAGAGATCTGGGTGCGGGGGAGCGTCGCCTACACGACCACTTGGGGAAATCGCGGCGCGCCGGGGAACGCGGTCAAGATCTGGGATGTCTCCGGCGACGTCCCGACGCTCGTCGACTCTTTGATCGTACCAAACGCCAGCACGCTCGGCGACGTTCAGGCGAGCGACGACGGACAACTGCTCGTTGTCGCGACCGAGTTCTCGCCCGGCTCGATCATGATTTACAGTCTCGCCAATCCGGTGAAGCCGCAGCTGATCACACGCTACACAACCGCGCTCACCGACCCCGGAGTGCACACAGCGGAAGTGCAGCGCGTGAACGGTAAACTCTACGCGTTTCTGTGCATCGACCCACGCAGTGGGTCGCCCGCACGTCTCGTGATCGTGGATCTGTCCGATCCGGCCGCGCCAACGCAGGTCTTCACCGCGGCAATGGGAAGTCCTTTCGTGCATGACGTCTTCGTGCGAGATGGAATTCTCATCACTGCTCTCTGGAATCAGGGAATCACGATCTGGGACATTGGTGGCGCGGGGAGTGGCACCGTCGCGAATCCGATCGCGCTCGGCAACGTCATCACTGTCGGAGGCGAAGCTCACAACGTCTGGTGGTTTCACAACGCCCCCACCGGAGAGAAGCGGTACGTCTTCGTCGGCGAGGAAGGGCCCGGAGCCATCGGCGTCTCGTCGAGCGGGGATATCCACGTCGTCGACGTCAGCAACTTCGCGTCACCGCGCGAGGTTGCGTTCTTCCACGTCGATGGCGCGGGCACGCACAACTTCTCGGTCGATGAGAATGGCGGTATTCTCTATGCCGCTTACTACAACGGGGGCGTGAGGGCGATCGATATTACCGGCGACCTGTCGAGCTGTGGCGCCGCCGACAAGAGTCCTGACGGAAGATGCGACCTCGCAAAAATGGGCCGGGAGCTCGCGCACGGGCCCAGCGGGCTGGGACCCGTCTTTATATGGGGTGTGCAGCTGGTCGGATTGCGCGTTTATGCTTCCGACATGCTCAACGGAATCTGGAAGCTCGGCCCGGTTTCGTTCCCGCCGGACTGAAACCGGGCCCCATTCAAACCGTAAGGGGGGCAGGGGTTGTCTAACCTGTCACACCGGAACGGAGTCCTAAATGAAGCGGCAGTTTCGCGGTGCAGCCTTCGCGGCGGCACCTTTTCTAATCGGCTCGACAGCGCGCGCGCAGTGGTCCAGCCCATATACGGCGCCGAGGAATGCTGTGGTTGACGCAGCAGGCGCCAAATCCGTCGAGGTCGAGGCGGGCGCGGGAACGCTCCGCGTCGAAGGCAAAGCCGGCCTGCGGCAGGTGCAGGTAACCGGCACCGCCCGGTCATCTTCGCAGCAATTCCTCACCAGGATCAAGCTGATCGCCGAGCGGCGAGGAGATGTCGTGTTCATCAAAGCGGACATTCCCGACGGCGAGCGGGGCTACAACGACGACGACTATTCCGCGGCGCTCGATCTCGTGATCGAGGTTCCGCAGGGAATCAACGCCGACGTCTCCGATGGCAGCGGCGATGCGAAGATTGTGAACATTGGCTCGCTGGATGCGACTGACGGGTCGGGATCGTTTTCCGTGATCGGGGCCGCGGGATCAGTTCGCGTTACGGACGGCTCGGGTGATCTCACGATCGAGAACGTCGGTGGCGATGTGAAGGTGGACGATGGCTCGGGCGACATCAACGTCCGCAACGTGACCGGATCGTTCACGGTCGAGAGCGATGGGTCAGGGGGCATCTACGCCACTGACGTACGCGGCTCGGTGATCGTGCAGAACGATGGATCAGGCAGTATCGAAGTGAACAAAGTCGGCAAGGACTTCAAGGTCGAGTCAAAGGGGAGCGGCAGCATTGACTACGCCGACGTCTCCGGACAGATCGACATCCCGGAGCGCCATCGCGACCGGCACCGAAGGGGCGGCGAGCGGTAGTCTTTTCTTGACGGGGCGGTTGCTCCCTTCTATGGCGTGGCGCCTGCGAGATTGCAGCGCCACCATCCCGGCGAGGACCTGATCCGCGGTTCGAGTCGTGCGCGGCGTGAAGTCGTGCACGTTTATTGCCGACATTCCCTCCAACTGTGCGGGACGCGGATTACGCGATAGAGCGTCTTCCTCACGAACTTTTCTTCCTGCCTTCAACGGAGAACTAAATGCGCTTTCTGGCAATCAGCTTCTGTGCTCTTGCTTTACTACCCGCTGCATCCGGCGCCCAGCATGCGGCTCAAAACTCAGTGAAAGGCCCTACGCTGCAGGCGGCGTCAGTCGGGTTTCGCGTGAATGAGGCGAAGGTTGACGCATCCACTAAGGTCACTGCGGCTCCCGTGATCCGCCGCCATGAGGGACAGGATGTAGCGCTCATGGTCGTGGGCGTGGGTGCGATGATCGCGGGCGCGCTCATTGGCGACAAAGCTGGAACGATCATCGTCATCGGCGGCGCGGCAATGGCACTGTTCGGGCTCTACCAATATCTCGAGTAGGGCCTAGGCTTCGCCTTCGACGTGCAGCGTTCCGGAGCTGACGAGCACCGAGGAGCCGCCCACTCTTATCGCGGCGAGCTGTCCCCGCTTCAGATCAACCTCCAGCTCGAGCCTGCTCGGCCTGCCCATCTCGACGCCCTGATCGACACTCCAGCGGAGCGTTCCCTCGCGCGTCTCCGACCGCAGTGCCAAAAACCCGGCGAGCGCCGCGCAGGCGCTGCCCGTTGCCGGGTCCTCCCCGATGCCAAGTCCGGGCGCGAACATTCGCGCCCGGATATGGCCGCCCTCGAAGATGTTGCTCCAGTCGTCCGCGCTGAACACGAACATTTCGGGCGCCCAGTAGTCGCGCAGCCCCTGTTCCCATTTCGCGATGTCGACCTTCACCCACGAGAGCATCTCTGGTTTCTTGAGCGGGATGAAGAGATAGGGCAAGCCGCACGACACCGCTTCCGGCTCGATCATGTCGTCCGCCACTATGTGGCTCGGCTCGAGCGATAGGATCTCGCATAGCGTTTCCGGCGGAGGCGGCGGATCGTTGATTTCGGGGAGCTTCGCAGACGTGAGCTGCGCGAAGATGGGCTTTCCGTTCTTGGCGCGAATGAGGACAGGTACGGGTCCTACACCCTCCTCCAGCACGATTCGTGTTTCGTCGCCGTTGAGGGGAATCTCACCGATCGATGCGAGGACGAACGCGCAACCCACCGTTGGATGACCCGCGAACGGCAGCTCCGCTCCGGGGGTGAAGATGCGCACGCGGCGGGTATTGGTGCTCTGCTGCGGAGGAAAAACGAAGACGGTTTCCGAGTAGTTGAATTCGCGCGTGATGGCCTGCATCTGCGTTTCCGACAAGCCGCGCGCGTCCGGAATCACGGCGAGCGGATTCCCACCATGAAGGTGATCGGTGAAGACGTCGGCGGTGTGAAAGGTGTAGGGCATAACGCCCAAGAATGTGCGAAGAGCCGGCCTTTCCGGCTACCAGGCGAGCTTCCCGCCGAGCTACCCGCTACCCAGCACCCAGGCGGAGCCAATTCTCATTGACGGCAAGGCCTTGGCTGGTTAGGTTTAAAGCCTGAAGCGCAACGATTGCGCATTGGAGCCAGCGAACTGTAGAGGGACCTGGGATGTTGCCAGGTCTTTTTTTGGTTCTGGCGAACAAATGCGGCCATTTCGGCCGCGAACAAACAGTAGTCGGACAGGTACCGCAAAAACGGCACTCCGACACAATTGAATGAGGATGTACCGAACATGCGTACCACCGGCAAAGTGAAATGGTTCAACGACGCCAAGGGCTTTGGCTTCATCACCCCCGAGAACGGACAGAAGGATTGCTTCGTTCATCATTCCGCCATTCAGGGCAACGGCTTCAAGTCGTTGGCCGAAGGCGAGCGCGTTGAATTCGACGTCGTGCAGGGCCAAAAGGGCCCCGCAGCCGAAAACGTCACCAAGCTCGGCGCTTAAGTCGTAGCTTGCTGAGCGCAGGATAAGAAAGCGGGGCCGCTCTGGACAACTCCAGACCGGCCCCGTTTTCTTTAGCTCCTACCGCGGGAAGAGTTTGGAACTACCACTGCGAGAAGAATAAGGCAGGAGGTGCCCGGTCGTGGGTGTGAGGCGAGAGGTAAATGCAAATACATTGCGCTTCTACCTCTAACCTCATATCTAGCACCTCCTACCTAGCTTCCCTCGCATTTGGTTTTAGTCTTAGCATTCAACCCAAGGGGGTATATGGCAAAAGAAGAAGCAATCGAGCTGGAAGGAACCGTTACTGAAGTGCTGCCAGATGCGACGTTCCGCGTGCAGGTGAACAACGGCCACGACGTGCACGCCACGATCGCGGGAAAGATGCGGAGATTTCGTATCCGCGTTCTAGCAGGAGACCGCGTAACTCTCGAGGTGTCGCCTTACGACCTGACGAGAGGACGCATCACCTTCCGCCACAAGAGCTGACGCGCTAGCTCGTATTTCCAGCTACTGCGCGTAACGCAGTATGTCATAATAGAACCGCACGCCGTAACCGACGTTCTCAACCGTTAGACGCTCGTCGTTGCCGTGCATCCCGCGCTGGATTTCCGGTCGCGGGATCTTGAACGGACTGAACCCATAGGTCGTTATCCCCACCTTGCGATAGGTCGGCCTGTCCGTCGCCGCCGTCTCCATTGGAGTCGTGACGAATGCGCCCGGCTCGCGATCGTGAGCCGCTCTCTCGATGGCGCGGAAGAGATCGGTATCGACGGGGCTCTCGAGCGGTGCCTTGGTATTGGCCAGGTGGGTGAAGTGCACGGCCGTATCGCCGACAATCGCCTCCAGTGTCTTCAGGAACGCCGTCGTGTCCTGATCGGGCAGCAATCTCACATCAATGTCTGCTGTGGCGACTCCGGGAATGACGTTCGTCTTGTTCGAGCCGGCGAGACCGGTCAGCGAGATAGTGTTTCGGAGAACCGCGTTCCAGGACACATCGCTCAGTATCCAGTCCCGCGCGCGTGGAGTCTCGAGCGCGGCGGTCACGTTGGAGAGCCACGAACGCTGCGGCTCGGGATAAGTCCGCGCGATGTCGCGAAAGAATTTCTCGACCCCCGGAGTAACGTGGAGCGGAGTTTCGTACTGCGAGATCTTGTACAGCGCCGCGACGAGCCGTGGAACCGGATTCTGTTTCGTTGGACGCGATCCATGTGATGGAACTCCGTTCACGGTGAGGCGCTGCCAGAAGGTCCGCTTCTCGGAGACACCAACTCCGAAATAGACGACTCTCCCCTTCTCGTCCAGAACGTTGTCGGCACCTTCAGTGATCAGGTACTCGACGTCGCGTAGCAGATCCGGGTGCTGTTTCACGAACACCAATGCTCCGGTGGACCCAAGCTCCTCGTCGGCGTTTCCAATGAATACGATGTCACGCGTGAGGAGCACGCCAGAGCGCTTGAGGGCGATCATCGCCATGAGCTGGGCGACCCCGTTCCCCTTCATGTCTATCGCGCCGCGCCCCCAGATGTAGCCATCCCTGACCTCCCCCGAGAACGGATCGACCGACCACGAGGACGGTGTAGCTGGAACGACATCCATGTGGTGCACCAGGGCGATCGCCCGCTTGCTGCCGTTCCCGCGGAGTCGTGCGTAGAGATTGGCACGATTCGGCCCCACCTCCGTAGTGTCCAGTATCCGGGCTTCGATCCCCTCACGATCGAGAATGGCCTTTAGAAATCTCGCGCTGAGGATCTCGTTGCCGGGAGGATTGGTGGTGTTGACGCGGAGGTAGTCGGACAGGACTGCCTGCGACTCCCGCGCGAGAGCCGTCCAGTCCAGGGGCGTTGCTTGCGCCGGCAATTTCGAGGAGCCCAGCAAGCAGAAGGTGAGGCCGGTTGTCAGTGCGATGCGATTCATAAGGAAGGTGCTCGGGTTCGTGGCCAGGAAACGGTGGAAGCAATTAATTCTATTCGCGCAACGCTCGATCCGCTGCCCGGCGTAAGGGTGACTCGTGATTTTGTCTGGGCGGGAGGTGTGACTTGTGATTCGTTCATTCGCGGTTGATTGGCGCGCTGTGGCAGTGGTGGCCGTTTCGTTCGCCGCCGCGGTCTGCACGGGGCAGACTCGGGAGGCGACGAACCCACTGGTAGCTTCGCTGATTTTCGACAACGCTTCTCCGGACGCGCGCGAGGCGCTGACCAGCTCGATTGATTATCGGATCACCGAAGACAATTTCTCGCGGTGGCAGGAGGCGCAGGAAAATCTCGACCAACTCCCACGATCAGCGATACGGTCCACGCCCGGGTCGGGACGAAGCGCCATCGACCGCGCCATTGCGCGCCTGCAATCGAGTCCGCTCGCACGGGGAGCGATCGAAAGTGCCGGACTTTCGGTGAGGGATTTCGTTCTTGAGACGATCGCGCTGGCTCAGGCCACGGAGTCAGCCGAGACGGGCAAGTCGACGAGCCCGATACTGATTCTGGCCGACAATTATCAATTCGTTCGGCAATACCGGTCTGGCGGCCTGCGCGTGGAGAGTACGGCGCCGCCCGAACCGCCCGAACCGCCAGAGGCGCCCGAGCCGCCTGAGCCGCCTGAGCCGCCTGAGCCGTCCGCCGAGAGCTTCGATATGCAGCTCGAAATGCAGGCCGACATTCGGGAACAGGAATCCGCTCAGGCGAGACTGCAGTTCGATGCGATGGAGGCGGAGCGAGCCGCGCAAGTGGAGAGCGAGCGCGCACTGCGGGAGCTACAGGAACGTGTACAGCGGGAGATCGAGGCGGCGCTGGAGCGCTACCATCGAAACCGTTTCCGCCCGCGACGTGACGCAGCGCGCGAATCCTTGCGCGAATCTCTACGCAACTCTTCGCGCGACGATCTTCCCGATTCTCTTCCGGACCATCGTTAGCTACTGCTGCTGATCGCGGGGGAGCTGCCTCGGCGGCGGTGGCACAGGAAGCTTGGACACGCGCGTCTTGAACGCCTGAAACTCCGGGGTATCGACAACCATCCTTTGCGATCGATCAAGCGGCAATTGCGCGATCAAAGCCTTTGCCCTCTGGATGCGCGCTTCCTCGAGGGGATGGGATGCGAACCATCCTTCGACCTTTGTCGGTTGATATTCCCGCTCCCTCAGCAGCACCTGAAACAGGTCCGGGATCCCCTGCGGATCGTAGCCGGCCCGCGTGACATTCACGACGCCCTCTGAATCCGCCTGAAGCTCGTCGAGCCGGCTGTACCTGGCGAAAAGCGCGGTTCCACCCACCTGCACGGCGGCCTGGGCGAGTCCACTGCGACAGATGCTGGTGAGCGTGCACACGACGGAGACTCCGAGGTTCGCCTTCCGCGCGCTCTCCATCTGCTTTACGGAGTGCCGCTCGATCACGTGGCCGATCTCGTGGCCAAGCGAGCCCGTGAGCTCGTCGAGCCTGTCGGCGCTCTCAATGAGGCCGCGGTTCACGTAAATGAATCCGCCCGGCAGCGCGAATGCGTTGACCTGTCTCGTATTGACGACGTAGAAATGCCAGTCCAGGTCCGACCGGCTCGTTTTCTTCGCGATGGACTCGCCCAGTGCCTGGATGTAGCCACTGATGGCGGGATCGGTGACGATGGGAAGCTGGGAATTGATCTCATCGGCGTCCTGGCGGCCAAGCGCAATCTCCTGATCCTCGGACACGGAGCAGGCGGCGAGAAGAAAAAGAAGCGCTGTGAGAGCGAAGCACCGAATCATTTCTTAGCGGGAATGGTACATTCATGGGGGCAAGACATGTTCCAGCCCCCACCAGCGTAATTCGTTGCACCAGTCGAGCGTCTCCTTGCAGATTCCTGCCGTGCCGGAAAAAAAGCATCGCGCCTTTGAACAGCGCCACCTCCAGGTCCCGAGGTTCGCGCGGTATTCGATAATGGGGTCCCTCGAGGGAGATCTGAGCGAAGTGTGGATAGTTTGCCATGGTCACGGGCAGCTGGCCAGGCGCTTCCTCTCCCGCTTCTTGCCGCTCGAGCGCCCCGACCGCCTTTTCATCGCTCCGGAAGCGCTGTCGCGCTACTACCTCTCGCCTCCGGTCGCTGGACCGCATGCGCCAGGCACGCCAGTCGGCGCCAGCTGGATGACCTCTGAGGATCGCGAGTTCGAGATACAGGACTATGTGAACTATCTCGATCTGCTCCATGACGAGATCTTTTCCGTCGTCGATCGCTCGAAGGTGCGGCTGTGGGTGCTCGGGTTTTCACAGGGTGTAGCGACCGTTGCGCGTTGGGTGGCTCGCGGGAATGTCGATCCCGACCGCGTCGTATTGTATGCGGGTGTTTTGCCCCCTGAGCTCGATGTGGAGAGCGCAGCTCGTCTCGCGCGACAGTCGCCATTGACGATCGCGCTCGGCACGAGCGATGACTTCGCCAGCCCGGAGCTGATTGCCGCTCAGGAAGCGCGGCTGCGGGAGCTGGGCGTCCCGCACACGACCATAAGATTCGATGGCGGGCACGAAGTCATCCCGGAAGTGCTGAAGCGCCTCACCGAAGTGGCGACGAGCTGACCCGTGCGAATTTCCACAGCGCGGTTACCTGAGCTCTCGTGGCGCACCGCTGTCATCGCGTTGCTGCTCGCGTCGCTCGCGGTTCCGCTGATCGTCGCGTCGGATTTTTTCTTTCCGTATGTGGTGCCGCGGAACATCTTCTTCCGCGTCGTCGTCGAAGTCGGAGCTGCCGCGCTGGTCCTGGCGCTCTGCTTCGGGCGGAATACGCTCGACCTTCGTAGCGAGCCGATTTTCTGGTCCCTCGTGGCGTTTCTCGCTGCCGCATCTCTCTCCGCGCTCTTCTCGCCGGCGCCCACGCACAGCTTCTTCGGGGACTTCGAGCGGATGGGTGGAGTGTGGGCCTGGCTCCATCTCGTCCTCTTCTTTCTGCTGCTGAGAACTCTTCGCGACGGGGATTGGAGCTGGGTCCTCAACGCCGCGCTTGCGGTGGGTCTTGTAGTCAGTCTGAGCGCGATCGCGCAGCACTCCGGTCTCGCGCCCGCGACCCATTTCGCCGATACGGTCGTTGCGGCCAGCTCTTCGACGCTGGGCAATTCAGGACTTCTCGCGGCCTATCTCCTGATGAGCGTCGCGCTGGCGGGATATCTTGCCGCGACGATCGTGCGATTCCGCCTGCTCTATCTCGCCGCCGGCGGATTGAATCTGCTCGCACTTTTTCTTGCCGAGAACAGAAGCACGGTAATCGGCCTGGTGCTGGGGGCGATCGTGGCCGGACTCATCTTCGCCGCACTTGGCGCGGCGTCGAAGAATAAATGGATTGCTCTCGCCATGGCTGTGACATTCGCGGTCGTCGTCGCTGGAATCTCCGCCGGCGTCAGAGCATTTCCAACGAGCCCGGTGACGCGTCACGTTCCGACGGTGCTGAAGCGTCTGGCCCTGACCAATCCCGCGGGCTCGGACGAGTCGCGCTCGATGCAATGGCGCGCCGCCATCGATGGATTCAAGGATCGTCCGCTTCTCGGTTACGGATTGGAGAACCACAATCTCGTCTGGAGCGCGCACCTTGATCCTGGGATCTACAGGCTCGACACCGACATATTTGATCGCACGCACAACCAGTTTCTGGAGACTCTCGCCACCACGGGGCTGATCGGCGCGGTTGCATTTCTCGGCATTTGGTTCGCGATCGGGTTGACGCTCGTCAGGGCGTTCCGGGCCGGCAGACTCTCCGCGTCCGCGGTCGCGGTCCTTGCGGGACTCCAGGTCGCCTATGCGACTTACCTGTTCTTCTGGTTCGTCGATCTCAACTCGACGATGCTCTGGATCCTGATCGCCGCGTTGATCGCGTCGCGAGGTACCGTGGGCTCGGTAGTACTGGAGGCAAGCGGTCAGGACACCGAGAGAGCGGCGCCTCGGCCGGTGCTGGGTCTCGCGTCAATTGTCGTTCTCGTCGCGGCGCTCTACGGCGAAGGCTACACGCCGCTGCGCGCGAATCGGGCTCTCGCAAGGATTGATTCGCCAAGGGGGTCGTTCGTCCAGACATTCTCCGAGCTTGATGTCCTCTCGAATTCCCATGCCCGACAGACCACGCATACGCCGATCCTGATGGCCCAGTTCATCGGCTCGCTTCGCCCTCGCCTGCAGGAGATACGGGCCAACCCGCGCCAGCGACGAATGCTCGACCGCGCGTTCGCGGAATCTTTCACCGCGTTCGCGCGCGAGATCCACCGCGACACTTTGAACGACAGACTCTACACGCACGAAGGCGGCTTGCTGGTGGAGGCCGCGCAGTTCTACGGGTCGCCATCGTATGAACAGCAGGCGATCGACGCGTTTCACAAGGCGATCGAGCTCAGTCCGCACCGTATCGAGCAGCGCCTCGCGCTCGCCAGCGTGTACACCGGCAATCGGGACTATGAGCGTGCGCTCGTGGTGTTGAGCGACGCCGTGAAAAGCGATCCGCTGCTTGGCGAGCCTCGCTATCGACTGGCGGAGGCTTACATCGGGGCAGGGCAGGGCGACTCCGCCCTCGCAATGCTCCAGAGCTCCCTCAGGCTCGGATACGTAGGCGCCCCGGAGACGTATCTGTCGATGGGGAAACGTCTCGAGTTCTCGGGCAGAAACACCGTTGCCGCGAAACTCTACTCCGACTATCTCGAGGCCAAGTACACCGAAGCCGTGTGGGACCGCTCCGAGGCGATCGACAGGCCCATCCCAACCGCAGACATCGCGGTCGCCGCGCATCTACCGCTGCTCTACATGCGCGCGCGTGAGAGTGAGCTCGCGATCAAGACGGCGGCTGCTCTCTCTGCGTTCGATCCGTCGCGGGACACCATCGTCGACCGGTTCGTGTCCGACGTCGGTTCGCGGCGACGGGCGAACTGGGTGGCGAGAAGCTCACTCCTGCCGTGCAGCACAGCACGGAACGCGCGGTCGAGGGACGCGATTGCGTTCGGCGCGTGCGGAGTGTTCCGCCGAAAGCTCTAGGCGGGCTGAGCGACCGCAGGCTGTCTGATGCCGGCGCGGTGTATTCTGAGAGCGGCGATGCGGCGCCCATCCATCGCCACAACCTCCATTTCTCCTCCCGGGATCGGGATCCGATCCCCCATGCGGGGGAGGCGTCCCAGCTTCGCGAAGGCGTATCCGCCAAGCGTCGTCCAGTCTCCGTCGGGGATCTGGATGCGGTAGTCGGAACGAACATCGATCAGCGACAAAGATCCGGCGAGCTCCAGTACTCCATCCGTCACGATGGATTCTCGCGATGCGAAGTCGTATTCGTCGGCGATGTCTCCAACGACCTCCTCGACCAGATCCTCCATCGTGACGATGCCGGCGGTGCCGCCGTACTCGTCGAGCACGACGGCCATGTGCGCGCGGGTCTTTCTCAGGTCGTCGAGCACCCGCTCCGCCGGACGGCTGTCGGGCACGTACATCGGCTCGCGCACGAAATCGGCGAGGTTGAACGGAGCATCGCCCGAGTGCAGCCACAGATCCTTGGCCAGGAACACGCCAGTCACGTCGTCGAGCGATTCGCGGTAGACCGGATAGCGGGAGTACCGTTCGCGCCGCAGGATTTCCCAGACTTCTTCCTCCGTCGCTTCGATGTCCAGGGCCACTACCTCCGTTCGCGGGCGCATGACATCGCGCGCCTTCTTCTCGTGGAAGTCGAGAACTCCGGCGAGCATCGCACGGTCGGACTCGTCCAGCGTTCCACGGGCGTGCGCCTGCATCACCAGAAAACGGATCTCGTCGGGGCTGTGTCCCTCCGGATCATTTACGGGCTCGACGCCGAATATCCGGAGCAGGGAATTCGCCGCGCCATTGAAGATCCAGATAAATGGAGACATAACGCGCGAGAAGACCAGAAGGGGGCGCACGATAGCGCGCGCGGTCTTTTCCGGACTCGTCAGCGCGATTGATTTGGGCGCGAGCTCCCCGAGCACGATATGGAAGAACGTCAGGATGAAGAACGCCACCGGGACGGCAGCGACGTGCACTGCCGTCGGCGATGGATTTAGTCCAATCGCCCGAAAGAGCCCGTCGAACATCTGGGCCAGCATGGGCTCGCCAATCCATCCCAGAGCAAGGGAAGCGATGGTTATGCCGAGCTGGGTGGCCGCGATGTACCGGTCGAGATGCTGGAGCGCCGTTTGAACCGTGCGCGCGCCGCGATCGCCTTGGACGATCATCTTATCGAGCTTGCTGCGCCGGACGGCGACGAGGGAGAACTCCGCGGCGACGAAAAACCCGTTCAGCGCGACCAGTCCAAGTAGGGCAATCATGCTGCTCGCCGCCACGGCCATCGACGGAGGATCGGCGGCCTCCGCAGCAACAAGTCCAAGGACCATATCCCTGTAATCTATTCTATTCTATATAGTAGTAGAGACTTAGGTGCCCGCCGAAGCGTCTAATTGACGGCAGTCCCCAACCCCCGCAATTTGGAACCCTTGTTACCGGCCGTCCCAATAACACCCGCGGTTCCGCGACCCGCCCTGGCGCTCTCCGGCCCCATTCGCGACGGGCGGGAGGGGGTCCTTCGAGTCATTTACCTCGGCCGATTGTCGCTGGCGACGGCGATCTTCGTTGCCGCCATTGCCGTCTGGCGGCGTGCCGACAGTAGCGCGACACTGGTGGCGACACTCGCCTTCGTCTCGGCCCTGCTGTTCACCGGCGCTTCGATCTTTTACAGCGCCCGCAGGCAGGGTGTCCTCGCGGACACCTTTTTCTATCTTCAGGTGATCTTCGATCTGCTCCTGGTGACCACCGTCGTGCATCTCACACAGACGGGCACGCCATCTCAGCTCGCGCCACTATATATCCTGGTCATCGCGGTGAGCGCACTGGTGCTGCCGCCCGCCGGCGTGCTCCTGGTCGCCGGGCTCGGGGATGTGCTGTACTTCGCCGTGACGATCCTCGATCCGGCCACGGCGTTCGATCTGCCGGTGCTGATACAGCTCGGAATATTCGGAGCTGTCGCCCTCGGCTGCGGCTACATTGGCGCACGGCTGCGCCAGGCGCACGCGGGACGGGAAGAAATGGCGGCCGAGCTGGCGGCATTCCGGCTCCGCGAAGCCGACATCGAGAGACTGCACACGCGAGCGGAACGGCTCGAGGCAGTTGCAGAGCTGAGCGCGTCGCTGGCGCACGAGATAAAGAATCCGCTGGCGTCGATCAGAAGCGCCGCGGAGCTGCTCGCGAAAGTGCCGGGTGCCGACGAGGATACGCGAACGCTAACGACCCTCGTTCAGCGCGAGTCCGACAGATTGTCGCGATTGCTCTCGGAGTTCCTCGATTTTGCGCGAACCGGCGTTACCAGTGTGCGCAGGGTCAACCTCGTGGACATTGCACACCACGCCGCCGCGCTCGTCAACGCCCACCCCGACAAGCCCGAAAATGTGACCATTCGCGAGCTGTTTCCTTCGACTCCGCTGGTCGTCGTTGGCGATGATGATCTGCTCCATCGTGTGATCTTCAATCTCCTCCTCAATGCGGTTCAGGCGTCTCCTCCGGGCGGTGAAGTACGGCTCGAAGCAGCGGAGCTTGCGTACCACCAGCTCCCGGCGCAGGCCGAGCGCTTCACGCGCGGGGCGATGATGGTGCAGGTAACCGATCAGGGAAAGGGAATAGCCGACTCGATCAAGGAGCGGCTATTCGAGCCGTTCGTAACCACGAAAACGGGTGGGACCGGACTCGGGCTCTCGATCGTACACCGCGCCGTGGAGGCGCATCACGGCTTCATTCTCGTAGGTCGAGATGGCAAGGGCGCGGGCACGAGGTTCACGGTGATTCTGCCCAGGCTTGGAAGCGAAGGAGCCAGGAAGACCCCACGCGCCTCCGCCAAGAGCGAACAATGACGGCGGCAGCTACCTCGGCTCCGACAGTCCTTGTCATCGATGACGAGATGGGCATCCTCGACACGATTCGCATTCTGCTCAAGAACGAGGGGTTCATACCCTACACGGCCCTCGGGGGCAAGAAAGGTCTCGAGCAGATCGCGGCGCTTAAGCCCGAGCTGATAATCACCGACGTGAGAATGCCGGACGTGACCGGACTAGACATCCTGGCCTCGGTTCGGGCACACGATCCGGAAGCAGTAGTGATTCTGATGACAGCACAAGCCACCTTGCAGTCGGCCATCGGCGCGGTGAACAACGGCGCCTTCTACTACATACAGAAGCCGTTCAAGAACGAAGAGCTGGTGACGATCGTTCGCCGTGCCGCCGAGCATCGCAACCTGAGACGCGAGAACAAAACGCTGAAGGCGGAGATGAAGCGTCGCGACAAGTCGGGAGGCCCCATTGGCGCGAGCAAGCCCTGGCTCGATGCGTTGCACGTCGCGGAATCGGTCGCCGGCACGGACTCGACGGTTCTTCTGCAGGGAGAATCCGGAACCGGAAAGGAAGTCGTGGCGCGTTACATCCACGACCTCTCGGCACGGGCGACCAAGCCATTCCTCTCTATCAACTGCGGCGCGCTGCCGGAGAGTCTGCTGGAGAGCGAGCTGTTCGGGCACGTCAAGGGATCGTTCACCGGAGCGTCGCGCGACAAGGAAGGATTGTTCTTCGCGGCTGGAGAAGGAACCTTCCTGCTCGACGAGATCGGAGAGACCACCCCGGCCACACAGGTAAAGCTCCTGCGCGTGCTGCAGCAGCGCGAAGTGATTCCCGTCGGCGCGACCGAGGCGAAGCCGGTGACCGCAAGAGTGATCGCGGCCACAAATCGCGACCTCGAGGACGAAATCAAGCGGGGGAATTTCCGAAGCGATCTTTACTACCGGCTGAACGTCATCTCCATCGTGCTCCCGCCGCTGAGGACTCGCCCGGACGACATCCCGTTGCTGTCGGACGCATTCCTCAAGCGTGCCGGCGAAGTCCGCGGCGAAGCGCCAAGGGTCTTGGCGCCCGACGCTCTGGAGGCAATGCAGCGCTACTCGTGGCCAGGGAACGTGCGTGAGCTCGAAAACG
>CABDYJ010000310.1_pt1 | contig 20839 bp, 17 predicted proteins | sample 3131991 | NCBI WGS metagenome assembly CABDYJ01 (sample SAMEA5534337, study PRJEB31848) | metagenome | biome: tundra; feature: field; material: soil | place: USA | collected 2013-05 | depth 0.45 m
GGAGTACGAGCCGCACTGGACTGCCATTCACCTGCGTTCCACGATACTTCGCCGTGGCGTTGACGACAATCGAATCAACGGCCGTTCCTGAGCTGAGGAAAAGAGGATGCAGACGAATCTTCCTTCCCGCTATACCGCTCGCGTCGGTAGTGTCCACGACGGACGGCTTTCCAGCGTCGTTCACCAACTCACCGAGCTGAGGATCGCTCTGCGCGACGATGGCGAAGCTCACGATGTAAGACTTGACGGCGCTATCGTTCGGAGCGACGCCATGCGTCAGCCTCACTTGCAGCAGCGGTGACACGTTGAGAGTGGTGTCGAGCAGCGAATATTGCAAGCTGTCGAGGGCGTTCACCGCCTGCACGAGATCCGGCCGCAGCGTAACGTCGACGTTCTGAATCGCCTGAAGGATCCCGACGGTCGCCACGATCCGCGCCGGCGTCGAGCGCAGGCTGTCTCCAACCACGATCCCCGTGACGCTGTCCACGGTGATGCCGGAGTCGGGCGACAAGAAGAAAACCGGCGCCGGAATGATCTCTTCGCCCTGGAAGTTGAAAGCGTGAACCACCGGCCTGATCACCGCGCCCGTCGTGTCGCGCAGCGTGTCGCCGACGACGACCGAAGGCGCGGACAGAGTATCGAACTGTATAGAAAGTACCGACGTCGAGCTGCCGCTTATATCGGTGCAGGCAACGGCGATGAGCCCGACTATCCCAAAAAAGGCAAGCAATGCCGCGCACGCCGACGACTTCTTCATACCAACCGGTCGGCGAGTAGCGTCGCGAGGTTCACGTAGGCTTGTGACGCCGCGTCAGCGGGACTCCGAACCACCACCGGCTGGCCCGCGGCGAAGGCGTCGGCCGTAGCCGAGGTGCGGGGGATCACGACGTCGAAGACGATGTTGGCGGGGAGATGCCTTCTCACGTAGTCCACTACCCGGTCACTGGCCGGATTGTTCGCCTCGTACATCGTGAGAAGAATTCCATCGAGAGTGAGGCGCTCGTTGACGGCGACGATATCCTGAATCGCGCGGAGAATCTGCGGCGTCGTCTGGAGAGCCAGCGGCTCGCATTGGAGCGGGATGATGACGTGCTCCGCGGCACCAAGGACCTTTCGAGTGATCGATCCCAGCCCGGGCGGCGTATCCACGACTACGACCTGGCACCGCTGCTCGGCCATCTGAAGCAGGTCCTGGAGGACATTCGTCTCCCGGACCAGCTCTGAGTAGACCGCGTGGTCCGATTCATCGGCGACGGAGCCGGCAAGAATGACCCGCAGCCACGGAAGAGCGGTCGGCAGAATGATCTCGCGGAGGCTGCGCTCGCCGTTCAGGTAATCGGCGAATCCCGCCGTCTCGTGACCGCGCGCGAGGCCAGAGCCGTAGCGCACCGATCCCTGCGGATCGACGTCAATGAGCAGCGTCTTCATTCCCCGGCGCGCGAACGCGGCGGCGAGATTTACAGCGGTGGTGGTTTTGCCGACTCCTCCCTTCTGGCTTACGACAGCGAGGACCGCTCCCATCTACTCTGCAATCCCCGGATACTCGCTGGTCGTCAATTTCGGGTTGGAGGGAAGAGGCTCGGCGCTCTTCATCTCGTCAAGAGTTTTCTGAGCGTGCTTCACCCAACGTTCGGCTTCCGCGCTACGCGGCGGATCCATCAGAAACGCCTCGAGATGAAACGCCGCGTCGCTCAACTCGCCGCGCCTGAGGAGAAGAAATGCCAGACCGTAGTGCGCTCCCGACAGCTTGGGCTCGATTGCGAGAGCGCGGCGGTAGCAGCGAATCGCCTCGTCGAGCTGACCAAGCTTCGAGTAGGCGATGGCCATGTTCTGGAGCACCTTGTGATTGTTGGGTCTCTGGCGGAGCGCGAGCCGGTAGGACGTCAATGCGGCGTCGTAATCGCCCTGGCGTTCCAGCGCGAGCGCCTCGTTGAGGTAGTCGAGGTTTTCTGTCGCCGGCTTCGGCTTGCCGCCAGTGAGGCGGTCCCAGAATGACATTTGGTCGAATCTACCGACTATGATGTGAGAGGGCTAGCTTAACCTAACTGCTTTTCCCCGAACAGTTTGAGAGCAAAATGTCACCCCGCAAACACACGGTCGACGCCGCCAAAGGCGTCCTCGAAATCGAATGGCCGTTCTTCGGCGAGCTGTCGCGCGGGCTGGCTCTCAAGGTGGCACGCGCCTACGACCCCGAGATGGTCATCGGGATCGCGACGGCCGGGGTGATTCCGGGCGCCGTGATAGCGGCAATCCTTGGACGCGAGTTCCATTCGCTGGTGGTGAGCCGGAAATACAGAACGTCGCGGGCGCGCGAAGTGCCTGAGGTGTTCGGCAGCGTGCCGAGGGAAGTGCGGGGCAAGCGGGTTCTGATCGTGGACGAGACGTGCGATTCGGGAGATACGCTGCGTCTGGCGGTGTCCGCTGTTCAGGAGGCGGGCGCAGCGGAAGTTCGGACCGCGGTCTCAATTCGCACCGGCGGCTACGCTCCGGATTTTCACGCGATCGCGACCGAGAGCACGATCATTCTGCCGTGGGACCGCGAAATTCTTATCGACGGGGAGCTGAAGCCCAATCCGCTCTACGCCGACGCGCTAGGCATCACGGAGTAGCGACAAGGAATAGCGTTGCGCCTTGTCCTACAAACGGGAAGATTCGAACCTCCCCCTCAAGGAGAATTGTGTGGAGTATTCTCAGGTAAGGTTTAAGCCTTTGCGCCACGCCGACGAAAATGTTTTCTCGGTCTTAGCGGAGGAGGCCCGCCGGTTCTCGCCGCGGAGCTTAGCGGCCGTAGGCCTGGGAAGCGGGGCGCTGGCTTTCGGCGCAGCTCTAATCGGCATACGGTCGTGGATCGTGCCCGGAGCGGCTTTTGTCTTATGGCTCTTTTCTGGCTGCGGTCTTTTTTTCAGAACTAAACCGACTTCCCGATTAGTGTCGATCTCAGTGTTCTTTCTAGTTCTATCCGGTACCCTCGTCGCGCTAGCAGTGCTCGTCGGTTTGTATTTGCTCGCACTCGGACCAAGTTGGAAGCTTTGAGTAGCCGTTCAGAGACGGAAGGGGTTTAATCGAACGTCAGGCGGAGGTTCCCGGGGTCCTTGTCTCTTAACCCCTCACCGCGATGAGGGAGTCGATCCGCGCCGGCTTTCGCCAATATCCATCGGGCTGGCGCTAGAACTCGCCCGCTCCGATCGTCTCCCACTGCTCGCCGCGTGAGACACGCTCGTACGCATGCTCCAGCATGTCGGCATTTCCGGCCAGGAATCGGCACCGCGCTTTTCCGCCGACGGTGCACTCGATCTCCATCACGCCGACCGGATAATCGGCGAGACAGCCGAGGAATCCGGCGAGAGTCCCGGTTGTGAGATGGCAACCACTCTCGCCCTCGCCGTGGAGCTGCGCTTCCCAGCATCCCTCGATGTCGATCACGGCGAGCGCGTCGTGCAGCGAGCGGAACGTCACGCGCCCCCATCCCGCCGCCTGGAAGAACTCGGCGGCGCGCGCGGAGAACTCGTCGATCGGAAGTTCTTCCGCCTTCCTCGAGCCGCGGTCGTTGAGCCAGGTCTCGAACGCGTCGAAGAGCGAGCCCGCGCCCGCGTACCCCGCCTCACGAAGCGCATCGGGGCCGCCACCGCTGGCGCCGGCGACGCGCAGGCGAAGATCGCGCAGCGTGTGCTGCGCCAGGCCGATCAACTCGGGGGCTTCTGAAGTTGGCATGCGAAGTTAGGACGATCTCACGCGGTAGATGTTGCGGGAGAATTGACTCGACGCAAGAGGTCGGCCTCGTCAATTATCGTGACACCGAGTGACTTCGCCTTGTCGAGTTTGCTTCCGGCTTCCTCGCCGGCGAGGAGGAAATCTGTCGACTTGGAGACGGATCCGGTGACCCGCCCGCCCGCGGCTTCGATCGTGGCGGTCGCCTTAGCTCGGCTCAGCGTCGGCAGAGTGCCGGTGATGACAAGAGTCTTCCCGGCGAGCGGTCCTCCGGCCACCACCGCACGCGGCTCGGTGAAATTGACGCCGCGCGATCTCAGCTTTCCGACGAGCGCGCGGCCGGCGGGATCGGAGAAGTACGCCACCACGCCATTGGCTATCGTCGCTCCGATGCCCCGCACGTTGAGAATGTCGTCCGCTGACGCCGACATGATAGCGTCGAGCGTTCCAAAATGCTGCGCGAGGAGCTGCGCCGCGATCGATCCAACGTGCCGGATTCCGAGGGCGTGAAGCAGTCGCTGGAGAGGTTGTGATTTCGATGCCTCGATCGCGGCGATCAGCGAGCCGGTGCCCTTGTCGGCGTAGCCCTCGAGCTCGAGGAGCTGCTCGCGCTTGAGCGCGTAGAGATCTCCGGGATCACGAACCAGCCCGGCCTCGACGAGCTGCTGAATGCGAGCGTAGGAGAGTCCGCGAATGTCCATCGCGCCACGCGAGGTGAAATGCACCAGACCTTCCAGCTGCCGCCCGGGACACGCGATGTTCGGGCAGTAGATCGCGGCCTCATCCTCTTCGCGCGTCGCCGGTGTTCCACACACGGGGCAGTTCTTCGGCATGCTCCACGGCTTCTCGCTGCCGGTGCGCCTCTCTGGGATCGGCGCGATGATCTGCGGAATCACTTCGCCGGCTCTCTTCACCTGCACCCAGTCGCCCTCACGAAGATCCTTGGAGATGATCAGGTCCTCGTTGTGGAGCGTCGCCAGCTTCACGATCACGCCGCCGATCTCGACCGGCTCGAGCTCCGCGTATGGATTCAGTGCACCGGTTCGACCGACATTGACCTTGATCTTCAGCAACTTGGTCTCCGCGATGTCCGGCGCGAACTTGCGTGCGATTGCCCAGCGCGGCTCCCGTCCACCGATGACGCCCAGCTCCTCCTGAATGTGGAGAGAATCCACTTTTACCACGCCGCCGTCGATCGCGAAGTTCAGCTCGCTGCGGATTTTGTGCTCGAGCTCGTACGCCCACTTCTCGACTTCGGCCAGTGTCTTCGCGCGCTTCCGGTGCGGTGCCACCGGAACGCCCCATTCCACCAGCGCGTCGAGCAGCTCCGTCTGCGTCTCGAATGGCAGCTCTTCTCCATCCGGCGCGGCGACCGAATACCCAAAGAATCTGAGCGGCCGGGAAGCTGTGATCGCGGGATCGAGCTGCCTGAGGCTTCCCGCGGCAGCATTGCGTGGATTGGCGAAGACGGGATCGCCCGCGCGCGCCCGGGCTTCGTTCATCTGTTCGAAGCGATCGAAGGGGAAGTAGATCTCGCCGCGAATCTCGATGCGTCCCTTGGGCGCGCTCTCGTGCAGGCGCAGCGGAACGTCGCGCACCGTCCGGAGATTCACCGTCACCTCCTCGCCAATTGCGCCATTGCCGCGCGTTGCGCCCTTCACAAAAAGCTGATTCTCATAGGTGAGCGCGACAGCGGTGCCGTCAATCTTGAGCTCCGAAGTGTACCCCGACTTCGCGACGTCGTCGCCCGCCATCCGCACCAGTCGCTCTTCCCAGGCGCGCAGCTCTTCGTCGTCGAACGCGTTGGCGAGCGAGAGCATCGGCCGAAGATGCTCGTGCTTGGAGAGCTGGCTCTGGGGTTCGGCGCCGATGCGCAAGGTCGGCGAATCCGGAGCGAGGCATTCCGGAAAATTCTTTTCCAGCTCCTGCAGCTCGCGGAAGAGCTTGTCGTACTGGGCGTCCGGCATCGTCGGACGGTCGAGAACGTAGTATTCGTGGGATGCGCGGGTGAGGAGAGCCCGCAGCTCGCTCGCGCGTCTAAGCTCGGGCTCGTCGGCCTTCTGCCGAGCCTTTGGGTTCTGGGGACGCGTCTGAGGAGGCACTGCTTCCTCCAATTCCCGTTGCTTGCTTGACCGGCTTTTCGCCATCCGACGAGTCGTTTCCTTTGCTTTCCGTATGTTCGTTGTATTCGGCGCTGTCGAAGCGCACCACGCGGTTGCGCCCGGTTTCCTTCGCCACGTAGAGAGCATCGTCCGCCGCTCTCAATAGTGCTTCCTGGTCCTTGACGCGGGGGTGGGGCGCAGCCGCCACGCCGCAGCTCATCGTCCGGCAGATCGTCCTACCGGCGTATGAAAATGTATGGCGCTCCACCTTCTCCCGCAGCCGCTCGGCGAAGGTGACCGCGGCATCGAGCACAGTACCCGGCAAAATGAGAAGGAACTCCTCGCCGCCGTAGCGGCCGACGCGGTCGATCTCCCGCGCGTCGGCCTTCAGGAGCTGGGCGAATTCCTTGAGCACGGAGTCTCCGGCCTGGTGGCCGTAGTTGTCGTTTACGCTCTTGAATTTGTCGATGTCGCACATGATGAGCGCGATGGGCTCGTGCAGTCGCTCCGAGTGTTGCCACATCTCGTGCAGGCGGTCTTCCAGGCAGCGCCTGTTGTCGATCTCGGTAAGTCCGTCGGTAAGGGATATCCGCGTCAACTTGTCGTTAAGCTCCGACAATTCCAGTTCGCGTGCCGCCAAATCGGACTGGAGCTTCTTGATCCGCAGGTGGGAGTTAACCCGGGCCTCGAGCTCGGCGAAGTTGATAGGCTTCGTGACATAGTCCTCGGCTCCCGCGTCCAGCCCCTCGACCTTGTTCTCGGTCGAATCAAGGGCGGTCTGCATGATGACGGGAATGAAGGGAATTTCCTTGTTTTCCCGTTTGATCTTGAGCCTGCGCACTACCTCCATGCCGTTCATCTTCGGCATCATGACGTCGAGAAGTATCAGGTCCGGGCAGAAGATTGGAACTGCGTCCAACGCCGCCTGTCCGTCGCTCGCTCCCTGTACCTCGTAGCCGCGCGCCTCGAAGCGAGCGCGGAGGAGCTCAATGTTGTCCTCGTGGTCGTCAACGACAAGAATCCGGCCCTTTGTCTTAGGCTCCATTGTTCTTGCCGAGGAATCGCTGCACCTCCGCGACTACGGCTCGCGGCTCACAGGGCTTGGCGAGGTATCCATCGCAGCCGACCTCCATCGCCTTCTCGCGATCGGACGCGAGCGCGTGCGCGGTGAGCGCGATGATCGGGATCATCTTCGTAGACGGATCGTGCTTCAGCACCTGGGTAGCCTCCCAGCCGTCGATGATCGGGATAGAGATGTCCATCAGGATCAAGTCAGGCTTTTCTGACCGGGCCTTTGCTATTCCTTCCTCACCATTCAGTGCCTCGGTTACCTCGTAACCGAAGTGCTTCAGGATGGTGGAGTACACTATACGATTATCCTCGTTGTCCTCCACCAACAACACCATTTTACCTGAACTGCTCATTCAGCATCCTCGCACGGCTATTGCTAAGTTGACGTTTAGGGCAAATTTCTTACCATTCCCTGAGCCAGGCTCTTATGTTCAATTCTCCCAGCCCGCCCAGACCGGCCTCGTCCAGCCCCAAGGCGCCACCTCCCGGATCGATTCCTCAGCCCAAACGGGATGGTCTGCCCAAGGGGACTGTTCCCGACTGGAACAACATTGGGCTGCTTACGGCCGGGATCGCTCTTGGAGCAATCCTGGGAGCGACGGTCGCGCTCCTTTGGGCGCCCGCGAGCGGAGACGAGACGCGCCATCGCATAGGGCGGCGCGTGCGGGGACTACGAGGTGACGACGATCTGTGGGACGAGCTCGCTGAGGAGCTGGAGCTCGCCGCCACCGAGAGCGAAGGGGAAGCGGAAGAGGAAGAACTGAACGCCGCGCTGAAGACCTAGCCGGCTCTGAGCGCCGCGTCTGCCTCCGCCTTGTAATGGTGGTCGTTGTAATCCCGGTTGGGCAGCTTCATCACCGCTTCGTACTCGGCGCGCGCTTTGGCCTTGTCGCCCATGTCCCGGTAGACCCCGGCGAGATCGACGTGGTGAACGATCCGGTCCGGCTCATTGGCGACCGATTCTTCCATATAGCGCTTCGCTTCCGGCCAGCTGGCCGATTCGAACACTTGCCCGCCGAGGAAGGTCTTCGCCATCATGCGCGTGAAGCCGCTCAGTCGCATGACCTCGGCGTTCCACATCCCCATCACGTGAAGGCAGCCGGGCTGCTTGGGATTGATCTTGAGGCACTCGAGGGCGTGGGTGCGGACGTCCTTGGCGTACTTGATCCGCGCCTTTGGTCCCTGGGTCAGCGCGTTTTTCCCCAGTGCCCGGGCAAGATTGAAATGCCCCTCGGCGTCGCCCGGGTTGGCTTCTACGGCGCGCCGCGCGTACAGCTCGGCATTCCTGAAATCGAGGCCACGCTTCTCCTCGTTTTGCTCGTAAGATCCCAGGTCGACATCGGATCTCGATGCCTTCCAGAGGGCCTCATAGTTCTTGGGATCCAGCTTGATTGCTTCCTCGTAGTGCTGCAGAGCAGCGGGAGCGTTCATGGCGACGTATTCTTTGTCACCAAGCGCATTGTGGTCGGCTGCCGTCTGGGCGCCCGCCATTGAGGCGGCGAGCAGCATTCCTGCAGACAAGTATTGAAGGGCGCGCATGTGAACTCCGATTACGAGGTGATGTTGACGGTAACAAGTACCCCGGCTGAGCCTAAATGATCGTACCACGTCTGATCGAACGCAAACGGGACGGCGGGCGGCTGGAGCCCCGGGAGATTCGGGAGCTTGTGCTCGCGTACGCCGAGGGCCGGGTACCCGATTATCAGGTGGCCGCGCTGCTGATGGCGGTGTACTTCCGCGGGCTCGACCCGGGTGAGATGAACGCGATGATGGAGGCGATGCTCGAGAGCGGAAAAAGGCTCGACCTCTCCCGTCTGCCGATGGCGCGAATCGACAAGCACTCGACGGGAGGCGTAGGAGACAAGACATCGCTCATTCTCGCGCCGCTCATCGCATCGCTCGGCGTCGCGGTGCCGATGATGTCGGGACGCGGACTCGGCCACACCGGAGGCACGCTCGACAAGCTGGAGGCGATTCCGGGCTTCAGGACGGCGCTGACGCTGGCCGAGGCGAAGACGCAGATCACGAGAATCGGTTGCGCCATGCTGAGCCAGACGGACGAGATCGTTCCCGCGGACCGGAAGATGTACGCGCTTCGCGACGCGACGGCGACGGTGGAGGTGATTCCGCTCATCGCCGCCAGCATCATGAGCAAGAAAATCTCGGAGGACCTGACGGGGCTTGTGCTCGACATCAAGCGCGGATCGGGATCGTTCCTCCCGAAGCTCGAGGACGAGCTGGAGCTGGCGAAGGCGATGATCGATCTCGGCGCCGCGCATGGATGTCCCGTGGTCGCGTTCCTCACGGCGATGGATCGTCCTCTCGGCCACGCATGTGGCAACGCGCTCGAGGTCGCGGAGGCGATAGAGGTTCTCAAGGGCGCCGGGCCCCCCGACCTGATCGAGGTGACGATGGCGCTTGGGGCGGCGATGCTCCTCCTCGCCACGGTCGCCACAACGCTGGAGGGAGCGCAAACGTTGCTGCGCGACGCGATCAATTCCGGGAAGGCGCTCCTCAAGCTCGAGGAAATCGTGTCGGCCCAGGGTGGCGACAATAGAGTGGTGCGCGACCCGACGCGCCTGCCGCTCGCCGCGCACCGGGAGACCTTCGCCGCGAAGCGCGACGGGGTCGTACAGTCCGTGGATCCGCGCGCGATCGGCTACGGTGTCATCGCCCTCGGTGGTGGCCGCCGGAACATGGAGGACAAGGTCGATCCCTCAGTCGGATTCGTGATCACAGCGAAGCCGGGAAATCGTGTCGCCAAGGGTCAGACGCTGGGGACGATCCACGCGCGCAGCAAAGAGGACCTGGCGCTGGGAAGGTCGGTCCTCGAGAGCGCGCTCGTGATCGGTGATTCCGCGGGGCCTCCGCTGCCGCTCGTGTCGCACCGCGTCACCGTGCGCGGAGTGGAGCAGCTGGCGTAAATCCATTCGCGAGCCAGCGTCAAGAACTGCGGCCACGACGATGAGCGCGATCAGGAATATCGAATTCCTCGCCGGCCGGCGGGTCGTCGGTTCAGGGGGATGGGCACTAGCGAAAACGCGGAGTCGGCGGAGCAAGGACGAGGGTATCCCCTGTTACCTCGAAGCGCGTGCTGAGCAGAGCGTCTGAGCTCGTGCCGACGAATACCGTGAAGCTTCCCGGCTCGACGACGCGCCGCATGCGACGGTCGTACAGCGCGAGCGCGTCGGGACCGATCCTGAACATGACGGTGCGCGTTTCACCCGGCTGCATTGTTATTCGCCGAAACGCCTTGAGCGCCTTCACCGGCTCCGCCACACTTGCAACGTCGTCGCGGATGTAGAGCTGGACGACTTCGTCCCCGGCGCGATCGCCGCTGTTCTTCACGTCGACAGATACAGCCAGTGAATCGCGGGCGCGGATGGCCGCCGCGGACACTCTGAGATTCGCGTAGGCGAAGGTCGTGTAGCTCAGTCCATATCCGAACGGGAACAAGGGCGTCCACGGAATGTCGAGATACTTCGACGTGTAGTGGTTCGCCGAGTCGGCCGGACGCCCCGTGCTTCGGTGATTGTAGTAAATCGGGATCTGTCCGGTTGAGCGCGGGAATGTGACCGGGAGTTTTCCGCCAGGGTTGTAGTCTCCGAACAGCACGTCGGCGAGTGCGGCGCCGTGCTGGCTGCCGAGGAACCAGCTCTCGACCAATGCCGGCGCTTCCCGCGCGAGCTCGGGAACCGCGAGCGCGCGCCCGTTCATCAGAACGGCGACCACCGGCTTATTCTCCCCGCCGGGCGATTGCCGCGCCGCACGAATGACGGCGAGGGCGAGATCCCGCTGGGACCCCGGCAGCTCGATCGAGGCGCGACTCGATGCCTCGCCGCTCATGTCCTCGCGCTCGCCGAGTACGAGCACCACAGCCTCCGCCTCGGCCGCGGCATTTCGCGCAGAGGCGAATCCGCTGCTATCCGCTGTGTCTACTGGCGCGCCGCGCACCTGGATGATGCGCGTCGATGGGCCGAGCGCGGCGCGAATTCCTGCCAGGACACTGATTGCTTCTTCGGGCCTCCCGTCGCCCGCCCAGCCGCCGAGTGCCGCGGCAGCGTTATCCGCCAGCGGGCCGATCACGGCGATTGTACGGAGGTTTTTGCGCAGCGGAAGAGTCTTGTTGGCGTTCTTGAGGAGGACGATTCCTTCGCGCGCCGCGATGCGTGCCGCGGCGAGATGCTCCGGCGCGAGAGTGTAGCGACGCTCGCGAGCGACATCGCTGAAGCGATACGGATCATCGAACAGGCCCAGCGCGTACTTGAGGCGCAGCATTCTCCGCACTGAGGAGTCGACGAGCGCGATCGGGATACGTCCAGTGCGAACCGCGGCGGCCATGCTATCGGCGTAGACGGCGTCGGACATGTCGATGTCGACGCCGGCGCGAAGGGCGAGAATGCCGGCGTCACCCTTGGTGGCCGCCACACGGTGGGAGATCAGCTCCTCGATGCCGCCCCAGTCGCTGACGACCAGGCCCTTGAATCCCCAGCGACCGCGCAGCACGTCGTCCAGAAGCCACTCACTGGCGTGGGCCGGCGTTCCGCCGATGTCGTTGAAGGAAGACATCACGGTCGCCGCGCCTGCTTTCACCGCCGCTTCATAGGGCGGCAGGTATATCTCCCACAGTGTCCGCTCGGTGAGCTCCACTGAGTTGTAGTCTCTGCCGCCCTCAGCGCCGCCGTACGCGGCGAAGTGCTTGGCGGTGGCTAGCATCGCGTCGGTTGCTCCAAGGCCCAGTCCGTGATCACCGCCCTGGAATCCACGGACGCGAGCGGCGGCCATGACGCTTCCGAGCCAGGGATCTTCACCGGCGCCCTCGACGATGCGTCCCCAGCGCGGATCGCGCGCGATGTCCACCATCGGCGCGAAGGTCCAGTGAAGGCCATGGGCCGTCGCCTCGATTGCCGCCTGCCGCGCGGAGAACTCGACGCGGGTCGAGTCAAAGCTGGCTGCCTCCGCGATCGAGACAGGGTAGATCGTGCGGAATCCGTGAATCACATCGTTGGCGAAGAGGAGCGGGATCTTGAGCCGCGACTCCCGGGTCGCGACCCGCTGCAGCTCGCGCGTGTACTCGGCGCCGAAGATTCCGAGGAACGATCCAACACGGCCGGTGCGCACGAGCGCTTCTGCGCCCTGGGGAGCGCGTGGGCCGCTCGGGGGTTCCGTGCCCGGCAACTGATTGAGCTGCCCGATCTTTTCCTCGAGCGTCATCAGTCGAAGGATCGAGTCGGCGACCTGCGAGGCCCGCGCAGACGTGAGCCGCGATTCGCGAGGTGTCTGCGCATTCACCGCAACGGCTGCGAGCGACGCGCAACAAGTAATTGTCGGCCAGATGCGTGTCATCGTCAGGTCCAGTGAAAGGTGAGGGTGTACCAGCGCATCGATCTTATCGATCTACTTTGGAGAAAGTCGCGCCGAGGCTTCGGCCTTTCCCCACGCCGGAGTGACTCCGCCTTCGATGATGAGGAAGCTTTCGTCCGGCAATGCTTCGCGCTTGATGGTGCGCGCGATTGTTACCGGCGAGAACGCACTTTTCGCCGCCACGAGCGCGGTGTCACTCAGGAAAAGCAGGACTCCTTCGCTGGCGACGGGCGAGCGCGCCCACACCTCTAGCGGAGGCTGCCGTGCTCCGGAGCCGCCGCTCTTGGGCGAGTGGAGAAAACGGGACAGCGCCGCGACGAACGCCGCCGCTTCGTCGTGGTGCGCGAACTCCATCACGTGGAATTCCCTTGGGCGTGAGTCCGTGGGCATACTCTCAGCCTCGCGACCGATTCCGCGCGTCCTTCGCGCCGCCCTTTCGGGATGAACGGCCCTCGCCCCCTGGAGCCGCGCCCGAACGATTCACAAAAACCTTGGTCAGTCGAACGCCGGTGTGTTCGTAGTCGCGCGCTTTGTAGAACTCGTGCGCACTCTCGCGGTGGAGCGCGGACGTGAGCGAGATGCGGAGAGCGCCGTGCTTGACTGCCCAGTCCTCGGCGCGCGCAACGAGCGCGGAGCCAACACCCTGTCCGCGCGCCTGCTCGTCGACGACGAGCACCGTCGTGCCCGGCCGCGCGTGAAGCTTCTCGATGCGTTCCGGTATGTGAGCGGTATTGGTGGGATACCCCAGTTGTTCGAGCAGGCGGCCGAGTGTGGCCGCGTCTCCGGACGCTGCTGGCCTGATTTTGAGAGAGCCCATCCTCTCGCAAGTATCCTCCAACTTTTCGCGGGGCACAAGCTCCGCGGGAACTACAACTGCAAACTGAACGAGAGGTGAGCTGGCAGCTCACAGTCGTGTTCAGTTGCAGTTTGTAGTTCATCGCCCGGTCTCGGTAGGAATTTCGTACCAAACCTCGACCTCGTACCCGTCGGGATCGGTGAATAACACGTACGGCTCCCCGGGGCAGAACTCGCCGCAGTGCTTGATCTTCCCGCCCGCGCGCTCGATGACAGTCGCGGCCTTGTCGATGTCGCGCGCGTCGGCCAGCCGGAAGCCGAAGTGCTTGATTCCCCCCGACTCTCCGACGTGCTCGGTGCCCACCTCGAGCACGAGCACGTCGCGGGCGCCCGGAGTCTGCGCCTGGATAAAATGCGGCTCGCGATAGACTGCCAGCATCCCGAACACGTCGTGGTAGAACTGGAACGATCTCTCGAGATCGCTCACCGTCAGCGCGAGGTGGGTCAGTCCGAGCGTTCTGATCATCACGTTGGCGCCGGCGCCTTCCAGAGCGCGGCGTCGACAACTGACCAGAGGTGAATCGCCCAGCCGAGCAGAAAGAACCAGAGAATGACGGCGAGCACGAACTGAACAATTGCCATTCCCAGCCGGCCCTGAACCAGCTGCCCCAATCCCGGAACGAAGAAGCTGCATACCGCGGCGATGACGTTTCCTGTGGATCCCTGACCGGCCATTGATCGATCCTCTTCAGAGAATGTTGTCAACGATACCACCGCGGCTCTAGGCTGACAAAATCTAGAACCGGGCGTGCAATCTCAATCCCAACCTTGGCTCGTTGCCCAGCACCATCAGATCTGGGGAGACTGTCGCGTCGCTCACCAGTCGACGTCTGGATTCCTCACTCGAGGTGATTGGCTTCGAGCAGCCGGACCGAATGTCACGCTGTCTCGCTTCCCAACATTGGGCCGGGAACTGGCTCGCGCCAGTAGGACGGGGGAGGCTCGGTACTGCCACCGCTGAGCTGTTGTAGATTTTGAATCGGGCGTCATTGTGCGGGGAACGGAGGATGCAGCGGGCAGCTCGTCATTGACAAACAATTCCCCCGACGGGCAGAATCTTTCGCAGCAGCAGCAACGTTCTGATGAACGGCCTCTCTTCGAGGGAAACATGCGTAACGCTCTTCTCACTCTCGCCAGCGTCGCAGCCATCAGCGCTCCGCTCGGCGCCCAGTCCACTCCCACCGCCGATGACATCATCGCCCGATACATCAAAACCGTCGGTGGCGCCGACAAGATCCAGGCGATCAAGACATTGCGACGAGTCGGGAAATTCACGGGCGACGACGGATTCGAGGCAATCGTCATCGAGGAAAACACTCGCCCCAACAAGGTCCGGGAAGAGTTCTCGATCCAGGGGATGACCGGCATCAACTCCTACGACGGCGCGAGCGGCTGGAAGATCGACCCGTTCGGTGGAAAGAAGGATCCGGAGTCGCTGAGCGAAGAGGAGATGCGCTCGATCGTCGAGGATTCCGACTTCGACGAGCCCCTCGTCAACTACAAGCAGAAGGGCAACAAGGTCGAGTTGGTAGGCATGGACCAGGTCGAGGGCACCGACGTTTACAAGCTGAAAGTCACGCTCAAGAGCGGCGACACGCGCTATTACTACATGGACACGGATTCTTACGTACCCATCAAATACGACACCAAGCGAATCATTCGCGGCACCCCGCAAGAAACCGAGACGACGCTCGGAGATTACAAGCAGGTAGGCGGCTGGTACCTCCCCTTCTCCATGGAGACGCGCCAGAAGGGAAGCTCTGGGTCGCAGAAAATCACATTCAACAAGATCGAGTTCAACGTTCCGATAGACAGCGCGCGCTACACGAGGCCGAAACCACCCGCCGGCGGAGGGTCGCTCTGATGACTGGAATCCGCAAATCCGCTCTCAGCGGAATGACGTTGCTCGCGGCGGCCGCCACCGGCGCTCTGGCCCAGCTCCCGCAATCCGCCGGGGCCAAGGTTGATTCCGAGACGATCTCGGGTCTGGGCGCCCGCAACATCGGCTCCGCGGCAATGAGCGGACGAATCTCCGCGCTCACCGCTGTCCACGAAGGAAACCGTCTGACGGTTTACATCGGTGCCGCGAGCGGCGGCGTCTGGAAATCCGAGAACGGCGGCACGACCTACAAACCGGTTTTCGACAAGGAGCCCGTGCAGTCGATCGGGGCGATCGCCATCGACCCGACGAATCCGAAAGTAATCTGGGTCGGCACGGGCGAATCGTGGACCCGCAACAGCGTCTCGATCGGGGACGGCATCTATAAATCGACCGACGGCGGCGACAACTGGACGAACGTGGGTCTCAGGGAATCGGAGCGGATCTCGAAGATTCTGATCGACCCCGCGGATCCAAACACCGTCTACGTCTGCGCGACGGGAAAGCTGTGGAGCGACAGCGAGGACCGCGGCGTCTACAAGACAACGAACGGCGGACAGACCTGGACGAAAATTCTGAAAGGAGCCAATCCGTCGACTGGTTGCTCGATGATGTCGATGGATCCGAAGAATCCGAAGATCGTGTATGCCGGAATGTGGGACTTCCGCCGCAAGGGATGGACATTCCGCTCCGGCGGCGATGGGGAGACGGCGGCGAGCGCGAGTGGGTTGTTCAAGAGCACGGATGGAGGAGCGACGTGGAGCGATCTCAACGAGTCGAGCGCGAAAGGTCTCCCGGCCAAGCCGTGGGGGCGAGTTGCCGTGACCGTCGCGCCGTCGAATCCGAACGTGGTCTACGCTCTCATCGAAGCGGTTCCGCCAAAGAATGCGCTTTACCGCTCGAGCGACGGAGGGCGCACGTGGGAGATGCGCGACCGCAGCCAGGCGATGATCTGGCGTCCGTTCTATTTCGCCAATCTCATCGTCGATCCGAAGGATGAAAACCGCATCTTCAAGCCCGATGGTCCGCTCGTCGTCAGCTCGGACGGCGGCCACAGCTTCAGCGGGATCAGCAACGGCGCGCACGGAGATTTCCACGATCTCTGGATCGATCCGACGAGCACCGATCGTGTGATCACCGGCGACGACGGTGGCGTCTGGTACTCCTACGACGGTGGCAACAAATGGTGGAAGGGCGAGAACCTTCCGATCTCGCAGTTCTATCACGTGAGCCTCGACAACGACCGTCCCTATCACGTCTATGGCGGCCTCCAGGACAACAGCTCCTGGATCGGCGACTCCGAATACCCGGGCGGCATCACCAACAGCCGCTGGGAGAACATGTACGGAGGCGATGGATTCTGGATGTTCGTGGATCCCACCGATCAGAACTATGTCTACGCAGAGTCCCAGGGAGGCGAGATCGGACGCGTGAACAGGAAGACGCACGAGACGCGTCCTATCAAGCCGCTCCCGCGCTACCAGGAGAAAAAGCTTCGCTTCAACTGGAACGCCCCCATCCACGTGAGTCCGACCCGCAACGGAACGGTATACATCGGCTCTCAATATCTCTTCCGCAGCCGCGATTTCGGTCAGACATGGGACCGCATCTCGCCCGATCTTTCGACCAACGATCCGTCCAAGCAGCTCCAGGAGCAATCCGGCGGCGTCACCGTCGATAACTCGGCGGCCGAGACGCATACGACGATCTACGCGATCGCGGAATCGCCCAGGGATCCCAACGTGATCTGGGCGGGGACCGACGACGGAAACCTCCAGGTCACGCGCGACGGTGGCAAAGCGTGGAGTAACGTCGTCGGCAACATTGCGGGACTGCCGAAGTCAGCGTGGGTGTCGTACGTGGATGCGGGTCACTTCGACCCGGGCACGGTGTACGCGACGTTCGACCTGCACACCTTCGGCGACATGCGCCCCTACGCATACAAGTCGACGGACTACGGCAAGACCTGGACGTCTCTCGTCGCGGCCGGCAGCCCGGTCCGTGGCTACGCGCACGTGATCCGGCAGGATCTCGTCAATCCAAACCTCCTTTTCCTCGGTACCGAGTTCGGACTCTGGATTTCACTCGATGGTGGCGCGCAGTGGTCGCGGTACAAGGGCGGGGATTTCCCCGCGGTCGCCGTGCGCGATCTGGCGATCCATCCACGCGACAATGATCTCGTGATTGCGACCCATGGCCGCGGCATCTGGATCATCGATGACATCACACCGCTGCGCGCGCTCACGCCGGCGATCCTTGCCCAGGATGTCGTATTCATGCGCGCGAGACTGACCGCGCAGAAGATTCCCGCGCAGGGCGGCTGGGTGAATGGCGATGCCGCGTATGTCGGCGACAACTCCACCGACGCCGCGGTAATTACCTACTACCTGAAAAAGCGGCACATCTTCGGTGACATGAAGATCGAGGTGCTCGATGCATCGGGTCACGTCGTTGGGACAGTGCCGAGCACGAAGCGGCGCGGCCTTAGCAGGGTGAGGTGGTCGATGCGTCTGCCGCCCCCGAAGGTTCCGCCCGCGGCGAGCGCGGCGTTCGGCGCGGCGTATGGTCCTCGGGTTCTTCCCGGGACGTACACGGTGAAGATGACCAAGGACGACAAGGTCTACACGATGCCGCTCCAGCTGGTGTCCGACCCGCGCGAGACGCACACAATGGCGGACCGCCAGGCGCAGTTCGCCCTCGCCAACAAGCTCGTCGGCATGCTCGGCGACATGTCGTTCGCGGTGGAGCGGATGAATGGCGTGAGATCGGACCTCGAGGATCGCGCGTCCAAGCTGCCGGCGGGTGATCCGCTGGCACAGCGACTCCGCGACGCGTCGTCGGCGGCTGACGTGATGCGCAAGAAGATCGTGGCGACGAAAGAAGGCGGCATGATCACCGGCGAAGAGCGACTACGCGAGAATCTCTCCGACTTGTACGGAGCCGTCGTATTCTACGACGGGAGGCCGTCGCAGATGCAGGTCGATCGAACCGATGCGATCGGGCGTGAGCTGGGGGACATTGTCGCAGCGTTCGACGCGTGGTCGGCAAAGGATCTCGCCGCGCTCAACTCCGAGCTGGGTGCCAAGAAGCTTCAGCCGATCGTGCTGATCAACCGTGCGCAGTGGGAAGGAGTGGGGAAGGGCGGGCAGTAGGCTGGAGTCCAGCGACTTCCGCTTCCCAAAGGGGGGCCCGCATTGTCGACCGCCGTGATCGTCGCGATTCGAGGCTATCTTACCGGACTAGCGAATGCCGAGAGGATGAGGCTTTGAAAGACGCACCAACACCCGAGTCGGCCTTTTCGCGGCGAGACTTCGTAGTCCGCGCGGGACGGGCTGGAATTGCGCTGTCAATCTTTCCGCCGAGCTTGCGCGGTCTCCTGGGTGTGCCCTCGCCCAGCGCCTCGGGCGAAGCGCTCGAACACGGAATTCTCGCCGCTCCGATTTCATCCGACCTCTACTCCGGCCTCCGCTGGCGCATGCTCGGCCCCTTCCGCGGCGGTCGCGTGGCAGCCGCGACGGGAGTACCAGGCCGTCCTAACGATTTCTACTTCGGCGCCGTGAATGGCGGCGTCTGGAAAACGATCGACGGTGGACGGGTGTGGACCCCGATCTTCGACGGACAACCGACCGCATCGATCGGGGCCATCGCCGTCGCGCCATCGGCGCCCGACACGGTCTACGTTGGCAGTGGAGAGTCCACGCTTCGTGATTCCGTCGGTTACGGCAACGGCGTCTACAAATCCACCGATGCCGGCAGGACGTGGACACACCTCGGACTCGACGAGACGCACCACATCGGCAAAATCGCCGTTGATCCAAAGAATCCAAACAACGTGTTCGTCGCGGCGATCGGAAAACTCTATGCGGCGAACAAGGAGCGCGGAATCTTCCGCACGAGAGATGGCGGCCACACCTGGCAAAAAGTCCTCGGCGACGAGAACGTCGGCGCGGTCGAGGTCGTCATCGATCCTTCCAACTCGCAGATCGTCTACGCGGGTCTCTGGAACACGAGGCGTCCGCCCTGGTTCACCTACGCTCCGACCAACGGCCCGGGGGGCGGAATCTTCAAGTCGACCGATGGCGGCAGCACCTGGACCCAGCTCACCAACGGATTGCCGAAGGAGGGAATCGGAAGAACCGGCATCGCTATCGCGCCGACAAATCCGAATCGTGTCTACGCAATCGTAGATTGCCTCCTGCCCGAGGCTCCGCCACAGGTCGAGCCTCCGCTGGGGACTCCCGCGCCGCAGCCGGCGCCGGCGGGCGCGCGGCCGTCGAGCCCGCCTCCGGGCCAAGGCGGATTCTTCAAGTCAGATGATGCGGGCGCCACCTGGACTCGGCTCTCCAACGACCCGGCCCTGTGGGGACGAGGCTGGTACTTCGAGAAGATCGCCGTCGATCCGACCGACGCCGATACCGTCTATGTGCCGAACGTCGCGGTCAACAGAACGCGGGACGGGGGGAAAACATGGGTAGTGATTCGCGGATCTCCCGGCGGCGATGACTATCACCAGGCATGGATCTACCCAGGAGATCCGAACACGATGATCGTCGCCAGCGACCAGGGTGCCATCATTACTCGGAACGCTCGATCCAACGATCCGCGAGAGGTCACCTGGAGTTCGTGGCTCAATCAGCCGACGGCGCAGATATATCATCTCTCGGTCGATTACCGCTTTCCGTACTGGGTGACGGGCGCGCAGCAGGACTCGGGCGCGATCGCGGTTCACTCGCGCGGCAAGTTCGCCCAGATCTCGATGCACGACTGGGAGCCGATCGCTCCAGGGGGAGAGAGCGGCTACACTGCCGGTGATCCGCTCAATCCTGGGGTGGTTTTCGGCGGAGACGGACAGCGGTGGAATCTCGACGCGAACATTCCCGTCGAGGGGACGACGAGTCCGAAATCACCGGAGCCCGCGCGCGGCGATTGGACGCAGCCGCTGGTATTCTCGAAAGCCGATCCTCACGCCCTCTATTACGCGAATCAATTCCTGTTCAAGACGACCGACGGCGCAAAGACATGGGCGCTTATCAGTCCCGATCTCACTCGTCCGGAAGTTTCCATCCCGCCGACGCTGGATGCGGCCGCCGCGGCAGCGGTCGATCGCAATGGGAAACGCGGCGTCATCTTTACGATTGCCCCCTCGCCATTGCGCGCGCCGCTAATCTGGACCGGAACCGACGACGGTTACATCCAGCTCACGCCGGACGATGGAAAGACGTGGCAAAATGTGACTCCCGCCGTGATCACGCCCTGGAGCAGGGTGACGATGCTGGAAGCGTCGCACTTCGATCCTGCCACTGCATACGCGAGCGTCGATCGGCATCAGCTCCAGGATTTCGAGCCCTACATCTATCGCACCCGCGACATGGGCCGGACGTGGCAGAGAATCACGAAGGGTCTGCCGCCCGGAGTTTATGTGCACGTTGTCAAGGAGGATCCGCACCGGCGTGGTCTGCTGGTCGCCGGCACCGAGCGCGGCATTCACGTCTCGTTCGACGATGGCGACAACTGGCAGCCGCTCCAGCTCAACGTGCCGGTGACGTCAATGCGCGACTTCGAGTTCTACGGCAACGATCTCATCCTCGCGACGCACGGACGCGGCTTCTGGGTGATCGACGACATCAGCCCTCTGCGTCAATTGAGCGACGCGGTGACGCGCGACGACGCCTATCTCTTCAAGCCGGCGGACGCGATCAACTTCATCGAAGGCACTGACAATGGGACGCCCTTACAGAAAGATGAGCCGCAGGCGGAGAATCCGCCGAACGGCGCGTCGATCGACTACTACCTGAAGAAGGCGGCGAGCACGCCGGTGGTGATCGAGATCGTCGATGCGAGCGGGGCGGTGGTGCAAACA
>CABDYJ010000323.1_pt1 | contig 20281 bp, 18 predicted proteins | sample 3131991 | NCBI WGS metagenome assembly CABDYJ01 (sample SAMEA5534337, study PRJEB31848) | metagenome | biome: tundra; feature: field; material: soil | place: USA | collected 2013-05 | depth 0.45 m
CTCTTGGTCCAACAACTATGTCGTCCCTGGGACCGCGCGCGTTATATGTCAGTTGACGTAGATTGGAGATGCGCTCCTGGACCGGCGCGCCTTCCATATATTTGAAAGCGTGAAGCCACGCACAAAATTCCTCATCGGCGGCGCCCTCGTCCTTGGCACTGCAGGCTACCTCGCCGCGAGCGCGATCAAGGACACGGGCGTCTACTACCTCACGCCCGGCGAGCTGTCGGCCAAAACCAAAACTGATCCGACGTTCTACGAGACCGGCGTCAAGGTTGGCGCCCGCGTCGTCAACGGCTCGATCGTCCGCGCTCCCGGCGGCATGCAGGTCGCGTTCAAGATGACCGACGGCGCCCAGACCTACGACGTCGTCTACCGCGGCATCACACCCGACACATTCACCGACGGCGTCGACGTCGTCGTCGAGGGAAGGCTCGGCCGCGACAACACCTTTCGGGCGACCACGCTCCTCGCCAAATGCGCGTCGCGCTATGAGAACGCGCCCGAGAAATACAAGACCACTCCGGGATACAAGAGAGCGGAGCAGCGGGCTTGATCCTCGTGGGTGAGCTGTCCCTCTGGGTCGCGCTCCTCATGGCGGTCTGGGCGGCGACGGTGTCCTTCGCCGGCGGACAGATGCGCCGAGCGGACCTGATCGAGAGCGGAGAGCGAGCGATCTACGCGACGCTCGCGATGGTGGTGCTCGCATCGCTCGGACTTTTGACCGCGCTCCTCACCCACGACTTCTCGATCAGGTACGTCGCGTCCTATACGAGCGCGAATCTCCCCAAAGTCTATACGATCACGGCGTTCTGGGGCGGGCAATCGGGATCGCTGCTGTTCTGGGCGCTGATTCTCGCGAGCTACTCGGCCATTGCGCTCTGGACGAATCGAACGCGCAATCGCGAGCTGATGCCGTACGTCACCGGCACTCTCGCGATCATTCTCGTTTTCTTCCTCGCCATGATTTGCCTCGGCTCCAATCCATTCGAGCGCCTCGACTTTATTCCCGCCGACGGTCGCGGGCTGAATCCGCAATTGCAGAACCCGGGGATGGCGATCCACCCGCCCAATCTCTATCTCGGGTACGTCGGCACGTCGATTCCGTTCGCGTTCGCGATCGCGGCGCTCCTGACGAGACGGCTCGACGCCGAGTGGTTGGCGGCGGTCAGACGCTGGGCTCTGCTCGCCTGGTTCTTCAACACAGTGGGAATCGTGCTCGGCATGTGGTGGGCGTACGTCGAGCTCGGCTGGGGCGGATACTGGGCGTGGGACCCGGTCGAGAACGCGTCACTGCTGCCGTGGCTCGTCAACACCGCCTTCCTGCATTCGATCATGGTGCAGGAGAAGCGCGGGATGCTGCGGAAATGGAACGTCACGCTTGTAGTGTCGGCGTTTCTGCTCTCGATCTTCGGGACGTTCATTACCCGCAGCGGCGTGATCTCGAGCGTTCACTCCTTTGCGCAATCGCCGGTCGGCATGTGGTTCGCGGCGTTCCTGGTTCTCGCAATCGTCGTGACCGCTTATCTCGTCTCGACGCGCCTGCAAGATCTCAGATCAACCGCCGAGCTCGAGAGCATGATCAGTCGCGAGGCGGCATTCCTCTACAACAATCTCGTGCTCGTGGGAATCGCGTTCTCGGTGCTGTGGGGGACGCTCTTCCCGATCATCAGCGAAGCGGTGCGCGGCAACAAAATCACCGTCGGGCCGCCCTTCTTCAACACGGTCAACATTCCGCTCGGACTCTTATTGTTGCTGCTGACTGGAATCGGACCGTTGATCGCTTGGCGCCGAGCGTCGGTGGCGAACCTCAAGCGGCAATTCCTGATGCCGGTGACGGCCGCGGTGGCGATCGGAATTCTGGTTTTTGCTCTCGGTGTACACGACCTCGCCGCACTCCTGTCGTTTACGTTCGGCGGGCTCGTGCTCGCGACGATCGTCCAGGAGTTCTACAAGGGTGTGAACGCCAGGCATCACATGTACGGCGAGTCACGGGTAATCGCGCTGCCGCGGCTGGTGGCGCGAAATCGGCGGCGATACGGCGGGTACATCGTCCACCTCGGCATAGTCGTGGTGTTCGCGGCATTCGCCGGCCTCGCGTTCAAGCGCGAGTTCGATCTGACGTTGAACCCCGGCGACTCGAAGACCGTGACCGATGCGTGGGGACATCGCTGGACTTTCCTGAGTCAGGGGATCTCGCGCTACAGCGTTCTGAACCGCGATGTCACGGCGATCGCGCTCGACGTCACGCGCGATGGGAAGCCCGCCGGCGTCATCACGAGCGAGAAGCGTCAGCACGTCGATTCGCGTGGAGCGCCGACGTTCGAGCCGTCGACGGAAGTCGGAATCATGGGATCGTTCAAGCAGGATGTGTACGTCGTTCTCGCGGGCGTTCGCGGAGCCGATGACGCCGAGATTCGCGTGACGTTCAATCCTCTCGTGCGCTGGGTCTGGCTCGGTGGAGCGCTCATGGCGCTCGGCGGACTCGTAGTGATGTGGCCCGCCGCCGACCGACATCGCGCGCAGAGCGGGTACGCCGCGGTGCTCAAGCCACGGCCCATTGGCGAACGGGTGCCGGATCTCGTCGGAGCATGATGATGGCGGCGTCTGTGATGGAACCGTGAACGTCTCGCGCCGGCAGTTCATTCTGGCGATGCCCGCCCTTGGGCTCGCGGCCGCCGCATTCCCGCGAAGAATCCGCGCGGCACAGGTAGCGGTGCAGACGTTCAACGGTCCGATGGCCGACGCGAACGAAGTCTATCGGCCGGTGACGCTCCCTTCCAAACCCGGCGCGCAACCGTCGATGACGGCTGCGCAGCGCGACGAGCTCGAGCACCAGATCCATTGCCAGTGCGGTTGCAACCTCGACGTTTATACGTGCCGCACGACCGATTTCTCGTGCAGCGTCTCGCCAGCGATGCACGCCGACGTGATGGGTCTCGTCGCAGGCGGCTACACCGCCCCGGAGATCCTCGCCGCGTTCAGGGCGGCGTACGGCGAGAAAGTGCTGATGGCGCCCATGAGAAGCGGATTCAATCTTGTCGGCTACACGATGCCGTTCATCGCGCTCGGCACCGGTGCCGTGATCGTGGCGGTGCTGCTCAAGCGGTGGAAGTCGCGCGCGCCGGCTGTGGCGACGGTCGAGCCGAAGCAAATCGACGCCACGGCGGGAGAGCTCGCGGAGCTCGATGCGGCGGTGAGGCGCGACGCATGACGGCGCTCCTCGTCGGCACCGCGCTCGCGGTTGCATCGTTGTGCTACGTGCTCTACCCGCTTTATCGCACCGGCGTCTCCAACGTACCGCGCGCGTCGACAGCCAGGAAAAATCGGCAGAGTGGAGCGGTGGAAGCCCTTCGCGAGCTGGAGTTCGATCGGGAGACCGGAAAAATCTCCGACTCCGATTACGAGCCGCTCAAGGCGCGCTACACCGAGCAGGCGCTGGTCGCGATGCGCGCCGGGGATGCGCCGGTGTGCGAGAGGTGCGGGCCGAGGCACGAGGCGGAGGCGGACTTTTGCTCGAAGTGCGGGGCGGCGCTGGTCCGATAAAACTGGCTCGGGCCATTCGCACCAACTATCCAGTTACGCCCAGCTGACGCTCCGCGAGCACTCTGATGATGACGCTGCGGGCTGGTTGCGGGGTCTGGAGCGGAGAAAAGCAGACGCGATAAAACTCGTTGGGGAAAGGACTTAGCGCGTGTGGAGGCTCTACATGTCGGCGGGCGCGTACGGTTTTCGCACTGCAGGATCAAGTAGTGCAGAGGCTATTGTCGAAACCGGCGCCAGGCGGCCGCGCCGGTGTCCCGCTCACGCGGGAAGACCTGTATGATTCAGATCGCCGTAGGAGAGGAACGAGCCGATGGCTGTGCGCGATTTTGTCGACGACAAGAATGTGAAGTGGAGAGTGTGGCCAGTCCTGGGCGCGTCGATCCATCCGAGGACGGCGGTGGAAGATTACCTCGGCGATTACGGCGAAGGTTGGCTCTGTTTCGAATCGCCGCACGAGCGCCGGCGCCTCGCCCACTACCCGCGCGACTGGGACCAGATGCCCGACAAGGGTCTGTGCAAGCTGCTAAGCGGGGCAGCCATTGTTCCCGTGCGGGGCATGCGGACGCCGCCCAAACCTCGCGATTCGATCAACCCGTAGCTGCAGAGTATAGTGCAGCGGGCGATTGCGCTCAGCTGCAAAGCTAACGGCTCCTTGCTTCGGTTTTGTGGATGCCAGTTAGGCGCGCCGTGGCCATCGCACACAGCCGAGGCCCGGTCCAGTCTTCAGTTGTAGTTCATCGCTTGTTCCCCTCAAACGCCAAGCTCAGCCTTGCGGTATTGCCCGGAAGTACGAATGTTTGCTTCGACGAGGAGGCCTTTCTGCCCGGGTACGATTTCACAAATAGAGTACGCGGCACGCTGATCAAGGCGCGAGAGGAAGCGCATCGCCGCCATCACGAGTATGTAGGAACCGAGCATCTCCTCCTCGGCCTGCTCGAGGAAGACGACGCGCTGGTGATGGACGTTCTCGAGAACCTGGGCGTCAAGCACTACGAGATCCAGACGGCCATCGAGCGCGTGGTTCAAAACGGTCAGCCGAGCTCGAAGGACCGCATGCCGGATCTACCGTACACGCCGAGGGCGAGGGTGGTGCTCGATCAGGCGATCGCGGTGGCCCACGAATTCGGCGACGGGTATGTCGGAACCCAGCATCTTCTGCTTGGCCTCATTCGCGAGCGACAGGGAATTGCGGCGCAGGCACTCGCTACGGCCGGATTGACCGAGCCCATTCTGCGGCGCGAGATTGTGCGGCTTCTTCAGGGTGAGGGCGTGGCCGCCGCGCTGGACATTGACACCAGCGAACGGCCCCAGGACACGCAGGTTCCGCTCAGCATCGCGGTCGAGGTGCGATACGAGGACGGCACGCTGGCGAAGAAGATCTTTACGACCCCGACCGAAGCGATCGGATTCCTGCGCGACAGGTCAAAGGAGTAGCTACCGCTCCAGCTCCTTCATTCGCTTCACAGCGATCCGGATGGGATTTCGTCACCACCCGCTGTGCCAAGGTACTCTCGACGAAAAGTCTGGTTGTGCAACGCTTCGTTGACATTTCCGAGGTCATAGGTAGTACCGGCGGTAACCCACGTAACCGTGTCCGCATACGGGAGTATCGCTCTCATTTCGTGACCGCTCACCACGATGGCGCAACCACGGCGGGTCAATGCTCGCAACGATTCCCCCACGAGCTCGACCGCGATTGGATCAATTCCCTGGAATACCTCGTCTACGAGCAGGCAGATCGGATTCCTAACGAGTGCCAGCGCTATCTCTGCACGCCGACGCTCGCCGGGGGAATACGTACGCGCGCGTCGCAACAACAAGTCGGACAGTCGTAAGCTCTCGATCGCGGATTCCCGATCTCCTGGCCCAAACCGAAACTGAACGGCATCGAAGTGTTCCTGGAGGCTGAAACTCGGAACCAGGTTAGGGCCGTCGGAAAGGTAGAAGAGTCCTTCACTGGCCAGTGTGGACAGTCTCGGGCGGATAAAGAGCTGACCGTTCAATCGAACCCAACCGCTATTGGAAGCGAGCAACCCTGCGCAGATTTTCAGCAGCGTCGATTTGCCCGAACCCACGCGCCCGAGCAAGGCAACGATCTGACCTGGCATCACGCGAAGAGTTGCTGACGTTAAGACGCGTTCAGATCGGTGTCTCCACGTCAGCGAATCCGCATGCAGAATCGGGTTCATCGGGCGACCGCTATCATCGTCCAGGACAACAAGGACTCCAACACGACGACGACCAGGAACCAGACTGCCGGAATACTCGCGGGGTGGATTCCCAGGTTGCCAAAAAACAATAGCTCGTTACGGCGTTTGGCATCGATGTACCCGAGCCACGCCGTAAATCCTGCGAACAGGAGCGCCGCGCGCGACGACAGTCGGATGACGCCACCTCCGCTCACGGTCCAGAGGATTCCGTGTAGCAGAATCCAGGTAATAGCGGCGCGGGGAGCCGCCGAGCGTAGAAGGAGGGGGTGTGGCCAAAGCCCTTTCATAGAGACCGGAATTCTACCGTTCCAGCTCCTTCATTCGCTTCACAGCGATCCGGATCGGAACGAACGTCGTCGCCAGGCAGACGAGCGTCGCCCCACCAAAGCCAAGCCACATCGCCGACGGATCCGGATCCAGGTGCATCATGCGCGCGCCCACGAACTGATAGACCGGCCGCGCCTCGAGGATGATCACCACGCCGATCAGAACCACCGACGTCATCATCAGCACCAGTCCGCCGAACGATGTCGGAATCTGCGCCGCGTTCTCGGTATTGAATTTCGGGAAAAGCGCGCCGAAGCCGAGGGCGAGGCCGGCGATCGCGAAAGTCATCATCGTGATGGTGAAGATCGACACCGCCATCATGAACCCGCTCACCTGGAGCAGCACGTCGGTCGCGAACACAAGTATGAGCGCCAGGACGAGCAGAGGAAGCGTTCCAACCCAGAACTTGGACCAGAGCAGCTGACGCATCTCGAGCGGACTCGATCTGAGCAGCCAGAGCGTGCGGCCCTCGAGACTGATTCCCGGAAAGATGAATCGCGCCGCAATCGAGGCGAGAACGAATCCCGCCAGAATGAGATTCACGAACGGGATCACGTTGGCGAGAAAGAACGTCACGCCTTCTCCGCGCAGCGGCAGGAACTTGATGTTGAACACGTAGACGACGACGAGCACAGTCAACAGGATGAGCTGCGACCACTGTGTCGTGTCGCGGAAGAAGAGGCGCATTTCCTTGAGCACCAGCTCCCGGCGCATCACTCCCCATGGTGTGAGAAGGCGCGCCACGAACCGGCCGAACGTCCCCTGTCGCACCCAGCGCTCACCGCTCTCCTGGGATTTGCTGAAGCCGCGCGCGTAGAGCCAGCGATGCAGTATCGCTCCGAAAACCACCGCTACCGCGGCCGTCGACCAGAGCAGGTAGAAGTGCAGAATCTCCGGATCGTTTCTCAGCCACGTCATGATCCCCTGCGCCACCCACTCGCTGGGCATCCAGGGAGAGGTCGGCGTCCGGAGCACCGAGATGAACTCGACCAGTGAACGAAATCCTTCGGGCCGCGCGAGTCTCTCCGGGCGGACGAGACGGAATATCAGCACCACTCCCGCCGCCGCCAGCACGGCGATGACGCTCAGGATGTCGCGCGTTCGCCGCGCCGGAAAAATGTTGACGAGCAGAAGCGTCACCGCGCTGCCGATCGCCCCGGGGATGAAGAGGAAGGGCAGCACCGCCGCGATCGCCACCAGCGGATAGAGAAATCCGCCCTGGTAGATGATGCCGTAGGCGGTGAGCACCGGAGTCGCGACGAGCACGACCATCCAGCTCGAATGCGCCGTCGTCTCCAGCAGCTTCGCTCCGTAGAGTCGGAGCCAGTCAACGGGGGCGGCGACCAGTAGATCCAGATCCTTCGCCAGAAAGAAGCTCGAGAGCGCGGTGACGACGTTCGACAGAATGAGAATGCCGAACAGGCTCACGAACATGAGGCCGAGCAGCTTTGCCGCGAGCAACGCGCCGATCTCGGGGATGCCGCGGAAATATTTGAGGAGCCGGTAAAACATTCCGAAAACGAACAGCCAGAAGACCGCGCCGATCACAAGGAACAGGATCAGCCTGCCCGACCGGCTCTCCGTCTTGCCAAGCGGGCGTGCCCTGACCGAAATAAACTTCGGCGAGAGGACGTGCAGCAAACTCGGAGAGGGCGGTAGCTGCGGGGTCGGGCTCGCGCCAGCGGCCTGTAGACCGAGTTCGCTAGGCATCGAGAACTTCCATCGCGTCGCGCGCCGCGCGCTCACCCGTGAGCTTGAGGAATATCTCCTCGAGCCCTCCTCCCCCCGTGGCCTCGTCGCGCAAATCCTGGATCGTCCCAACGCTTCGGATTTTCCCCTGCTGGATGATCGCGATACGGTCGCACAGCGTCTCCGCGACTTCGAGGGTGTGCGTGGACATCATAATGGTATGGCCGCGCTTCACGTATTCGCGGAACAGATCCTTGAGAATTCGCGTCGCCTTCGGATCGAGGCCGATCATTGGCTCGTCGACCACCAGCACTTCCGGCCGGTGAATGAACGCGCTCGAGATGATCAGCTTCTGTCGCATCCCGTGGCTGTAGCTCTCGACCAGCTCGTCGGCCCATTCCTCCAGATCGAACAGCGCCATCAGCTCGCGACCGCGGTGCTCGACCTTGTCTCCATCCTGGCCGTACAATCCCGCCACGAAGCGGAGGAATTCCGCGCCGGTCAACTTTTCGTAGATGAACGGACGGTCGGGAATAAAACCCAGCTTCGATTTTGCGGCGAGCGGATCCTTAGCGAGATCGATTCCCGCGAGGTGAATGGTGCCCGCGGTCGGCTGGAGGATTCCCGCGATCATGCGAAGCGTGGTCGTCTTGCCCGCGCCGTTGGGGCCAAGGAATCCGAACAGCTCTCCGTCTGGCACGGAGAGGTCGATGGAATCAACGGCTGTGAACGAGCCGTATTTCTTGGTGAGACTTCTCAGTTCTATCATTTGGATTTGGCTTTTGCGTTCTTGAATGCGATTTCGAAGGCTGTGCGGATGGCACTGAGATCACTGACCTGCGCGGCGACAACCCGCCCCTCCGCGTCAACCCACGCTGTCAGGCCCTGTGGTGCTCCTTCAATGCGCCACGCGCGCACGGTGTCACGATGTGCCGGCGCCCATTCTCCGGCAGCGTTTTGCGCGGCGCTATCGACGACCGTGAACAGCGACTCCGCGCGGATCGTTAGCTCTGGCCGGATCACGAGTTGAGTGGTGGGATCGAACACCGACATCGTCTGCTTTCGTCCGATCGCGTGCGGACCACCCAGCATGAACGCGACAGGCGCCAGAGATGGTGTGAACAGCGGCCGTATGAAACTGTAGTGCGCCGGCGGATGCCCCCCCGTCGTCTTCGTTCCGGCGATGAAGAGGAGAGTGTCCTCTTCGACCGATGCGTTGATCGCGAATGGCCGCGTTGGCCGCGCGATGTCGATGGTCAGATCGGCGAGGCGGAATCCCCGCGTCAGTCTCGTTTGCCAGCGTGCCGACGTCCGTTCGAGTGATTTGCCCGCTGGGTAATCTCCGACGAAGTACTCCTCGCTGACGAGCGTGTTGGCGGTCGTATCGAGCGCCGAAGACGCCGCACCGATCTGCAATCCATCGCGCTCGATGGTGTAGTAGAACGTCTCGGGCTGGAGCCTCAGCGCGACCTGCGCGAGCTGCTGCGCCTCGCTCACGTTGGCGTTGCGGCGAAACATCATCGCGAGTCCGCCAATCCAGAGCGCGACGACGACTACCGCGAGCGCGGCGCGCGTCGATGTCATGAACGGTTGTGTGCTGGAAGACGGGGCAGGAGTCACCGCTTTAAGACGATTCAGACGATCGTCAGGCTCGTCTCGCTGTTGATCCACCCCAGGTAGCGTTCGAGCCCGCCTGATACGGGGATCGTGAGCAGCTCCGGGACCTTGTAAGGGTGCAATTCCTTGAACGCTTTCTCGAGCCCGTGAACGGCTCCAGACCGTGTTTTGAGCATGACGACGACTTCGGTCTCGTCGGCGAGCTTGTCCTCCCACCGGTAAAGCGATCGCGCGGCGGGCAGGATCGTGCCGCATGCGACCAGCCTTCGATCGAGCAGCGCCCGCACGAACTTGGCGGCTTCGTCGGTGTTGGCGAGTGTGGTGAGAACGACGACCGCGTCGGTGTGGCCCACGTAACGATTCCGAAAGAAGGTGATCAGAATCTAACGCTCAGTCGGTCTTTGAACGAACGTTAAACCATGCGCGGCACGTCTCTAGCGCTGTAATCCAGTTAACATGCCCGCCATCGACCCCTCCCTCTACATCAATCGCGAGCTTAGCTGGCTCGAGTTCAACGCCCGGGTCCTCCACGAGGCGTTCGATCCCAGGAACCGGCTGCTAGAGCGTCTCAAATTCCTCGCGATCTTCAGCACCAACCTCGACGAGTTCTACATGGTCCGGGTTGCTGGCCTGCGCCGACAGATTGCCGCCGGAGTGCAGCACGTCCCACCCGACGGGATGACGCCCAGTCAGCAGCTCGCCGCGATCATTGAGCGCGTCGCCGACCTCGTGGAGCAGCAGCGCAAGTGTCTGTACGACGTATTGCTGCCCGAGCTTGGACAACACGGAATCAGGATCGTACGAATCGAGGAGCTGACTCCCGAAGAGTGGCACGTTGTAGATCAGTTCTTCGAGTCACAGGTCTTTCCGGTGCTCACACCTCTCGCCGTCGATCCCGGGCATCCTTTTCCATACATCTCCAACCTTTCACTCTCACTCGCTGTTCAGATCTACGACCCGGCGACCGGCGCCTCACGCTTTGCCCGCATCAAGGTGCCGAAGGTTCTGCCCCGGTGGATTCCGTTCGGCCGCCCGAACCAGTTTGTTCCCCTCGAGCGGGTCATCGGAGCCAATCTCGGAGCGCTCTTCCCGGGAATGGAAATACGCGGCTTCAGCTCATTTCGCGTCACTCGATATTCCGACCTCGAGCTCGCGCACTCCGACGAAGACGAAGACCTGCTCACGATAATCGAGGAACAGGTCTTCCAGCGTCGCTTCGCCGAGGTGGTCCGCGTCGAGGTGCAGAGAGGCACACCGCCGGAGCTGCGTGACCTTCTGCTCGGCGAGCTACTGGAGGATCAGCCTCCGGAAATGCCGGCGCTGACCGAGGCCGATCTGGTCGAGACCGGACCGCTGCTCGACCTGGGTGATTTGATGTGGCTCGCGACAATGGAGATCCCTGAGCTGCGGGATCCGCCATTCGTCCCTGCCGCACCCCCCGAGCTCAAGGACACGTCGCGTTCGATCTTCGACGCCATCCGCGACCGGGACATCCTCCTCCATCACCCGTTCGATTCGTTCCCCGCCTCGGTCGAGCATTTCCTGACATCGGCGGCGGTCGATCCGAACGTGCTCGCGATCAAGATGACGCTCTATCGCACGTCGGGCGACACGGCGATCGTGCGCGCGCTGACTGAAGCGGCTCAGCGCGGAAAGCAGGTTGCCGTCCTGATCGAGCTACAGGCTCGATTCGACGAAGTCAACAACATCACCTGGGCGCGCCAACTCGAGGGATTCGGAGTACACGTCGCCTACGGGCTGCCCGGTCTCAAGACGCACACGAAGACCGTCCTGGTCGTCCGGCGAGAGCCCGATGGAATCCGACGGTACTCCCACATTGGGTCCGGCAACTACAACTCGAAAACGGCGCACGTCTATACCGACCTCGGCCTTCTCACGAGCAGCCCTTCGATCGGCGCGGATCTGACCGATCTCTTCAACGCGCTCACGGGGTTTTCCCACCAGAGCGACTACCGGAACCTGCTCGTGGCGCCGGCCAACATGCGGAAGCGGTTCATCGAGATGGTGGACAGGGAAGCGGACAACGCCGTGGCAGGGAAGCCGGCGCGGATCATCGCGAAAATGAACGCGCTGGTGGACGCCGAGATCATCCAGCACCTCTATGAGGCTTCTCAGGCCGGCGTCGAGATCGATCTGATCGTGCGCGGGATCTGTTGCCTCAGGCCCGGCATTGCCGGGATCAGCGATCACATCAGAGTCATCAGCATCGTCGGACGCTTTCTGGAACACTCCCGCATTTTCTATTTCGCGAACGCCGGCGACGAGGAGATCTATTTCGGATCGGCGGACTGGATGCCTCGCAACTTCGATCGGCGCGTCGAGGTGGTTACTCCGGTCGAAGATCGGCGCCTGCATCCGCGCGTCTGCTCGCTGCTGGACACTCTCCTTGCCGACAACAGGCAGGCGTGGGATCTGGGTCCGGACGGCACGTACGTACAGAGAAAGCCGGGCTCGGGTCCGGTTGTCTCAGCGCACGAACGTCTGCTGGTGAATTCCTGGGGAATCCTCCCGGCGCCGCTCGCGCTCGAAGAGCAGTACGCGCAGGGAACGCGTTCCGGCCAGCGCGCCAACGCTTAGTCGGGGCGCGACAATTGATTGGCTGCGCGAACGCCTAGTCGGCCGCGCCAACCTCGTCGTCGTAGGTCATCACAGCTCCGTCCGGCGCCACGATTTCGACTGGAACGCCGGCGACCTCGGAGAGCAGTCTGGATTTGCGGCTCGCTCCCCAAATTTCCAGCCGCAGGTTCGCACCCTGGTGCTGGGGCACGGCCGTGAGTCTCAAAGCGCGGTCCAGCCAGCGGACCCTGATCTCCGCCACGGCGTCGGCGTGACCGCGGTCGAAGCCATCCGCGACGCGGAGTATCGCCGCCAACCTCTTGATCGTTGCACGCATCGGTTTTTCCAGGCCGCCGTAGTTGGCGTGTTTTTTCTTTGGCTCGGCGCCCCGGTGATAGCGCGCGACATTCGCCGCCATCACTTGCTCCGCCGGCGTCATGCCCAGCAGGTCGGCGTGCTGTATCAAGTGGTAGGAATGCTTGTTGTGGTCGTCGTAGCTGATGTGATAGCCGATGTCGTGAAGAAGAGCCGCGTCGGAGAGCAGCCTTCTGTCATCGGGTGCGCAGCCCAGACGCTGGCCGATGGAGTCGAAGAGCTGAAGCGCCAGCTTCTGAACGTGCTTCGCGTGCGGCTCTTCATAGTGCGACCGCTCCGCCAGCTCTCGCACTGAGCGTTCCCGGGCCTCTCCCGGATCCGCGGGCGCCGGCGCGACGCGCGCGCTCTCGAGAAGAATTCCTTCCCTGATGCCGTAGCCCGAAATCACCAGCTCCTTCGCTTCAACGCGGGCCGCGACTTCGGCCGCGACCGCAAGTCCGGCCACGATGATGTCGCTTCTCGCCTCGCTCAGCCCCGGAACCGACTGCCGCTCTTCCGGCGACATGTTGTGCAGCATGTCGACCATGTGCTCCAGCTCGATGCGCGGAATGACCGTTCCGTGTACGGTCTTCGCACTCTCCATCCCAATGCGCGCGAGGTAGATCGCCGCCAGGCTGGTGAAGGTTCCTCCCGAGCAAATGATGCGCGTCGCGTGCCAGTGGCGCGCCGAAAGGTGACGTCGCAGCTCCAGTCGAACGTGCTTTCTGAGCTTGCGCATCCCTTTCTTTTTCGCTGCCGGGGAGAGGTACAGCTCGGTCATGCGAATCGCGCCCAGGGGCAGTGAGATCAGGCGCTCGACGAGGCCGTCTGCGCTGAGCGCGAGCTCGAATGAGCCGCCGCCGATGTCCATGACTACCGCGCGGCCAACTCCCAGATCGAAATGCGCGAGCGCGCTGCGAAAGCTGAGACGCGCTTCGTCCTCGCCCCGAAGAACTCTCACCTTGAGGCCCGTCTCCGCCCGTACGAGCTTGAGAAATTGCTCGCCATTGCTGGCTTCCCGCACGGCGCTCGTGGCCACGACTTCAGTGCGCTTTACGCCGAGCTGGGTCGCGAGCGTAGCCATCCGGGTCAATGTGCTGAGCGCGTTCTGAATGGCGATCTCGCTGAGCGACCCTTTCTTGTCGAGGCCGGCGCCAAGTCTGGGCGCCGCCTTCATTTCGTCCACCACGCGGATGACGCCGGTGGGCGAAACATCGGCAATCGTCATGCGGATCGAGTTGGACCCGATATCGATCGCGGAGATGCGGATGTCCGAATCGTTTCTCAGCTGGTGAGAGCCGGTGCTGCTGAGAGTCAGATAAGAATCCGGCGAGATGCCCATGGCTCGGAGTTGATGGTCGGTGCCGCTACACGAAAGCTATCGCACGCTCCGCGTTAATGGCATTGTCGAAGGCCTGGGTCCCAGACTCGGCCCTCGGTGTCGAGAAATGCGTGACGATACTCGCCGGCGCCAAGCGTCAGCTTCAGAACCCCGAAGTGTCCGTGAATCTGGAAGACGGAATTGTGAGCGAGAGGACTACGCAATTGACGGAGCTCTCCTCCACCGGTGCCGGCGATGATCTGCTCGATGCCCTTCTCGGAATCGGCGACACCGTCCGGTGTCTGCGGGAGAAATCGTTCGTAGTGGTGCTCGTGCCCGTTGAGAATGAGATCGACGCCGCTCTCATAGAGAATTCTCCACAATCGCTGCACATCCGGCGTCGAGCCGTGAACCCCGGAGCTGAAAAGCGGGCGGTGAAAGTACGCAACCGTGCATAGTGTGCGGTGAGCCGTGAGATCCGCTCGCAGCCAGTCTTCCTGCGCTCTCACCTCGGATGGGCTCCCGTGCTCGAAGTAGAGCTCGCTATCGAGTGATATCACGTGCCAGCCGACGACGTCGTAGCTGTAGTAGCCCTTTCCCGGAGGGCCCGCGCGCTCACCGAAGTACCTGAAGTAAGGCGCGCCATTTCCGCTGTCGTAGTCGTGGTTGCCGGGCGCAGGATGAATGACATTCATGATGCGCCTCGTGCCCCACGACGGAGAAAAACAGCGCGGGAAATCATTGTCCACTCCGCTCGAGCCAGACGGATACGCGTTGTCGCCGAGCGTGAACACCACGCTTTCCATTTTGGCAGCGCTGTCGACCGCGAGCACGCTGTCCACGATCTTGCCGGTTGACTCGTCTCCGCTGGTTCCGCACACCGCGATGTCGCCGGCGCCGATCATCACCGCTCCGGCAAGCGCGAGCTCTGTTGGGCCTGTACCCGGCGGCGTCGGAGTCGGGTGTTCGTCGCGCGCGCAGCAGAGCACCAAGCCGGGCAACGCAACGCACACCACCAGCTTTGCAGCTCCGCGCACGAAACGATCGCGGGCGCGGATTCGCGGAGACTGCCGCGACCCGATCAGCCCGTCCTCACTTCAGAACGCGAATCCAACACTGGTAGCTATTCGACTATGGTGACTATTCGTGAACAGCACGTTCACGCTCGTCCCGGGGTTGAGGTATCCGACCCAGAACCCTGCGCCCGCGACCGAGTGCCAGGCACCGGGCGACTGGCCGTTCAGATAAACTCGCCCGACATCCGTGAAGCCCAGCGCTCCCACGTCGAGCGGAAGGATGAAGGGGAACTTCGCGATTGGAACCCGCAGCTCCGCGCTGCCATAGAGCGAGGCATCTCCCGCGTATCTCTGGCGCTCTTCCGTCCTCAAGGTTTCTGATCCGCCGAGATACGCCGCGTCGAAATACGGAAAGTTGCCCCACAGCTTCTTGCCGCCGGCGCGAAACGCCAGCACCGGCTTCTTCGGGACCGGCAATGTGAAAAAGGCCGCTGCCAAGGCGTCAACCGATTCGTATGGAGTCGCGACATCCCAGAATCCCGGATAACCCGTCCCCGCAAGATCGAAGACCACACGCGGTCTCAACGTATCCGGGACGTAGCGACTATCGAGGTGCACCTTGAGCCGCAGCCCTGCCTGGCCGAATCGCGTGAAGCCGTACGGCTGCTGCTGCGCGATGAACCGGTTGCTCAGACTGTCGGTGGTGGTATAGCGAACGACCGGCCCGATAGAAATGTCGCTGACCGGGCTGAACGACCGGCCAATGCCCGGATTGAGCTGCCACTGCCTCTGCCTCACGTCGTAGAAACGTCCAAGCAGATCTGGAACGTCGTTGCCGAAGCCGTGGAACTGGACGACCTCGAACTGCGACATGCTGGCTGTAACCGGAACATGCACGTCGGATTCTTCGAATCGCTTGTCCAGCACGCTGCGAATTCGCATACGATTGCTCGCCGCCGAATACGCGACATCGGCCTCCGCCATGCTGGAATACGGAACGGTGCGGAACCCGTACGAATAGCGCGCCAGGCCGATCACTGGATAAATCCCGAGACCGCGCTGAGAGTGCAGTCCTAATACGGGGCGAAGCCTGGTGCCGTTGTCCGTCAAGGGCGGTATCAGCCCTCCATAAGCGCGGACCCATGGCCGGCGATTGAAGGAGTGGTTGAACGCGTTGTCGATATTGATCTTCTCGTCGACGGTGTCCTTGGCATACTCCAGGTCCTGCACCGTTCCCACATCATAGAAGCGCGTGGGATTTCTTTTGCCGCTGACCGTCGAATGGTCGACAAACGTGTTGGTGCCGTTCCCGCCGATGATCCTCACCGGGATGCTCCGTTGCACACTCCCTTCGACGGTAGCCCGGTCATCGCCGCCGTGCAGGTAGATGCGGATCTCCTTCGTTTCACGCAGGTCGAACCGCCGCGCGAAGTAGGGAGTGCTATTTCCGGACTGGATGCTAACATCCACGATTCCCTCGCCGGACCGAACCACAGTCGCCTGATCGTCGGCATCCGTACCGTGGATGTCCGCGACCCGCCATAGCTCGTGGTAATAACGGTCGGCGGCGCCGGCCAGTCCGTTGCGTCGCGCTTTCAGCGTGGCGGCAATCCCGCGCGAGATGCTCGCGTACTCCGGGGGCAACGCTCCTATCGCACTGTCGATCACCGGATCGGTAATCCTTTGCATCAGGCTGGTCGCGACTGAATCCCAGACCGTTTTGTCGAGGCTCCCCAGCATTCGGCGGTCGAATTCGCCAGCGTTGGCGAACAGATGCGTGGGGTTCGGATACTCACTCTCGAAGGTTATGAGACTCGGCTGCACGAAGCGCACGATACTGAGCACCAGGCCCTCGTACGACACGAACGCCTTGTCGCGATCAACCGCTATGGGCTCCCACGGCGCCTCATCCTTTTTGCCAATCCGCGCCCACTTCCATTGGTCCGGATGCCGATCGTTGTCGCCGATCAGCAGATCCATCTCGCGTGCCGTGAGCAGTGCGCGTGCATCGACCTCCGTCCGCGGATCGGTATTGATTCGCCCGAGCAACGTGTCGCTGTCGATGATCTTGCTCGCGCCCGCGAATCCGGGAGCGTTCTTCGGCACATCCGGACGCTCCTCGAGCTCGCCCAGCATACCAGCAAATTCCTTTCGGAACTCACCGAGCACGGGATCGTCCGGCATCATCGCGACGACCGGAGTCGGATGAAGCACTCCAGCCGCGGCCTGCATCGGAGCCGCCGCTATCGCTCCCAGCGGGTGCGACGCGCTTCCCTCATCTCGCACGACATACCAGACGACGGTGCCCTTGTACTGCTCGGGAAGGACGCTGAATACTTTCCGCACCGACCGGAAGACAAACTCGTAGCCGTCGGCCGCGGTGAAGCGGAGCGATCTGGTTTGTGCTCCGCCTCCCGTCTTGGTAGGCCGGAGGCCCCCGTGAAAGGTTCTCAGGTTGAGAATCGGTACCTTGATCGGCGTCGTCCACGCGTCGCGGTGGTTGTCACCCAGAAGAAAGCGATGGAGACTTCCAGCCTTGAAGATTTCTCCGGGAACGACGACCACGCTGTCCGTCCCCACGTTCCGGACCGTCGGGGTCTGAGCACCGGCGGTGGAAATCGCGGTAGTCGCAATCAGCGCAGCCAAGCCGAGCGCGGCACGAGCGGGCGGTGAGACTGCAGCCGCCCGTATTCTTTCTCTCCGCATCATCGCCGCCACCTGTAGACCGTGATAGCCGGGGGTTTGACGTTGGCCTCGTCGCTCACCAGCAAGAGGCTGTCCTGCGTGATCGCCACACCTTCCGCCTGGCGATGGTCCCCGGGAAGGGGCTCGGAGCGAACGACGTCGCCGTCGGGGGTGATGACGACAAGCGCCTTTTCACGGGACGCGACGATCACGTAGTTCCTGGTCATAGGGTCGATGTTGATGTCCGAGGGATGAAAATTCTTCCATTTGTTCGAGCCGATCACGTCAGCGATCGGGATTTTGAGCGTAGTCATCGTCATGGGATCGCCGAGTGGAAGCGGCCAGCGATAAATCAGCACTTCCTTCGGTGCCTTCTTGGCCAGGAATTTCTTGCACACGAGGAGGAGTCGTGAGCTGTCCGGTTCGAATGCCATGCTCTCGAACTCGCATTCCTTTTCCAGGCCCGTATCGTGAATCGTGTAGGGAACCTGCTGCCCATCTGCGCCTTCCTTGAACTGGAAAATCTTGCCTTTGCTTTCCAGCAGGTAGACGTCCGTTCCAGCAATAGTGATTGCCTCGAAGTCGCCCTTACGCCCGCCGCTGAGGGAAAAGGATTTGAGCAGGATCCCGGTTTTCGGGTCGATCTCGTACACCCTGCCGACGTTGTCGTCGTGGGTGAGAACCGTGCCGCGCGACGTAAGGGCCAAGCCAGAGATCTCGCGCAGCTCGGGAGGCATGATCCACATCGCCACGGGCACGGCCTTCGTCGGATTGGCGTCGGCGATCGCGAGCCGATGAGCGAGCTCCTCCGTCCGCGTCGCTTTCACCGCGCGCACCTCTGCCGCCTTCGCCTGCGGCGTCTCCCCACACCCCGCAACGCACGGGAGGAGACCAACGACCAGCACGAGGCCGCGCCAGACCGTCACTTTACAGTTCCGCCGTCTTTTCTGTCCTCGAGTGGCTCACCTGTTTCGAGATTCGCGGTCTCGATGATGCCGGCGGCGCCCTCGTGGAGGGCTGTGAGCAGCTCGTCCCGCGGAACGGATTTCTTCAGGCGAACGAGATAGTAAACCTCGCAAGGCTTGCCGGTGTTGGTGACGACCTCGTCGAGCTTCCACCGCTTCGTCAACTTGCCGAGGACACCTTCCACGTGCTCCTGTGTCTCGGGCACATGGTCGGTGGTGATGGTGAGCACGGACGTGTAGCGCGGTTTCTTCTTCTTCTTGCCGAGTGCAACGCTCACCCGTCCGAACCGGTTCGCGAGGGCGTCGGCCTTCTGCGGCGTGAGGGATAGGATGAGGTCGCGATCCGGGATCTCGTGATCCCCTGTCGGACTGGCGAGTGTATTGAGTGGTCCCGCCCACTGTGAGGAAGCCGTCGGCGTCAGAACATTACGCCCGTAGTCGTATCGCCATGTGATGAGCAGAACCATGTTGAAAACGATCGAAATGAGCGCTCCAACAGCGAGAGACTGCACTCCCGCGGCAAACCCAATAACGATGCTCAGAAAAATGTAGACGAGGTCCCGCGTATCGCGCAGCGTCGTCCTGAATCGCACCGCGCCCACTACACCGGCGAGGCTGAATGCCAGTGCCAGGCTGTTCTGGACGATGTACACGATGCCGGCGACTACCAGCGGAAGTATGATCAGCGTCTGTACGACAGCCTGGTTGTGTCCCGGTATCGGCCGCGCCGACATATAGACCCACGTCACCGGAAGCATCAGTGCGAGCGCCCCTATGAGAATCAGGACGGTCGTTACCGCGACGTCGCCGAGACCCCCCGGCCCGAAGCCGATCGATGCAGTAGGCGATGCGCTCAGCGCGTCTGTCAGGACCGTCGGACCCTCTGGCACCTCGCCAAGGCCCTTAACCGCTATACGCCTGATGACTTCGGGGAACAAGTACGCGAGCACCAGAACGACCACCGCCAGAATCCCATAGTAGGCCAGCAAGCGCCGCATGGGTTCTTGCGACTTCAGAGTTACAACGTCGATGAGCTGTTTTATAACGGGCATGTCGCCCCTCCCGTGCAAAATGGACGCCCGAGCCGTCACTGTTGCCCGCCGCCGAGGCCTTACGCGTCCGATAGGCCCCGCTTGAGTCTGGCGCTGCAACCCGCGACTTTACAAGGCTATGCCCGAAGAATCTCTGATTGTACGCGGCGCCCGCGAGCACAACCTCCGCAATATCGACGTCACCATTCCGCGAGACCGCCTGACCGTCATCACCGGCCTGTCGGGATCGGGAAAGTCCTCGCTCGCGTTCGACACCATCTACGCCGAAGGACAGCGCCGCTACGTCGAGTCTCTGTCCGCGTACGCGCGCCAGTTCCTGGGGCTGATGGAAAAGCCCGACGTCGACTCCATCGAGGGACTCTCTCCCGCGATCTCGATCGAGCAGAAGTCCGCCGGACACAATCCCCGATCGACCGTTGGCACTGTCACCGAGATCTACGATTACCTGCGACTCCTCTACGCGCGCGCCGGAACTCCGCATTGCCCCAACTGCGGACGCCCGGTGGAGCGCCAGAGCGCCGGACAGATCGCCGACTCGATTCTCACCTGGCCCGAAGGGAGCAAGATCGAGGTGCTGGCGCCGCTCGTGCGCGGCCGCAAAGGAGAATTCCGCGAGCTGTTCGACGCCGCGCGCAAACAGGGATTCGTGCGCGCGATCGTCGATGGTGACCTCGTCGAAGTCGCAAATCCGCCGAAGCTCAATCGGCGGATGAATCACAACATCTCCGTTGTCGTCGACCGTCTCGTGGTGCGCGCTGAAGACCGCGGGCGTCTCAGCGATTCCGTCGAGACCGCGCTCAAGCTCGCCGAAGGGCTCGTCGAAGTTCAGCGCGCCGACGAGCCGAGCGTCCACCTCTTCTCCGAGAAGTACGGCTGCCCGCAATGCGGCATCTCGCTCCCCGAGCTGGAGCCGCGACACTTC
>CABDYJ010000018.1_pt1 | contig 18531 bp, 15 predicted proteins | sample 3131991 | NCBI WGS metagenome assembly CABDYJ01 (sample SAMEA5534337, study PRJEB31848) | metagenome | biome: tundra; feature: field; material: soil | place: USA | collected 2013-05 | depth 0.45 m
CTATCACCATTGCGGCGAAGCCGCATCCGAAAAGTGCTTGTCAGCTGCAACGTTCGTTAGACGGCAGGGCATCAGTGCGTGCGAATCACGGCAAAACTATCCACACGTAACTGCAGCCAGTCATCTGGTATTGAAGGATCGTGTGCCTTGTACCAGACGGGGAATCCATATACCGGATCCAGTTGCAGACGGTCAATGATACGCCCCGTGATACGCGCGTCGTCCTCGACTTGCGTGAATAAACCTTCGATCGTCGCATCCCGCGAAGGGGGCGTGCCAGGTTTGCCCTTGGCCCGAGCGATGATCGATCCATTCTTAATCGTGAGAAGCGGTAGCTGTCGGTCGATATCCTCAGCATGGTAAACGCAAAAACAATCCACATGCGACTGGACTTGATACTCGACGACGTGGGCACGAGTCCATCGCTTACGACCAGCTTGCAGCGAGTCGAGGATTTCGCCGCTGGGACGTCCTGCAACCGTGTCGACGGTCTGAGCGGGAACCGGCGACGCTGTAGTGACGAGAACAGCGCTGGCAAGTAATAGCCGCAAATTCATAATGTGTCCGTCTAACGACCCAGTTCAGCTGCGAGCGATTCTACTGTAGTTGCGATCAACCTTCATTCCTTAAAGCAAACGCTCGTCTGCTGCAACTACTGTTAGGCAGCCGGTCAGGGCAAAACGGTGAAAGGGTCGCTCCATTGGCTCTGAACACGGACCGGGTTGTAGGTCTTTGTGTCAGTCACTCCTTGGAGGACGACGCGCATCCGAAAAGTGCCCGACGGTAATGCGTAACGTCCGATTGTGGAGATGTCGCCGCGCGCGCCCGAGAGCCCGATGCCTCCGACGACCGAATCGCGTGCCGGCACGCGAAGCGTTTCAAGCGGCGGAAGACACAGTGGCGCTCCAGAGGGAAACACGGTGATCCCCTGCATATTCTGCAGTTCAAGCGTGATGATACAGCCAGCCCCATAGATGACGACGGCGCGAGGCAGCGCATTGCGGGCAACGAATGAAAAGTTGGCGCTGCTATCAACGTAGTACGTTTGCTGCGCTAGCCCAGCGGTAACCTGAAGTGCGATGATGTCGCCGAACGCAGTGTTGTCCGGCGCCATCGAATCAGAACAAGCTACCGATCCGAAAAGGAGCCAAAGGCATGCGAGATGTTGTTTTCTCATACTTCTCTCCCCGAGCATGATAGTGCCGACGCAGTGTTCGCCGGATAAGCCACTCCGCAAGTGGTCTGCCTAACGCCCCAGTTCAGCTGCGAGCGATCGACTAAAAGAGCGCCCAAGAAGTTGAGTGGTCGACCAAGGCGAACGGCGATCATCATTGTTCATTAGCACGCGCGCTCGTCTGCTGCAACGTTCGTTAGGCGGCGTCGGGGTGCGATAACTAATACGCCGATTCCGCCGCCAAGAACCCTTTCGATTTGCCATTTTCCGTGTCGACGACGGAGCAAATAGACCCCGGTTTGCTGCATACTTTGATTGGGTCGATTGCAAGACCAGCTCATTGTCACCAGAGCACTGTCTCCCATCAATGTGTCCACGTGTGTCCCAAGCATATAACCGTGCTGGCCCGGGGTCTGATTCGACGGACAGAGTAAATGGGTGCCACGGGGAGCAATCTGGTAGCGTCCGCTGCGAGCTAAGTTCTTGAACACCGACTCCGTCAAATCATCAGTGAATCCGACAAACTGGGGCGGAATCGAATCACCAAGAACCCCTTTACCGACGGACTCGCCAAGGGGAGACAATACGGACGCGTTCGGGTCCCGATGAATACAACCCATCACGACAAACAAGACCGCGGCGAAAGCCCAACTGCGATAGCGCATATCCGTCCGCCTAACGCCTATTAGCTTGCAAGCGAAACCAAAAGGCCGCGTAGCTCGCAACCTTTGCCCACTCTAACAATTCTGAACGCGAAAGCAAACTCCCACCAGCGCGCGCACTTAGAGAAGATGCGGTCACATAACTGCTCGGTGATAGACTGCAAGAATAGCTGCGTAACATTCCCTCGCTTCTTTTAACTGCAAAAATGCATCGATCGGGGTCCGCACACCCACTCCGTCGAGGCTTCTTGCCCTTAGATCTCCCAGTTCGACAACACGATCCCGCCGCCCGCCGGCCGCGACTCCGCGTATTCGTGCAGCGACATCCTCAGATCCGTCCACCTGACTCTCGCGCCCCGCGCCACCAGCCGCCGGTAGACATTCTCGTACTGCCCCTGCACCCTGATCGCGACACGACGGGCCGACTTCGCACGGGCGTGGGCGCAGAGCTGCGTCACGAGCTGATCAAAATCGGCCTCGCTCTTCGCGACCATCTTCAGCACGCGCATTTCATCCGCCACGCGACCTTCTACCAGCGGCACCGCATGACACACCGCAAACGACGTAACGTCGTTTCCCTTCCGCACGAATAGCGTGTCGCCGAGCTGGTGCTGCGCGGTGAGAACGATCTCGCGCGTATAGTCGTATCCGGGTGCGAGCTGATCCACCAGAGCCCGGCACTGCCTGAGCGCCAGCTCCCGTTCGTGCGGATTCAGCGACGACATCGTCGTCGCCTGAATTCCGGCTCTCGCCGCGTCGAGCGTTACGGTGATGGTGAGATGCCCCGGCGTGAAGCCGAGCGCGGAATAGAAGCCGACGTTGTCCATCGTGCGAGGCATCGTCTCGAGCCCGATCACTTTCGCGCCAGTCTTCTTCAACCACTCAACACCAGAGGACACGATGATCTTCCCGATTCCCTGACCCTGATAGTCGGGATGGACAGCCAACGGTCCCATCCACCCTTCGACGCCCGAGCGATGGACCATGTTGAAGGCCGCGATTCCGTCGCGGGCGTTGCGCCAGATCATCGCGCCTTCTTCGGCGTCGGTGATGGCGAACTTCCACACCGCCGGATTGAGGTGCGGCACCCGAACGCCCACCATCCCATCCTTGCGGTAACGCTCGGTGAAGGCCTCGCTGAAAACCGCGTTGAGCGAGGGGATCTCCCGCACGCTTGCGCGCTCGGGCGTCTCCGCCACCCACGCGTGTCTCCAGTTGCGCGCGAACGCCATCATGCGCCCGCTCCCGCCGTGCTCTCCACGGATTCCTCCGCCACGCGCGGACGCACCCTCGCAGCTCGTTCGGCGGCGATCGGCTCCACGTCTTCGCCGGCGCCAACGCCGTCGCCTTCACTCTCGGTCACGACCGAGCAGCCGCGGTCCGGGTCGTAGCCGACGTTGATCACGCGGTCCAATCCTTCGCGCACCGGCTCGATGTGCGTGATCAGGATCACCTGCTCGAAGCGGTCCTGGAGCCCGCGCAGCAGCTCGACGACGTTGACGCGCCGCGCTTCGTCGAGCGACCCGAAGATCTCGTCGAGAATGAGCAGCGAGAAGCTCTGCCCCGCGCGTTCGGCGATCATCTGCGAGATCGCGAGGCGCAGCACCAGGTTGGCGAGATCCTCCTCGCCCCCCGACAGAACCGGCTTGGGAATTCCATCCTCGAGAATAATGACGTTGTACTGATCGTCCAGCTCCATCTCGGTGTAGCGCGCATCAGTGAGCTCGCTCAGGAACGCGCTCGCCAGCTCCGACAGCTCGGGACGGAGCTGGAAGTTCAGATCGGTGCGAAGGTCCGAGAAGGCGCGGTCCAGCTCGTCATGCATTCGGCGGTCGATCTGGAGCAAATCGAGCTCGGCGACTTTTTTCTTCAATTCCTCGGCCGCTTCCTGGGCCGCCGCCAGAGCGGCGGTCGCGCCCGACACCTGCTCCTGCGCGCGGGCGGCCGCAACCTTCGATTCCTGCAGCTCCACGCGCACGCGGTTGAATTCCGCTTTCAGATCGTTGAAATCCTTTTCGGCGAAGGAGATCTGAGCGCGTCTTGTGCGGAGGGTGCCGAGCGTCGACTGCACGCGCATGACTTCCTGCGCGATGCGGGCCTGCTCGAGCTTGAGCTGAGGCTCGCGATCGAGCATCGCCTGAAACCGGCCAGCCTCCGCTTCCAGCGGAGTCAGCCGATCGACCTCCACGATCACCTCGGAGTGCCGGGCGGGATCGTAGCCCGGCGGAATGCGCGAGATGTCGCGCTTCATCTGAACCTCGCGCTGCTGCTTCGCCGCGATGTCGCGCACGATCGTCCCGAGCTCCAGCACCGCGAGCTGTACCTTCGCGAGCCTGCGCTCGAGGGTGCCCACCTCCAGCATCAGCGCGCGCCGCTTCTCATCGAGCTGCTGGACATCTTCGGGCATCTGCTCCAGCTGCTCGACGCGCGCCTTGTAGTAGCTCCCGTCGACGTTCACTGTCTCGATCAGCTCGTCGAGATGCTCGACCACCGTGTGGAGACTTCCACCCAGCGGGCGGCTGCAGGTCGGACACTCGCCATCTTCGCCGAGCGCGACAACGCGATCGCGCTGGTACTTGACCTCGGAATACTGCTGCCTCAACGCCTCGCGCTTCGTCTGCGCTTCCTGCCGATCCCGCACCCATTCCGTTCGGCGCGCTTCGAGCAGCCCCTGAGCGTCCTCGAGCTCGGAGCGCTTCGTCTCCAGCTCGAGCGTCGCTTCCTCTTCCAGTCCTGGTGCGCGCTCAATCCGGGCGTGACGCTCCTCGAGCCGCGCAATCTCCTCGCCCAACGCGGCTTCCGCTTCGAGCAGCGTCTTCCGCCGGCCGTCCTCGCGATAAAGAGTATTGAGCGCCTGGAGCTCGACATTGAGCGCGAAGAGCGGCTCGACCGCGTCGCGCAGAGTGGCGAGTTGAAAGCGCGCGGCCTGAACCCCCTCGAGCTCGCGCGCAATGCGCTCGGCGTCGCGCCGGAGTGCTGCTTCTTTTTCTTCCGCAACTGTGATCTGGGTGAGCAGCTGCGCCGATTGCTCGCGCTGGCGCTGCACCATTTCCCATCTAGGCTCGATTGCCATCATCTCGCGCTGGCGCACCGCTCCACGATGCGCCGCATGGTGCGCGCGCCCTTCCGCTTCCCCTTTTCGCGACGCGGCTTCCGCGAGAGAGCGAAGAACCGCCTCAGGATCCGGCATTCCCCTCTGCATTCCATCGATCGCGGCGCGGACGCGGTTCCGCCTCTCGCGCGTCAGGTCCTGCGCGATGCGCAGCTTCTCGTAGCCGAGCACCCGGGACAGAAACTGTCCGCGCCTGGCGGGAGTCATCGCCGCCATCACGCTCAGCTCTTTCTGACCCGTGAAGTAGGTGTGGAAGAATTCCGACATCGACATGCCGAGGCGGCGCTGCATGAGCTCGGTGACGCCGGAGATCGAGTTCGCGATCGCAGTCTCGGCGCCATCGAGGTAGACCTCCGCGCTCGTCAGTCCGCGGACGACGCGATACCGGTGAGCGCCGAGCTCGAAATCGAGCTCGACTTCGACCGGCGCGCGCGCACCGGCGCCCATGAACCGGATGGAGTCGCGGTTGCCGCGAATCGCCGGATTTCCGTAGAGCGCCCACGCGATTGCTTCGAGAATCGTGGTCTTGCCGGCGCCATTCGGACCGATGATGCCGGTGAGACCGGTCCCGAAGTTGAGCTCCGTCCGCACGTGTTGGCGGAAATTGGTGAGCTTCAGACTATTGAGTCTCACGCTGTGGCTTCCTCTTCGGTCGGCCCCGCCACGAGATCCGCCTCCAGGAGGTAATGCAGCCCGAGGTCGACGAGAGCTTCGCGGTCGATGTTCTCCGTGAGCACGCGCGTTCGGAGCTTGTCGCGCACGGTATCCGCCAGAGACGCGCGGCGGCCCGGCGCGCCCTGGCCTGTCTCGGGACGCACGATCTCGGGACGGCGCGTGTCGAGGTGGAACTGCAGCGCCTTGCGCTTGTATTCGCGGAGCGACTTGTGATCCAGCTCGCGCAGGATGTGGCGTGGAACATCGCGGACGACCAGGCGCACGATCTTGTCGTCGATGCCGCCCTCGAAGTTGTCTAGCGCCCCGCGGATCGCCTCGTCGAGCGAAGCGGGTGACAGTCCGGCCCCGGAGAGCGGTGCCAGATCAGCCCATTGTCGCAGCGGCGGAATCGGATGAAACGTGTGCGCCCCGGTCGAGAGATCGTGCTCGATGATCCCCTTCCCGCCGATTCCCGTTTCGCGCTCCTCGGCCAGCTCTCCCCACGGATTGGTGCTCGTATAGTCGAGCGAGCCGGCGTAGAACGCGTTCGGCGCAACCGACCGGTAGACGTGGTAATGCCCGAGAGCAACGTAATCCCATCGCTCGGCGCCGAGCTCCTGCTGTGTGATTTCCATGGGAGCGCGATCAAGCTCGCGGCCATACCTGGGCAGGACTCCTTCGATTTCCCCATGAAGCAGGAGGATGTTGTATTTCGCGCTCGGATCGGGCTCGAGCGACGGCTTCTTCCCCAGCATGTCGGGCACGGCGAGAATCGAAAGATCGTGCTCGTGAAGCGTAATCCGCTTCGCCTCGCCTTCCACCACCGTGATCCCGAGCGGGGCGAACAGCCTGAGGATGCATCCCGTCTCGGCCGTGCGCGGAGTGTCGTGATTGCCCGCGACCATCACCACGGTGGCATCGGGCAGCATCTGCATCAGGCGCGAGAACTGGTGGAACGCGTGCAGAATCGCCGGATTGCTCGGGCGAACGGTGTGAAATACGTCCCCCGCGATGAGCACCAGCTCGGGGCGCAGCTCGATTACAGCGTCGATCACGCGGCGCAGCGAAGCCGCGACATCCGCCTCACGCTGGTTGATCCCCGTGGGTGTCTGCCGCTGATATTGTCTGAAGCCGAGGTGTATGTCCGAGAGGTGAACCAGTCTCATCGAGTGCGCATCGCCCGTATCCACTGCGTGATCTTCGTCCGCACCTGCATCGGCGCTCCCTGTGGCGCTCCCTTTCGGGCTGGGGCCGCGGCGATCGTAGAACGTACGATGATACTGCTCTTGGAGTCAGTGATCCAACCCAGCCTGCGGTCGATCTGAATTGTGCCCGAGAGCATGCCCGAGGTGGCATAGCCGGCGCCCGCGGGTGGCGCGCCCGGGGAGTTGATGCGGGACATCGTGCCGTGCATCGAGATGAATGCGACGTCGCCGTTCGTGCCCAGAGAATCGAGACGGAACGTCGCCCGCACCTGTCCCATGGTGCCCGGATCGCCGCTCAACGGGATCTGCATCTCGCGCGTCCACTTTTCGCCGACGGCGACCGGCTCGCGCGCCAGCATCGCGGGCATTTCTCCGAAGATGCGCCGCAGCTCGCTGTTGGGATCGTCGTCGTCGACGATCTCCATCGCTCCATCGGTGGAAACACGAACCCAGGCGCGCTTTGCCTGCATCGCCCGCCGCTTGAGATCGGCGAGTGATCCTTCCGAGGCGGGAGTCATCGCGACCGAATCGGTGATCGACTGCATTAGAGTGCCGCCGGAGGTCCATTGGTGCGCGATCGCGCGGGTGAACACCTCGATGGACGTCGTCATCGAGCTGGTCGCGGAATCGCGCCCCCCGCGACGAGTGATTCCGGTAAACTCCACCGATTGCGAAAGATGCATCCGCAGCGTGTCGCCAATGTGAGGCCGGATCTGGAGCAGAACCGGTTGAGCGAGGGCGGCATGAGAAAAACAAACAACTGCGAGAAGAGTAAGTGCAGTTTCTTTAACACCCATACGGACCCCTTTAAAACCCATACGGATCGTTTTCCGGAGCCGACTTGATGCTCCCCGCCATGGGGCGCGTCGCCGCCTGCGCCGGGATGATCTTTCGGAATTGCGCCGTGAAGTAAGCCTTCACGTTGTCTGGCCTGGCGAGAAGCGTCGCGTTGCGCGCCCGGATCACCTCTTCCGGCGTATACAGTGCGGTGATCTCCTGCACCCACGGCAGCGTGATCGTCGGATCGAGCGGCCTCAGCGCGCGCAGAATCGCCGCCTCGAGCGAGACGTCGCTCGACTGCGGGTAGCGCTCCGAGCCTTCGCGTCCCTGCATCACCGCGGGACGCGGGAAGCGCACGAAGATCGGCTGCGTAAAATGTGGATGGCGAATCATCAACTGCCCCTTCTCGAGCGTCGCGAGCTTGGTTCTTGTCGCCGGGCTCAGCACCGCGTACCCCGGTGTCGACAGCTCGTCGGGGTCCATTCTTCCGAACAGCGATGTCCCGGAATTGCCGACCACTCTCCGATGCACCTGCGAGCGGAATTGCTGCGCGCTGAACAGGACGAGGCCCAGGTAGCGGCCACGCTCAGCGATGTCGAGCAGCATCTTCCTGACGTAGGTATCGGCTCCATCACCCGGCGCGTACTTGTTCAGCTCGTCGACAAATACGACGAGATGCTTGACGCCCAGGTCCCTCCGCTCCAGATGCTCGCGGAGCTTGGAGACGATCCGGGCGAAGATGAGGTCCTGCGCATCTTCCTCCAGGTTGGCGACATCCACCACGTACACCGTGCGGTCCTCAAAGCTCCCGAACGGGAGGTCGCTCACGGCCCCCGAGTCGGTGACGAGTCCCGCGCAGCGTGTGGAGATGTTCGACAGGCGGTTACGGACCTTGCGGATGGTCGCCACGTGGTGCGTCCGCCAGCTCTCTCCGTCCTTCCTTTCCATCCCCTGAAGGACATCGCGGAACCACGCATCCAAATCGGCGAACGACTGCACCCTGTGCTTCTTGCTGAGGAGCGGATCGGTGAACTCCTTGTCGACGACGCTGTCCGTGATGAAGTCGATCAGCGCATCGGCCTTCGCATCGATGTCGTCCCTGTTGAGGAGAACTTCCGCGAACTGGAGGACCTCGCGCAGACCCCAGGTCAGCGGCGTGACGTTGTCGAGCAGAGCCTCGTTGTTCCGGAACGTGTTGAGGGCGAGACCCTTGGCAGTGTAAGGCGCGAAATACTCGACTTTCTGGAACGGCTTCGCCTCGACGCCAAGCTTCTCATAGAGGGCCTCGTCCGACTTCTCGACCTTTCCCGGCTGATCCAGATAGCAGAGGTCGGGACCTTTGACATTGAAGCATACGGCCGCAATGGAGCCTTTCTCTTCCGGGAAATGCCGGAACAGCGATGCGAGCAGCCACTCGACGGCGCTCGTCTTGGTCGCGAGTCCCGAGACCCCGGTGATATTGAGATGCGCTGCCTCGGGGCCGAGGAGAAAATCCGCGTCGAGATAGATCACGGCTTCCGTTCCTCCGGCGCGATACACGCCGATTGGAATTCCCGTGTTCGCTCCTTCGCGCAGATAGCTGTCCATGCGCAGCGCGATCTGCACGTCGGCTTCTTCGGCGAGAAAGACCTGACCCATTGGCACCGGCTGGAGGGGCTCCTCCGGGATCTGTCTCAGCACGGCCGCGGTGTAGAGCCGGATCTCCGCTCTCTCGGTGGCCGCATAGCCCGCCATCGTCGGCAACCCGTCGTGGCCGAGCACGTCGTGCATCGGCGACTGGAGATCCGTGTAGCTGAACCCCTCGACGACTATTCCGTAGATGTGCGGAATCTGTCCGTCCATCGGCTGCGCCCCATCGACGCGGACGATCGTCCCAATTCCGACAGGGGAATCGATCGCCGTCCAGAAATGGAATTCGTGCGGAGTGTTCGGCTTCCGCTCTGTCGCGACGACGCGGCCCAGTGCTCCGGTCATGAAATAGCTCTCAGAAATTCTTCGCAGTCGCGAATTCCGTAAGACATCTTGTCCCACCGCCCGTCTGGCAGAGCCAGCGGGGATGTTTCGGCGAGCACCCAGCGCGAGATTTCGTTCGCGCGCTCAGTGGGATTTTCACACCGCGACATCTCGACGCGGACGAGCCCCCACAACACATCATGACCCGCCGGATCACGGAGGCGCAGATACCAGCTCATCACTTCACTGCGCGACCGCGGCGACACCAGGAACACCGACGATCTTTCGCCCTTCGCGAGGCCGACAACTGTCCTGAGCGCATCGCCTTCGACGTAGAGCGTGCGGTGGCTCTTGATCACACCGATCGCTTTCGCTGAAGACGCCACGCGCTCACTGCGGCTGATGCCGCCATCTATGAAAAGTGGCGCTCCACCAATAGCGCACCAGGCTTCCGCGAGCTCATCCTCGAGAGCGTCCCGCTGCCGATCCACCGCGCGAATTGCGCGCTCGAGCAACACTGTTGGATGCTCGATTGGATATTCGCCGCTCGAGTCAGGAGTCGATGTGTCCACGATCTGGAACTGACCGTACTTCGTTTGTGAGCTCGGGCGCAACGTCTCAGTCAAAGGACGCAAGTATCTGAGGGGCAGATAGAGCTTCTGCTCCAGCCTCGGCGGCTGGTGTTCCCAGGTAACCAGCCGCCGGTTCACGCGAATGCGCACCGCCGCCGACGTGGTACCGAGGACGAGCGGCACGTTCAAGTCGCGCCCGATCACCCGCACCTTCTGCGCGCCATCGAGAAATGCGCCGAACCCGGAAGCCATGGTGCGAGTGACGTCCGGCACGTTGACAGCTCGCAGCGTGCTACCTTCGACTATCTGGGCGGATCGAAGCTGCGGTTGCTCGGCTCTCGAGCTGAGGTCGAGATCGGTGCTTCCCTCCACCGCGCTCGCGCCCGGCAGCCACTCCATCAGCAATCGAATAGCGGCCCGGCTCGCCGCGTCCGGACTGGAGTTGCTCACCAACATCCCGCGCTACTCCAGCCCGATGTCCCAGGCCTGCTCGAGATCCTTTTTCGAGTACGCCCGGAATGCGGTGAGGGTGTGCGTTGACTTGATCCCGGGAACCACTGTCACTTCCTCGGTCACGATTCGGGCGATCGCCTCGAGCTCGGCCACTTCGACCATTGCCACGAGGTCCCACTCTCCCGAAACGGAATAGACCTGAGAGACGCCATCGATTCCAGCAAGCTTCGTCGCGCACTGGGCGATTCGCTGTGGCTCGGCCTTTATCAATACGATGGCGGTAATCATGGGTGCCCCGATGCTGCTATCTTTGGTGAGCGGCGACGCCGCGCGGTGGGAAGACATATAACGATACCGGCGGGGCGGACAGTGCGCCACGTTGCGAAATAGAGGTCGAGGATGCCGGAATTGGAGGAAGTTGGGGAGCGCGCCTCCGGGCAGGCTGGGCGCAGTCAGAGCCTGGTCTACACGCTTCCGCATACGACCGAGTCGATTGCGGAATTTCTGACTCCCGCTCTTGCCCGCGTCGATCCATCGGCGGGAGGCACGCAAGTCGTGGTGGTGACTCGCGATGCGGAAACGGCTCTCGCGATTTCTGAGGCGTTTCTCCGTCTTTCCGGGCCGACTGGAATCGAGGTCGTGCCCATCACGAGTGCCGCGCGCGCGGGGCGAATCTTCAAGACCCGTCCGGTTCTCGCCGTGGCGGGAACGCCGGCGGAGCTCCTGGAGCTAGTACGTGCCTCACTCCTCAAGCTCGACACGGTGCGCATTGTAGCCATCGCCTGGGCGGATGACATTCTCGAGGAAGGCGCTGACACCGTTACCGCACTCGAGGGAGTCCTCGGCGAGCTAAGTGATGCGGGACGCATCATCGTCGCCCGCAAGCTGACCCCGGCGGTGGAGAATCTGGTCGAGCGCTATGCCCGGCGCGCCCGGCGCGTGGGACCCGCGGATATGGAAGCGCCGCAGATACCCGCGGATTACGAGATGCCGATCATCAAGTACGTCACCGTCGCGGGCGGCGCCCGAGCCAGCGCTCTTCGGAGACTGCTCGATGATCTCGATCCTCCGTCGGCGGTGATCGTGGCGCGCGACGAAGCCGCCGCCACTGAGGCAACGCTCACCCTGAGAACCCTTGGCTACCACGAAAATGACGAGTCGATCACCGTGACTCGCGGCTATGTCGGGAGCGCCGCCACGCACACGGTGATTTTCTATCAGTCACCGGTGACCCCGGCGGAGCTGCACCGAATCTCGCAGGCGAAGCCGGTTCAGGTCGTCGTCGTGGCAGCGCCGGGCGAAGTCCCCTGGCTGAGGGAGCTGGCGGGTGGAAGACTCGCCCCGCTGAATCTTCACGGGCCCGAGCGGCGCGCCCATGACCGAGAGGAAGCGGTGCGCCAGGAGCTGCGCGCGGTGCTCGCGCGCGGAGTTCCCACCCGCGAGATCATAGCGCTGGAGCCGCTGCTCCAGGAATTCGACGGGACGGAGCTCGCCGCCGCCGCTCTTTACGTATTGGAGCGCGAGAGGGTTCAGCGACGCCAGGCCGAAGCGAACCAGGCACCGGCCGCTCGGCCGAGGCCTGCTGATGGCGAGCGCCCGCGAGCCGGGGCTGGTGCCGGTGCCGGTGCTGGCGGTATGACGCGTCTCTTCATGACGATCGGCACGCGCGACGGCGTGAAGGTCGGAGATCTCATGGGCATCATCGCCGGAGAGGGCGGGATTCCCGGAGAGCGTGTCGGAAAGATCGATTTGCAGGAGAGCCACGCGCTCGTCGAAGTGGCGGAGGGCGACGCGGCCGGTGTGATCGCCCGGGTGAACGGCTCGATGATCAAAGGACGGCGCGTGGTTGTGCGCGGCGAACGGGATCGAGAGGATCGCGAGCGCTCCGCGGGACCGAGGGAGCGTCCGGAGCGAGGTGCGCGAAGCGATAGGCCGCGAAGCGATAGGTCGCCAAGCGATAGGCCGCGTCCTCCGCGTCGCCCGGGATCGTCCGACAGACCAACCCGCGGGAGCTCACCGCGTAGAGATCGCGATCGCTCGTGAGTGGGCCGAGCGGACCATTCCACCAGAGCGGTGGATGGATCGAAGTGATTGCCGGCGTGATGTTCAGCGGCAAGAGCGAGGAGCTGATCCGCCGTGTGCGGCGCTCCATCATCGCGCGAAAGCGGGTGCAGGTGTTCAAATCGCACTTGGACGCGAGATATGCCGGGATCTACTCGATCTCGAGTCACGACGGCCGCACGGTCGAGGCGATCCCCGCCGATTCCGCGGCGCAGATCAGCCAGCAGATCGACCCTATGGCGAACGTCGTCGCGATCGACGAAGCCCAATTCCTGGATGAAGGGATCGTGCCCCTGGTCACCTCGCTGGCCGCCAGGGGACGCCGGGTTATCGTGGCGGGAACGGACACGGATTTCCGCGGAGAGCCGTTTGGAGCGATGCCGGAACTAATGGCTATTGCTGAGGTCGTGGACAAGCTGCACGCGATTTGCGTACTCTGTGGAGGCCCCGCCAGCCGCAATCAACGGCTGATCGGTGGCCGGCCGGCTCCGTACAACTCGCCGCAGATCATGGTCGGTGGTACGGAATCGTACGAAGCGCGCTGCAGGATGTGTCACACCGTTCCCCCGGGCGACGCGGCTCAGGTCCCGCTTCTCTAGCAGCTCGACTGACTGCTGAGATGGATCCGCACAGCTCCAAGCAGCTGTTTATGCGTGACATAGGTGGGAGAACTCCCTATCTTGGCCACGCACCCGGCTGACTTCCACCTCGATCCAGTGAAAGATGATTCTCATCGGACTGACCGGAAACATCGCCAGCGGAAAATCAGAAGTAGCGAAGATGCTGGCCGATCGCGGCGCCACCATCATCGATGCGGACGAGCTCGCGCGTGAAGCCGTGCGCCCAGAGACTCAGGCGCTCAGGGACATCGTGAAGCGCTGGGGCAAAGACGTCATCAAGCAGGATGGAAGCCTCGACCGGGACGCGCTTCGTCGGATCGTGTTCGCCGATCAAAGTGAGCTCGACGCGCTGAACAGAATCGTCCACCCGGGCGTCACGCGGATGCAAGATCGCGAGGTCGCCCGCGCCAAGGAGCGTGGTGATCCGATCGTCGTCTGCGTGATTCCGCTGCTCTTCGAGAGGAGCCTCGTCGATGAGTTCGACGCGATCGTGCTCGTGGATGCTCCTCGGCCCGTCCGGCTGGAGCGTCTGGTGACCACTCGCGGTCTGGAAGAGACCGAGGCGATGAACATGATCGCCTCGCAAATGCCCGCCGAGCTCAAGCGCGCACGGGCGGATTACTGTATCGATAACAACGGGTCACTTGAAGAACTTGAGCGCGATGTCGATGCGCTATGGAGCTCCCTTCAGCGCAATGCGGTCGACACAGTGAGCGGTATCCGCGCTATGGGGAGCGATGTCCGCGCCATGGGGAGCCAAGTCAGCGTTTCTTGACTCTGTCTCAGGGCGCGGATAGACTTCGCGCCCTGCAGTCCGGCAGGCATCCTCCAGCGGAGCACAAGTGGCGAAAATCCCGAATGATCTCCAGTACACGGAAGAGCACGAGTACGTCCGTAAGGGCAAGGACGGCAACGCGGAGATCGGCATCACCGACTACGCCCAGGGCGAGCTCGGCGACATTGTCTACATCGAGCTGCCAAAAGTCGGGACGAAATTCGGCAAGCACGATGTGTTCGGGACGATCGAAGCGGTGAAGGCGGTGTCGGAGCTGTTCGCGCCGATCGCGGGCGAGGTCGTGGCGATCAACGGGCGGCTCGACAAGGAGCCCGCCTTAGTGAATACCGATCCCTACGGCGCGGGCTGGATGATCAAGGTCAAGCCGAGCAACGCGTCGGAGATCGACGGCCTGATGAAGTCGGACGCCTACACCAAGCATGTCGGGCATTAGCGCCAAGCGTCAGCCCTGTCAGCTCGCTCCGATTACCGCCTCTACGTACGCATCGGTCGGCGGGCACGAGCAAATGAGGTTCCGGTCCCCATACGCGCTCTCAATTCGCGCCACCGTTGGCCAGACCTTGAAGTCCAAAGTCCACGGCGCCGGGAACGCGGCACGCTCCCTCGTATACGGATGCGTCCACGTGCTCGCCGTCACGCGCCCGATCGGGTGCGGCGAGTTCTTGAGGACGTTGTCCTGCTTGTCCGCTTCGCCGGCCTCGATCTCCCTGATCTCCTCGCGAATCGAGATCATCGCCTCGCAGAATCTGTCGAGCTCCTCTTTCGGCTCGCTTTCCGTCGGCTCGATCATCAGCGTTCCGGGCACCGGAAACGAGACCGTCGGCGCGTGGAAGCCGTAGTCCATCAGCCGTTTCGCGATGTCCTCGACCTCGATGCCGCTCGTCTGCTTCACCACCCGCGTGTCGACGATGCACTCGTGCGCGATGGTTCCGTGCGCGCCCTTGTACAGCAGCGGAAAGTGCGGCTCGAGACGCTTCGCGATGTAGTTCGCGTTGAGGATCGCGATCTTGGTCGCGTATTCCAGTCCATCTCCGCCCATCAGCTTGATGTAGGCGTGCGAAATCGGGAGAATGCTGGCACTTCCCCACGGCGCCGCCGATACCGCTCCGACCTCGTGCCGTCCGTCCAGTCTGACCACCGGATGGCCCGGCAAAAACGGGACGAGGTGCTTCGCCACGCCGATGGGACCCATCCCCGGCCCGCCACCGCCGTGCGGGATGCAGAACGTCTTGTGGAGATTGAGGTGGCAGACGTCGGCGCCGATGTCCGCGGGCCGGCACAAGCCGACCATCGCATTCATGTTCGCGCCATCCATGTACACCTGCCCGCCGTACTTGTGGACGATGTCGCAGATCTCGACGATCGATTCCTCGAACACGCCATGGGTCGAGGGATACGTCACCATCAGCGCGGCGAGGTGCAACCCGTGCTCCTCCGCCTTCGCCTTCACGTCGGCAACATCGATGTTCCCGCGCTCGTCGGTCTTCACGACCACGACCTGCATGCCGGCCATCACCGCGCTCGCCGGGTTCGTCCCGTGCGCCGATTGAGGGATGAGGCACACGTTGCGGTGCGCCTCGTTGCGCGACGCGTGATAGGCGTCGATCACCAGCAGTCCGGCGAACTCTCCCTGGGAACCGGCGTTCGGCTGGAGTGAAACCGCCGCGAACCCGGTGATCTCCGCCAGAGCGCTCTCGAGCTCGTCGAACAGCTGGCGGTAACCGTCCGTCTGGTCGAGCGGCGCAAAGGGATGGATCTTCGCGAATCCCGGCCACGTGATCGGCATCATCTCCGCCGTCGCGTTCAGCTTCATCGTGCAGGAGCCAAGCGGAATCATGGAGTGGATGAGCGAGAGATCACGCGACTGGAGCCTGTTCATGTAGCGGAGCATCTCGGTCTCAGCATGGTGCTTGTTGAACACCGGATGCGTGAGGAACGGAGTCGTCCGGTTGAAGCGCTCGTCGTAGCGGGGATCGGCTCCCGAAGCGAGGTCCTCGATCCCAAAGTCGGGGTCCTTCCCGCCGTTGAACGCCGCCAGAAGATTGGTGATGTCGTCGTTGCTGACGGTCTCGTCGAGAGCGACGACGATGCTTCTGTCGTCCATGACGCGCAGATTGATGCGCCGGCTGCGCGCCTCGTCCAAGATCGCATGCACATTTCGCTTGCCAAGCGCGACACGGATCGTATCGAAATAGTCCTCGTGCACGATCGTGTAGCCGAGCTTGCGCAGTCCTTCACTGAGCGCTGCGGCAAATCCGTGCACCCGCCTCGCAATGCGTGTGAGACCCTGCGGCCCGTGATAAACCGCGTACATGCTCGCAACCACCGCCAGCAGCACCTGGGCCGTGCAGACGTTGCTCGTCGCCTTCTCGCGGCGGATGTGCTGCTCTCTCGTCTGGAGCGCCATACGCAGCGCCGGCTTCCCGTCCGCATCGCGCGACACGCCGATGATGCGTCCCGGAATGTGCCGCTTGAACTCATCCTTGGTGGCGAAGTACGCCGCATGCGGACCGCCGTACCCCAGCGGAACCCCGAAGCGCTGCGTGTTGCCGACGACGATGTCGGCGCCCCACTCACCCGGCGGCGTGAGCAGCACCAAGCTCAGGAGATCGGCCGCGACCGTGAGCAGCGCGTCAGCCGCGTGCACCTGCTGGACGGTCTTCGTGTAATCGATGACCGCGCCATCCGTTGCCGGATACTGTACGAGAACGCCAAACACATCGGGACTGATCTTGAAATCGGCATGGCTCGCGACGCGGACCTCGATTCCGCGCACTCCGGCGCGAGTCTTCACCACGTCGATCGTCTGCGGATGGCACTCGGACGCGACGAGGAAGACTTCCTTGCCTGGCTTACCCTTGAGCCCGTAACTCATCGTCATCGCTTCCGCCGCGGCCGTCGCTTCATCAAGCAGTGATGCGTTCGCGATCTCGAGCCCGGTGAGGTCTATAACCATCGTCTGGAAGTTGAGTAGCGCCTCGAGCCGTCCCTGCGAGATCTCAGCCTGATACGGCGTGTAGGCCGTGTACCAGCCGGGATTCTCGATGATGTTTCGCTGAATGACGGGCGGCGTGACGCAATCCGAGTATCCCATCCCGATGAACGAGCGGAACACCTGGTTCTTCGCGGCGAGGGCGCGGAAATAAGCAAGGACCTCCGGCTCACTCATTCCTTTCGGCAGAGCCAGGCCATCGCGGAGCCGGATCCTTCGTGGAACGGTCGCGTCTATCAGCGCGTCGAGCGATGAAAATCCGAGAGTCTTGACCATCTCGGCCACATCTCGCTCGTCGGGTCCAACATGTCGGGGTACGAAGGACTCAGCGGGAGGAATCGCGGCTTCAACGTGCTTGATTGTGGTGCTCATAGGAGTGACAATTTAACACCCTATGCACCCCCAGCGAAGTTACGGCAGCTGGCGCCTTCTCATCGCGGCGCCTCGCTCGGGCGCCGAGAACATGGCGCGAGACACCGCGTTGCAGGCGCGCGCGGCTCGAACGGGCGAAACAGTGTTCAGCATCTATTCCTGGAGCCGGCCGACGCTCTCGTTCGGGCGGAATCAGCCCGCATCGGGTCGCTACGACCTCGGGAAGATTCGCGCCGCCGGGATCGATGTCGTGCGCAGACCTACGGGGGGCCGCGCGATTCTTCATCACCGCGAGGTAACGTACAGCGTCACGGCGCCCGTGAGGGACGCCGCGCCCCTTCGCGAGACCTATTCGCGCATCAACCTGATTCTCCAGACGGGCTTGAGCCAGCTCGGCGTTTCGGTCGAGCCGGCTTCGCCATCCGAGCGAGCAAGCGCGCCAAGCGTACGGCCGTGCTTCGAGACGCCCGGTGAAGGAGAGCTGGTGGTGCAAGGAAGCAAGCTGGTCGGGAGCGCCCAGTGGCGGGACGATGGCGCGCTGTTGCAGCATGGCTCGATCCTCGTCAACGATGACCAGTCGACGCTCCCGGTTTTTGCCGTCGGGGCACAGGCGATGCGTGAATCGATTCCGGCGCCAGCCACGCTTCACGCGCTGCTCGGTCGCTCTCCCGACGCCAAAGAGGTCGCTTGCGCGATGTTCGACGCGGTACGGTCGCTCGAGGACGCGGACGCGACCGAGCTGGCCGAGGACGACGTCCGCGACGAAACGCTGAAGCACGTTCCGCACTTTCTCGATGAGGATTGGACATGGCGGCGATGAGATACGCACGGCTCCTTTGCGCGCTCGTGGTATGCGGATGCGTTGGAACCGAGTCGCCTTCGGCGAATAACACGGGGGGAACGCTCGCGATCTCCACCGGCGGTGATCCCGATGTTCTGATCCCATCGCTCGTTCAAAGCGTTCAAGGGGCGCAGATCACCGACATGATTTACGATCGCCTCGCGGACATCGGTGATTCCCTCAACATCGTGAATGACAAGGGCTTCACGCCGCGCCTGGCCGATCACTGGACCTGGAGCGCTGATTCGCTCAGCATCGCGTTTCACATCAATCAAAAAGCGAAG
>CABDYJ010000025.1_pt1 | contig 17728 bp, 16 predicted proteins | sample 3131991 | NCBI WGS metagenome assembly CABDYJ01 (sample SAMEA5534337, study PRJEB31848) | metagenome | biome: tundra; feature: field; material: soil | place: USA | collected 2013-05 | depth 0.45 m
ATCCAGCGTGGAAATCAGACTTTCAACATTCAGAGCGAGCGGGGGGTCATCACGCTGGTCGAGACCACGCCGGGTGCCGCGACCAGGGTGCCCCCGCGCGTTGTCGGCGCGGGCATCGCCCTCGCCGCGACTGCCGGTGGGCGCTACATCATCGCGCTCGCGCCGCGCAACAGACCGGATCCGAACGAGTCGGCGGTTGAGCCGGTCGTTTACACGGTCACCTGGTAGTGGATGCCGGTCGCGTCGCGAAAGCCAGTACTCTACTTCCCGAGTCGGCGGAGCTCCACCAACAGACAGTGATCCTGGACTACGTCTATACCCGCGCGTGCAAGCTGCTCCGCGGCGGCGTCATTTCTGATTCCGAGCTGAAACCAGACTGACTTGGGCTTCTTGGCGATGATGTCGTCGACGTGCGACGGGATGTCGTTGGGACGGCGGAAGACGTTGACCATGTCGATGTCGCCCGGAATGTCGGCGATTTTCCGGTAGACTTTCTTCCCCATCATCTCGGTGAGATCCTTGTAGTAAACCGGAACCGGGACGATCTCGTATCCAGCGCGCTCCGCGTACTCGGGGACGTAGTGCGCCGGCTGGTCGGCATCGGGCTTGATGCCGAGCACGGCGATGCGATGCGTGTTCTCCAGCAGGTCTTTTATCTGCGCCGGCGATTCGATCAGGTGATCTCGCCAGTTCGCGCCGTCAGTCTGTGCGGTCATGGTCTCTTCGATTTGCCGGCTCATTTTACTTTCGACAATTCGCCGGATTGGGAAGCTCACCGCGCGGGGTAACGGGAAGCACGTCGCCCCGGTAAATTGCAAGAGCGAGTCCAGCTCAAAAATTTCTGGAGATCCACACGTAATGCGAATGTTAGTTCTTGGCGCCGGGCTGCAGGGCTCCGCGTGCGCGTATGATTTGCTGCAGAATCCCGAAGTAAAGGAAGTTCGCCTCGCCGATCTGCACACCGGCCACCTTCCGCAATTCCTCGCGCCGTACTCCGGCGAGCGCCTGATCTTCACGCCGCTCGACGTGCGCGACAAGGAAGCCGTGCTCGCGCTGATGCGACAATCCGACGCGGCGATGAGCGCGATCCCGTACTACTTCAATTTCGAGCTCGCCGAGCTTGCCGTCGAAGCTGGCGTGCACTTCTCGGATCTGGGTGGAAATACCGAGATCGTGGTCAAGCAGAAGACGCTGGACGCGGCCGCGAAGAAGAAGGGAATCACGATCATTCCCGACTGTGGTCTGGCGCCGGGAATGGTCAACATCCTGGCGGAGCACGCGATCCGGCAGCTCGACACGGTCGACACGGTTCGCATTTTCGTCGGCGGACTGCCGCAGCGTCCCGAGCCGCCGCTCAACTATCAGATCGTCTATTCACTCGAAGGAGTGCTCGACTATTACACGACGCTCTCGTGGGTGCTGCGCAAAGGCAAGCGCACGCAGGTAAAAGCGCTGTCGGAGCTCGAGGTCGTCAACTTCGGCGGATCGCTGGGCGAGCTCGAAGGATTTCACACGGCGGGCGGCCTTTCGACGATGCCGTCGCGCTATGAAGGAAAGATTGCGACGATGGAGTACAAGACGCTCCGCTATCCTGGCCATGCGCGCATTATGGAAGCGATTCGAGAGCTGGGCCTACTCGACTTGAACCCGGTCGACGTGAAGGGAGTCAAAGTCGTTCCGCGGGATCTCGTCGTCGCCGCGATGGGTCCGCGTCTCACCAAGCCGAACGCGTACGATCTCGTCGCGCTGCGCGTCTACGCCGAAGGCACGAAGGACGGAAAGCCGAAGCGGATCGGGTGGGAGATGGTGGATTACTACGACGAGGAGAACGGGATCAGCGCGATGGAGCGCTCGACCGGCTACTCGCTCTCGATCACGGGGCAGATGCAGGCGCGCGGAGAGATCGGAAAGGCGGGCGTATTCACTCCCGACGAGGCGGTGCCTGCTGAAAAGTACATCCGGGAGTTGGCCGCGAGAGGGGTGATGATCAGGGAGATGCGGTGACGGGCCAGGAACTACATCTACAAACTGAACGGGATGCGAGGTTTCAGTAGCGTAGTTTGCCAGGTATTAGGTCAGGACGCCCCGACGTCACTCGGTAGCATTATGGCACAGGCATCAGCCTGTACCGTGAAGCGCGCCGGTAGAGTCGGGGCGTAGTGACTGTTCACTTGATCACTTTGCCACTGACAACTCGCATCCCGTTCAGTTGTAGTTGTTTATTGGGATCAGTGTTCAGCGAGCACGTAGATAGCGGTGAGCGCGAGCAGAAAGTACGGCACGAGCGCAGCGGCGCCGGCGTAGTCTTTTGAAACACGCTGACCGAAGAAAAGCGCAATAATGTTGATGCCCGCGATCACCGCCCCGAGAAATGCCACCATGGAATCGTGGGTCAGAAGCAGCAGCGCGCAACCGACCGCGCTCAGTGCACCGGCAGACACCTCGAGGATCGTAATGACGATGAGCATCGGGCCGACCGTGCCGGCAAGCGGGCTGCCCGCGAAATGCCCATCGAGGTACGCGCGATTTCCCCTCCGATCCACGACCTTGTCTATCCCCGACTGAAGAAACAGCACCGCGAGAAAAGCGGAGACGAGGATCTGAAGGATATACGATGCCGCGTCGGGCGAGTAGACATTTGGCATTGAGCTATTGTAGCATGATCGGGCGGACACTGTCCAATCCGGAAACGACACATGACGAGACGCGACCCATCGATGCAAACCTTCGCGCTTATGGCGCTGGTCCTCGCCTGCCGGCCGGGAATGCCCGCGCCGCGCGCTGAGATCGAAGCGTCACAACAGCTTGTGGTAGTGATCACTCCCAGCTGGACATCGACCGTCGGCACGATGACCCGCTTCGAGCGCGCGGCCCCAACATCCGCCTGGATCCGCCTCGAGTCTCCGATTCCGCTCGTGGTCGGCCGCACCGGGATCGCGTGGGGCGTGGGCTTCGACGACGTATCCACCGAAGGTCCGCACAAGCACGAAGGGGATGGAAAAGCTCCAGCCGGTATTTTCCCGCTCGACACGGCCTTTGGATTTGCGCCCCGCGACTCGATGCGGAGTGTGCTGTTGCCCTACGCGCAATTGCTTCCCACCACCGACTGCGTCGACGATACTACTTCTGCCCATTACAACACGGTTGTCGACAGAGCAGCGGTCTCTCTCGTCGAATGGAACAGCGCTGAGCACATGCGGCAGGTGCCCCAGTACGAGATCGGAGTGATCGTCGGGTACAACGCGTCACCGCCGGTCAAAGGCCGCGGCTCCTGCATCTTCCTCCACATCTGGACCGGTCGGGATTCGCACACCGCTGGATGTACCGCGTTCGACGAAGCGAAACTGCGCGAAGTGATGCTGTGGCTCGACCCGCACAAACGGCCGCTACTGGTGCAGCTCACGGCGGACGAATACAGGAAGCTTCGCGCGAGTTGGAGACTTCCGCCTACATGACGGCGCGAAGTCCGAAGCTCAGCGTTCTTCCCGGCACGACTGTGATGTTGTCAGGCTCGCCGTGTTGCCGGTTGAGAAGATTCTCGCCGCTCAATGTGAGCGAGAGGCCGCGATAAAAGTTCCTGCCCACGCTCGCGCGGAGACGAGTCACGCCGCTGTACTTCAGCCAGTAGTTGCGCAGCTCCTGACCCACCAGCTGCGCATCGGTCTGCGTGGAATTCGAGAACGCTCCGGCGAGCGCGATACGATCGTAATCGATCCAGTCCCACGATCGCGATGCCACCACCGAACTGGTCCACCCTCCGCCGATCCACGCGGCTGACACGCTTCCCGTCCTCGCCGGCACCTCGAGCATCCTGTCACCGACGCGCAGATCTCCAATGTAACCCCGCGCCACCTGCCTCACTCTGCTGTCGACCGTGGAGAACGTTCCGCTCAGCGCCAGAGAGGCGAGGTTCATATCGCTCTTCAGCTCCCACCCGCGATTCGTGATCTCGCCAACGTTCTGCAACACGTAGGCGATATGCCTTTCCTCCGCAGGGATCGGCTGCTGCGACTGGGGATACCCAGCCGCCGTCGGCGCGGATCCTAGATTGTGGTCGTTCGAAGTCGAGTACGCGACGCGCTGGATGAGTCCCGATGCGAGCTGATCGAAGCGAGTCAATTGCATGCCGAAGGTCTTGCCGACGTAGACATCGATCCCCGTTTCAATCCCCGACTGCTCCTCGGGCGCAAGATTCAGAAGCCGCGCCTGTCCGCGTGGATCGAACCACGCGGTCTCCCGCATCGGCGTCGTCGCGGGACGAATGCCGCGACCAAACGCTGAGCGGAGTTTGACGGTTAGTGGCCCGAAGTCGCGCAACGCGGCGGCGCCAAGCATCGGCAGCACCGAGACGGTGCGATTGCTCCCAAACGCGTCGTTTCGCTCGACGCGAAGTCCGGCCGTGACGTACCCTGCGTCCCGCCAGGACACGTTCGCCTGCGCGACACCCGCGCTCGTCCACCGGCGCACCACCGACGACTCCGTCGAGTCGCTCGTCGTCTGGCTGGAGTCCGTCTCGAGTCGAGAGCGGAAGTCGAGCAGCGAATTCTCGCCTGCGAACGTCAGCGTCGTCGCGAGATTCTCCGCGTCACCGAGCCTGGCGACGCTGCTCACCCGAAGCGTCGCCAGATTCGCGTTCCCGCCCGCCGTGCCGAGATCGGGCCCGGATGCAGAGGGAAGGGGCGTATGATAGTCGGCAAGATTCGACAATCTGCTTCCATCGAATCCGGCGACTATCGCGTGCGTCCAGCGCTCGCTCTGAATGATCGTGGCGCTGCTGCCGAGTGTGTACTCGCGCACGGATTGCGGTATCACCTGCCCTGCCCGAGTGGCGCTCACCGAATCCCGAAAGAGCGGACTCGACGGATCGGCCGACTCGCTCACGAACATTCTTGCCATCCCGGTCGCGATCAACCTGGACCGCACCACGCGGAATCCGGCGCTACCCGTCGTGTGGCGCGCAAACGCGCCGGGCAGATACTCTCCCACTCCACCGGACGTGAAGCTCGCGCTCCCCGACTGCGCGCCCGACCCTTCGCGAACCGTGACCGCGTGATCCTGCGTGATAGCCGCGCGGGGCACGTACGCGCTCGACGCCGCGCCCACCGCCGATCGCGCCACGGTGCTCGGACCGCCGTTCGATCCATCGTGCCGAGTAACAATGTTGATCACGCCGCTGATCGCGTCGCTTCCGTAAAGCGCCGCACCCTGAGGACCGCGAATCACTTCGATGCGCTCGACGGTCTCGGGAGTGAACTGCGTTATCAACAGTGGATTGGCCAGCTCGATTCCATCCACATAGATCTTCGGATAGCTGGACCCGAATGAGCTGGTCCCTCGAATACTCCCGTAGTGCGCGACCAGTGATGTCGGCGCGCTCTGCCAGACCCAGAGCCCCGGCACCAAATCGCTCAACGCCTGCGCCAGATTCCCCTCGGCGTAGCTGGAGAGCTGAGCGCCGCTGATGACGTTCATCGCGACGGTGAGCCGGCGGGCGGGCGCCTCGATCGCGCCGCCCGTCACGACGATCCGGTCGAGGACGCGCGGCACGCGCTCGCGTTGTTCAGCGGTGTCCGGTGCCTCCGAGGGCGCGAGCACGACGTGCTCGCCGCCGGCTGAAATTGGCAGGACCGGGGTTCCGCGGAGCAACAGTCCGAGCGCCTCGCCGAGCGGAATCGAATCGAACGAAGCGCAGACTCTACTGTCCAGCGGGATGGCTTCCGAAGCGTAGGAGAGCCGGATGCGTGCGTCCGCCGAGAGGCGATCTAGTGCATCACGCAGCGAGATATCGCGCACATGGAGCGAGACACGCCGGTCGAGTGGCGCATTCCAGATAGGCAGCGACGCCAGAAGCGCGCTGGATGAGGAGCACGACTGGGCGCGCGCGGGCGACGCGACCAGTGTGAGCGCGGTAACGAGCAATACGATTGTGCGCCGAGTGCGCGATCGCCTGCCGGCCACAAAGCGGTCGGTGCTAGGGGCGACCCACAGACGCGGTTGCCCGGTGAAGTATCGCGACGTTTCCCTGCCGCTCGATGCGGGCACCGAGCGAAAGGGCGATGACATTGAGAACTCGGTCAACCGGCTCACCAGAAAAAGATGCGGTCAGGTGAAGATTCGCCAGCGATGAATCCGCCACCCGTAGTCTTACTCCGTACCATCGGTAAAGTTCTGCACCTACAAGAATGAGCGGTGCGTCGCGGAAGACAAGGCGCCCCTGGGTCCAAGCCAGGTCGTCGTCGGAAACAGCTGATCTTTCCACGACGACTATACCCTTCGTATCTACGGTGGCGCGATCGCGCGCGTTGAGAACCGCGGCGGCGTTGGGATCCTGATCCGCGGCTCCGATGGACACAGACCCCGAATCCACGGCCAGCCGCGTTCCGGCGCTGTCATCGCTCTCGACGGAGAAGGCGGTTCCGACATCCTGTATCCTGATTTCCCCGGCCTTGACGGTGAATGGGTGCGCCGGATCGTGCACTACGCTGAAGTAGGCGACTCCGTCGAGGGTCACCAGGCGGTCACCGTCCTGATCTCCGAAAAAGACCACCAGGCGGCTGGTCGGACCAAGGAGAACCTTGGTTCCATCTTTCAGCAGGACCTGCCGGCGCTCCCCGACCGAAGTGGCAAACGTCTGACCGGCCATATTGCCGCGCGATCCGATGTTCTGCCAAAGCATTGTCCCACCGAAGATGATGATCGCTGCTGCGGCTACTCTCAGCAGCGCCATGAAGCTCCGATCAGTCCCGGCCACCGCGATGCGGGGCGCGAGCGGGATCACCTTCGGCTCGTTGATGCGCGACTTCACGTGATTCAGCGCGCTCTCGACATTGATGTCGGATGAATCCTCGCGCGATACGTTGGCGAGGACGGACTCGAGCAGTCGCACCACCTTGACGAGATGGGGATCAGTTTCGACCCATCCCCTTGTCGCCTCGGCCTCACCGGAGCCAGCTTCACCGGTGAGGTAGCGTGCGATACGCTCCCACTCGTCTGGGCTGATGTTGGCGGAACCCTCGTCAGGTCTCGACATATTCATTAATAAGACAGACACCTGAACCGGGCGCTACCCTACTTGGATACGAACCACGCGAGTGAGCGGGATCTGCAGGAGCGCATCCGGGCCGGAGACGAGAGTGCGTTCGATTCCGTTTTCCGCACGCACTACGCCCACCTCGTGCGAATGGCTCAGTCCGTCGTTCGGGAGCCCGCCCTGGCCGAGGAGATAGCGCAGGAGGTCATGCTCGAGTTGTGGCGCCGCCGCGAGTCGTTGCAGGTGGAGCAAACCTTTCGCGCCTATCTCATTCGGTCCACGCGAAATCGGGCGCTCAACCACATTCGGCACCAGCGGATCGTCGAGCGCGAGGCTGCGGCCGCGGCAGTCGACCCTCCGAGCTCGCCATCAGCGGAAGACGAGGTCCTCGGTGTGGAGCTGGAGCGGGCGGTGCGCGACGCGATAGATGGCCTGCCCGAAGACTGCCGTGAAGTGTTCCAACTGAGCCGCGAACAGGGGCTCAAGTACGCCGAGATTGCGACCGCACTGGAGATCTCCGTCAAGACGGTGGAGAAGCGCATGGGGCACGCCCTTGCCGAGCTGCGCCAACGTCTGGCGCCCTGGCTGCCGAGCGGAACGGGGCAAAGGGGGCGGAAGACTCCCGTATAGGGTATGCTCCGGCTCACGTGTCTTTCTTTCCGGAACCCATCGCGCGTGGGGCAACCGCGCACAGTCACTTTTTGGAGACACACTATGCAGAGCCCACTCAAAATTGTTTTCTTAGCCGGCGCCGCTGTGCTCATCGTGGCGTGCGCGACCGACAATTCCACTTCACCCCTCGCCTCGTCGCAGGCGGCTGCGGCACTTGTCTCGGCGCCGCTCACTTTCGATCAGGTGAATAGCAGCTTCGTGGGAAGCTCGGATGCCAACAATGGCTTCACGCCCTTTGTCGCTGGCGGGGGCGATCAGAATCGTTGGGGTCCGGGCTGGAACGGATTCATGGGAGGAGGACTCGGCGAGGCATTTATCGGCGGGATAGGATTCGGACCCGGATTTGGCAGAGGGCCGTTCGGGGACTGGCACGATTCGGACGACGCCTGCGCTTTCTCCACAACCACTAGTCGCCTAGAGTGCACGGCCCTCAACCACCGCGGACTCACCATCACTCGCTCGTTCTCGTTCCTCGATGCGGCGGGCGCGGTCCAGCAGGCGTTCGATAACCAGACCACCAATACCGTCAACGCGAAGACCAGCGTCAGCGGGACGATCACTCATCATCAGACCGCCACAAGCACGGTGAACGACTCGAGCGACTTCACCGTAACCGGCCTGGCATCGGGAAGCACCCAACGGACCGTCGACGGAAAATCAGCCGGAACCGAGTCGACGACCGGGACAAAGGACAGCGTCGCATTTACCGCATCGCGTTCGGCGGGCGACACTACAACCGGACTCGTGATTCCGATTCAGAGCGGCAGACCGACCTTCCCCACGGCGGGCACAATAATTCGCTCGATGCAGGCCACCGTCACGCTGAGTGGCGGATCCCCGTCGACGTCTTCGCGCCGCGAGGTCATCACTTACAACGGATCAACCACAGCCACAGTCGTGATAACGCAGGACGGCGTCACGAAGAATTGCACGAAGCCGCTGCCGCACGGCCAGCTGACCTGTCAGTAGCAGCAAATACGGGTTCGTTGGCGCACCCAGCGCGAATCCGTAGCGCACCTTCAGTCCGGTCATCACTCGCACGGGGCCGGGCTGCGGGTGTCTTTTCGCCAAGCTTGCTTGATGTACTCGCAAAGCTTGCTTGACGCACCGATCAGGATCATGTCGTGTACTGCAGCTCACCTCTCGTTCAGTTGCGGTTCCCTAGGCCGATCTCGCCCCGTCAGACTTCGCGATGCGCTTGGCCCGTTCGCACAGTGCCCGGAGCTCGGGCTGCGAGAGATCTTCCCACTCGGATGGAATCGGAATGAGCCGTCGCTTTTCGTGGAGCGACTCGAAGGTCAGCCAGCCGCCTCCATAGCCCTCGGATAGGGTGATGCGGCGTTGGCTGGTGGTGCGCCGATCCGTCCCGGTCCGACGTTCCGACCCGCCCCAGGCGAAATACTTCGGACGGCGCCGATCCGCCTCGCTCATCCGCCGCTCCATCTTGGTCGGCTGCGAGTCCCAGACCTGCCAATACGATCCGTCTCTGTCTACGAAAGTCCGATATGACATATCTATTTACCTCGCGCGGCGGCCTCACGCGTCCACTTCTCAGTCGTGCAGGAAAGATGCCACTTTCCGGCATTTGGGAAATTAACTAACTATATGTTTCTCAAGGGGTTACCCCCCCATGATTCTATCTTCCGAAGCTCGCCAGAGTTTCACTCATGACGTCGATCATGGACTTGGCCGTCCAGCGGTCCCGGCCATTGTAGAGGAAGGAGAAAGCCAGGACCTCCCCATTTACCGCCGTGACGTACCCGGCCAGCGCAATGACGTCGTTGGTGGTGCCAGTCTTGGCGTGGAGGTTCCCCTCGGCTGGGGTGTTCCGCATGCGCCGCTTCAGGAGCTCGGAGTCGCCGGCCACCGGGAGCGATGAGTGGAGCCAGGGACCCCATGGGGCGCGGTGGGCATAGCCCAGGAGTTGGACCTGCGCTCGCGGTGTCACGCGATCGATCGTCGAGAGGCCACTACCGTCGGCAAAGATGAGGCTGCTGGTGTCCACGCCTATCTTGCTGGAGAAAAACGAATCGAGGACGGCGCTGGCATTCGCCACTGATCCGACCGCGTCCCGCTGCGGACCGCGCGCCGCGTTCCTGAACAACAATTCGGCGTAGTGGTTGATGCTCTCCCGGTTCATCGCCGCGATCATGCTGGCGAGTGGCGGAGAGAGCAGGCTCGCGACCTTGACTCCCGTGGGAGGAGTCTTGCCAAGGCGGATTCCGCCGTCGACTTTGACCCCGCGCGCGATCAGCGCGTTCATGAACGCGCCGGTAGCGAAGCTCGCCGGATCTTCGACGATGTAGACGTATCTGCGCGTGCTGGTTCGCGACCCGATCGAGCCGTTGGCGACGATCGTACCATCGCCCTGTTTTCGGAATGAGAGCCGCGCTCCGCCGCCCGCCACGGTGCGAACGTTGGCGACAAGCGGAATCGCGCTGGTAGAAGGCTCGAGGACGACGGTCGCCGGCTTGCCTGGCGAGGTTGGCGTCACCGCGACCACGACGACATTCTCATTCAGCGAGAGCGCCGACACCCGCGCGGCGTAGGAGGCCTGCAGATAGCGCGCGAGCCATCCCTCCGGAACCTTCTGGTCGTCGAACGCCGACGCGTCGCCGATGACGCTGCCGGTCACGTGCTTGATGCCCTTTGACGCGACGAGATCGGCGAGACGATTCATCGGAGCCGATGGACCGCCCGGCAGAAATTTTCCGGAAAGGGCGGGATCGCCATCGCCTCGGATGTAAAGATTCCCGGTGAGCGTTCCATCGGGACCGACCGGCGCGTCACGCAGCGCGTCAGTGCTGAACTGGTAGGTCGGCCCAAACCGCTCGAACGCGATCGCGCTCGTCATCAACTTCATCGTCGATGCGGGAAGCATCTGCTCGCCAGCGTTGTAGGCGTACAGCGTGTCGCTGCGAGTGAGCGACACCACCATGACGCCCCACATTCCGCTGCGAGTGCGTCCAGTGAGTCCGCCGAGCGTCGCGGCCAGGTCGGCAGCGCTGTGCGGCGTGCCGTAGCGGACGACGGGAACGGCGGGCGGTTTGTTACGGCTGGGCCGCCGTACCCGGCGTCGGGTGGTAGTTGTCTTTTTGGTCTGTGACTCGAGGATGGTTGGAGCGGCGCCGAAGACGGTGAGCGCCACCAGAATCGCTATTCGAATTTTACGAGAGAACATCGTCAGCCGTTGAGCGTTTGGAAAATTCAATTGCGGAACAATGGGAACGGACGGACATCGCGTGGCGAGAACGGTGCCAGAGTCGCGACGCGCGCTCTCTTCTGACGAGTAGTAGCGTCGCTTGGAATATACCCGGCGGTCGCGTATTTTCCCCGAGCGACACTTGCCCCCAACCGCAGCAGAGGACACCGATGGCTGAGCGGCCGCACAATTTTCTGCGCGAAGGTGTGATCACCGGTTTCATCGGCGCGACGGCGATCGCAATCTGGTTCCTCGTCGTCGACACCATTGGGGGACGTCCCTTCTATACTCCGATATTCCTCGGCAAGGGCGTCGTCAGCGTGCTGGGAAAGAACATGATGGGCGACACCGCGTTCACGCAGGTGCTGGGCTACACGATCTTCCACTACGTGGCGTTTTTCATCGTGGGAATCGTTCTGACCGTGATCGTGCATCAGGCCGAGCGCACGCCGGGAATACTGGCCGGCCTGCTGGTGGCGATCGTGATGATGTCGCTGGGCTTCTACATGATCGCGGCGGCTTTTGCGCAATCCGCGCTCGGCCAGATCGCGTGGGTTCAGATCTTCGTCGCCAATCTTCTGGCCGCGGGGCTGATGCTCGGTTATTTGTGGCGCAAGCACCCGAAGCTGGAACGGCAGCTGAAGCAGGCGCTCGAAGGAACCGACGACGATTAGGCGGTCGACGGCTTCCAGTCTACCTGTGCGCCCACGGTCGAGTCTTCGCCGCGGGCGTTCCATTTGAAGAACACCACCGTCATGATGATGATGAAGATGATCCCGCCCGGGATCCACATGATGAGCGCGCCAAGAAGCTGATCCTCGAGCGGAGAAAGTGGCAGCACGCGCGGGGCCGCGCTGTATGCGGGATAGAGCACGTGGTCGGCCATCGCGATGTAGACAGCGACGATCGACATCGGGATGCTCATCAGGAAGGTGTAAAGCATCTGCCCCGGATACGCGAGCCGCGGAAGCTCCGGAAGCTGGCTCATGAGCGGCCACCACATCAGCACCGCGGCCGCCATGAACATCAAGTGCTCGAGGATGTGCAGATTGTGATTCGCCATCGCGGCGTTGTAGAACTGCGGCAGATGCCAGACCGCGATCATTAGGTTGAAGACGACGAAGCAGATGGGCGCTTTCGTGAAAAATCGCGCGATCGGTGCAATGAAGCCAGTCGCGAGTGGTCGCCGAATCATCCAACCCGGTACTCCCGCGAGCAGAAGCGGCGGCACGACCAGCGTGATCAGAAGATGCTGCACCATGTGCGCGCTGAAGAGATAATCATCGCTCAGATCGTGTATCGGACCATTGAGCGAGGCGAACAACAGCAGCAGGCCGGAAAAGAAAAACATCTTCTGAGAGCGGGTGGGTTCTTGCCGGAGTCGTCTGGAAGCCCAGATGTAGAGTGCGCCGAGCGCTGCGATGCCGATGGCGGTACTCGGGTGAACCGACCATCGCCACCAGCTGAGATTGGCGATGGGATGCAGCAGCGCCAGAAACAACATGCTACATGATCTTGATGAAGAGATGTCCGAAGAGGAACATCAACCCGATCAGTGTAATGGCCGCCACCAGGAGCGGGCCGGTAAAGAGCACCCGGAAAATCCTGTGGTCGTACTTGAGGTGCATGTAGAACATCACGACGATCGCGAACTTGAGTCCCGACAGAAAAAGAAGCGTGGGAACGAACCCCCGTGAGCCGACGAAGGAAGGAAGGTAGTAGGCCCAGACCTCACCGACCGTGATCAGCGAGAGGATGAGGGCGACCTTCCAGTAAGTGGACCAGGTCGGATGGGCGTGCTCTTCTTCCCTGCGCGGCGCGTGTGCGAGCGCTTCGGCCGAATCCGGGAGATTGGTCATGCTGGCGTGAGAGTCCATCATTCCTGCCGGTTACCTGATGAGATAAACGAGAGTGAAAATCACGATCCAGATTACGTCGACGAAGTGCCAGTACAGCGCGGCAATGTCCACGAGCAGTGAATCACGCGAGCCCAGGCCCCGCCGGTAATCGATTGCGAGCAGCGTGACCAGCCAAATCACGCCCGCGGTCACGTGCGCGCCGTGGAAGCCTGTGAGCGTGAAGAAGGAAGAGCCGAACAGGTTTGTCCGAATCGACAGCCCTTCATGGACGAACGATGTGAACTCGAACGCCTGGAATCCGAGAAAAGTCGCGCCGGCGATCGCCGTCATCCAGAGCCACAGCCTGGACGAGCCGAGTATTCGCTCCCCCCGGGTGTGCTTTGGCTTCTCCTTGTTCTGAACGGCGGCCAGAGCCAGCACCATGAACAGCGATGACATGAGTAGCACGAATGTCGAAACCGAGGTCACCGGAATGTTGAGGATCGGCTTGAAGACGTGTCCGGTGGCGGGATCCGTCCACGTTTCGTGCGGGAACGGACCGACGATGCTCCGTCCCTTGTAAATCAGATATGTCGATATCAACGAGACGAAGAGCATGCACTCTGAGCCGATGAAGGCCCAGATGGCAACCTTGCGGCTGTCGAGACCCAGCGTCGTGTAGTGGTGTGGTGCGGGCGCGCTCACGTGCGTGGCGGGTGCGGTCATTGTCTAGTCGTGCTCCGGCTCGAGCGGGCTCAGGAGCCAGCTGTAGAGAGAAAAGATCATTAATGCCGCGCCGACGCCGATGAGAGCGCGCGCGAAGATGAGTCCGCAGAACATGGTCACCAGGCCCAGCGCCACGAGGAGCGGCTTGATGGTGCTGTACGGCATCACAATCCCGAGATCAGCCGGGGTCTTGCCTTCCTGCGAGTTGATGCGCGCGCACTCGTAGTCGACTTCCTTCCCTTCCCAGAGCGGATACCTGCTCGTCACGGTTGGGATCTTCGCGAAGTTGTACTCGGGCGGAGGGCTCGGAATCGTCCACTCGAGCGTTCCGGCGCCCCAGGGATTCGAGCCGGCGATCTCGCCGCGCTTTCTGCTCACGAAGAAATTGTAGATGAAAACGAGCATCGCGATGGGGAAGATCATCGCCCCAGCGGTGGACATCGCGTTGAAAAGATCCCAGCCCTGACCGGCGTCGTAAGTGTAGATGCGGCGCGGCATGCCGAGCATTCCCGAGAAGTGCATCGGGAAGAAGGTGAGGTTCATGGCGACGACGGTGAGCCAGAAATGAATCTTGCCCAGCTTCTCGTCCATCAGCCGGCCGGTGATCTTGGGAAAGTAGTGGTAGATGCCGCCGAAGATCCCCATGATCGAGCCGCCGAACAGCACGTAGTGGAAGTGTGCGACGACGAAATACGTATCCGTCTGCTGGAGATCGGCCGGCGGGGACGCGTGCATGATCCCCGAGATTCCGCCAATCGTGAACAGGGCGACGAGACCGATTCCGAACAGCATCGCGGTCGTGTAGCGGATGGAGCCCTGCGCCATCGTCGCGATCCAGTTGAAGATCTTCACTCCGGTCGGGATCGCGATGAGCATCGTGGTCAAGCCGAAGAACGTGTCAGCGATCGGACCCATTCCGACGGCAAACATGTGGTGCGCCCAGACGCCGAACCCAAGGACCGCGATCAGAATTCCGGAGTAGACCATGACCGGATACCCGAAGAGCGGCTTCTTTGAGTACGTCGGCAGCACTTCGGAGACCAGTCCGAATGCCGGAAGGACCAGGATGTAGACCTCCGGGTGCCCGAAAATCCAGAATAGATGCTGCCAGAGCAGTGGATCGGCGCCCGCGCTCACCGTGTTGTAGAAGTTCGTTCCGAAGAAGCGGTCGAACAGCAGGAACACCAGCGCGATCGTGACGACGGGGAACGCCAGCACCAGCAGCACCTGAACGATGAACGCCATCCAGGTGAACATCGGCATCCGCATGAGCGTCATGCCGGGCGCGCGGAGATTGATGATCGTCGTCAGGAAGTTGAACGCCGCAGCGAGCGACGATACACCGAGGATCAGGAGGCCGATCACCCAGAAGTCGATGTTAATTCCCGGCGAGTACGCTCTGGTCGTCAGCGGTGCGTAGCCGAACCAGCCATCGTTTGGTGCGACTGCAAATAAAATCGGAATGGTGATGAAGATTCCGCCGAACAGATAAACCCAGTAGCTGAAGGCATTGAGGCGCGGGAAGGCCACGTCGCGCGCGCCGATCTGGAGCGGAATGAGGAAATTGAAGAACGCTGCCGAGAGCGGCATGATCGCGAGGAAGATCATGGTCGTCCCGTGCATCGTGAAGAGCTGGTTGTAGAACTCGGCCGACACGAGGTGCTGATTCGGAGCACCGAGCTGCGCGCGGATGATGATCGCCTCCACCCCGCCGAACATGAAGAAGAAGAGCGCGGTGTAGAGGTACAGAACGCCGATGCGCTTGTGGTCTACGGTGCTGAGCCAGCTCCAAAGCCCTGAGTGCTCTCCGTAGGCATCAGGGGAATGTTTCGGGGCCGGGCGTGCAGTGGTTGCCAAGTCTTGTCTCCGGTTACTTCAGTGCGGTTAGGTAAGCGACAATGTCGGCGATCTGCTGATCGGTGAGGCCGCCGGTTGCTGACGTGACTTTCGCTTTGAGAACAGGATCGTATTCATCGAGGCCGAGCGTCGGCATGATGACTTCAGGCTTCATTGCGCGGGCGTTCTTGATCCAGAGCGCCAGATACGCGGCGGTATTCGGGAAACGACCCGCCGCGATCGTGAGTCGTGATCCGACGTGGGTCAGGTTTGGGCCTGTCGTGCCCATCGCCATCGGATTGCCGGCGATCGAATGACAACCGATGCACGGGGAGCTTGTGAAGGTCTTCAACCCACGGTGCGCATTCCCGGTGAGCCCCGGCGTGAACTTGAGCCCTGGCGGTATCGGCGAGTGCGGAATTGCGTAGTCAGGAACTTGCTCGCGCGGAAAGATGTAACCGGGCTGCGCCGACCCGGCAGGCGCAGCGGCTACCGATGACTGGGCGGCTCCGAGGCGCGCTCCCGGATTCGCTTCAGGATTCTGAGAGCGCGGAATCGCCGGCTGAGTGCCCCCGACTGCACCTGTGCCCGAGCTTTGCTGCGCGATGGCGTGCGCGGCAGCCTGCGCGGCTTGCGTCGCTGAATTCGACCCGCCCGGTGTCGTCACACCCGGCCCCTCGAGTGGGGGCGGAATGGGACCTGTCGTCGGCGCCGTGGGACCAACTGCTCCAAACTTTGCTGGCATTTTCTGTCCCGCCACCCACGACTCGAACTGTTGCGGCGTCACCGTGAAAACCCTGAAGCGCATGTTGGCGTGCGATGCGCCACAGTACTCTGCACAGAATCCGTTCCACACGTTGCTGGCGATAGAAGTGTCGGGTGTGTACCAGATGTAATTCGTGCGATTTGTCACGACGTCGCGCTTTCCGCCGAGCTCCGGCGCCCAGAACGAGTGAATCACGTCTGCCGAGCGCAGCCTGAAATTCACCGTGCGTCCGACCGGGAGGTAGATCTCGTTCGCGGTCGTCACGCCGTAGTCGGGGTACCTGAACTCCCACCACCACTGGTGTCCCGTCACATCGATGTTCAGCGAGCCGGGCGCGGCCTGCGCCTGGGTGATGAAGATCGTCCTGACCGTCGGAACGGCGATGAACACCAGGATCACCGCCGGGATCAGCGTCCACGCGATCTCGAGCTTGGTGCTGCCGTGGGTCTGCGGCGGCGGGCCCTGGTTCTCTCTCTTCCGGTATTTGATGACGACGAAGACGAGCACGACCTCGACCAACACGAAGACAATCGTGCCGAAGAGAAGCAGGCGATCCCAGAGGAAATCGATCTCGCGTCCGAGATCCGTGTGCGGGTCGAGCGTGGAGTTGGGATGCGCTTCGTTGCAGGAAACGGCCGCCACGGCGAGCGCGGCGACAAATGCATAGGATGCAAGCCGCCGGAAGCGGTCAGAACCTTTCATGCGAAGGAAATCCTGTTCTCGTCGAGTTAGGGGCGTTTCACCTTCGCTGGGTGAAACACTTACGAAATTTTTCAGGCTGCAGGAGCTAGAAACTAACCTTCAAGGGTCCGTTGCGGGAGTTGCCTTGGCGCCGTCATCGCCTCAGGGTTGAGCAAACGGTCAAGCTGGTCGCGCGGCCGCCTCCTTCACTGTCGCGAGCGCGACGACTAGTGTAGGAAACTCATGCAGCTCGATGCCGCTGATCGCGAAATTTTCGATCGCGCGGAGCGTCGGCCGCTTCGAGGCGGAGCCTTCTCAGCTTCGACGGAGGGGGAGATTTCATGCGTAGCGGGAAGCTATATTGGCCGAATACCTTATTGAAGTCACTCGCCCGCCCCGCGAGGCAGGCGCCGCAACGATCCCCGTTCACCCAGAATATGTCGCGCTCTCTGCTTCGACTGGCCGCATGTGCCGGCCTCTTCGTCTCGCTTTGCCTCCCCTCCGTCGTGCATTCACAGGCGGCGTCCGCGCCCAACTTCGTGATGGTGATTCACGGTGGCGCCGGCGCGATCCTCAGGTCCAGCATGACGCCGGAGATGGAGAAGGCGTATATGGACACGCTCACGATCGCCCTGCGCACCGGTTATCAGATTCTCTCGCGCGGAGGCACCAGCCTCGACGCCGTCGAAGCGACTATCAGAGTGATGGAGGATTGTCCTCTGTTCAATGCCGGGAAGGGCGCGGTGTTCACGGCTGAAGGCACCAACGAGCTCGATGCATCGATCATGGATGGACGGACGCTCAACGCTGGCGCGGTCGCTGCCCTCCAGCACGTGAAGAATCCGATTTCACTCGCACGCCTGGTCATGGAGAAGTCACCGCACGTGATGATCGTGGGAGCAGGGGCGGAGGAGTTCGCAAAATCACAGGGCGTGAAGCTCGTTCCCCCGCACTACTTCTGGACGGAGCGGCGGTGG
>CABDYJ010000054.1_pt1 | contig 16487 bp, 17 predicted proteins | sample 3131991 | NCBI WGS metagenome assembly CABDYJ01 (sample SAMEA5534337, study PRJEB31848) | metagenome | biome: tundra; feature: field; material: soil | place: USA | collected 2013-05 | depth 0.45 m
GTCGAGCCACCGCATGAAACCGTTGTGAGCACAAGAATCAGCGCACCAAGCAAACCAGAAATCTTTCGTATTCTATCTCCTCGTCGAGTTGGATCCAGGTCGGAGCCGCAACCGGCCCCGTGGCACCGTCCCCGGGGTCAGGCATTTAAATAAATTGGCTGTACGTGGCGACCGCAAAGCCCGGCGAGGTAACGGTATGACACGGCCCTGCCGGGGACAGGCTTTTTCAGGTGAACGTTTCTCGCACCCGCTAGCCCTTCATGGCGCAGGTGTAGAGCCTCCAGTCGGATTCCGGAGCCGCGATCGCGGCGATGTAGCGGGGGCGCGGCGCGAAGAGCTTGTGTGTGAGGTTCGGGCGTGGGTCGACGTGTTCCGATCCCGACCAAACGCCTTTCCCTTCCGCCTTGAGACGCGCTTCGCGCACGACCCACGACTTCAGAAACGCTGCATCTCGCTCGTCGGGCGCGGTGTCGACGAGTGACCGGAGCTCGTCGTCGGACATGAAACGCTGGGCGACGTCGAGCAGGCGTCTCACCGGCCGCTCGTTCTCCACATCCACGCCGACGGGACGATCCGGCGCAAACGCGAACAGGCCGAGATCAGCCGAGTGCGAGATGTTGAAGTGGATGTCGTCGCGATCGATGAGCGAAGGCTTCCCGGAATTCCCGTAGCTGAAGCGCAGCTTTTCCGCGGATGTACCGGTAAAACCGGAGAGCAGAGTACGGAGAATACCGCGCGCGACGACGAACCGTCGCGCCGCAATCGGCGTGAGGCTCGCGGCGCGGTCCTTCTCCTCGGAGGGCAGCACTCGCGCGAGGGTGTCGAACCGCTCGTCGGTCACGTCGAGCGACGCCACCCACACCTGCACTTCTTCCTCCATCAGCTCAAGCGACGTCAATGATCTCCACCTCTGCTATTCCGTTCGCGATGATCAATTTTCCAACAGACGGGGAAATATTGAAACGCTTCGCGCCGGCCGATCCAGGATTGACGAAAAGCCTTCCGTCATGCCGTGTGACGAGCGGCCGGTGCGTGTGACCGTAGACGACGACATCCGCATCATAGCGCACGGCCAGGTTCGCCGGCGTGGGACTCCCGACCTCGTGACCGTGGCTGACGTGCACGCGTAATCCACCGACCTCGAGGACGATCTCTTCGGCCAGCCCGGGCTCGTCGGGCGGGTCGGTGTTGCCGAACACCGCCTTGACCGGCGCGATCAGACGCAGCTCGTCGAGAATCGCGGAGCCACCCACATCACCGGCGTGAAGAATCAGCTCTACTCCCGTCAGGGCGTCGTGAACGCCCGGGCGAATCAGCCCGTGCGTGTCGGAGATGAGGCCCAGCACGTGCGCGTCGGAGTGCGGCATGACCTCTTCTATATATTAGGAGGCACATGCCCTGGCTACGACTCGCGTTCCGACTGGCGTTGCGGACAACACGCCGTCCGCGACTTGCGCTCGATCTGATCCGGATCACCTGGCGATTCAGATCCAACGCCTGGTACCGTCAGTTTCCCTTTCTTCCGTTGCCCGATCCCACGTATCTCCGCTGGCGCATGTACACCGCATATGGGGACTACGATGCGGTCCCTTCCGTCACTGACGTCGAGCGTTATGCCCGCTGGGCGAGTGTAAACGAATGACTACCGCCATTGCCGAGGCATTGTCCCTCGAAAATTCGGTCAAGGCGCAGGCGTACGGGTTGGGGTTCGATCTCGTCGGTATCACCTCGCTCGGCCCGATGGAGGCGGCCGACGCGTTCGACTCGTGGATCGAGAGCGGATACGCGGGCGAGATGGACTATCTCCTGCGCGGCTCGGCTAAGCGCCGCGACTCCAGTCTGCCCGTTCCCGGTGCAACAAGCGCGATCGTCGTCGGTTTGAATTACGGCGGTCGCGAGCCGAGCGGGCCTGTCGCACGTTATGCCCGGGGAGACGACTACCACGACGTCATGACGGCCCGGCTCGATGAACTCCATCGCTGGCTCGAGTTGGAGGCCCTTCGCCCGGTTCGCGGTAAGGCTTATGTCGACACCGGTCCCATTCTCGAGCGCGATCTAGCGCGTGGCGCCGGGCTCGGATGGTTCGGGAAGAACACAAACCTTATCAATCCGCGCATTGGATCGTTCTTCTTCATCGGCGTCCTTCTGGTTGACGTCGATCTCGCGCCCGACGCGCCATTCGAGGCAGATCGATGCGGCAGCTGCACTCGCTGTCTGGACGCCTGTCCAACGGATGCTTTCGTCGAGCCACGCGTGCTCGACGCCACGAAGTGCATTTCCTACCTCACGATCGAGGCAAAGGGCGCGATTCCGCCGGAGCAGCGCGAGAAGATCGGCGGTCTCGTCTACGGTTGCGACATCTGCCAGGACGTTTGTCCCTGGAACGTGCGATTCTCCCAGGATATTCGCGAAGAATCGTTCCGCCGGCGCGACATTCTCGACGGCGATGCGCGGGCGGTGGCGAGAAGGATTCTGTCGATGGATGACGACTCATTCCGCCGAGATTTCAAAGGGTCGCCGATGAAACGCGCGAAGCGGCGGGGACTCGCGCGTAACGCGGCGACAGTCCTCGGCAACGTTGGAACGGCTAACGACGTGGCGACGCTCGTCGCGGCGCTCGACGACCCGGAGCCGCTCGTCGCGGAGCACGCCGCGTGGGCGCTCGAACGAATCAGGAACGGTCGCGTTATTGAACTCAGCCCACGTGCCTCGCATCAGGCACGAGATCCTGGACTGCCTTCCGCAGGTAGGCCCCCGCGTCGCCCTCACGTGTACGATCCCACTCCTCGGCCAGCTCCGAGAGATGCGCGCGTCGCGCCGAAACGAGACGCTCGAGCACCTGGCACCCGGTGGCGGTGAGCTCGGAATGGGTGGTCGAATCCGCGCGCGGGATGGTGACCAGTCCGCGCCTTCGCAGCTCCTCGAGAGCAGCCTGCGCACGCTCAGCCGGGATCCCGCGGCGGCGCGCGAGCTCGAACGGTGACACCGTCGGCTCACGCTCGACTTGAACGAGAAGCCAGGCCGCGCGCGCGCTCAGAGTCTCTCCGGCGCGCGCGACGATCAGCTCGATGTGCGCGCGCTGCACATCACGATCGGCGAGCAAGGAGAGGGCAGCATCCAGATGCGCGGCGACGGCATCCTCGTCCGACGGGCGAGCGAATGCCTCGCCGGCCTCGTTTCCCGCATCGCGCGCCGACGCCGCAACGGTTGCTCGAAGCGGCCGCTCCGGGAGGAACCACGCGAGAACGCATCCAATCGCGCACACAAGGGTGGCGATGAGGAATACGGTGTCTAGCGACGCCGTGAACGCTGCCGCGTACGCGGCGCGAGCCGGAGGCGGGAGTTGCAGCAGCGCTTGTACGCTCATGTTGCGCGCCGCTTCATTCGCCACCGTGCCGGGAGGCAGCAGGCGGACGAGGTTCACGCTCAGTCGCGCCGCGAATATTGCTCCGAGAATCGCGGTGCCGAGGGATCCGCCGATGAGCCGGAACAGCGTCGCCCCGGAAGTCGCCACTCCGAGATCATGGTACTCGACATCGTTCTGCACCGCGATCACGAGAACCTGCATCACCATTCCGAGTCCGACGCCAAGCACGAGCATTAGCAGCGACGCGGTGGCGTCCGTAGTTTGCGGCGTGAGGCGCGACAGCAGGAAGAGTCCCACCGTCATGACCGCGGTGCCGAGCACCGGAAATATCTTGTAGCGACCGGTGCGGCTGATCAGCTGGCCCGACATGATCGACGTAACCAGCATGCCGCCCATCATCGGCACCATCTGCATTCCCGACGCGGTCGGAGTTACGCCCTTCACGACCTGCAGATAGAGCGGGAAGTAGGTGACGGATCCGAATAGAGCAAATCCAACGATCAGCCCGACGACGGAGGTGACCACGAACGTCTGCCGCTGGAAAAGATGCAAGGGCAGCACGGGCTCCGCGGCCTTGCGCTCGACCATTGTGAAGAGCACCAGTGACAGCAGCGAAACGGCGATCAATCCGATAGACACCGGCGATGACCACGGATAAGCCGTTCCGCCCAGATCCGATAGAAGCGTGATGCTGCTCAGCACCACGGCGAGGAGCGAGGCACCCGCGTAATCGATGGCTCGAGCGACCCGATATGAGAGCGACGGGAGCGTCACGGCCAGCACTACCAGCGCGGCGATACCGACCGGCAGATTGACATAAAAGATCCACCGCCACGACAGGTGCGTGGTGAAATAGCCGCCCAGCAAGGGGCCGGCGATGCTGGAGAGGCCAAAGACGGCGCCGAAGATTCCCTGGTAGCGTCCGCGGTCGCGCGGCGGCACGATGTCTCCCACGACAGCCTGGGTCGTGACGACGAGCCCACCGCCGCCCAGGCCCTGGATCGCGCGAAACACAATCAGCTGCGTCATGTTTTGGCTCAGTCCGCACAGCGCCGAACCCACGAGAAAGAGCACGATCGCCGACTGCATCACGATCTTTCGCCCGTACAGGTCGCCAAGCTTGCCGTAGACCGGCGTGATGATGGTTTGCGCCAGCAGATACCCGGTCACGACCCACGCCAGGTGCTCGAGTCCGCCCAGCTCACTCACTATCGTCGGGAGCGCGGTCGAGACAATTGTGGAGTCGAGCGCGGCGAGCAGCATCGCCAGGACGAGACCGCTGAACGCGATCAGTATCTGACGATGACTGAGCGCGGCGGGGGCAGCTGGATTCTGCGTCGCTTCCGTCATCGTGTCGCCGCGGCGCTCGCGCTCTGCGTACCCGACGCGATTGTTTCGGTCTCCCGCCGCACCACGGGCGCGACCTTCGTCCCGAGCAACTCGATCGACCTCATGACCTTGGCGTGCGGCATCGTGCCCACACTCATCTGCGCGAGAAAGCGCTGGTGCCCGAAGATCTTGTACTCGAGAAGAATCTTGTCGATCACTTCCTGCGGACTCCCGACGAGCAGCGAGCCGCGCGGCGAGCGAAGCATCTCGAATTGCTCGCGCGTCGTCGGGGGCCAACCACGCTCACGCCCGATCTTCGTCATCACGTAGGCGTACGACGGGAAGAACTCGTCGGCGGCCTGCTTCGAATCGTCGGCGATGTAAGCGTGCGAGTTGATGCTCACCGCGAGGCTCGAAAGATCACGTCCGGTTTTAAGGGCCGTTTCGCGATACAGCGAGACGAGGGGCGCGAACCGCTCCGGCGCGCCGCCGATGATTGCGAGCGCCATTGGCAAGCCAAGTGTCGCGGCACGCACGACGGATTGCGGTGTGCCTCCGACCGCGATCCAGACCGGGAGTCTGTCCTGAAGTGGACGAGGATAGACTCCGAGGTTTTGCAGCGACGCCCTGTGCTCACCCGACCACGTCACGCGCTCGCCTTCAATGAGCTTGAGCAGCAGCTCCAGCTTTTCGCCGAACAGCTCGTCGTAGTCATCGAGGTCGTAGCCGAAGAGTGGAAACGATTCGATGAACGACCCTCGCCCCGCCATGATCTCCGCGCGGCCGCCAGAGAGCAGGTCGAGCGTGGCGAAGTCCTGAAATACGCGTACCGGATCGTCGGAGCTTAGAACCGTGACGGCGCTCGTCAGGCGGATTCTTTTCGTGTGTTCGGCAGCGGCGGCCAGGACCACCGCGGGAGCCGAAACCGCGAAGTCGGGGCGATGATGCTCGCCGACCCCAAACACGTCGAGCCCGACCTGGTCGGCGAGCTCGATCTCCTCGATGAGGTCACGAAGCCGCTGAGCGGCGCTGACGGTGCGACCGCTGCCGGAATCGGGAGTCGTTTCGGCGAATGTGTAAATGCCGATCTGCATCTATGTGGCGGACCCCCCCCTAACAGATGTTAACCCGACCCAGCCGTCGCCATGTTCAGCGCCATCAGTGTCAGACGGCGGGACTGCCAGGTGACGGACGTCGCATTGCAAGATTTGCGATTCCGCCGATCAAACCCAGTGCCAGAAGTATCCAGGTCACCTTCGGCGTCAACAGCCTGTAATCGCCGAGCGCTTCGTCGAGCGAATAACGACCGGGCCCGGCGAGCGCTAGTCCGACCGCGGCGGTTGCGTTGAGCAATGGCAGCTCTATGCCATTGTTCGAAGTGAAGAGTCCGTTTTTCCCGTGCACGGCGATGGATGCGACGAGCATCACGGACAGCATCAACGCTGGACCCACCGCTCCAAGAAATCCGAGAGCGAGCAGCAGGCCGCCGACGAACTCTCCGAGCCCGGCTACGCTTGCGAAGGTCTTGCCGGGACGGAATCCGAGCGACTCCATGAAGCCGCCGGTGCCGGCAAGTCCGTACCCGCCGAACCAGCCGAAGAGCTTCTGCGCGCCGTGAGCCGCGAAGACCAGGCCGAAAATGAGCCGGATGAGGAACAATCCTACGTCGAACAGCTGCGGGTCGATGGCATCAGGGGGTTGCATGTGCTCTCCGGGTCGGGGAATCAGGAAACTCTGTGCGCACTCTCCATTCCATTTTTCTAACTTGGCGCGAGAAGACCGTGTTTTTATTCGTAACGCTCTCTCTGCTTCAGTCCGGCGCGTCGCTTCCGATGATCTTGAGAGCGAGACACGCCGCGCCGAATCCGTTGTCGATGTTCACAACCGCGACGCCGGGGCTGCAACTGGCGAGCATCGTGTTGAGCGCGACCATTCCGCCCTGAGCAACGCCGGTTCCGACGGAAGTGGGAACTCCGATTACCGGTGCGCGGAGTAGTCCCGCGATGACTGCCGGCAGCGCCCCATCCATTCCCGCGACGACGATGCACACGCGAGCCGCAGCAAGTTCCGGCAAAATGGATTGAAGGCGATGTATCCCCGCGACGCCGACATCGAAGTGAGTCGACGTCGGGATACCCATCGCGTCGAGAGTAGTCACCGCTTCCAGGGCAACCGGGATGTCGGCGGTTCCCGCGGTGACGACCGGCACCACCGGCATGTTCCTCTTTGCGCGAGGGTTGCGGACGGCCATGCGCGCTTCCGGATAGATGGTCGCAAGATCCCTGAGGACCTCCATCTGCTCCTCGCTCAAACGCGACGCCATGCGAAGCTCGTTCGTGTTCTCAAAGATCTGACGCAGATGCGCGGGCTTCTTTCCGGGACCATAAACGACTTCTGGAACCCCTGTGCGCGACTCGCGATCGTGGTCCCAGCGAACTTGCGTCATGACGCCACCATGGGAAGCGAGAGACTTCCGCTCTGGAGTCCGCCCAAATCGAGCGCGACGAACTTGAATCCGGCCTTCCTGCATGCCCGTCGCAGCTCTTCCCGGAACGGATCAGTGACGACACGCTCGAACATCTCGGCCGGGATCTCCAGGCGAACGACGGCCTCGTGCCAGCGCGCGCGCGCGGGCCACACATCGTGCAGACGCAGAAATTCTTCCACTGCTTCGATCTGCGCGAGCTTCTCCGGAGTCACTTCGATTCCGACCGGCACCCTGCTGGCGAGACAAGGCGCAGCCGGCTTTTCGGCGTTCGACAGATTCCATTGCCGCGCGAGTGCGCGTACGTCCGACTTGTTGAATCCAGCGTCGACTAGCGGGGCGACGACTCCATGCTCCATCGCCGCCTGGAGCCCGGGCCGGTGCTCACCCAGGTCATCGACGTGCGTTCCCACGAAGGTCACCTCTTCCGAGTTTCTCGTCGCGGCGAGTGCCCGAACCGTGTCGAACAGCGCGCCCTTGCAGAAATAGCAGCGATCACCGGCGTTCGCCCGATATCCGGCGACTTCCATCTCGTTGGTCTCGACTTCCTCGACGCGCGCGCCGATCTCGTTGGCGATCCGATGCGCGTCGGCGCGCTCCGCCGCGGCGAGTGAAGGACTTACGCCAAGCAGAGCGACGGTTTCGATCCCAGCTCGCACCGATGCCGCGAGCACGACGGTCGAGTCGATGCCGCCCGAGTAGCAGACGTAGGCGACGCGGTCGTGAGCGGTCAGGCGAATTGCCGCGATGAGTCTGTCCTCGAGATCCAACTTATTTTCCTCGCGCCGCGGATGAAGCGAGATCGGCCGCGTTGAGCGCCCTCATCACCTCCGACCGGATCTCGGCCAGCGGTCGCGAGGTCTCTTCGGCGACGCGCCGCAGATCGTCGAACTCGGGTTTCGCCCTCTGCGTGCCGTCCGGAAGTGTCGCGACCTTGACCCGGATGTCCCGTCCATCGAATCGAACGAGACGTGACTCACGCTCGAGCGCATTCCGCACCACGTCGAACGTCTTCACTCCCAGCGTCGTGAACTGAATGAAGATCTTCTCCTCGAGCCGCGCGAGATCCGATGTCTGTACCAGTGCCTCGATGCGAGTACCAAGTCTCCCTTTTTTCATCGTCGTGTGCAGAAGCACTACGTCGAGCGCGCCTTCGGCCCGCAGGACATCGGCGGCGCCCGCGAGCTCCTCCGGCGACATGTCGTCGATGTCCGCGCTCAACACGTGGAGATGCTCCGTGTGCACGTGCTCGTGGCGATGATGATGGTGGTGATCGTGATGATCGATGGCGGCTTCGCCGAGAATTATGCGGAGCGCATTGAGCTGCCCGTGGATGTCGCGCGTGCCGGCGCCGTAACCGCTCTGTCGGGGAGTGTATTCCTGCGGAGGCGCACCCTTCGACAGAACGCGCAAGAGCGCGGCTCCCGTCGGCGTCGTGAGCTCTCCCGATCCCGGCGGCCCGTGCCGGACGTTGAATCCCTCGAGCAAACGTATCGTCGCCGGAGCGGGCACGGGCAGGACGCCGTGCGCGGTTTTCACCGTGCCGTCACCAAGTGCGACTTTCGTGTTGTAAATGCGCTCGATGCCCAGCATCTCGACGCCCCAGATCGACCCGACGATGTCGAGAATCGCGTCGACCGCTCCAACTTCGTGAAGATGCAGCTCGTCGGGCGCGACACCGTGGATCGCGCTCTCTATCGCCGCAATCGCCTCGAACGCCGCGTGAGCCGAGCGCGCGACTTTTTCCGGAATCTTTACCGCATCGATCAGCCGATGGATCTCCGAGACCGCTCTGCCATGCGGCTGCGGCGGAATCTCGAAGTCCACCTTGACGCAGTGAACTTGCGAGCGCTGCACGTCGGTGATGCGAACATCGACTCCCGACAATCCCAGCGCGGATGGCAGTCGCTCGAGCCAGGCCTTGTCGAGCCCGACGTCGACGAGGGCGCCGAGGAACATGTCTCCGGCGATGCCGCTGGCGGGGTCGAGAACCGCGATTTTCATCCGGGAATCGGGAGGAAGGGTTCAGTGCTCAGAATTCGAAGGTCGGCGCGGATCACTTCGGTCTCAAGCCCTCGAGGATCGCTACGACACGATCTTTCGTGGCAGGAGACACGTAGAAATCTAATCCCGAGTGGTGCAGGGAATCGAACTTGCACCCCCACCCCACATGCCCGCACAACCATACGATGTTGCGGTAGTCGGCGGCGGTCCCGCCGGACTCTGCGCCGCGCTCTGGCTCGCCCGCTATCTCCACAAAGTCGTAGTCGTCGACTCCGGTGATCCCCGCAACTGGGAGACGCGCGGCATCAACGGCTACCTCGGCCATCAGGGCATCCGCTCTCCCGAGCTCCGCATGCTCGGTCGCGCCGAGTGCGCCAAGTACGGAGTCGAGTTCGTGAGCGGCATCGTCGATCAGGCGATCAATGAGACTGGTGAGCTGTTCGCCATTTGCCTTCGCGACGGACCGACGATAGAAGCCCGCAGAATTCTGCTCGCGATCGGCATCAAGGATTCTTGGCCCGACATTCCCGGGCTCGAGCGCTGCTATGGCGAGACCGTTCACGTGTGCCCCGACTGCAACGGTTACGAGACGCGGGATAAGAAGACCGTCGTCGTCGGCAAAGGGCGCAAGGCCGTTGGAATGGCGCTCGCGCTCACGACCTGGACCGGACAGATCGTTATATGCACGCATGGCGAGAAGCCGGAGATGAGCCAGATCCTGCTCGACAAGCTCAAGGCGCTCAATATCCCGGTACTGGAGGCGCCGATCAAATGCATCTTGTCGAAAGCCAGTGAAATCACGGGGATAGAGCTGGAAGGCGCGATGTCGCTCGACTGCGAGCGCCTCTACTTCGCGATCGGCCAATATCCTTCCGACGACCTCGGTGCGCAGCTCGGATGCAAGCGCGACGAGATGGGGCGGCTCGTCATTGACGAGCGCAATCACACTTCGGTGAAGAATGTCTTCGCCGCGGGCGACATTGCGCCGGGCCCGCAGATGGCGATCGTCGCCGCAGCCAGTGGGGCTGTGGCCGCGATTGCGATTCACGCATCGCTGCTGCCCGAAACGAGGAAGCTTCCGACTCCGTAGCCGGCGCCTTTGCATCCACAATACCGAAGCAGGGGGCTGTAAGCCTTGCAGCTGGTTTGCGGGGAGCTAGTCCATTGGCGTTCTGGGCCTGCGTAGATGTGTTCTTCTCGCGTCGAACAGATCAGAAGGCGGAAACGCGATTGCCGGTTGGCGCCCATTACCTGGCTGGGAAGTTACCAGCGAAGCACCAGCGTCTGGTTCTTACGCTTGCGGACTATCTGCAGGTCGACCGTGTGATCGGTCTCATCGGCGCCCCTGATCGCGCGCACGAGATCGATCGGGCTCTCGATCTTTATGCTGTCCGCCTTCACGATGACGTCGCCGCCACGTAGTCCGGCCGTCCTCGCCGCGGAGCCTTCGACCACGCTCGTCACGAACACGCCTTCGGGCTTCACGCCGAGCGCGTCGGAGAGGTCTTTGTTCAGCGCCGTGAACTCGGCGCCCGCGAACGGATAGACCCCGCCTCCGTATCCCAGCGCCGGCCCAAGAACCGAGGGCAGCGGGTCAGGCGCAGGCATGCGGGTGCGGATCATTCCGGTCTGTTGAATGGGCGCGCGGGAAATCGCTCCGCTTCGCTGCTCCATGATCTCCGGCACCGTGAGCTCGACGATCATTTGCTGCTCCCAGTTCTCGGGACGTCTCTCGAGCGTTCCCCTGATGACGCGCGTCGCATCGTTGCGCCTGATTCTAAGCACGAACGGCGCGCCGGCCTTGAGCCACTTGCTGAGCTCTACCGAGCCCCCGCGCATGTCGTGCGAATTGAATGTGAGCAACACATCACCCGGCCGTACACCAGCTTTCGCCGCGGGCGAAGCAGAGTCGACGCTCGTGACCACTGGATATGAGTCAAAGAACGCATTGCCACGCTCATCGATCATTGCCTGGTCCGAGATCCTCACTCCGAACCAGCCCGTTGGCGGCTGCACCATCACCGCCGGCGTTCGCTGTGCCTGGCCTCCGAAGGGCAGTGTGAGCGATGCGATCAAGGCCAACGCGAGCCACGACGCATTTCTCGACGTTGAGATCTTCATCCCGCTAACCATTAGCCTAGAACCCCCTCAGTCCAACCGGACGTGCGACCAGCTGCTGCGTGGCCACGCGCGCACCCATCGTCGCCAGGTAGTACTGGTTGAGCACCGGATCGTGCGGCGCCGTCCGCAGCGCGCTCACCGTCGCGTTCTCGATCTTGTCGAGTGCCGCCGCTCGCGCCGAGTACATCGCCACGCTGTCCCTGCTGCCCACCGACGCATTATTGACGGCGAGGAACTCTGACGCGCGCTGATACGCGTCGACTGCCTGATTGAGCGTGGCCGACGCCTCGTCCACGGACGCGAAGGTCGCATTGCTCGGGGCCGAACCGGATGACCCGTTCGCGCTGGCAGTCGAAGCCGTCGTCGCTGGCGGCGTCGCGTTGACCGCCAAGCCTTCGACTGCGCTCGGCAACGCTATCGTCGCCCGGCCAATCGCGATTCCGCCGACAAGGAGCAGTACCGCCGCGGCAGACTGCAGCCATGGTTGGCTGGACGCCCACCTTCGCGACGATTGTGATTCGCGAATGAGACCTTCCTCTCGCGCTCTCGCGGCGATCGTTCGCCATTCGTTGAGCGGTGCCTGCTCGCGCGAGCGCTCCTCGGCGATGATCTGGTCCAGCTGCTCTTCAGACAGGTGCGACATGTCCCTTCCCCTTTGCTGCGACGGTTGATGATTCATCCACTAGATTCGCGAGCAGCTTCCGCAGCTTGGCGCGCGCCTTGAACAATTGCGATTTCGATCCGCCCGACGTGATTCCGAGCTCCTCTCCGATCTCGCCGTGCGTGTACCCTTCGATGTCATGAAGCACGAACACCGCCCTGGCCCCGGGCGACAGCTTGGTCATCGCCCGCTCGATCGACTCCGCCACGAATGTCCGGTCGCTATCCTGCTCGGTCATCGCGGAGTCATCTTCGATGTCCACTTCCAGTTTCGCGATGCGCCTGATTTTGCGTAATGCATTCAGAGTGCGGTTTACGGCGATGCGGTGGGCCCATGTTCCGAACTGCGAGTCGCCCCGATAGCTTGGGAGTGCCCGGAAGATCTGCATCCAGACCTCCTGCGAGATGTCAGCGGCCAGCTCGGAATCGTCACATAGCCTGCGAACGACGGCATCGATGTGAGGCGCATGCTGCGACCAAAGCCGCTGCATCGCCCTCTCATCGCCGGCTATCGCGCGCTTGAGGTCGAGTTGATCGAATGGCATCTCGGACTCTTGATTAGTCACTGCACACCTGACTAAAGTTTCCTCTGAGAACCGGTGACTTTCCCTCTACGCAATCGTTTGCAAGCGTACGCCTCGCCTTTCCCGCGGAGCAGCAGGTCTCTATCCCGGCCGGGTTGGAACTTCGGTCTTCGCGGAGTGTACAAATTACAGTAGTTCAAGGAGTTAGCGTTGCTTAGAGTCATTCTTACTGCCCTGACGATGACCCGAGCGGGCAATGGCCTGCCGGTCAAGTCACCGACTGAGGTCGGGATGTCCAGCAGCCGCCTCGGCGCGATCGAGCGTGTCGTTGAGCGCGGAATCAAGGCTGGCGGCTACCCCGGTGCCTCGGTCATCGTGGGCAGAAAGGGCGCGGCGGTATTCGAGAAAGGCTTCGGCAAGCTCTCCTGGAGCGAGAACAGCACGCCGGTCGATGCCCAGCGCACGATCTACGATGTGGCATCCCTAAGCAAGGTCGTCGGCACCACTACGGCGATCATGATTCTCTACGACGAAAAGAAGATCGGGCTCGACGACCCGGTCGTTAACTACATCCCCACATTCGGGGGCGGCGACAAGGACAAGGTCACCGTCCGCCAGCTCCTCACCCACACCTCCGGGCTCCCGGCGGGCAGGGATATCTGGCGCATCGCCCAGACCCCGCTCGAAGCGCGCGCCCTGGTTCTGAGCACTCCGCTAGAGGGCCGTCCCGGCGCCCAGTACATCTACTCCGATCTCGGTGCCGATGTTCTGGGACTCCTGGTCGAGGTCGTCTCCAGCGAGCCGCTCGACAAGTTCCTGACGCGCCGTGTGTTCGAGCCGCTCGGCATGAACGAGACGATGTATCGTCCCGCCGATTCGTTGCGCTACCGCATCGCTCCCACGGAAGTCACCCCGCCCCGCGGCTACCCGCTGAGAGGCGAGGTCCACGACGAAAACGCCTACGCTCTGGGTGGTGTGGCGGGACACGCTGGTCTCTTCAGTACCGCGGCCGACCTCTCGGTGTTCGCGCAAATGATGCTCAATGGCGGCGAGTACAACGGCGTCCAGATCATCAGCAAGCCGACCGTCGAGCTCTTCACCTCGAGGGCGTTCGGCCACCGTGCGCTCGGCTGGGACACGGCTGAGGGAGACTACGGATCGGGCCGATACCTCGGACCGACCGCCTACGGCCACACCGGATTCACCGGCACCTCGATGTGGATCGATCCCGAGCGCGAGATGTTCGTGATCCTTCTCACCAACCGCGTGCACGCGGCGCGTGCGCTCAGGCCGGCGAAAGTCATCGCCGATGTCCGCGCCGATCTATCGGATGCGGCGGTACTCTCCGTCCTCGACGGGCCGAAGCTCGCCTCAGGATCCAAAGCCTTCCGCGCCGACCGTGAAGTGGGCTGGAATCCGCCGCCGCGCGCGTCGCGACGCCGCCACGGCTCATCCCGTCACCACTCGATCGCCAGCGCCACCTCGAGAAGCCGCGCCAGCTCTGCGAAGAAGAGTGCCTCCGGCAAGAAGGCGTCGGCAACAAAGAGCTCCAAGAAGAGCCGTTGAGCCAGGTTCAAACGGATAAAGAGCGGGCGCCCGAAAGGGCGCCCGCTCTTGTTTCAGCGAGGTCCAGCTGGTGATTATACGGTAGTCAACACGGAATCCTGAATGAGCGACGAATCAGTAACTACCCCAACTCCGACTGAAGCCCCTGCCACGAGCGGGGTCGTGTCCGAGGACCAGGTCAAGCTCGCGCTCCGACGCGTCAAGGATCCGGACCTCCAGCTCAACATCATAGACCTGGGGTTGGTTTACGGCATCGCGGTCGACGGCACGACCGTCAAGGTCGACATGACCCTCACATCGCCCGCGTGTCCGTCAGGTCCGGAGCTGATGACAAACGCCGAGACGGAAGTAAAGAAGCTGCCGGGCGTGGAGAAGGTGGAGATGAATCTCGTCTGGATGCCCTTCTGGACGCCCGAGAAGATGGAGCCGCGAGTGAGGGCGTACCTCGGCTTCTAGTGGCAGAATGGGTCACCCGATAGGATTGAGCGGGTGCATCTTCATTTCAGCGCCGTAGCTCTCACGCCGCTCGTGTTTGCCGCCGCCTGCGCGACGAACCCCCACGCAAGAAACAAAGTGGCTTCTGCCCGGCGGTCGGCTGCCGACAGTATCGGCTGCCTCGACACTCTGCACGCGGCTGATTCGATCTCGACGATCATCAAAATGACCGTTGCCACTCAGGATCCCAAGGTCGTGTTGCCGCGCGACTTCGAGAACCTGTTCGTCGAGGAATTCCGCGTGCATTTCAAGGTGCCGGCGAACTTGCCGCTGAGCGTCGTGATGGGCTCCGAGCCGTGCGACTCGCTCGGCTCACGATGCGTTGGCGGAGTGCTTAGTGTGGGGGCGGTAGCGTACGCCACGGCGCACAACGATGGCAAGCTGTCGCGTATAGAGGTCGTCGATGCTGCGCTGACGCCGCCTTTCGCCGACAGCGTGAATTCCGCGCTGGAATCGATGGCGCGCGAGGAACTGTTGCCACCGATGGGGGATGTCGATTCGATTCCCGTCATCCTGCGGATCGTCACCGAAGAGGAACCGGACACGGTTCCGGCCGTTCGCCACGTGTTCAAGGCGAAGGTGCCTCGGTACGACTGGCCATTCAGCTACGCCTCGATGCCGGCTGCTGGCGTAGATGCGAAGTATCCCTTCACCGCGCGTCTGACCGGCGTGGAGGACAGCGTGACTCTCGCGTTCACCGTCGAGTCCGACGGTACGATTGCGGCCGAGTCGATCGAGCTCGTGAGCGCCAACTATCGGGATTTCGTGACGTCGGTGCTCGATGCGCTGGGTCGGACGCGGTACCACCCGGCGCATCTGGGCGACTGCGCGGTGGCGACGCGGATGAAGCAGCGGTTTCTGTTCAAGCTGCCGGAGTGAGCGGGGATTCTCTACGCCGGCTGCAACGCTCGAACAAAACCTTCTCCCATCTCCTCGATCTGCCATCGCCGCAGATCGGGAACCGCCGCAAGATCCTGGACCGTCTTTGCTCCGCTCCGGGCGACGTTCTCCAGTCTCTCCCGCGAGCATAGTACGCCGGGATCCAGCTCCAGCCTCGTCGCCGCGGCATCCCGCACCGCTTTGAGACGACCGACCTTGTCGTCGAAATCGCGATCCTTGTTCCAGCGCTGACCCTTCGGAAATTTCGGCAGCTCCGCCTCGGGCGCGTCCATCCCACGTCGAATCGCGGCTACGATGTCGGCCCCGGCGCGCTCGATCATTCCCTTCGGCATCCCCTTGATCGCGCCCAGCTCCGAGGTACTCTTCGGCGCTCGGCGAGCAATCTCGAGCAGGACCTCGTTGCCCATCACCCGGAACGTCGCGCGATCGAGCTGCGCCGCAACAGCGTTGCGCCAGTTGGCGACCTCACGCAGAACGGCGAGCTCGCGTCGGGAGAGGTCGCGCGCGCCCTTGATACGGAGAAATCCCTCCATGCCGTCCTCGGCCTCCCAGTGCGTTCCCTCGAGGCGTGCGAACTCCTCTTCTGCCCAGTGCATTCGGCCGCGACGCTTCAGCTCGCCCTTCATGTGATCCTTGAGCTGGAGCAGATACCGGGTGTCCTGCGCGGCGTATGCCAGCATGTCGGGCGTGAGCGGACGCATCGACCAGTCGGCGCGCTGGTGCTTCTTGTCCAGCTTCACCTCGAAGAACTGCTCGAGCAGCGCCGCTAGCCCGAACGACTTGATTCCCAGCAGCTGCGAGGCGACCCGCGTGTCGAAGATGTTGGTGGCGTGCCATCCGTAATCCTGGTGCAGCAGCCGCAGGTCGTAGTCGGCGTCATGGAAGACGACCTCTACGTTCTTGCTCTCGAGCAGCTGGCCCAGTTTCGCGGGCGATCCGATCGGCAGCGGGTCGATGATCGCGCTCTGCTCGCGCGTCGAGATCTGGAGGAGATAGATGCGATCGAGAAAACGATGGAAGCTTGCCCCTTCGGTAT
>CABDYJ010000059.1_pt1 | contig 16425 bp, 17 predicted proteins | sample 3131991 | NCBI WGS metagenome assembly CABDYJ01 (sample SAMEA5534337, study PRJEB31848) | metagenome | biome: tundra; feature: field; material: soil | place: USA | collected 2013-05 | depth 0.45 m
GCGTCGCCCTCGTCGCTTCGAGAAGCTGTCCGTAGGGAACTCCGCTCGGACAGACGGGCTCGCACGCCCTGCAGCCAAGGCATTGATCGATATGCTGCTGCACGCTCGGATCGTCCGGCCTGACCGTGCCCTCGAGCAGCGACCGCATGAGAAAAATGCGTCCCCGCGGACTGTCGTTCTCGTCCTCGAGGTTCAGGTACGTTGGGCACGCCTGAAGACAGAATCCGCAATGCACGCACGCATTGATTCCGGGCAGCGCGTCGGCGAGCGGGGTGCCGGGCAGCGCGCAGCCAGGCATCGGATCCAGTGGCAGCGGATCAGCGGGGAGGGCTGCGGTCACGTCAGTCGCCCAGTATGCCGGGGTTCAGAATATTGTGCGGGTCGTAGGCTTTCTTTACGCCCTGCGAGAGCGAATCTGAGACGGCGCTTGGTATACCGTCCCAGCTTTCGCCGGGAAGTTTTTCAAATACGACGTGCTCGTCCGGCCGTCCCGCGGGATCAATGCCTAACACAGACTCTTCGGATGCCGCTGCGTCATCAGGAGCGCGCAAAACCAGGCGCAGCACGCCTCTCACCGGATCGATGTACTCGGATATCCACGGATATTCATCCGACAACATGGCGGCGGACACCTCGCGAAAGCTCGCAGGCAGACCTGAGATTCTGATAACGCATTCCGCACCATTCTCCAGATTCCGCAGCCCGTCCCAGACGGCTGTGTCGACTTCCTTAGAATCAGCGAGGGAAGAGAGCGCGCGAAGCTGCACGTCGACTGCTGCCTCGTTGCCACCAAGCCGAATGAGACAAACCGGATGTTCGCCGATATCGAGCGCACGCACGACTGGAGGATTTAGGAGCTGCAGCGCGAACGGAGTGAGAGGCGACATGACGATCGCGCGAACGAGGGACGCCACTTCCTTCTTGCTCCCCTTGAGAGCGACCGCAAACGTGCGGTCGGCCTTTGGCAAAGCATAAAGACGGAGCGTTACTTCAGTGATGACGCCGAGCGTTCCCCATGAGCCCGTGAGAAGGCGCGAGAGATCGAAGCCGGCGACGTTCTTCACGACCTTTCCTCCGCCTCTCACCACATCGCCGCGTCCGTTCACGAACTCGAGGCCGAGCAACAGGTCGCGCGGCAATCCGAAGCTCGATGCGAGTGGCCCGGCAGACGCCGTCGCTATCGTCGCCCCGATGGTTCCGTCTGGTGATCCGTACGGATCGAGAGGAAGCCACTGGTCGTGCTCCCGCGTCACACGCTCGATCTCGGAGAGCGGAGTCCCAGCGCGCACAGTAAGTGTGAGATCACCCGGCACGTAGCTGACGACGCCGCTGTCGTGGCGGAGGGAAAGGGTCTTGTCAGCGCGCACAGGACGCCCCGCGTCGAGCCAGGTCGAACGGCCGGCAATCCGGAGCGACGATCGAGTCGATCCGCTTTCCTTTATCGCGGAGACCACCGCTTCGGTGCTCACCGGGCCGACGGATGAGAGGGCTCGGCCTCGACGGGACGCGGCTCGGGCGCATCCGTCAAAGAGCTTGTACCCGTTCGCAAGCGACCGCCGGGCACGGCGTGCCATTCCTTGCAGGCGTGAACCGGAACGACCTTCCCCGGATTCGACCGCCGCTCCGGATCGAACACCGCGCGCAGCTCGCACATCGCGTTGAGCGAGCTCTCGGAAAAGATGGCTTCCATGTATCCCATCTTGTCGAGCCCAACACCGTGCTCACCCGTGATGCTGCCGCCCGCATCGATGCATGCCTGCATGATCTCGGTCATCGCCTTGTGCACTCGCTCGCTTTCGGCCGGATCGTCCGCGCTGTAGGCGATGTTCGGATGAAGATTTCCGTCACCCGCGTGAAAGACGTTGCATACGACGACGCCGTATTTCTCGCTGATCGCGCGAATGGTGGCGAGAATCTCCGGCAAGCGCGTCCGCGGAATCACCGCATCCTGGACGATCAGATGCGGCGCGAGACGGCCCATCGCTCCAAATGCCTTCTTCCGGCCCTGCCAGAGCTTCATGCGCTCCGCATCGTCGCGCGCAACCTTCACGTTTCGCGCTCCGCCATCGAGGCAGATCCGCCGCACCGCTTCGAGGTCCGCCGAGACGCCGGCTTCGAGTCCGTCGAGCTCGATGAGAAGAATGGCCTCCGCATCCCGCGGATAGCCCGCGGCATAAATGGAATCTTCCACCACGCGGATCGTCGGACCATCCATGAACTCCAGCGCCGCGGGTACGATTCCGGACGCAATGATCGCGGATGTCACGTGTGCGGCCTGGTCGATCGACGTGAAATCGGCGAGCAGCGTCCGCACAGTCTGCGGCTTGGGCGTCAGCTTGACGGTTATGTCCAGGGCGAGCCCGAAGCATCCCTCCGACCCGATAAATGCTCCGCGCAGATCGTAGCCATCCCGTTCACCGACCTTGCTGCCCAGCTCCACGACCTCCCCGCTCGGCAAAAGGACCGTTATCGCCAGCACGTGGTTGAGTGTGACGCCGTACTTGAGGCAATGCGGACCCCCGGCATTCTCGGCCACGTTGCCGCCGATCGTGCACGCCGCCTCGCTCGAAGGATCCGGAGCGTAGAGCAGTCCATGCGGCGCGACGTGCTTGTTGAGCCGGAGATTCACGACGCCGGGCTCGACCGTCGCTCGGCGGTTTGCGACATCGAGCGAGATGATCTTCTTGAGCCGGTGGAGCCCGATGACGACGATGTCGTCGGCTAGAGCTCCGCCAGATAACCCGGTGCCGGCGCCGCGCGGGACGAATGAAAGGCCTTCAGCGGCCAGCAGTCTGACGACTGCGACTGTCTCTTCCCGCGTCCCTGGAAAAACGGCGAGACTGGGCTGGCGCCGGTAGCCGGGCAATCCGTCGGAGTTGTAGACCAGCAGCTCGCTTGGCCGGCTCAGTACGTGGCGCTCGCCCACGATTTCCGCCAGACGCTCGGCGACCGGGAACTGCGCCGGCGAGGTGTTAGCCTGAGTCGGGGCCGGAGTCGGCTGGGTCATCCGTGGAATTTAGCTATTGATCTCCCTCGGGCGGGCCGACGACGAGGTGGAGCGCATCACGCTCGATCCTGTAGTCGAGCGGAGTCACCATCCTTTTCAGCTCTCCGTCGAGCCCGACGGTGGCGTGCGGGCGAGTGAGGTCGATCCGACAGCTCTCGACAAGGAAGTCGTCGAACTCCGGAAGTTTTTCTGCCTCCTTCGTTCCCTTGGCAATTCCGGCGAGCGCGACGGCGAACAGGCGCGCCCGCTTGTGGCCACGAACGACCATGACGTGAAGTCCCCGTTTTCCGTTCTTCACTCTGCTGCCGAGTGTCGGCAGCCTGAGCTCGCGCTCGCCGACGCCGATGAAGACCAGGGAAGAGCGGTAGTTCTTCTTTACGCCTTCGACTTCCAGCGTCACCGTGAAGGCGCGCAGCCCCGCCCACGTTCTGATGAGGGCGAAAAAGCTCGCGATCCGGTAGCCGACATACTTCTCGAATCGCTCGCGAACGCGGACGAAGGTGACGTACGCGCCGATCGAGCTCGTATTCAGAAAGACACAGTCGTTGACGTAGCCGATGTCCGCTCCGACGACCACGCCGTCGGCCGCGACAAGCGCTGCTTGGCCCAGGTCGGCCGGAACGTTGTGATCCTTGGCAAAGTGGTTGAGAGTTCCGCCCGGGAGGATCGCCAGCTCGATGTCGTTCCTGGCGAGGACCGACGCGGCTGTCGCGATGGTGCCGTCACCGCCGGCCACGAGGACGCGCTTCGTTCCGCGATCGATTTCCTGCTTGAGTCGCTTCTCCATCTCGCGCGGCTGCACTTCCTCGAGATCGAACCCCGCCTTTGTGAGAGCCTCACGCGCAGGGTCAGCATTTCCGGACGCAGCATTGAGAAAGGCCTTGAGCTTCGAGCCGCGCGGAGATGCAGCCGCGGTTTGTGTCGCTGCCATGAAGTGCTGGAGGAGGGGAGCCAACGAGTGTGGGAATCCACACCCTATACAAGAAAGACGCCGGCCAATCTTCGGCCGGCGTCTCTTCTATTCGTTGGTCGGGTCTGGTTCGCGCTACTACACGAGGTCTAGCTCCAGAATCCCGCGAGGGCCGAACCGTCCGGCGACTCACGGAGCTTCTCGAAGGCGCGCTCACGAATCTGTCTGATCCGCTCGCGAGTGACGCCCATCAGAGCACCGATCTTCTCGAGCGTCATCGCATCGGAGCCCTGCTCGAGGCCGTAATAGAGGTGAAGGATCTTCCGCTCGCGCGGGGTGAGGTACTTCCGGAACACGCGGTCGATGAACTCGCGCATGAGATGGAAGTCAGTGACTTCCTCTATCTCACCGCCATCCACTCCGGCGAAGCGCTCGCCGAGCGTGCAGGCCTCGCGATCCGAGCGATCAATCGGGGCGTCGAGCGAGATCTCCGTCGCCGACATCTGCTTGGCGGAACGCACCGCGTCGGGAGTCTCTTCGAGCAGACGCCCGATCTCGTTGTCGGTCGGATCGCGCTTGAGGACCTGCGAGAGAACGGTCTGCGCTCGCGCCAGCTTGATCAGCTGCGAATTCTGGTTGAGCGGAATTCGAACGCTTCGCGTCTGCTCGGCCAGCGCCTTCAGCACTGCCTGGCGAACCCACCATACGGCGTAGGAGATAAACTTGACGCCCTGATCGGGGTCGAACTTTCTGACTGCCTTGAGCAGACCTTCGTTGCCGATGGCGACGAGCTCACCAAGGTCGAGACCGTGGCCCTGATACTTCTTTACGTATGAGATTACGAATCGAAGATTGGCGGTGACCAGCCGTTCCGCTGCTTTCTCGTCACCGGCTTGTGCACGGCGGGCGAGGCGACGCTCTTCTTCGGCGTCGGTGATCAGTGGAAGCTTTTGAATGTCCTGGAGGTACTGGTCGAACGCGGTAGAGGGGGAGGAACGGAAGAAGCCTTTGGATCTACTCTCGCCCGTTGTCTGCATAAGCCCCTTGGTAGCGACATTACCGACCGGCTGCCTGGGTGGCGCGCCCGGTTCTGTTGGACGCGCACGTTAACTAGACGCGCACTCCACCGTCAACAGCCACGTTTCATGCCATAGGTCAAGCCTGCGGATCTTTGGGCTTCGTTCGGGTTGTGGCGCTCACAATGCCAATTCCGATCGCTACAATGGCCCCAACGGTAACCCAGGTAGTTGAGACACCGAGGAGAATGGCGGCGATCGCCAGACCGATGATGAGGACGATGAATCCAATCAGGTAGGTGCTGAACGAGGACATTAGGGAGTCTCGGTTAGGATTTTCGTGGCTCAATCGAGCAATTGTAAGGCCGTTGCGGCCCTGAAAAAGCGCGGTAGTTAGCGCTTCGCGAGTCCGTCCCACCGGGTGGGCATGAGCGAATCGTTCGGGACCTGCTCGACTTCGCGCGCGACGAGCACCGCGCTGCCCCAGTGACGCCCGAAGCGCGCTGCTTCCTTGCAGTCTGGGTTCCAGATGTCGAGGGTCGCACCGAGTACGTTGCCGCCGGTGTCGTCCACGAGGTAGCGGCCGAGGTATTCCTGGCCGAGGAAGACTTCGACGTAGCGCGCGAGCGGGAAGATGCGAGGATCGGCGGCGAGGATTCCGTGCCGGGTCTGGCGTCCGCGACGGGTTTCACCCTGTACGCAGTACTGGGTGAGTGAGACCGGGATGGTGATTCCGTTCTGGGCGGGAGCGAACTTCGACGGCATGAGCGGGATGATTCCCCTCTTCATCTTGATCGCTTCATGGGCCGTAGCGCGGATGAGGCTCGCGGCGGACGGAAATACGTCCATACCATCGGCGATGGGCCTCGTCACGGCGGTCGTCGCCTTCGCGACTCTCGCGGCTGCAGACGGAAGCGCCTTTGCCATGTCCGCCACGGTTGCCGCCAGCGGAACGCCGAGCATTCCCGCGGTCTCGCGAATGCGTTCGATGTCCGCAATGGCCTCGGGCTCGAGCTGCGGACCCTTGCGAGGTGGAATCTCGATTCCGGCCCCGACCGGAGCGAGCGAGGGGAGCGCGATCGCTCCAGTTCCGACAAGCGCCACAGCGAGGGTTACCGCGACGATGGTGCGCAGGACCTCGACCCGCGGTCGGCAGGAGGTGCCGTCGCCAGCGGGCCTTGGTGCGAAGGCACGCCGAGAGATTCTGCCAATTTTCATGCAAGCACCTCCCGAAGTTGATCGTCACTGACTGGAACAGTCCATCCCGTCTCTGCCCCGGCCATCGCTCCAACGCGAAGGGGAAGGGCGAACCTCGTCTTGCCTGACACTCCCTTCTTATCCGACCTCACCGCCTCGATGACCGCGTCCGGTTCGAAGCCGGGTGGGAGGTCGGTCGGGAGTCCGGCGGACTGCAGTGCTTTGGCGATCGTAGCTGCGGTTCCGGTCCTAGCTACGCCGATCTGTTCGGCGAGCCTGCTTTCCAGTGCCATCCCGATTGCTACCGCCTCACCATGAAGCAGTGAGTAGCCGCTAACCAGCTCGACGGCGTGACCAATCGTGTGGCCGAAATTCAGAGTTTTTCGAAGGCCTTCCTCCCGTTCATCACGTGAGACAATGTTGGCCTTGATCTCTATGCTACGGACGATGAGCGAGAGCATCCTGTCACTCGTCGAACCGCCGGCCGACAGCAACTCTGAAGCACCGCTGGCGACCTCACGAAGATATACGTCGTCTGCGATTACGCCATGCTTGACAATCTCTGCAAAACCCGCACGCATTTCTCTAAGTGGAAGTGTGGCAAGGAGTTGGGGGTCGATAAGCACAGCATTAGGAGGGTGGAAAGCGCCCACCAGATTCTTGCCCGCTGGGGTGTCTACCGCGGTTTTTCCACCGATCGAGGCGTCGACCATGGCGACCAATGTGCTAGGTATCTGGACCACCGGGATTCCACGCATGAAGGTCGCCGCGACGAAGCCCGCAAGGTCGCCGACGACCCCACCCCCCAGCGCAATCACAGCGGAGTCGCGCCCATACCTTTTGGCGAGCATCTGGTCGGTGAGCCGGGCCCAGCTTTCCCGGGTCTTGTTCGACTCTCCGGCGGGGATGGTCAGGATGTCCACGCTATGCTTTTCGAGCTGATCGCGGACCATTTCCGCGTACAGCGGACCGACGTTGGCATCCGTGATGACGGCGTACCGATGAGCCGGGGCGAGCTCGCGGGCAACGGCGCCGGTCTTGGCCAGGAGTCCTGAGGCAACCCGGATCGAGGACCCGTGAAGCCGGATTTCGCGCGGCGTTACCAGGTTACTTCACCCGCACCCGTGCGTACGTTCGCGACACGCGCGAGCATGAAGAGGAGATCCGACAACCTGTTCAGATAAATGACGACGAGGGACGGGATCTCAACCTCCTTCTGGAGGTGCACGACCCGCCGCTCTGCTCGCCGGCAAACGGTTCGGGCGACGTGAAGCACCGCGCCTTTGAGGCTTCCGCCGGGAATGATGAATGCCTTGAGCGGTTCCAGCTCCTTCTCGCAGTCGTCAATCGCGCGCTCGAGGTCCCTGATCCGCCGGTCATCGATGTTCGCCTTGCTCAGATGGCTGTGCATCTTCTCCAGGTCCGGCGTGGCGAGGAGAGCGCCGATGCTGAAGAGATCGCGCTGCATCGGCACGAGGACTTCGTCGATGCGCGGCAGCGGCTCGACTGCGCGCGCCATCCCGATGACGGCATTCAGCTCGTCGACGTCGCCATACGCTTCGACGCGCGGGTCGTCCTTCTGGACCCGTCCGCCACCGAACAGTCCCGTGTCGCCGGCGTCGCCGGTTTTCGTGTAGATCTTCATCGGCTGGAAATCTACGCTGCTCGATTCGCCAGAGCTGATCAACTACAACTGAAGACTACCGGCCAAAGGGGCAGTGGGCGTGCCGGCCATTGGCCACGGGCTGGTCTCGAATGCATCAGGGGCGGCCCGCAGCCATCCGCTGCGCCGCTGATGGCCCCCGGCCGGTAGTCTTCGGTTGTATTTCCACTAAGTAACTTCCTCTACAATCAGACAGAGTTTCCCGAGATTGACGATGCGCTTGCACGACGACGAAGACTTGCCGGACATCGAATTCCCACTCGGCGATGGAACCGCCGAGACGGGGGCGACGGTCTATTGTCCCTACTGCAACGAAACGGTCGAGATCGCGATCGATCCGGGCGGGGGTTCAGCGCAGGAATACGTCGAGGACTGTGAGGTCTGTTGCCAGCCCTGGACCGTAAGCGTGCACTATCGAGAAGACGGCTCCGCTCAAGTCAGCGTCGCGCCGCTCGACGAGTAGAGGCTCCCGCTGGCAGCGGCGACCGGAGCAAGGCTATCGGCCGGCCCGCGCGGGTCTCCACTCGGGCTCGAGGATCGAATAGACCGCGAGGGTCTCGAAGCGATCCCATTTGATGGCCCAGTCTCGCTCGATTCCCTCATGCTGCATACCCAGCTTTTGCATTACACGTCCAGAGGCGCGATTGCGAACGAAGTGACGCGCTTCGATTCTGTGGAGGCCGAGGACCTCGAAGCCGAAATCGATGAGCCGTTGGCTCGCCTCGGTCGCGTAACCGCGATTCCAGCAGTTGAGAGCGATCCAGTATCCGAGCTCGGCCCGGCGGTGCTCGGGCTTGATCATGAGACTGATGGCACCGGCCAGGCGGTCTGTTGCGTTATCGACAATCGCGAAGGTTGCGTTGCTTCCCTCATTCCAGGCCGGGCCGTGAGTGAGAATCCACTCGGCCGCTCCACCGTGTGGGTATGGGTGCGGGATGTTGAGCGTCGTGTCCGCGATCTCGCGCATTCCGGCGAGTCGCTCGACGTCGAACGCATCGTCGGCGATAAAGGGGCGAAGCGTGAGACGCTCGGTGGTGAGCGTCGGCTGCTCGCTCTGAGCGCGCACGTCTACAGGAGGCCGCATCACCCCGCAGAGTCTAGGGCGCTCCTTGTAAAGTTGCCAGAAGGCCGGGACGGGGTGGGTGCGACTTCCCGCTACTATATATTTCGCGTCAGAGATGACCCACGAGATAACCGACATCACCGTCATCGGCGGCGGTCCCACCGGACTGTTCGCCTCTTTTTATACCGGAATGCGCGGCGCGACCGCGCGGATCGTTGACGCGCTGCCCCAGCTTGGCGGGCAGCTCACGGCGCTCTACCCCGAGAAGTACATCTTCGACGTCGGGGGTTTCACGAAGATTCTGGCGAAGGATCTCGTCAATGCGCTCGTCGAGCAGGCGTCGCAGTTCCCCTTCAAGGCACACCTGAACCAGAACGTCACCGCCCTCGAGCGGAATGGCGATCACTTCGTCCTGGTCACCGAGACCGACCGCTTTCCAACGCGCGCGATCGTCATCGCCGCGGGGATCGGCGCCTTCTCACCGCGGCGTCTGCCGCAGTCCTGCGCGGAGCCGTGGTACGGGCGAGGGATCTTCGATCGCGTGTCGGATCCGGAAGAGTTCCGCGGCCAGAGCATTGTCATCATCGGGGGCGGCGACTCGGCGTTCGACTGGGCGCAGCAGCTGCGCGACCGCGCGAAAGCGGTGACGCTCGTCCATCGGAGCGACAAGTACCGCGCGCACGGAGCGACCATTGCCGACGTTCAGGCCGCGGCCACGTCGGCGGAGGGACGCACGACGCTGCTACCGTTCCACGAGCTGCACGACGTGCTGTCGCGCGACGGCAAGCTCACTGGCGTGACAGTGCGCGACGTCAAAGCAAAGACGACTCGGGACGTCGATGCGGATGTCGTCCTGCCGATGCTCGGCTTCCACAGCGATATCGGCGCGCTGGCCGAGTGGGGATTGAACTGCGAGAAGGACGAGATCGTCGTCAACAGCCTGATGGAGACGGGGCGGCCGGGGATCTACGCCGCCGGTGACATCACGACTTATCCCGGCAAGCTGAAGCTGATCGCGACGGGATTCGGCGAAGCCGCCACCGCGGTGAACCAGGCGGTGCACTTGATCTATCCCGACAAGAAGGTGAATCCGGGACACAGCTCCAACATGGCGATCTTCGGACAGAAGGACGACTAGCTCGGCTCGTCGACGGCTCTGTTCGTAGCGAGGGTGTGGCCCCTGGGCTCGTCCTTCGCCGCCCGCACGCAAAGGATCCAGGTGAGCATCGCGGTGCCGAGTGTCACGGCCAGATCAGCGAAGTTGAAGGTCCAGAAGCGGTGCGTGCCGATGCCGATGTCGATGAAATCGACGACTCCGCGCGCGGAGCGGATGCGATCGAACAGATTGCCGACCGCGCCGCCGCAAATGAGCGCGATCGAAGCGATCTGGAATCGGTCTTTACGCGGAGTCTGTCGATACATGTAGGCGAGAACGAAGAGCGTCCCGAAGGACAGGAGCACGAACCACAAGCGGGATGATGGCCCGAGGGAAAAGCTCATCGCGCCTTCGGGGTTGTACGCGAGCGTGAAGCGCAGCACATCGTCGATGATGTCGTGCGGAACGAAGGGCGGGGACAACGCGGTGACGGCGAATCGTTTGCTCGCGACATCAACGAGGATGGTCGCTAGGAAGATCGTCCAGAATCTATTGGCTCGTTGCGGCATGAATCTCGTTAGGGTGTTTCCTCCCTACGGCGTCGCGCACGAATGCGTTTCGCCGCGGGGCTGGGGCTGTGACTGGTGCTTCATAAGAGCATTATAGATTCCAGTACGACTGAACTCCAATCGAAAGACGACGAGGCAGAATGGCGCGAAACCCCGACAAGCGAAACAGGAATCCTCTTCACTATCACCTGATCGGAATTGGTGGTACTGCCATGGCTTCGCTGGCGGGGCTCCTGAAGGCCGCGGGTCACACGGTCACCGGCTCGGACGAGAACGTATACCCGCCAATGTCGACGGAGCTCCAGGAGATGGGGATCGCCTACAATCAGGGATACAAGGCGGAGAATCTGTCGCCGAAGCCGGACATCGTCATCGTCGGCAACGCTATCTCGCGAGGGAACCCGGAGCTGGAGGCGGTGCTGATCCAGAAGCTTCGCTACACCTCGGCCGCCGCTACCATAAAAGAGGAGTTCATCTGGGGCCATCATTCGATGGCGGTCGCCGGCACGCATGGGAAGACGACGACCACATCGCTGCTGGCGTGGGTGCTCGAGTCGGCGGGCCTCAACCCGAGCTTCCTGATCGGTGGAGTCGCCGAAAACTTCGGAACGTCGTTTCGACTGACCGACTCGAACTACTTCGTGATCGAGGCCGACGAGTACGACACCGCATACTTCGACAAGGGTCCGAAGATGTGGCACTACCTGCCGGACACGGCGATCGTCAACAACATCGAGTTCGATCACGCCGACATCTATCGCGACGAAGAGGCGTACAAGTTCGCGTTTGCGCGGTTCATAAATCTCATTCCGAAGAATGGAGTGCTGATCGCGGGATGGGATTCGCCGATCATGCGTGAGCTGGCGCCGAAGTCCTTCGCGCCGGTGGAGTCGTTCGCCTACGGAGACGAGACGAAGCCTCCGTCCGGCCAGCCGCACTGGCACGCGCGCGACGTCGAGTTCAGCGAGAGCGGCACCCGGTTCCGCGCGTTCCGATCCGACAAGGAATGGGGAAGGGTCGACACGCCACTTGCCGGCGCGTTCAACGTAAGAAACGTCCTCGCGGTGATCGCCGCGGCGGAGGCGGTGAAGGCCGACCGCGATGGAGTGCGCGAGGGCCTTCGCACCTTCGCCAGCGTCAAGCGACGTATGGAAGTGCGTGGCGAGGTCCGCGGCGTCGCGGTGATCGACGATTTCGCCCACCATCCGACAGCGATTCGCGAGACGATCGACGCGATCAGGCAGAAGTACAAGGGGCGGCGGATCGTCGCGGTGTTCGAGCCGCGCAGCTACACGGCGCAGCGGCGGGAATTTCAGGACGACTACGTGAAGGCTTTTCGGGGGGCGGACGAGATTGTTTTCGCGGCGCTTTTTCGCCCTGATCGGTACACCAAGGAAACCGCACTCGATCTGGACCAGCTGGTGCGTGACCTCGCGTCGGCAGGCAAAGGGGCGAAGCAGCTCAAGGACGCCGACGCCATCGTCAAGGATTTGTCGCCGAGGCTGAAGGAGCGGGACGTGGTGCTGATAATGTCGAACGGCGGATTCGGAGGCATACACCAAAAACTCCTGGACGCGTTGGCGGGAGATAGAGCTTAACTGCAACAGAAGGCTACCGGCCGGGGGCTGTCAGCTTTGCAGCGAATGGCCGCGGGCGTTACTGGACCGAGACAGCGATTCTAAATGCGCTTGCGCGGGGAGACGGGGGTGAGCTTCGCCGATCCGGTTTTTGCGATGATTCCGAGTTTCAGCACCGTGTTCCAGTTGCGGGCGGTCCCGCGACCCAATCGCTTCTCGATCATCGCGGTCGTCAGCTTGGAGCGGCCGATTCCGTTCGGGTAGAAGATGTAGGCCTGTTTCCCTTTTGCTGTTACGGTCTCGGCGCCTTTGATGTCGGCCTGGAGCGCGGCGACGTCTTCGGCATCGGGCGCGCTCTTCAGGAAGAGCACCACGAGGTGCTTTGGATCCCGCTCGGCTTCCTTGCGAAAAGGATTCTGCCGGATCACCGTCTTCCACTCCTCGGGAGTGCGCACGAAGAAATCAACTTCGAGCGAGAGCCGCTCCGCGGCTTCCGATTCCAGAAAGCGCTCGAGCTCGGCGCCCGTTCGCACGTTGCTCGTGAAAATGAGATTGCCGCTTTGGAGCAACGATCTGGCGTCCTGGAGGCCGACCTTCGTTATGAAATTGCGCAAATCGGTCATGCCGATCTGCCGGTGGCCGCCGACGTTGATGTCGCGGAGGAGGGCGATGTGAGTTGTCAGAGGGAGCCGTCAGTGGTGATTGACACGCAAACAACCTAGCGAGGGCGTGCAACAGGCGCGAGCGCGCATTCTACTCGCGGCATCACGCCCGCGGGGAGTGTTCTCGATGGCGTTGGCTCGGTCCACGCTTCGTGGTTCGGTACGGCCGCTCCCACTCCTGCAGGTGATCCAGCAGATAGTCGAGCGAGAAGATGTGGCGCGACTTGTCGGCTTTGCGGCGGAAGATCACGCGCGACCAGCCGCGCATCCCGGTCGGCGTGTACCACTCGCCATCCATGTGCAGCTTGTCGCCGGAGATCGCCCTGATCAGAACGCGCTCGTACTGCGAGCGCGGAAGGACGCGTTCGGGGAACAGATTGTCCCACGTGCACAACCGGCCGACGTCCTCGTAGCCGGGAGGGCGGTCGTCGAGGTCGAGCAGCGACGGGGCGCGCCCCTTCATCACCGAGCCGATGAGGCGCAGCGTGAAAGGATCCGAATAGCGACGGATATGGGGCCAGAAATGTTTAGTGATCTGGCCTGCGATCTCCCGCAGAGAGAGGAAGCGTCCGTGAGTGGTCGGCCACCTGTCCTCGTCGATCTCGCAGGTGAAGGGGTTCTCCGGGAAGCAGTCGAACCGCGCCAGCCATCCCTTGCGAGTCGTGTGCGGCATGGGATGGAATCCCCTGATGATCGGGATGTCGGTCTCTTCGAGCACGCCGATCCCATAGCTCGGCCAACGCATCACCTCGCGAACGATGCCAACGATCAGAGTCGCGGTCGCGATCATGAGTGGCGCGTCGGGGGTGAAGTCGGCGGTGACCTCGATGCGGTCGCCGCGGGGTCTGACGCCGATTCCGGTGGAGCGGCGGTTCGCCGCGAGCAGCATCACGGGAACGGGAAGGATGTGGGCCAGCAGATATGCGAGCTGCTCGACGGTTCTCGTCGGGCCCTGCTCCTCTTTTGGCACCTCGAAGGAGATGTTGTAGTGGGTGCTGAAGCCGGCGAGCTGGACATCGCTGTCGTGCGCCTGCTCCCAGGCGTCGAGCTCCTGCCGGACGAACAGGATCGCTTCCCACAGTGAGCGTCCGGCGCGTGCTGCGCAGCCCCGATCGATCTCGATTACTGGAGTCGCAACCTCGATGACGCCGGTGTCGAAATAGACCGCACCGCCGGTGGGGACGTGATAAGACCTGCCCTTCCGGTGCATCATCTTCTCACGGATGAACTTGCGCGGGCTGCCGAAGATGTTCTCCGGCTTCACCTGCACGCCGTCAATGATCACGGCGAATTCGGCTTCCATACCGATCGCCGCGAGCTGGATCCGCTCGCGAGTGGATGATTTGTTCTCCGGTCCTTTCTTCTTCTTCAGCGTCATTCTCTTCTTTTGCCCAAGATTCTTCGATTTCCGTGAGTGTCTGGTTCAACCAGCTCGTCAATTTTTTACGTCCCGCGGCACTGACAGCACATAGCCCAGGTCGAGGTGGAGGTGGTCTTCCGCAAAGCCGGTCGGCGCTCCGTAAGGGCGCGTCCAAATGCCCGGCAGCGTCTCACGCGCAATCAGACTGAAACGCTCGATCGCGCTCCGGTTGTCCAGGTAGGTGTCGCCAATCCTGTAGATGTTGGCGGCGGTTCCCCAGGCATGTGGAGTCGCGTTCTTGGAGAAGCGGTGAGTGGGCGATCGATAGCCCCCATTCGCGGAGATATGCACCAGCGTCCCGACCGCATCCCGAAACCTCTCCAGACACACTGCCAACAGCGTTATAGCGCACGGAACGTACCGGGGGAATGTCCTTAAGGGCGGGGCTTCCCGTACGTCGACCTGGATGAACTCCCAGAGCAGGAAATGCGAGGCCAACTCGATTTTCATGGCCAAATCCCAGGACGGGATCTCATAGAAATAGCGGGGGAGCTGGCGGGGAAACCCGGTCGCGTCCTTCCACTCCTCCCCGGGCCTGAGCGCCTTTCGGTACTCAGCCGGGAGGGTAAGCCCGTCAACGACCCGAAGCGGGAAAGTCGGGGACTCATTCACTCCCGGAGTCTCGACGAAACGGGCGGGGTCGCTCATTTATCCCCAGGGCCTTGGGTGAGGTACTCGTATATGGTATGCGAGATGGCGGCGATTGTCTGCGAGCGGCCCGATGCGGCGGGGTCCCATTCCGTAAGGATTACGAGCACATAAGGCTTCCGTTTGGGCAGGTAGACCACTCCCGCGTCGTGGGCGACGGTCGAGATCTCGCCGGTCTTGTGAGCGACGCGCGTGCCTTTCGGCAGCCGGGCGGGAATGCCCTGGTTGAATTCCTGGCCGTGAAGGATGTCCATCATCCGCCGCGACAGGGCCGGGGAAAATGCCTTTCCCTCCGACAGCATGACGAGAATTCTCAGCAGCCCATCGGCTGTCACCATGTTGCTGATGCCCTTCTCGAACGCCAGCTCATCCTCGACGCCACGCCTGAGCTCGATTCCCTGATCGACATGGAGCTCCTTCAACGTCTGACTGACGGCGTCCGGTCCGAGCACGCCGAGGAGGAGATTGGTGGCGAGATTGCTGGAGGTCGTGATCATGTGATACGCCAGCTCATCGACGCGCATCATCTTGCCGATTGCGTTGTGCACGACCGAGTTGGCATCGCGTCCCGACTCGACACGGAACGGGATGTTCTCCACCACGCTCAGGAAGCGATTGCGGACGTGCACGCGGGAATGCGGCAAAAGCTCGCCGCGATTGATCGCGGCGAAGGCGCCGAGAAGGATCGGAACCTTGATAGTGCTCGCGGCGTGAAACCAGCGGTCGCCGTGGTAGTGCAGCTCGAGGCCGGTTTCGGCATCGCGCAGCGTTACCGCGATGGCTTTGGCGCCCGACTCCTGTTCGATCTTCTCGATCTGCTCTCGCAGCGCGTGCTCGCGCGGCACTATCTCCGTCGCGGCCGGTGCAGGCGCTTCCTTCTTCGGCATCACGGAGCTCAGGAGTATGCTACGCGGGGATCCGCTTTGGCATAGGCGAGATCAGTGAGGAGATTCACCAGCACGAATACAACGCTCAGGAACAACACAGATCCCTGAATCGCCGGCAGGTCGCGCCGCGTGATCGCATTCACCACGTAGCGCCCGAGCCCGGGCCAGCTGAAGATCGTCTCGGTGAGAATGCTGCCGGTGAGATAGTATCCGAAGTCGAGCCCGAGCACCGTGATAATCGGAATGAGCGCGTTCCTGAGTGCGTGCCTTACGACCACGACGCGCTCCTTCAATCCTTTCGCGCGCGCGGTTCGAACGAAGTCGCTACTCAGCACATCGAGCATCGCCGACCTCGTCACGCGCGCGAGAAACGCGATCGATCGTGAGCCGAGCGCGAGCGCCGGAAGAATGAGGTATTTGATGCCGCCATAGCCGGAAGGCGGAAGCCACTTCAGCATCACCGCGAATACAAGAATGAGAATGAGTCCAACCCAGTACACGGGAAACGAGATCCCCAGGTACGCAACTCCAAGTCCCAGCCGGTCGAACCAGCCACCAGGATTTCGCGCGCTCAAGACCCCGAGGGTGATGCCGAGCACGGAGGCGAGAAACATGGCGGATCCGGCGAGGAGGAGCGTCTTCGGAAATCTCTCGCGAATGTCCGTGATGATCGGCCGCTGGGTGATGTAGGAATTTCCAAAATCACCGCG
>CABDYJ010000060.1_pt1 | contig 16417 bp, 9 predicted proteins | sample 3131991 | NCBI WGS metagenome assembly CABDYJ01 (sample SAMEA5534337, study PRJEB31848) | metagenome | biome: tundra; feature: field; material: soil | place: USA | collected 2013-05 | depth 0.45 m
CACCAGATCGGATATGATTGACCGCGTCGAGAAAGTCTTCCGCTCTCTCGAGCGGATGCGGCGCTTCCACGGCCACTTCTTCAACTGGTACGACCTGAACGAGCTGCGTGTGCTTGAGCCGGGGTATGTCTCGACGGTGGACAGCGGCAACTTCGCCGGACATCTCATCGCGCTCAAGCAGGCTTGCTACGAGATGCTGAAGGATCCAGCCTGCACTGATCTGGATGCCAAGCGACTGAAGGCGATCGCCGAGCGGGCGCACGCATACGCGGTGGAGATGGATTTTCGTTTCCTCTACGACATCAAGCGGAAGCTGTTCACGATCGGTTATCACATCGGCAGCAACACCGTGGACAACTCGTATTACGATCTGCTCGCCTCCGAATCCCGGCTCGCGTCATTCATAGCGATCGCGAAGGACGATGTCTCAGTCGACCACTGGTTCAGGCTGGGCCGCTCGCTCACGGTCACCGCGGGGACGAGAACGCTGCTCTCCTGGAGCGGCAGCATGTTCGAGTACCTAATGCCGGCTCTCGTGATGCAAACCTTTCCCTTCACGCTGCTCGACCAGACGCATAAGGGAAGCGTCAGGCGCCAGATCGCCTATGGCGCGGAGCGGGGCGTACCGTGGGGTGTGTCTGAATCCGCGTATGCCGTGCGCGACAGGCTGCACACGTACCAATACCGCGGCTTTGGCGTTCCGGATCTCGCGCTCAAGCGCGGGTTGAGCAAGGAGCTCGTCGTTGCGCCGTACGCGACGGTGCTGGCGATGCTGGTGGAGCCGCGTCAGTCGCTCAAGAATCTCACGACGCTCGAGGCTGAGGGTGCGCTCGGTCCCTATGGATTCCGCGATGCTCTCGACTACACCCGGCCCTCACCGGGCTCCCGCAAGACGATCGTGTGCACCTTCATGGCGCACCACATCGGGATGAGCATCGTCGCGTTCGCCAACGCGCTCAACCGGCAGATATGGCCGCGCCGCTTCCACCTTGATCCACTCGTGCGCTCGGCGGAGCTGGTACTCCAGGAGCGGATCCCCCGCCGGCTGACGGTGCAGGACGTTCAGGGCGACGACGCGGCGCGGGTCCCGAGCGAGATGGAGAAGCCCGCGGTGCGCGAGATCGAGACGCCGCACACGCCGCAGCCGGTCGTCGGCATTCTCGGGAATGTGCCGTACACGACTCTGATCACGAACGCGGGCGGCGGGTTCAGCCGTTACGGAAATCTCGCCGTCACCCGGTGGCGTCACGACTCGACGCGCGACAACTACGGGCAATGGTGCTACGTGAAGGACTTGAACACCGGCCACGTCTGGTCGACGGCGCACCAGCCATCGGGGACGGAGCCGCAGTGGTACCGCGTGCTGTTCGCTAGCGACCGCATCACGTTCATTCGTCGCGACGGTGACATCGACACCGTTACGGAAATTGCAGTCGCGTCCGACGATGCGGCGGAAGTGCGGCGCGTGATGCTGACGAACAGGTCGCTCCAGACGCGTGAGATCGAGCTGACGAGCTACTCCGAGGTTGTTCTGGCGCCGCCTGATACCGACCGTTCGCATCCCGCGTTTGCCAATCTGTTCGTGCAAACGGAATTTCTGGAAGGGAAAGCGGCGCTGTTGGCCACGCGGCGTCCTCGCTCTGCGACCGAGGCGGCGATCTGGTGCGCGCACGTCGTAGCGTGCGGACCGGAACTCGTTGGGAAGGTCACGTGCGAGACTGATCGCGCAAAATTCATCGGTCGCGGTCGGTCGGTGAGGAATGCGGAAGCGCTCGATGAAGGCACGGACCTGTCGGGAACGGTTGGCGCAGTGCTCGATCCGATCTTCTCCCTACGTGTGAAAGTGCGGATTCCACCGGGCGGATCGGCGCACGTCGCGTTCACGACCTTCGTAACCGAGCAGAAAGAGCGCGCGATAGAGCTGGCCGACCTGTATCACGATCCGTACAGCGCACGGCGCGCACTCGACCTGTCGTGGGCGCAGGCGCAGGCGGAGCTGCGCGATCTCGGGATTGCGCCTGCCGATGCGGCGCTATATCAGGACCTCGCCGGTCATTTGATGTTCCCGCACCCGGGATTCCGGCCGGCGGAGAGCGCCGTCGAGGAGAACAAACTCGGACAACAGGCGTTGTGGACGCTTGGCATCTCGGGTGACTGGCCGATACTTCTCGCTACCGTGGACAGCTCGGTCGGAATGCCGAGCGTGAGACAGCTGCTCAGGACGCACCACTACTGGAGGCTCAAGGGAATCACCTGCGATCTGGTGATTCTGAACGTGCATCCCGCGACGTACATGCAGGAGCTGAGCGACGAGCTGCTGGCAACCACGATGGCGTCCAGCGAGGCGGGACTGCTCGACCGACCTGGCGGTGTGTTCATCCGCCGAGCTGATCTCCTCAAACCAGAAGAGATCACGCTGCTCAAGGCGATGGCTCGCGTGCAGGTGAACTGCGACGGGCTGGGGCTTGGAAACTTCCTTGAGTTCCCGGGAGTCGAGGACAGATATCCGCCCAAGCTCGAGATCATGAACCGCGACATCGTGCCTCTCGGCACGGTAGCGATCCATGCGGAGACTGCTGATCCAGGCACCGGCCTCCAGTGCTTCAACGGACTCGGTGGATTCAACGAAGATGGTGAGTATGAGATCCACCTGACGGGCAGCGACCTGCCGCCGGCGCCATGGATCAACGTCGTCGGCAATCCGGTCGCGGGATTCATCGTGAGCGAAGGTGGAAGCGGCACAACCTGGGCGGGAAACAGTTATTTCTATCGCCTCACTCCGTGGCACAACGATCCGGTGCGGGATCCGTCGAGCGACTGCGTCTTTCTTCGCGACGATGCGAACGGCGATCTGTGGACGGCAACGCCCTGTCCGATCCGCGAGCCGACGCCGTATAAGGTTCGACACGGCGCTGGCTACTCCGTCTTCGATCACACACACAAGGGACTGGCGAGCTCCTTCCGGCTCGGCGTCGATCAGAACGACCCGGTGAAGATCAGCGTGCTGACTCTGCGCAATGACGGAGCGGTGCGGAAGAAGCTAACGCTGACGTGGTACCTGGAGTGGGTGCTGGGCGTAAATCGCGAGCTGACGCAGTATCAGATTCGCACGAGCTTCGACGAAGCCACCCAGTCGATGTTTGCGCGCAATTATTTCGACCTCCAGTTTGCCGACACTGTTGCGTTCGCATCGATCAGCGAGCGTGTCGCGTACTATACCGCCGACCGCCGAGAGTTCCTCGGCAGAAACGGGACGATTTCGAGTCCCGCGGGGCTCGAGCGCGCGGGATTGTCCGGAGCAATCGGCGCGACGATCGATCCGTGCTGCGCGCTCCAGGTGAGTGTCACGATCGAACCGGGCGAGACGCGCGAAATCGTCATGCTTCTTGGGGCAGCCGAAGGCGAAGATGCGGTCCGGGAGATCATCGCGCGAAACCGCACATCCGCCGACGCAAAACGGGCGGTCGATTCGAACATCCGCGACTGGGAGGAGAGACTCGGCACCATCAAGGTCAATACGCCGGACCCGACGTTCGACCTGATGGTGAATCGCTGGTCTCTGTACCAGGCACTGTCGTGCCGCATGTGGGCACGCACCGCGTTGTACCAGTCGAGCGGCGCGTTCGGGTTCCGCGACCAGCTGCAGGACGTGATGGCGTTTGTGTATGCGGATGCGAAAGTAGCCAGAGAGCACATAGTTCGAGCGGCATCCCGCCAATTCGTGGAAGGTGACGTCCAGCACTGGTGGCATCCGCAGACCGGTCGCGGAGTACGAACACGGTTCTCGGATGATCTGGTTTGGCTCCCGTACGTCATCGACCACTACGTAAACGTCTCGTGCGATCGCGGGATATTCGACGTAGAGGTTCCCTACCTGACGATGCGGGAGCTGAACCCGGACGAGCAGGAGCTCTACGAGCTACCGAAGGTCTCTTCCGAGGTCGGGAGCATCTACGACCACTGCGTTCGAGCGCTGAGGAAGGCGTGCACCGCTGGTGTACACGGTCTTCCGCTCATCGGCAGCGGTGACTGGAATGACGGGATGAACAGAGTCGGAATCGAAGGAAAGGGAGAAAGCGTCTGGCTCGCGTGGTTCCTGATCTCGACGCTGCGCAAGTTCGCTGTTCACGCGAAGAAACGCGGCGACACGGAGATCCGCGATGAAGTGCTGGCGAAAGCCAACAGCTACGCCGAAGCGGTCGAGCGCTCAGCCTGGGATGGAGAATGGTATCGCCGGGCGTACTTCGACGACGGTTCTCCACTCGGGTCGCGCACGAGCGATGAATGCAAGATCGACTCGATTGCGCAGAGCTGGAGCGTTATCTCCGGCGCGGGGAGTCCGGAGCGAACCCGGATCGCCATGCAATCGCTGAACAAGTATCTGGTACGCGAGGACGCGCGGCTCATACTGCTGCTCACGCCGCCGTTCGACAAGACGACGCACGATCCCGGCTACATTCAGGGTTATCTGCCGGGCGTGCGCGAGAACGGAGCCCAATATACGCACGCCGCGCTCTGGGCCGTGCTGGCGACAGCGCTCCAGGGAGACGGCGATCGGGCGTTCGAGCTGTTCCAGATGCTGAATCCGATCACGCACTCCGACAGCGCGAAGGCAGTCGATATCTACAAGGTCGAGCCGTACGTCGTGGCAGCCGACGTGTACACCGCGAAAGGACATCTCGGGCGCGGCGGGTGGACGTGGTACACCGGCTCGGCGAGCTGGATGTACCGGACGGCCCTCGAAGCGATACTAGGCTTCCGGCAGCGCGGGGAAGAGCTGTTCCTCGAGCCATGCATTCCCGCAAGGTGGAAGAAGTTCACCATCGAATACCGCTTCAGGTCATCGACTTACGAAATCACCGTCGAGAATCCGGACGGGCTGCAACGAGGCACGGCCGAATTGACGGTCGATGGAAGATCGGTCGAGAAAGCGATCAACCTGATCGATGATGGCAAACATCACCGGGTCACTGTTTCGCTGCGTCCCTCTCTTTCTCCGGCTTCGGTTCAGGAGAAGCAGGAGAAAGCCCGACTATAGCCGGGCCGTTGACGACCTTGCCGTACGGATCGAAGCGTGATCCGTGACAAGGACAGTCCCACGTTCTCTCGGTGTCGTTCCAGTGAACGATGCAGTAGAGATGGGTGCACACCGCCGACAGCTGGTGGATGTCGCCTCTCTCGTCGCGGTAGACCGCGATCTTGCCTCTACCGCGACCGATGATGGCTCCTTCACCGGGCTTGATCGCCGCAACGTCGCCAGCACCACCGCCTGTGAACCAATCCTTGTACTGTTCCGCAACGTTGACGTTTTCTTTCACGAACTCCGGGGTCGCGCGGAGCCGGACGCGGGAAGGATCGTAGAATCGAGCCCATTGATGCTTGCGTCCCTGCACCAACTCGTTGAGGATGATGCCTGCAATCGTGCCGTGGGTCATCCCATTTCCTGAATCGCCGGTGGCGATCCAGATGTGCTCATCGCCGCCCGGATTCTTGCCGATGTACGCCATGTAATCGACGGGCTCGATCACCTGGCCCGACCAGCGGTAGTCGACGCGCTCGATCATAGGAAAGCGCTCTCGTGTCCATTGCTCGAGACGCACGAATCTTTCTTCGGTGTCCGCGGCCTGGCCGGTCTTGTGATCTTCACCGCCGACGATCAGGATGTCGTAATCCAGTTCGTGCCCGGATTTGTCCTCGGCGTGCTGGAGGCGGATGTAGTGGTAGGGATCGGGAGTATCCCAGTACAGCCCGTGCGGGACCGATCCCTTCGGAACTCGCGCGCCGATGACATACGTGCGATACGCGGCCTGCTTGCTGTGGATGATTAGCCAGTCGTTGACCGGAGTGTTGGTGCAAACAACGACATTGTCCGCGCTGATGACGTGGCCATCGCTCGTCGTCACCCGCGCGGGCTCGCCATCCTCGATCTTCTCCGCGTGCACGCCAGTGTAGATCTTGCCCCCGTCACGAAGAATCGCGCGGGCGAGACCTTTCAGGTACTTGAGCGGATGAAAGGTGGCCTGTCGAGGAAAGCGGAGCGCGGGTCCGCTGTCCCAGAATTCGAACGGGATGCGATCGACCAGCTGTGTATCGGATATTCCGGCGCGCTGGGTCGCTTCGAGCTCTCGTTCCAGATCCTTGCGCGTATTCTCGCCGCCAAGAAAGAGGAAGCCTTCGACGCGCTGGAAATCGCAGTCGATGTCTTCCATCGACGCAATGGTCTCGATCCGATGTATCGCGGCCATATGACTCTCGGCTGCCAACCTGGCACCTTCCTCGCCGTGCATCTTCTCGATGTTGTAGTAGCGATCATCGAGCGCGGCTGTAAGGTGAGCGGTGGTACGGCTCGTTTCGCCACCACCGATTGGTCCGTCGTCAATCAGGACAACGGCGCGGCCCGCCCGCGCGAGCAGATAAGCCGTGGTCATGCCTGCGATCCCGGCGCCTATCACGCAGACGTTCGAGCGCAGATTCTGGGTAAGCGGTTGAAACTGCGGCACTTCGGTGGTGTCCATCCAGACGGAGGTCGTATGACCTGAGTCGCTGTGCATAGGTGATCTCGTGCGATGATTGGTGCGAGTCGTGCGGCTCGGAGACGCGCAATGGCGCATACGACATGCCATGTGCTACTCTAGAAACCGTAGCCATTCGCGACGCAACCATGTTGGGAGAAACAGTCATGAGTAAACATTCCAAGCACATGTGGGTCGTTGATGTGATCGAAGATGGGTCAGCTTCGATCGAAGTTGACGGCCGCGCAGTCACGCCGATTCCCGCGTGGCTATTACCCGAAGGCGTGAAGGAAGGCGATGTGATGTCGGTGACTCACGACAGAGAGGAAGGGAAATCCGCGCTCCTGATCGAGACGGACCCGGCGGCGAAGAAAAAAGCGCTCGACAGATCGGCGAAGCAGGTGTCGAGAAAGTCGAAGAGCGATCGCGGTGGGGATATTCAGCTTTAACTGCCGGGGGCCTATCTCACTCCCGTCGCGCATCCCGGCTGTCGCGATACCCGGTCGCTCGGTCCATCGAGATCGGGTCCGGCGCGTTCCGGAGTGATCGCGAATCCACCACCGACCGTCCCAGGTGTGCGGATGGTGATCGTGCCGTTCTGATCGGTTCGATACCAGGGCACACGGGCGCCGCGGTAGATCTCCTTCGCCTGGGTGTGCATGTGGCCGTAGTCGTTGCGTGCGGCGAGTGATGTGACGACCCACTGTGGACCCGTCAGCGCAAGGTAGCGCGATGTGACGCCGTTGCAGCTCCCATGGTGATCGGCCTTGAGAACATTCACCCGCATTCCGGGATTCCGGGCGTAGCCGGTGGTCTCGAACCAGTTGATCTCTTCGTGCTCCGCATCTCCCGCGAGCCACATTGTAAACGATGCGGAATCGGGCCCGATCAATTTCACCGCAGTCGACCGGTTGTTGGGCCCATCGCCGTTGGGAAGTGGCGCCAGGATGTGAAACTTTGCTCCACCGGTCATGGCGATGGTGCAAATCGGGCGTCCGTTGGAACACGGATCGTCGGTGTCGCGATAGATCAGGCTGTCGCGATCCATTCGCGACAGAACCGAATCACGAAGCTCGCCGAGCGTCACGGCCGGAGCGGGATCCTTGTTCTCGAAGAAATAGCGCACGTGTATGTGCCGCGCGGTCTTGAACAGCTCGCGGAGACCACTATAGTGATCGAGATGCTGGTGTGAGAGTATCACTACATCGATCGTCGTGTTGTTGAGATTCAGTGAATCGAGATATCGTCCGAACGCCGCGGTATCGGGGCCGCCGTCGATGATCACCCTGCTCGATCCGTTCCTGATGTAGGTGGCATCTCCCTGTCCGATGTCGAGCAGGCGGACGATCAGCTCTCTGCCGCCAGAGTCGGTGACGAAGCTGGCCACCGGAGGTTTGGCCGGCTTGCGTCTGGCGCGGCGTTCGTGCGTTTGGGAGGATCTTTTCGTGCGCTTCGACCGCTGCTGCCCCCCGATCAGGACGGCCAACGATGCCAGTGCAAGGAAAAAGAAGACAACGCGTCTAAGCATCGTTATCGCAGGCCTGGGAGAGCAGAATCAGCTGCAAGCTTGCTGACCTGTTCGCTGTCTGCCTGGTCGTTTCAGGACGTGTGTCATCTTTGTTCCACTCGCTCGAACGGCTATACGACGATCTGCCGTAGAACCGCGCGCACGGGAGCGGCATCGAGGGCCATGAGCTTGAGTGGAAATGCCATCAGCTCGTACATGGTGGGCATAACTCGCCTCAGGTCGAGGTTCTCCAGGATCGCAGCGTTACCGGAGAAGAGCATGATGTGGACGGGAAGATTCTTGCTGTCTCTCGGATCCACTGACGGGGCATCGACGCCGAGCAGGCGTAGACCGCGCCCGAGCAAGGTGCGGACGCACGCCTCGGAGAGTGTCGGCCAGTCCTCGGGGAACGCGCCGCTTGCGATCGTTCGACCCGTCCGCAAAAGCAGCCGCTCGACGAATGGCAGCGATTGAATCCTCTCCAGGTCCTCGATCTCGATCTCCTTGTTGAGAGTAGAAACATCGACGACAATGGCGGGGCCAAAGAAGGCGTCGAGTGACAGCTCGTGCGAGCCCGACCATCCCTCTCGCACATGGAGCGGCGCATCAGCGTGCGTGCCGACGTGCGGGCTCGACGTGAAGGACGACACGTTGACACTCGCACCCGCCGCAATCGAGGAAGCCCACCCACATGTGAATGGAGTGTCGCCCGGCCATTCGGGCGTGTCGGGATTGAGCGTAACGCTGATATCGCGGAGTAGGGGCTCGCCGTCGTTCACACTAACGACTCTCGGCGTACGGAGCGTGACGCGGTCTGGCATCCACAAAACGGAAGCAGGGGGCTGGCAGAGGCGCAGCTTGCAAGCAGGGAGCTTTCATTCTGGCGTAGGAGAGGTCAAGAGGTCTGGCATCCTCGATGCGATCGGACAATCGGGTTCCGTGACTATTTTTTCCCCACGAGCTTTTTCGCTGTCTCGACCATTCGATCCGCTGTGATGCCGAGGTGAGTATAGATGACGGGGGCAGGGGCCGACGCGCCAAAGCGCTCGATTCCGATGATGACGCCATCGTCCCCCACCCAGCGGTACCAGGACATAGGATGCGCTGCCTCAATCGCGATGCGCTTCACGCCCTTCGGCAACACGCTGTCGCGATACGCCTGATCCTGCCTCGCGAAAAGCTCGTGACTCGGCATGCTCACGGCGCGGGCACGAATTCCGTCGGCCTCCAGCTTATTCTGGGCTTCGAGAATCAGCGAGACCTCGGAGCCGCTCGACATCATAACGACCTGAGGAGCGCCACCAGGCGTGTCCGCGAGCACATAAGCGCCGCGCGCCAATCCGGCGGCGGAGGCGTATTTCGACCGGTCGATGAAGGGAAGCTTTTGTCGTGTCAGCACCAAGGCAACCGGACCCTTCTTGTGCTTGAGAGCGGCTCGCCAGGCCTCCGCTGTTTCCGACGCATCGGCCGGTCTGATAAGTGTCATCTCGGGAATTGCACGTAGCGCGCTCAGCTGCTCGATTGGCTGATGCGTCGGACCATCCTCGCCAAGACCGATCGAGTCATGCGTATAAACGTAGATAACGTGGCGGTCCATGATGCACGCCAGTCTCACCGGCGGCCTCATGTAATCCGAAAAAATCAGGAACGTCGCACCGTACGGAATAATGCCGCCGAACAGCGACATCCCGTTCATGATCGATCCCATCCCGTGCTCGCGAATCCCAAAATGGAAATTGCGGCCGGCGTAGCTCTCCGCGGAGAAGCTTGGCTCGCCCTTGATGATGGTGTTGGTAGAGCTGGCCAGATCAGCGGAGCCTCCCATTAGCTCGGGTATCTTCCCGGCGATGGCATTGATGACGACGCCTGATGCAGCGCGACTCGCGACGTTGCCGTCCTTCGCCGTGAACACCGGGATCGCTTCTTCCCAGCCGTCCGGCAAATCACCGCGAAGCCGGCGCTCGAGCTCCTTCGCGAGACCTGGATTCGCGGCCTTGTATGCGTCGTAGATCTTTTTCCACCCGTCCTCCGCCTTCGCTCTCTGTTTCGCGGCGTCGCGCCAGTAGCGGAGAGCCTCTGGCGCGACGTAGAACGGCTCCAGCGATGGATAGCCGAGCGCCTGCTTGGTAAGAGTGATCTCGTCCTGGCCGAGGGGGGAGCCGTGCGCCTCGGCGGTGTCGTGCTTGTGAGGACTACCGTAGCCGATGTGTGAGCGAACGACGATCAGCGATGGCTTCGACGTCTCGGCCTTTGCCGCATCGATCGCGCGATTGAGCGCGGTGAGATCATTGATATCGGCGACGTGCTGCACGTGCCAGCCATAGGCCTCGAACCGGGCGCCGGTGTCGTCGCTGAACGTGAGCGCAGTGTCGCCCTCGATCGTGATGTGATTGTCATCATAGAAACCGATCAGTTTTCCGAGCTTCACGTGTCCGGCGAATGAGGCGGACTCGTGCGAGACGCCTTCCATCATGTCGCCATCGCTGGCGATGAAATACACGTGATGGTCGATGATCTTCTGCTCACGGTTGAACACCGCGCCCATGTGCGCCTCGGCCACCGCCATACCAACCGAGTTGCCGATCCCCTGGCCCAGCGGGCCGGTCGTCGTCTCGACGCCGGGAGTGTAGCCGAGCTCGGGATGTCCGGGCGTCTTGCTCTCCCACTGCCGGAACTGCTTAAGGTCATCGAGCGTAAGGTCATAGCCGGTGAGATAGAGCACGCTGTACAGCAGCATCGATGCGTGTCCCGCCGACAATACAAAGCGATCACGATTCAGCCAATTGGGATCGGCAGGGTTGTAGCGGAGGTGCTGGGTCCAGAGCACGTAGGCGAGCGGCGCCAGCGCCATCGGAGTGCCGGGATGGCCGGAGTCCGCTTTCTGAACGGCATCCATCGCGAGAACCCTGATCGCGTTGATGCAGAGATCTTCCAGCGATTGGCCTTGGCCTGAAGCGGAAGAAGAAGCGGCCGACCGGGGAGCGGTCGCGGTAGGGGTTGGCTCAGACATTAGAAGCGGGGAGCGAGACCTTTGTGCGGCAGGTGATAAAAGAGGAAAACCACTGCGAGAAGAGCAAGGTTGTAGATGCGAGGTACTAGGTGCGAGGTATGAGGTAAGGCGCAGATATGCGCGGCGCGTGTCACATCGAAGTGGATTCTCATCTGAAGCTAGTTCATACGCGTGCGCGCCGCAGGGCGAGCCAATCGGCCGCTTCGCTTACCTCGCTCGGCACCAGATTGTGGCCAGCCAGCTGCCATTTGAGAGTGACTTCCGCGCGCGCCGACTCGAAAAGCTCAGCCAATCGCTCGACACCGGCCGCGGGAACGATGGGATCCATGCGGCCAGCGGAAATGAACACAGCCGAGCCGGTAAGATCACTCTTCTCACTCGGCTCGTACACGAGCATGGGCCGGAAGAGAATCGCGCCTTGCAGGATCCCGGGCTCGACGAACATCACCGCCGATGCGATGTTGGCGCCGTTGGAGTATCCGAGCGCGAAGACGCGAGTGGGATCGAGCCGATAGGTAATGACCGCGGCGCGAATGAATAGCGCCAGCTCCTCTGCACGCGAGCGCACTTCCTTCGGGTCGAACACACCTTCGGCGAGACGCTTGAAGAAGCGCGGAGCTCCGGCCTCCAGAACATTTCCGCGCGGGCTCACAATGGCCGCGTCTGGAGCGATCGCTTGTCCGATGCCGATCAGATCGTTCTCGTCTCCGCCCGTGCCATGAAGTACGACGAGCGTCTCGCCGGACGAAGAATTCTTCGCTGGCACGACGCGGTGAATGAATCCGAGATCGTCAGTCATGCATTGGGGCCGTGCAGCTCGAGGGGCGTGTGGACGTTGGGGAGAAGTGCTTCGATCTCGAATCTTCGGGGCTCGAGCCAGTCGGGGAGCTTGAGCGACTGACCGAGTGAATCGACGCGCTCGTCGACTGCGAATCCGGGACCATCGGTCGCGATCTCGAAGAGAACTCCACCGGGCTCGCGGAAGTAGATGGATTTGAAGTAATCACGGTCCAGCTGCGGCGTGACGTTGTAGCCGAGCGAAGTCAGCTCGGCGCGAACCTTCATCTGCTCGGCTTCGCTGGCGCAGCGGAACGCGACGTGGTGTACTGTTCCCGCTCCCATCACGCCGCCCCAGATGCCGGGAACGCAGCGCAGGTCTACGATTGTCCCGGGACCACCGTCTCCGCTCGCGTAGCGAAAAATGCTTCCCTGTTCACGCACGAGCCTGAATCCGAGCGTGTTGGTGAGAAGCTGCCCGGTGAGCTCGTTTGCGTCGAGCCAGAGTGTGACCGAGTAAATGCCCCGGATTGCGTGTTCGGCGGGAACTCCCGCTCCGGACCAGCCGGTATGGTTGGCAGCTGTGAGGTGCGCGACGAGCTCGCCCATGAATCCTTCGTGATCCTTGAACGCGATGACGCGCTCGTCATCGTAGCGGGCGACGGGCTGCTCGAACTCCACTCTCTTCTTGATCAGTCGCTCGATCCAGAAGCCGACAGAGCTGGGAAGGATCGAAAACGATGTGACGGCGACCTGGCCGCCGCCCTGTCTGCCGCGACGCGCATCCGGCCAGGGGAAGAAGGTCAGTATGCTGCCCGGACTTCCGGATTCGTCGCCGAAGTAGAAGTGATAGGTGGTCGGGTCGTCGAAGTTCACGGTGCGCTTGACGAGCCTCAAGCCGAGGATGCCGGCGTAGAAATCAAGATTTCTCTGCGGATCGCTCGCGATACCGGTGACGTGATGAATACCGGCGGTCCGGAAACTCATCGTACCGATTCTTGGCTAGCTTCTTTTTGGGGCGCGAATACTCGCTTCCTGCTCTCTACCCGGTGCCATAATAATTCCACTCTTTCCCCTTCAAATAAAGCAACGGACATCCCGTTTGCCGAGGCATTGATCTGAATCGTCTTCAGCACTCCAGAAAGCCCAAGAAGCAAAGACATTTTCGCAGTTTGAACGGTCCGCACATGCTTAGCGAGCTCGCGCTGCGCCTGAAAGAGGGAATTTACATCGATGAGCGGCGGGACCTGCAAAAACGGCGGAAGTAGCGTCCCAGGGTTACTTAGCGGCCGCTGGCAGGCCCCGGTTTCCGGCAAAAAACCAAAGTAAGGCGCGAATGTGCAAGTGATCCGCTGACACACGTCCCACAGTAGAACCTTCTTCTACCGGTGTCTCATGCGCTCATTTCTTCTCGTACTCGCCCTCGGCATTCCCGCACTCACCTCAGCGCAGATCGTTGGACCACCGCGTCCGTGGCCTTGTCCGGTTCCGCCGCCGTGCTCGCCGGGAAGGCCATGCGCGATGCCGGCGTGCGGCATTCCGTCGCCCGACGTAGTACGACAGAGCAGCGCCGTGCGCGTCGATCTCGTCGATCGCGTTCTGCGCTATGAGATCACCGAGACGTTCGTCAATCGTGGAAGCAGGGTAGGTGAAGCGGATTTCATGTTTCCGCTGCCAAAGGGCGCGGCCTTCCAGGATTTGAAGCTGTCGATCAATGGCGAGATGGTCGCCGGCGAGACAATGAGCGCCGACCGTGCGCGGCAGATCTATGAGGAGATCGTCCGCCGGCAACGCGATCCCGCGTTGCTCGAGTGGATGGGGTACGGACTCCTGCGCGCGAGAATCTTTCCGATTGCGCCGGGCGAAGAAAAGAAAGTCGTGGTGCGTTTTCAGACCGTCGCGCCGCGAGAGGGGGATGCGCTGCGAGTCGATTATTTCCGTGGAATGCGGTCGAATCAGCGAGAGATGAATCAGGAACCGGAGGGACGCACGTCCTTCGTGCTTACGTACCCCAACGATCCAATGTACGGAACGGCGTATTCTCCGACGCACTCGATCTTTGAGCAACGCTACGGATCGGAGAGTTCTGTCGACAGTTACGGGGACCGGTCATTCGCGTCGAGCAATCGCGGGTCGGTACGACGGGTTGATGTGAGGGACGCGCGCGGAGAGGTCACGCTCCTCATCCCAATCCGCCGCTCGACCAGTGCCGCGATCTCACTGCTGGCGAATGCGCCCGGCAATGACGATGGCTTTGCGCTGATCACGCTGTCGCCGCCCGCCGTCCGTCCGCGCGGCGTGCCGCGTGATCTGACGTTCGTCATCGACGTGTCGGGCTCCATGAGCGGCCAGAAAATCGAGCAGGCGCGTGCAGCGGGCAAGCAGATATTGCGCACGCTGTCGCTAATGGACCGGTTCCGTCTGATCGACTTCTCGAGCGATGTGCGCACGTTCCGCAACGATTTCTCGACCGCGACTCGCGAGAACATCGGGGCGGCCGAGCGATATCTCGATCAGCTGGACGCCGAGGGCTCGACCAATATCTCGGGAGCGCTCGACGAGGCGCTTTCTGCTCCCGTTCAGGCGGGGAGGCTGCCGATCGTACTGTTTCTCACCGACGGCCAGCCGACGGTGGGAGAGCGAGATGCCTCGGTGATTGCGTCGAACGTGGCGAAGCAGCGCGGGTCGCGCAGACTGTTCACCTTCGGCGTGGGTGCGGATCTCAACATTTCACTGATCGAGCAGCTGGCGCTCGAGGGTCGCGGCACCGCGAGCTTCGTGCGTCCGGAGGAATCGGTGGAGCGCGCGGTGGGAATCGTCGCGAGCCGTCTGACGAGCCCGCTCGTGACCGATGTCCGCGTTCATGCTGACGGTGTACGACTTCTCAAGATGCACCCCTCGGGGCCGGTGGACATATTTGCGGGCGAGGATCTCGTGATACTCTCGCGCTACGATGGGAGCGGCAACGCGGTTGTGCGCTTCGACGGACAAACGACCAGTGGTCCGGTGAGCTGGAGCACTCGAGTCAATTTTCCCGAGCGCTCGCGCGAGAATCCGTTTGTGGCGAGGCTGTGGGCCACTCAGCGGGTAGGATATCTGAGCGCAGAGAAGAGGAAGCATGGTGGATCGCGGGAGATCGATGACGAGATTCGGGATCTCGGCGAGCGCTTCGGCATTCCAACCGAGTTCTCGTCGTATCTGGTAGTCGAACCTGGAATGAATCGGAGCAGACCTCCTGCAGACATGGTTGGTGCCAGACTTGGCCAGGTGGTGGTCACCGGCGCTTCGTCAGCACCCGTTTCTGGCGCAATTCAATTCGAAGCCGCCAAGATTGCTGCCGCGCAACGCACGGTCACAAGCGCTTACGCTGCCGATTCAGCTTCGGGTGTGAGAGATGATGCCAATGTGCGAAGAGCAGGGAATGCGACTTTCGTTCTGCGCGATAGCGTGTGGACCGATGTGCGGTACAAGAAATCCGGCTCGGTGCTGCGCGTGAAGCCATTCTCCGACGCGTACTTCAAGTTGATCGAGCTGGTGCCGGAGCTGCGTGAGTCGTTTTCGGTTGGCGAGCGCGTGATAGTATCGGGCCGCAGTATGGCGATTGAGCTGACTCCGTCCGGCGAGGAGCGTCTCACGGATCGGGACATGACCCTGATACGGGATCGCTGGTAATCGAGTGGCCGACGTCGACCGACTCTTCCGAACGTACAACGCCGCGTTGGTGCGATATCTGACGCGGCGTCTGGGGGATCGCGACTGGGCTGAAGAAGTAGCGCAAGAGACGTTCGTGCGTGCGTTGAGGCAGACCTCGATACAGAACGAGCGCGCCTGGCTGTTCGCCGTGGCGACGAATCTCGTGAGGGATGAGGCGAGGAAGGACATGAGACGCCGAAAGCATCTGGCACTGCTGGCGGAGGAGGAGCGCGATGAAATAGTCGAGCCGGAGGAGACGACGCTCGAGCGCGCTCAGGAGGCAGCGATGGCGCGTAAGGCAGTAGATGGTCTCGCCGAGCGAGATCGTCTCGCGCTCCTGATGCGGGAAGAGGGATTGGATTACAACGAGATCGCCGAAGCATTGCAGCTGTCGCCGGGTTCGGTGGGAACCACGTTGTCGCGTGCGCGCCGCCGCTTGGTGGAGAGCTACGAAGCATTGCAGAAGAGTCAAGAAGAGAGAGAGAAGAATGCAGCATCCTGACGAAGGAACGATTCACTCGTGGCTGGACGGCGCGTTGAGCGCCGATGAAGCCACGCGCGTGGAAACGCACGTCAAAGAGTGTCCGCAGTGCGCGGTCACGGTGGCGGAAGCTCGCGGGTTCATCGCGGCGTCGTCGCGGATTCTGACGGCGCTTGACAATGCGCCGCGCGGCGTGATACCGGCAGCGACGCCGAAGAAGCGGGTAGATCCGCTGGTGTGGCGCGTGGCGGCAACGGTACTGGTTGTCGCGGCTGGGACTCTGGTGGTGGCCCGGAATCGCGGGAGCAACGAGCAACCCGCGGATCGCGTCATGGTGTCGCGGCAGCAGGACTCAGTCGCAGCGCGCGTACCGGCAGCAGGCAGGCCGGCTGCAGTTGCCGTAGATCAGGCCATGCCGAAAGCAGTAGTCGGTAATG
>CABDYJ010000076.1_pt1 | contig 15676 bp, 10 predicted proteins | sample 3131991 | NCBI WGS metagenome assembly CABDYJ01 (sample SAMEA5534337, study PRJEB31848) | metagenome | biome: tundra; feature: field; material: soil | place: USA | collected 2013-05 | depth 0.45 m
ATGCCGAGCACGGAGGCGAGAAACATGGCGGATCCGGCGAGGAGGAGCGTCTTCGGAAATCTCTCGCGAATGTCCGTGATGATCGGCCGCTGGGTGATGTAGGAATTTCCAAAATCACCGCGCAGCACACCGCTGGTGTAGTGCGTGAACTGGCTGAGCAGCGGCTCGTCGAGGCGCAGCTCCTTTCTCAGCCGCGCGATCGTCTCGGGATCCGCTCGCTCGCCGACCATCTCCTGCACCGGATCGCCGGGAGCGACATAGAGCAGCAGGAAAACAACCACCAGGACTCCGAACAGCGTTGGAATCGAAAGCAGCAGTCTCCGAACGATGAAAGACAGCACTTTCTCTATTTGCTGGTGGTCACGTCGGTCCAGCGCTGGCCGTTGAAGACAGCGGGAACGGTGAAGCCTTTGATCCAGGGCTGCACCGCGTAGACATCTTTGTAGAAGAAGAGGTAGATCATCGGCGCGTCGTCGTACTCGAGCTGATCGGCCTGGGTGTAGAGCACGTTCCGCTTCGACTCATCCTGCTCGCGGTGGGCCTGGTCTACCAACGCGTCGAAGTGTGGGTTGGAGTAGTACGAAACGTTGCCGCCCGCACCCTTGTTCTTGCTGTGGAGGAGCGGAAAAAGAAAGTTTTCCGCGTCCGGGTAGTCGGCCCACCATTCCTTGAGCGCGAGATCCGCCTGTCCGTTTCGCGCGGCTTCGCGTACCGACGACGCGTCGCGCTGCACGATCTTCGCGCGGATTCCAGCTTCGGCGAGATTGGCCTGAATCGTCTGCGCAAGACGCGGAGATTGGTCTGTCGTCGCCGCCCAGAGCTCGACGTCGATTCCATTAGGATGTCCGGCAGCGGCGAGCAGCTGCTTCGCCGTGGCGACGTCGTGCGGATATCCCTTGCGGCTCGGATCGGCGCCGCCGAGGCTTGGCGGAATCACTCCGGCAGCAACGGTTCCGCGCCCAGCCATGACCGCGCTCAGCATCGTGCTGACATCGGCCGCGTAATTGAGTGCCTGTCGCACGCGAACATCGCTAAGCGGTCCGCGCGTGGTGTTGATGGCGACATACCAGAAGCGAAGCGCCGGCGCGGAGGTGAGAAGCTTGTTCTTCCCGGGATCGGCCTGCCAGGATTTGCCTGCTTCATCGGGAACGGAAAGCACGTCGACGTTGCCCGCCTCGAATTCGGCGGTGGCGGTGCTCGCCTCGGGAATGATGCGCGCCATCAGTGAATCCGTTTTCGTCGGGCCGTCGAAGTAGTCGGGATTCCTGGCGAAGAGCAGGTAATCGTCGTGTCTCCATTCGACGAACTTCCAGGGTCCCGTTCCAACCGGCTTCTGTCCGAAGTCGGCGGGCGGATTATCGGGCACGATCGAGGTGACGGGCATCGCCAGCAGCTTTGGGAAGATCGAGAACGGCTCTTTCAGCGTGATCACAACGGTGGAGTCGTCCGGAGCGGCGATGCCGCTGATGCTCGTCGCCTTGCTCGCGGCGAAATCCTCGGCGCCCTTGATCGGATAGAGTGGCCAACCGCGTCCGCCTTTCGTTTTGGGATCGAGCACGCGCTGGAACGTCGCGACGACGTTCTTCGCCGAGAATGGCCGTCCGTCGTGGAACTTCGCGCCGCTGCGGAGATGGAAGGTGTAGGTGACTCCATCGGCGCTGACGGCCCACGATTTCGCGAGGCCGGGAACCACCTTCGCATCGGGAGTGAAGCGCGTCAGGCCATCGAAGATATAAGTGACGGCGCGTCCGGTCGGGACGTCCGTCGAGAGTGCGGGATCCATCGATCTCGGGTCGTAAGTGTCCCGCGAGTCGATGATCGTTTTGCGGGAAGGAGCAGATTCGCCGCCGCCACAGCTGAGAATCCCGGGTAATACGAGGAGGAAAAGTCGCCGCATGAGTGTCTTCTGACGGTTGACATGAAGGGGCGAAATACGAGAACTTTCGCGCACCCTGAAATAGGCCTCACCGTGAGCGCAGAATACTATTATCGTCGCCGACTTGGCGCCAAGGATCTACTGCCAGCCGTTGGCGTCGGGCTCGGCGTCGGTTTGGCCGCTTTCTACATTGTGCAACTCTTAATCCAGCGCACACCACTCGTTCCGCAGGGCGAGCTACCTCGCTCGCCGACGACACCTCCCACGCGAATACTGGGCGACCGGACCGAGCCTGAAACAGAGACGCACGACGCTCGCGAGCTGCCGCCCGGGCAGCCACCAGGCGCGCGCGCGCCGCAAGGGTGAGATTTCTCCGGATACGACTCGGGGTCTACACCGCACTCGCGTTCTTCGCAGCGTTTCCCGGCGTCAACAGCGCACGCGCGCAGGACATCGAGTGCCAGCGTGGCGACCTCGAAGTCATGCGCCTGGTGTTCGAGGGAAACAAGGCCTTCTCGGACGCCGACCTTGCGAAGACCATCGTCACCACGCCCTCGGCGTGGGCGAGGCGCTACCTCCATCTGCCTTTTACGGTCAAACACTGTCTGGACCGGATTGAGCTCCCGAACGACCGGGCCCGGTTGATAATCTTTTATCGCCGTCGGGGGTATCCAAGAGTGACCGTCGACACCGCGGTAAAGGAGCTGGCTCCCGGGGCGGTCGAGGTCAGGTTCAATATCAGCGAGGGGCCGCCGATGATACTGAGGTCCTTCGTGGTGGTCGGACTGGATTCGGGTCCGGAAAAAGCGCGGGCTGTCCGAGATCTGCCCGTGCGCGAAGGCGGGAGATTCGACCGCTTCGCGATAGATGCCGCGGCCGACACCGTTCGCCAGCGCCTGCACAACAACGGATACCCGAGGGCTGAGGCGGTCAACCGCTTCACCGTGAACGACAGCACGCTGAGCGCGTGGGACACTCTTTACGTGACGCCCGGCCTAAGGGCGAGGATTGGAGCAATCAAGATCAACGTGACACCGCTTGCCGGAAAGACGCAGCAGATACCGACCACAATCGTGCGCCGCATCATGGGGCTCGACTCGGGTGAGCTTTTCCGCGAGGACGAGATCATCGACGCTCAGCGCGCGCTGTATCAGACCGAGGCGTATCAGCACGTGTCGATAACTCCCGATTCTGCCTCGGATACCCTGATCACCCTCTATACCAACCTGGCCGAGGCTCCAATGCATGCGGCGAGGGTGGGCGCGGGATACGGAACGCTCGATTGCTTTCGAGTGACCAGCGAGTTCACCGACTACAATTTTCTGAACGGGGCGCGCCGGTTCGATCTCAATGCGCGAGTCTCGAAGATCGGAATCGGGAGGCCGCTCGACGGCGCGCCGGGCCTGTGCCCGGCGGCAAAGAAAGACGTTTTCAGCAATCGCCTGAACTACTACGCCGGTGCCACGCTCAGGCAGCCGACGTTCCTCGGGCTGAGAACGGTTCCGACGATAACCGTGTATACCCAGCGCGTGTCGGAGTACAACGCGTACCTGAGGACGACGGCGATCGGAGGCGTGGCGTCGGTGCTGTGGCGCGGACTAACCAGAACGCCGGTCAATCTTGCCTACTCGATGGACCTCGGCCGAACCGAAGCGCAGCCGGCGCTCTTCTGCGCGGTGTTCAATCTGTGCGAGGCGGCTGAGCGCGACAGGATCGAGCGCACGCAACAGCTCGCGGTGCTGAGCCTGGGCGTGACGCGCGACAACTCCAACAGCCTGCTGTCGCCGACGCGCGGTTCGATCATTCGGCTCGAAGCGCGGCATTCGTCGCCCGTGATTCTCTCCAACAAGGATCTTCAGTTCAACAAGTTCGTCGGAGATGCATCCCGGTACATCAACGCCGGCGGCGGCAACGTGCTCGCCTTCCGCATCCGCGGCGGGAGCGTTTTCGGCCGCAACGTGGCGTCGGCGACGGCATTCATTCCTCCGCAGGAACGACTCTACGCCGGCGGTCCGACCACCGTCCGGGGGTTCTCGCAGAACGAGCTCGGCTCGCTCATCTACGTCGCGAGGGATTTAAAGCAATTCTCCTCGACCGATCCGAACACTGGATTGCAGGATACAGTGGTTCTCGCGCCAGCGACGGACACCACCGGCTTCAAGCGAATCGTGCCGGTGGGCGGAAACTCGCTCGTTGTGGGGAACGTCGAGCTGCGACTGCGGAGCCCGTTCCTTCCGGAGCTTCTCCAGTTCACTGTTTTCACCGATGCGGGAGAGGTGTGGAACAGGGGGACGCCGCAGGTGGGTGGAATGAAGCTCAAAGTCACACCGGGGATTCAGGTGACTGCATTCTCCCCAGTGGGTCCGGTGCGCGTTGCGGTCGGGTACAACCCGTACCAGCGGCCCAAGGGACCGCTCTACTACGAAGGAACGGAATTCGGGGGAGCGCCACTCCTATGCGTGAGTCCGAATAACGATCTGCCGACTCACTTCAGCCCGCGAGATCCCCTTACGGATTTGGTCACGGTCACGCAGGAAGTCCCGCCGAACGGGTGTCCCGCGACGTACCAGCCCGCAAAGCAAACCAGCATTCGAAGCAAGCTCACTTTCAGCTTCGCTATCGGCCAGGCGTTCTAGCCTCCCTATGACACGCCGTCTCCGCATCGTGATCGGGAGCGCCATCATCCTGGTGGGGCTCCTGCTGATCGTCGTCCTCAGCTTCGTCGGCGTCACGCACACCGGCTTCGGCCAGGAGCGCGTGCGCCGAATGGTGTCGACGATGCTCGAAGGCAGCGTCAAAGGCAAAGTCTACATCGGACGCATGAGCGGCGGATTCTTCACCGGTGTGACAATCGACTCCGTCGAGATGAGAGACGACGAGGATTCCGTCTTCTTTGCGTCCGGGCCGATCACTGTTTCGTACGATCCGCGTGATCTTTTCGACCGCCGAATTCTCTTGAGCCATCTCGAGGCCGAGCATCCAGTGGTCCACCTGCGGCAGCACGAGAACGGCGACTGGAACTGGCGGCGCATCTTCCCGGCGAGCGTGGAGAAGCAGAAAAGAAACGAGCGCGGATTCGGACAATACATCGTCATCGACTCGTCGGTGATCCGCAACGCCACCTTCACGCTGACGCTGCCGTGGCATCCGTCCGACACGCTGCGCGGAGCCAAGCTCGACAGCGCGATTAGATTCGAGCTGACGCGAGCCGATCACGAGATTCGTCGCACGCGCGAAGGACTCGCGCGGACATGGAGATGGACTCAGGGGCAGGCGAATCTGGGCTTCGCCCGGATCGCGGATCCCGACACCGTCGGCCGCCTGGTCAGAATCAGAAAGGCGAGCTTCAGCGAGACCGATCCTCCGTTCAAGTTTCGCAACATCTCCGGCACGGCGCTCAACCTCGGCGATTCGGTGTTCCTCGACAGCGACCATTTCGACCTGCCCGGCTCGACTGGAAAGGCGCACGGCAGCGTCGTGTGGGGAAGCGATCTTCCGATTCGGTATTATCTGCACATCATCGGCGACTCGGTGTCTCTGTCCGATGTCGCGTGGGTCTACCCAACGCTGCCCACCACCGGTGGCGGCAAGATGGTGCTCGACATCAGGAGCGAGCGGGACCCGCGCTTCCTCGACTACATCCTGACGAACATGGATGTGCGGACGACCCGCTCGCGGTTGCTGGGACAAATGACGTTCGGCACCGGCAGGGCGGTGCTCGCCGTCAAGAACGTCGATCTCCAGGCGACGCCGGTCGATTTCGATTTGCTCCGCACCCTGAATGGAAAGACGTTTCCTTACGACTGGCAGGGGAAGATCACCGGCACCGTGAAGGCATCAGGGGGTCCGCTCAATCATTTCAAGATCGAGCAATCGGCGCTCATCTTCGAGGATGCGCACGTGCCTGGCGCCGTTACCGAAGCGCGCGGCGAAGGAGAGTTGGACATCCTTTATCCCGCCTACACGGCGTTCCACGATTTCAACGTCGATGTCGCGACACTCGACCTGCGCACGCTCCAGTACCTGAACAAGTTCTTCCCGAAAATCAAGGGAACGGTCTCGGGCACCGCGACGCTCGACTCGTCCTGGCTCGATGTGCGTTTCAAAAACGCAGATCTCCTGCATCACGATGGCAACGAGCCGATCTCTCACGTCACGGGCAACGGCCGTGTGACGTGGGGCGACAAGTATCTCACCTACGATCTCGCGCTCCAGGCGCAGCCGCTGTCGTTCACCGCCCTGGCGCATTCGTACCCGCTGCTGCCCCTGCGGGGCAGCTATGCCGGCCCCGTGCAGGTGAAGGGCATGTCTCCCAATCTCCTGGTAACTACGACACTGACGGGCCCGGCGGGCACGTTCGGATACAACGGACTGGTTGACGCGGATCCCGAGGAATATGCCGCGCGCGGCCGCGCGACCTCGACTGCGCTCGACCTCCGAACGTTGCTCGAGAACAACGCGCTGCCGCACTCGCAACTCACCGGACAGTACGATCTCGATCTGCGCGGCGAGAATCTGGCTACCCTGACGGGCAAGGCGGTGGCGTCGATCGAGAAATCGACGCTCGCCGGATTCCGCGTCGATCCCTCCGTCGCGCGGCTGCATTTCGCCGGCGGGGTCGCAACGGTGGATACGCTCGCGCTCAACGCAGCGGGGCTCAAGGCGCAGGCCTCGGGCACGTTCGGGCTGACCGGTGCCCACACCGGCTCGCTCAAGTTCTCCGCGGTGATGGATTCGCTGTCGCGGCTGCGGGCGCTGGTGCCCGCGCTTGCGACCACGGCGCAGCTGGATTCGCTGGGCGGCAGCGCCGAGCTGACCGGCGAGCTGACGGGAAGCGCGGAGCATCTCTCCCTCAACGGAATCGTTCACGCGACCGACGTGCGGCTTGGCACGCGCAGCGTCGAGAGCGTGCGCGGAACGATTCTGCTCGCCGACCTCACCAAACAGGCGAGCGGCTCGCTGATATTCGGAGCCGACACAGTCGCGCTCGGGCCGGTCGGCTTCAACAGCATCAGGGCGTCGGTGGCGCTCGTCTCGCCCACATCCGGACACTTCAGCGCATCGCTGCTGAGTCAGAGCGGCGTCCAGACGGATCTTGCCGGCAATCTCACGCGCAGCAAGGACACGACGGTTGTAAGACTCGACAGCGCCGCGGTGCTGGTCGATGCGGACAATCGCTATCGCCTTCAGGCACCGAGCCGCGTCGTTTTCTCGAAAGGCTTCCTCACGCTCGACTCGCTCATCCTTCAGCACAGCAGCAAGGCGAGGCTGATCGTCGAGAACGTGCAGCTCAAAGGCGACTCCATCAGGGGGCACGTCCGCACCGACAGCGTCGACATGCGTCTGTTCCGCGCGTTCGTGCCGGGACTGGTGGATGCGCGGGGAGCAATCGTTGCGGACGTCGAGTTCCGCGGCGACGTCAAGCAGCCGAGGCTGTTCGGGCAGATCTCTCTCGCCGACGGCACGGCGGCGTTCTCCAACCTGGGGACGCGCTTCATTCACATCCGGGCGGACATCGCGCTGTCGGGTGACACCGTTCACATCAAGCAGCTCTCCGCCGAGACGAACAAGGATCGGCGCGGCGTGTTGAACGTACAGGGCACGGTCAGCTTCGAGCACTACGACAACCCGTCATTCTCGCTCGTCGCGAACGCATCGAACTTCCACTCGATCGACAAGCCGGGCCTGGCGGCGCTCGACATCTCGACCGGGGCGCCGGTAACGCTGACGGGATCGACCCAGGACGCGGTAATGCGCGGCACGATCCGCGTCGAGCGCGGAACGATCTACATCCCCGACGTCATAAAGAAGAGGATCATCGATCTCAACGATCCGGAGTTCCAGAGCATGGTGGATACGCTGCTCGCGGAGAATCGGCAGGTGATGCCGCGGGCGCCGAAAGCGGTGGCGCGGAACCTGAGACTCGAGAACGTCGCGGTGGACATCGGACCCGACGTCTGGCTGCGGTCGTCGGAAGCGAACATCAAGCTCGGCGGCTCGCTCAACGTGACGCTTGCGCCGCCGACTCCGAGCGAGCCGCCGCGCCTGGCGCTCGAAGGAGCGCTGAGCGCCGACAAGGGAACCTACAGGCTCAATCTTGTCGATCCGTTCATACAACCAACCTTTGACGTGCAGAGCGGAAATTTGCGGTTCTTCGGAACTCCGGATCTGAATCCGTCGCTCGACATTCGCGCGATTCACACGGTGCGTCAACCGCGGCAGAGCGCGAACGGGCGGGATGTGAGGGTGGAGGTAGACATTACGGGAACGCTCGCGCGTCCCCAGCTCGCGCTCAGAAACCCTGACAACCTGCCGCTCTCCGAGAGCGACTTGCTCAGCTATCTGGTGACGGGTGAGCCCGCGGTCGGACTCGACCAAGCTGGCAGCCAGGTGGCGAGCCTCGGCGTACGCACGATCGCGAACATCTTCACCAACGCCCTTCCGAAAAACCTTCTCGACATCATCGAGCTCCAGACGGCGACGCCCGGCGCAGCCGATCCGACAGTAACAACGACCAATCCTTCGTACTACAGCAGTCTGCTCAACACCCGGGCGGTGCTCGGGAAGCAACTGGGCAGCAGGTGGTTCCTCGGGTTGAGCACCGGACTATGCCCGAGCGCGTTCAAGGAGAATTTGGGCCTTCAGCTCGAGTACAGAATCAGTTCCGTGTACAGCGCGCAGGCGGCAATCGAGCCGGGATCCAGCAATACCAAATGCCAGCAGGGGTCGACTCCGGTGTTTCAGCCGACCCAGACTCCGTCGCAGCTGGGCTTCGACCTTTTTCGGAACTGGCGTTTCTAAACCTTTACTGACTCGTCAGTTAACGCATTTACGTTGGCTCTCATTAGTTTAGGCTGGGAACCCCGATGGCGAAGAATCTCCGCGAAAGGGATGTGATGATGTGCCGCTCCTGCGGAAACGAGGAGCGCGCGTCCGAAGGCTACCCGTGCGCCGATTGCGGGACCTTCGTCTGCATCATCTGCAACTTCCGCGGAGTCACGCTCTGCAAGTCATGCCGCGCGAAACGACCAGAGCCACCGCTGACGCCGAACCATTCTACCAAGATAGATTGGCCCGAGCATTGACCGAGAGCGTCACCGCCATCGCCGCGATCGCGCCGATGCTGTGCGAGCCCGATGTAAAAACGACGCAGGTATCACAGCTGTTACACGGCCACATCGCACAGGTCGTGGAGCGGAATGGGCTCTGGCTTCATGTGAAAGGCGCGGACGCGTACACCGGATGGATTCATCAGGGCTACGTCGTCACGATGCCGGAGCCGGTTCCCCCGCTGTCCGAGACCGGGTGGGATGATCCGCGTCCGCTCTCACTCAACTGCAGCGTTCGCGACGAGCACGGGGCCACGCGCAAACTGCCGCTGGGCGCGCTCGTCACTGAAGGTCAGGAGCGATTCGCCGGATTGGCGATGACGCTCGAGGAGCGGCGGAAAGCATTTCCACCGGCGGCCGACTCCATCACCGCGTCGGCGATGACTTTCTTCGAGGGCACATCGTACGAGTGGGGAGGACTGACGCCATGGGGCTGCGACTGCTCCGGGCTGGTGTCGAGCTCGTTTCACCTGCACGGCGTGAACGTCCCGCGCGATGCGTGGATGCAGGCGACGACCGGCGAGCCAGTCGAGTCGATGCGGGATCTCCGCCCCGCCGACCTTCTCTTCTTCTCCGACGAGCCGGATGGAAAGGTCACGCACGTGGCGATCTCGCTGGGCGGAATGAAAGTGGTTCATCTAGCACTCGGACGTGGCGGCTACGCCGTCGACGACCTTGGGAGCGGGGATGAGTACACTGACCTTTTGCTCAAACGCTTTCGGTTCGGGCGAAGGGTGCTGGAATAGTCTTCAGTTGCAGTTAAAAAAAGCCGGGCATTACGAGCGGCCTCAGCTGACCATCCCGTTGGGAGCGCCGGTCACCAGGGGAGTTTGAGCAGGTCCGTTCACGAACAGGCGCGCCGCGGCGCTCGGCTCGCCGTCGAGCGTGACCTGCATCGTGTACTGCCCCACCATGTTGAGCGGAAGATCCACCACCGCGATGATCGGCAGATCGACCTCGAACACGGGGTTCGGCGCGGGCGCGACGTTCATCTCCCCCGCCGAGGACCAGAGCTCTTCGTCGAGCGGGCTCAGCCAGCGGAAGCCGAGCTTGTGCGAGCCGACATCGTCGCCGCTGGCCTTGAGGCGGACAATGAAGTGGGTGCGCGGGTGAATCGTCGGCAGCCCCGCAACCTGAACCGCGTCGAAGACGCCCAGCACATTCAACTTTCCTTCCTGTGACAGGTTAGCGGCGTCGGCGAAGACGGCGAACGAGATGTGCATGAAAGCAAAGTAGCCGCGCCGCGCCTTGCCCGGCTAGCTTTCGGCGATGACTGAATCAGTCGGGCCTTCTCCGGCCGTTGCCGACTCGGCCGCGCACCATTCGTTCGGGCTGACGGATCTTCTCCTGCTCACGATGGCGGTGATCTGGGGAGTCAATTTCGTCGTCGTGAAGTACGCGACCCACATCTTCAACCCGGTGGCCTTTACCGGACTTCGCGTCGGAACGGCGGCGGCATTTCTCGTGGCGTTCGCCTTCGCCCGCGGCGGCTTCGCGCTTTCGCGCCACGATGTGCTTCGGCTCCTTTTTCTCGGCGTGATCGGCAACGGCCTGTACCAGCTCTTCTTCGTTCACGGAGTCGCGCGCACCCGCGCCGGCAACGCGTCTCTCATCGTCGGTGCCGCGCCGGCGTTCATCGCGCTCGCGGCGAGGGCTCGTGGCATGGAGCGCGTGAAGCGGATGACCCTCGTCGGCATCGCTCTCTCGGTGATCGGCGTCGCCCTCGTGATCGCGGGAAGCGCGACATCATCGAATGGCCAGACGACACTCCTCGGATCAGTCCTTGTGTTCCTTGGGGTTCTATGCTGGACCGCCTATACGATCATGTTGCAGCCGTACACGAAACGGATCGACGTGATCCAGCTCTCGGCCGTCACGATGGTCGGAGGTGCGGTGCCATTGCTCGTCGCGTCGATGCCCGCGCTGGTCGCCACCGACTGGTCCAGCGTCGGTGCCGGCGGTTGGCTCGCGCTTTTCTACTCGAGCGTGATCTCGATGGGCGTCGCGTACTTCTTCTGGTATCGCGGCCTGCGGGTGCTCGGGCCTACCCGCACCGCTGTGTACTCGAACCTGCAACCGATCGTCGCCCTTCTGGCGGCGTGGGCGTTTCTCGGTGAAGTCCCGACGATCTTCCAGGGCCTAGGCGCGGTGACGATCATCGCCGGCGTATTCCTCACCAGAACATGAGGCTCGTCCTCTTCGACATCGACGGCACGCTGCTCAATTCGGAGGGGCTCGGACGCACATCGATGCGGCGGGCGCTGGGCTCGATCTTCGGGTCGCCCGGGAATCCCGCGTATCGGTACGACGGAAAGACCGACAAGCAGATCGTGCGCGACGTCATGCGCCTCGAGGGTCACTCCGATGAGCACATCGATTCGCGGATGGAGAAGCTGATCGAGATTTACCTCGAAGGGCTTCGCGACGGAGTGAAGAGCGGGAAGTTCAACGTGCATCCACTCGAGGGCGTCGTCGAGCTGCTCGATGCGCTCGAGCCGCGCAAAGATGTCGTACTCGGCCTGCTCACCGGGAATGTCGAGCCCGGCGCACGCACCAAGCTGACGGCGGCCGGGATCGACCCCGATCGTTTTCGAGCCAACGCGTTCGGCTCGGATCACGAGCACCGGCCCGAGCTTCCGGCAGTCGCGCAAAGGAGGGCGAGCGAGGAGCTCGGGCTCGAAATCGAGGGGAAGCGCATGATCGTCATCGGCGACACTCCCGCTGACATCGCGTGCGGCCGCTCACTCGGCGCGAAGGCGATCGGCGTCGCCAGCGGCCACTACACGGTCGAGCAGCTCCAGGAGCACGATCCATACGCCGTTTTTCCGTCGCTGAAAAACACGCAGCAGGTGCTCGAGAAGATCGTCAATGCGTGAGATCGAGCTCAAGGCGGTCGTGGACGATCTAGCCGAGCGGCGAAGGATGATCGAGGCGGTGGGGGCAGCGCTGTCGTTCGAGGGAAAGGTCTCCGACAGGCGCTTCGACTTCGCGTCGCGCGAGCTGTCGGGGCGCGACGAGGTGCTGAGAACGCGGCGCTACCAGAGCACCGCCTCGACGAGGACGTACCTCGATTGGAAGGGTCCGACCGAGATGCAGGGAGTGTACAAGGTCCGGGACGAGATCACCGCGCCGGTCGAAGACTTCCACTCGCTCGAGAGGATTCTCGAGAAGCTTGGGCTCATGCTCACGTGGGAGATCGACCGCGAGATCGCCCAGTACCAGCTCGCCGGCGCCACCATTCGCTTCGAGACCTACCCGCGCATGGATGTGCTGGTCGAGGTCGAAGGCGAGCCGGGCGCCATCGAAGCGGCGATCGAAGCGCTCGGGTTGCCGCGCGGAACGTTCACGAACGAGAGGTTGCCCGATTTCGTCAACAAGTTCGAGCATAGAACCGGCGTCCGTGCTGCTATCAGCGATCGGGAGCTGAAGGAGGATTACTCGTTCAGGGACGGTTCGTAGTGGCTTCTTCTCGTAGTTGGTTTTTCCGTCTTTCCCCCGATTGCTTCTCTCAATAATCCGGATAGATTCACTCGGAAATGAATTATCGATTTATGCGATGGATCGGTGTCTCGGTCCTGTCGCTCATAACGGCCTCCGCGCTGCCCGCCCAGGAAAACCCGGCGAAACGTCTTGCGAGCATCGTCGGTGTCGCCTCCGAGGAGTATGCAAAGGCGGTTGACGACCGCGGAAAACTCATCTCGAAGGATGAGTTCGACGAGACTTACGGTTTCCTGACCGACGCCAAACAAGTCGCAACCAGGCTCCACGGCTACGATGCCGCGGCGACGAGGGCGATCCTCGACAGCATTATCGCGGCGGTCGCGCAAAGAAAGCCGCCGACTATGGTGAGGGAGCTTCATCAGCATTTTGCCACCTCCCTCGGGACGGCCGGTGCGATAGATCTTCCAAAGGGGCCGCTCGATATGGCCGAAGGGCACGCGTTGTTCGTCAAGAATTGCGCGTCGTGTCACGGCACGGCGGGGGCCGGTGACGGCCCGGCTGCCCACTCACTGAGCACGCCGCCGCCCGCGACCGGCGTTCGAAAACTCACTCCCGAGCTCACGCCGACGCTTGCCTACAACGTCATCTCTGTTGGAGTGCGCGGGACCGCGATGCTGGGGTTCGGGTCGTCGCTCACGGCGCAGCAGCGGTGGAACATTATCAACTACATCTACTCGCTCCGTGGGGAGCAGCTGAGCCTCCCGGCCGCGCGCGCGGATGCGACGGCGATTCCCGGAGACACGGCATCACCGGTGATTCTGGCGCTCCTCGACAGTGCGCTCGACTTCGCGCGGAATGGCAAGACCGCCGAAGCCGGTGATCGCGCGTTCGATGCGTACATCGCGTTCGAGCCGCTCGAGACTCCGGCGCGCGCGAAAAAACCCGGCCTCGTCTCGACGATGGAGCGCCACTTCGCCGACTTCAAAGGAGCGGTCAGGCGAAGCGACTTCGCCTCCGCCAAGAGCTCGCGCGATGCGATAGCCGACGGGCTTCCGTCGGTCGTCGATCTCACCCAGCAGCCCTCCGGGAGCTGGGAAGCCTTCTTCCAGTCCTTCCTCATCATTCTGAGGGAAGGGTTCGAGGCGATTCTCGTGATCGGCGCGGTGGTCGCACTACTGATCAAGACGGGACATCGCGAGCGGCTTCGCTCGATCTGGCTTGGAATCGTGCTCGGATTGGTGGCGAGCCTCGCCACCGCTGTCGTAATGAAGACGCTCCTTGCGGCGATGCCAGCCAGCAGGGAGATCGTCGAGGCGACGACGATGCTGATCGCCGTTGTGGTGCTGTTCTCGGTGAGCTACTGGCTCATCTCCAAGGTCGAGGCCGCGAAGTGGCAGAAGTTCATTCGCGAGAAAGTGAATTCGGCACTCGAGCACGGCGGCGGCAAAGCGCTCGCGCTCGTCGCATTCCTCGCGGTCTACCGTGAAGGCGCCGAGACCGCGCTCTTCTACCAGGCGCTGTTCAACGAAGGACCCAACGTCGGAGGTCCGCTCGCGCTCGGAATCGTCGCCGGGTTCGCGGTGCTGGCGGTGATCTTCACGCTCTTCTATCGCTACGGCGTCAGGATCCCGATGCGACCGTTCTTCGCCGTGACAAGCGTCCTGCTCTATTACATGGCGTTCGTGTTCATGGGGAAAGGAATCCGCGAGCTGCAAGAAGGGAACATCATGCGAATCACCGTGATCCCGGGCGGGCCGCACGTCGATGCGATGGGCATCTACCCGAGCGTCGAGACGCTCACGGCACAGGGGATTCTTATCATCCTGCTGTTCTTCGCGACGATCAGGACATTCTGGCCTCGCCATAAGCCGGAAGCGGGTGCCCCCCAGGCGTAGCATTCGCCGCTTGTTGGTTGAAGCGGGGAGGGTGAGATGACAACCAGGCAGATGCCGGCAACCGCAGATGAGCAGCACGGAATCCGACCCAAAGGATACCGCCTGCCCGAGTCAACGCGCCTCGGCAGAGTGCGTTTGCAGGTAGCGGATCTCGAGCGATCGCTCGCCTTCTACGAGAAAGTGCTCGGAATGAGAGTGATCCGCCGCACCACTGACTCGGTGAGTCTCGGACCGGATAGCGAAGATCGCGAGATCGTTCACCTGCGCCAGCTCAGGAGCGCGCGAGCGGTGCCGAAGCGCGGACTGCTCGGCCTCTATCACTTCGCGATCCTGTTGCCCGATCGCGCATCGCTCGGCCGGTTCGTCGCGCATCTCGCGGCGATCGGTGAATACGCCGGCATGTCGGATCACTTCGTGAGCGAAGCGGTCTATCTCACCGATCCCGATGGCCTTGGCATCGAGGTGTACGCGGACCGCCCGCGCGACGCATGGCGCTACGACGAGCAGCAGTTGTACATGACGACTAATCATCTCGACGTGGATGATCTGGTGAAGTCCGCCGGTGGCGAGCGCTGGACGGGAATGCCGCCCGGCACCGTGCTCGGTCACGTGCATCTCTACGTCGACGACATCGCCAAGGCCGAGGCGTTCTACCACGACGCGCTCGGATTCGACAAGGTCGTGTGGAGCTATCCCGGCGCGCTGTTCATGTCGGCGGGCGGATATCATCATCACCTCGGCACCAACACCTGGGCTCGCGGCGCGCCGCCCGCGACGGACGCGGATGCGCGTCTGCTCGAGTGGGAGATCATCGTCCCGACGAAGAAGGACGCCGAGGACGCGGCGCGCCACGTGAAGGCAGCTGGTTACCCCGTGAAAGAGGGGAATGGCGAATGGATTCTGACCGATCCGTGGGGCACGAGTCTGAGACTCGTGCCCGAAAAATGATGCGACACCGGAACGGGAATGTCCAACCGAACCGGTTGGTTCACAACGATCTGGGTTCGTGTCCCGCCAGGCGGGCACCCGCCCACCGGGTGGCGGATGGTGCCCGATCACTCGTCATGAGAGCGTGGTACTGTTCCGCGCGGTAGTTTTCGTTCTCGGCGGGCTGCGACGTTGCTGCTCGCTGGATGACACCCTTTTCAGTGGCTGGTGGACAATGACTTTCTCGAGAACACGTGCCTTTCCCGCACTCATCATATTCGCGGCGGCAATAGTGTCGGGATGTGGCGGCAGTGATTCCTCCGGCCCCGGCTCCGGCACGGTCGATTCAAACGCAGCGCTCCAGAGTCTCTCGATCGGGCTCCAAGGCGTTGGCGGCCTGGGGTCTCCGACGACACCGGAGGCAAATG
>CABDYJ010000083.1_pt1 | contig 15468 bp, 10 predicted proteins | sample 3131991 | NCBI WGS metagenome assembly CABDYJ01 (sample SAMEA5534337, study PRJEB31848) | metagenome | biome: tundra; feature: field; material: soil | place: USA | collected 2013-05 | depth 0.45 m
TCTTCTGAAGTTTCCACCAATGTGACGCAGGCTCAGATCGCAAAGCTGCCAAGCTCGACACGTAACTTCCTCGATCTCGCGGCACTTTCACCCGGCGTCATTGTCACCGAAGACCGGACCAACAGCACTCAGTTCAAGACCGTGTCAGCCGACGGTCAGAGTGCGAGCTCGGTCAACCTTTTCATCGACGGCACCAGCTTCAAGAATGATCTCACTGCTGGTGGAATTGCTGGGCAGGACGCGAGCCGGGGCAACCCGTTCCCGCGCAACGCGGTTCAGGAATACCGAATCATCGCCCAGAACTTCAAGGCTGAATATCAGAAGGCCTCCAGCGCCATTATCACCGCTACGACAAAGTCGGGCGGCAACACCTGGAGCGGGAATGCGCTCGTAGGATATCAAAACGCCAGCATGATCGGGCTCGACACTTTGCAGCGAGCAGACAAAGCGGCGAATCCGACGACGTTCAAGAAGCCTGACTACACTCGCACGCTGAGCGCGCTCAGCTTCGGCGGGCCTATCGTAAAGGATAAGATCCACGTTTTCGGGTCTTATGAAGGGAACATCCAGAACCGTGCAAACCGTGTGGCATTCACTGGACTTCCGGCTACTGGCGCTTTCCCGTCGCTCGATACCGTCGGACTCACGAAGTACAACGGAAGTTTCCAGTCACCGTTCCGCGAGAATCTGTGGTTCGGAAAAATTGACGACGCGCTCAATGACAAATCATCGGCGGAGCTGAGCGTCAATTTTCGTGACGAATCCGACATTCGTGACTTCGGTGGAAATCAGGCATTCCAGGAAGCGGTCAACTATCACCAGACGGTTGCGGTCGGCCAGCTCAAGTACAACTATTTCGTGGGGCCGTGGCTCAACGAAGCGAAGGTCGATTACTCCAACTTCCGCCGGAATCCTCGCCCGAATGAGCCTGGCATTCAGCGTCAATATCAGTACCCTGGTGGCTCGGCGGTCATCGGTTCCAACCTGAGCACACAGGACTTCACTCAGAAGCGGCTCGGCCTCAGGGACGACCTCACCTACTCCGGATTCAAGCTCGCGGGTGACCACGTCATCAAAGCCGGCACCAGCCTCGATTTCGTGAAGTACGATGTGCTCAAGGACAACAACGGCACCCCGCAGTTCTCCTACAGTAACCAGATAGATTGCTTCCCCACTTGCGGCACGCCGACAGTGTACAACTTCGCAACGCCCTATCAGCTCGTCTACGCCACGGGCGATCCGCGCGTGAACGCGAACAACACGCAGCTGGGCCTTTATGCCCAGGACGACTGGAGTCCCATACCGCGCCTGATGTTGAATCTCGGAGTTCGGTGGGATTATGAGTCGCACATGCTGAACAACGACTACGTCACTCCGAAAAACGTCGTCGACACGCTTAGCCTCTACAACAGCCAGTTGCCGCACCCGCTCGATCTGAGCCGTTACACCAGCACGGGCACACAAAGAAAGCCTTACATGGGTGCAATTCAGCCGCGCTTTGGTTTCTCGTATTCGGTCGACAAGGCTGAAAGAACAACGGTCTTCGGCGGCTGGGGACTCTACTATGATCGCATCCAGTACGACCTGTATTCGGTCGACGAGACGCAGAAGCTGAGTCATCCCACCTACACGATTCGGTTTGCTCCAGCAGGAACAACTCCGACTGCGGGTTTTGCCGCGTGGAACAACTCCTACCTCACCGCGGACAAGGCAACACTGGACGCGCTCGTTCACTCGCAGGGTCAGCCGGAAGCGTGGTTCATCGACAACCAGGCCAAGGTACCGCGCTCGAAGCAGTTGAGTTTCGGTGTTCGCCAGCTCCTGGGCGATTTCGCGGCCACTGTGACGTATGCGAACGTGAAGGGTGAGAACCAAACGGCGCTCAACTGGGCCAATTTCGGCTTGAACACGAACGGAAGTTGCTGCGCGAGCTTCAATATTGGCGCTCACGGCTTCGCCAACTTCCTCTACATGACCAACGACAAGACAACCTGGTACAACGCCATCCAGGTTCAGCTGGACCGGCCGTATCGACGGTCGGACCCAAGTGCTATTGGATGGGGCGCGGGTCTCGCATACAGCTATGCGTCGCGCTATCTGCAGGGGGCGGATAACCTGGGAGATGAATTCGATTTCCCGAACGCGCTCAGTATCCCGAAGCATTCCGCCAACGATGAGAAGCAGCGCGTGGTTGCGAACTGGATCACCGATCTTCCTTATCTCTTCGGCATTCAGTTCTCCGGCCTGGCAACGCTCGGCGGCAAGTACCGGCAGGATATTGGATGCGCTGGCCGATTCTGCGGATACGGTACGACGGGAAACCAGTTCCAGCGCGGCGGGTTCACCGTTCCCGGAACGTTCCCATATCAGACCGTTGATATCCGCTTCCGCAAGGATTTCCCAAGTTTCGGGCGGACACCGACCGCGGTCGGACTGACCCTTGATGTTTTCAACGCAACAAATCACACCAACTGGGGCTGCTATAACACCGGCAACCGGACCATCGTCAACGCACAGGGCCAGACCGTACCTGACCCGAGTTTCGGTGTCCCTGGCTGCCTCGTTTCCGATGCTCGCAGATACCAGGTTGGTGCGGAGTTGAACTTCTAACGCAGCTCGACGCGCCTGACTTGGGCCGTCGAATGGCCGCATGACGAAACCGGCGTTGGCTGCAGATAATCGCAGCCAACGCCGGTTTTTTGCACTGTAGAGTCTGGACCCGGGGTTGCAGAGATCTGTACGGATGGGCAACCTCAACATCATTCCGAACGAGCTGGATAACACTGCAAGGGAATCCCATGCCTGATTACCGATCGATCCTGCGTCGGTCCTCCGTTGCTTTTTTCTTCATTGCGTCGGCGTGCGCGAGCGCGACGTCGATCACCGGAATCAACGGCCCGATTCCGCCATCGGCGCTCACTACGCGGCAGGCCGCGTTTCTCGACACCCTCGAGCGCCGCACATTCAATTGGTTCTGGGAGCGGACCGATCCGAATACCGGCCTCACGCCCGATCGATGGCCGACACAGAGCTTCTCCAGCGTCGCAGCGATTGGATTCGCGCTCACGGCGTATCCAGTGGGCGTCGAGCGCGGCTACGTCCCACGCGCCGACGCGGCGCAGCGCGCTCTCAACACGCTGCGCTTCATGTACAACGCTCCGCAGGGACCGCAGGCCACTAACGTCACCGGCTACAAGGGATTCTTCTATCATTTTCTCGACATGCAGACGGGGTTCCGCTTCCAGCAGGTCGAGCTCTCTACAATAGATACGTCGCTCCTCCTCGGCGGAGTGCTGCTCTGCCAGTCGTACTTCACCGGCGCGGATCCCACCGAGAGCGCGATCCGCGCCTACGCCGATTCGATCTACCTGCGCATCGATTGGCAGTGGGCGGTGCACAATCCGCCCCTCGTCAACATGGGTTGGAAGCCCGAAAGCGGGTACATCATTTCCGACTGGAAGGGGTATGACGAGGGGATGATTGTCTACATCCTCGCGCTCGGCTCACCCACGCACCCCATCGATCCCGCGGGGTGGACCGAGTGGACGAAAACCTACGTCTGGCTGGATTTCTACGGCCAGCCGTTGGTGAATTTCCCACCGCTGTTCGGACACCAGTATTCACACGTCTGGATTGACTTCCGGGGAATCCAGGACGCTTACATGCGCGGCAAAGGGATCGATTACTTCGAGAACTCCAGGCGAGCGACCATCTCGCAGCGGTCCTACGCGATCGACAATCCAGGACATTGGCGGGATTACGGAGCGAACGTCTGGGGACTGACTGCCGACGATGGCCCGCACGACACGACCGTCGTCATCGACGGAACGACGAGACAATTCCACACATATACTGCGCGTGGCGCGGCCGCCGACTACGTGATGGACGATGGCACTCTCGCCGCCAGTGCTCCCGCCGGATCGGTCCCGTTCGCGCCGGAGTTCGCGGTGCCCGCGCTTGTCGCGATTCGCGAGAGGTACGGAGACAATCTCTTTACAAATTATGGATTTGTTGATTCCTACAATCCGACGTTCCAGCTACCGATTACGCCGCAGCACGGGCACGTCGTGGCCGGCGTTGGTTGGTTCGATACCGACTACTTGGGAATTGATCAGGGGCCGATCATCGCGATGATCGAGAACTACCGGAGCGATCTGATCTGGAAGACGATGCGAAAGAATCCGTACATCGTGGCGGGTTTGAAAAAAGCCGGCTTCACTGGCGGGTGGCTCGGGAATTGAGCCCTCGCGGGTGAAGCCGCCCAGAAGAAGATTCTCTTAACGCTAGAGACTTGGTTCGAGGCGATAGAGGTAGAGTGGTGCGGTTGGGTTTTCGTAGGCGAGAGTCAAGGTAGTGCCGATGAGCTTACCGACCCGATTGCCAATGCACATAGCATTTGCCGGGCAGGGCTGGAAAGAACCGATGGTAATACTGTGGTCGGTGATCCGATACTCCAGCCGCAAGGTGAGGGTTCCTTCTTCGGTTTGGTTCGGCTGGTACACGTAGCGCCAATGTTCAGCGGTGACAGCATTGCCGGCAGGGTCGAGCGTAACCGTAGCCGAGAGCACAAAGTTCGTATCAGCTTGGCCCGCAACCACGATCGCGGGTACCGGCTGCCCGTTGACGCTCTCGAGCAGATACACGCCTGAAACCATTCTCGGGGGAGCGGTTGACTCGTGGCAAGCCATTGTCAACGCAACAACAGGAAGTAGAGCTTCCAGACAGGACAGGCGCATGCGAACCTCTGGAATTGAGATACCTTCACCCTATGGGACTTGATCCTTCGCGTCCAGTGAAATCTTCGTTCGTGCTCGTTACGGGCTTGCTAGTCGCCTTCGCGGTGGCTTCCTGCTCTTCCGCATCTGCGGGCGACAAGACAACGCTTCGCATTTGGGCCATGGGGCGCGAGGGCGAAGTTCTCTCGCAGCTCATCCCCGGATTTGAAAAGGAACACCCAGACATCCACGTCGAAGTCCAGCAGATCCCGTGGACCGCCGCGCACGAGAAGCTCCTCACCGCCTACGTCGGCGACGCCACGCCCGACATCGCCATGCTCGGCAATACCTGGGTGCCGGAATTCGTGGCGCTCAATTCGCTCGCGCCGCTCGACAGCTTCGCCGAACGCTCGAAGGAAATCAGGCGCGACGATTTCTTTCCCGGCATCTGGAAGACCAACGTCGTCAACGGCAAGACGTACGGCATCCCATGGTACGTCGACACGCGGCTCATCTTCTATCGCTCCGACATCCTCGCCAAAGCGGGCTACAAGGAATTTCCGAAGACGTGGGCCGATTGGACGACGGCCATGAAGAAAATCAAATCGCAGATGTCGGACAAACAGTTTCCGATGCTGATGCCCACCAACGAGTGGCCGCAGCCGGTGGACTTCGCGATGGAGGCAGGCTCGCCCATACTGCGCGACGGCGGGCGCTACGGAGCGTTCGAGCAGCCGGCATTCAGAAAAGGGTTCGATTTCTATCTCGGCTTCTACCGACAGGGATTCGCATCACCTGTCTCGAGCTCGCAGGTGTCCAACCTCTTCCAGGAATTCGAGCGCGGGAATATCGCGATGTACATCTCCGGCCCCTGGTATATCGGCGAGTTCAAGAATCGCCTCGACTCGGCCACGCAGACAAAATGGATGACGGCGCCGATGCCCGGCATCAACGGGCCGGGGGTGTCGATGGCGGGCGGATCGAGTCTCTCACTGTTCGCCGCGTCGCAGCACAAGAAGCAAGCATGGCTATTAATGGAGTTTCTCTCGCGTCCGCAGGTGCAGCTCCAATTCTACGTACTCACGGGCGATCTGCCGCCGAGGAAGGCGGCGTGGCAGGACACGACGTTCGCGAACAACAAGTACACAAAGGCGTTCCGCGATCAGCTCGAGCGAGTGGTGCCCATGCCGCAGGTGCCGGAGTGGGAGGAGATTGCGACTACCATCTTCGAGCACGGGGAGCAGGCGATTCGCAAAGCTAGAACGGTAGATCAGACTTTGTCGTCGCTCGATCAGGATGTGAATGCGATGCTCGAGAAACGTCGATACTTGCTCGCACAGGAGAAGAAGACATGATGGGTGCGCGCGCGCGCGCGCCGTCCGACGTCGGGAAAGCGGCGTGGCTGTTTCTTGCGCCGGCGCTGGTTCTAATCTTTGTTTTCTTTTTCCTGCCGGTGCTCGCGTCGCTCGTGCTGAGCGTCACCGACTTCGACATCTACGCGATCGCCAAGCCGTCCACGACCCGCTTCGTCGGGATGGCGAACTATACGAAGCTGTTTCACAGTCCCGAGTTCTGGCAGGCGCTCAGGAATACGTTCTACTTCGCGATCGTCGGCGGGCCGCTCACTATCGCGGTCTCCCTCGTCACGGCACTCCTCCTGAACGCGAAACTCGTCCGCTTCAAGAGCTTCTTTCGCACGATTTACTTCACGCCGTTCGTGACGACACTCGTCGCCGTCTCGATCGTGTGGCGCTACCTGTACCACACGCGCTACGGCGTGCTCAACTACGCCCTCGCGCACGTAGGCATCGCCCCAATTGACTGGCTCGGCAATCCACATTGGGCGATGCCGGCCATCATCCTGATGTCGGTGTGGAAGAACTTCGGCTACAACATGCTGATCTTCATCGCCGGCCTGCAGGCGATTCCGCAGGACCTCTACGACGCCGCGGAGATAGACGGTGCCGGCCCCGTCCGCCGCTTCTTCGCGGTGACGCTGCCACTGCTCGGCCCGACGCTGCTCTTCGTCAGCGTCATCACGATGATCGGCTACTTCCAGCTCTTCTCGGAGCCGTACGTGATGACCCAGGGCGGCCCGCTCCGCGCCACCACCAGCGTCGTGCTGATGATGTACGAGGAGGGATTCCGGTGGTGGCGCATGGGATACGCCGCGGCGATCGCGTTCGTGCTGTTCGTGGTGATCCTGATCGCGACGCTGATCCAGTTCCGCCTGCAGAAGGAGCACGCGTGACTAGACTTGTGGTCGTCGACGAAACCCAATTTGGCGCGTCGCTCGATTCGGCGTTAACCCGCCGCCGCATTTCACAGGTTGTGCTGTATGCCCTCCTCATCATCGGCGCGCTCATCGCGCTGCTGCCGATGCTTTGGATGTTGTCGGCGTCGTTCATGCCCACCGGAGAAGCGAGCACTTACCCGCCGCACCTGATCCCAACCAGGATCACCTTCATCCACTATCGTGAGCTGTTCACCCGCCTCAACCTCGGCCGCTACCTGTTCAACAGCGCACTGATCGCAGTCGTTGTGACATCGGTGTCCCTGGTGATCAACTCACTGGCGGGCTACGCGTTTGCCAAGCTCAGATTCCGCGGGCGCGATCGCGCGTTCCGCATTCTGTCGCTTGGCCTGGTGCTGCCGGTGCAGGTGGCGATGCTGCCGCTCTTTCTGCTGATGAAGAATCTCCATTTGATCAATACCTACTGGGGCGTGATCATCCCCGGGATGGCGAGCATTTTCGGGATCTTTCTCATCCGGCAATATGCGCTCTCGATTCCAGACGACATGCTCGACGCCGCGCGCATCGATGGCGCGTCGGAGCTCAGGATCTACTGGTCGGTCGTGGTGCCTGGGATTCTGCCGATTCTGGCGACGCTCGCGATCTGGACTTTCCTGGCGACGTGGAACGATTTCATGTGGCCCTTGATCGTGCTGAGCGACGAGGCGCACTACACACTGCCCGTCGCGCTCGCGAATCTGTCCGGCGAGCACGTGATGGACACCGAGCTCATGATGGCCGGCTCCGTGCTCACAGTGATACCTGTGCTCGCCGTCTTCCTCTTTCTCCAGCGTTACTACATCCAGGGCGTAATGGCCGGGAGCGTTAAAGGATGATTCGTGGTTGGACGATGTTACTACTCAGCGGCATCTTCACACTGCAGGCGCAAGCACAAACGCCTGCGACTACAACTCCGCCATCGAATCCGCCCGCGCCTACACCGGTTCCCGCGATTATGCCCGCCGTCCCGGTGGCACCGGCGGCGCAAACGAACGTACCTAATACTATAGTATTGGATTCGTTTGACTCGGTGACCCAGTGGACGGCCACACCAGCGGATGGGGTCGAGATTTCTGTCCATCCGGACTCGAACGGGGTTCACGGCAAGGCGATGCGCGTGGATTTCGATTTCCACGGACACGGCGGCTACGGCGTAATTCATCGAGCGCTCAATCTGACACTGCCGGCCAACTACGAGTTCTCGTTCGCCATCAAGGGCAACGCGCCGACCAACACGCTCGAGTTCAAGCTGATCGACGCGACGGGCGAGAACGTGTGGTGGTCCAACAATCAGAACTTCGTTTTCCCAAAGGATTGGAAGACGATCACGCGCAAAAAGCGGCAGATCTCCTTCGCATGGGGGCCGACCAACGACAGGGAGCTGAAGCGTTTCGCCGCGATAGAGTTGGCGATCACCGCCGGCTCGGGTGGGAAGGGAAGCATCTGGCTCGACGATCTCGCGGTTACACCGCTGGATCCCACGACGCCGTACACATGGACCCCGCGGGTAACCGCCTCGTCGCAGGCGCAGCGATACGATGTCAATCGGTTGATCGACACCAGTCTGACGACATCCTGGCGAAGTGTGCCAGCGCGCGGGACCAGCGGCGCGTCCGGAGCGACACGCGTCAGCAGCGCGTCAGGTGCTGACACGATCAACATCGATTTCCTCAAACGGCGTGAGTTCGGGGGAATGGTGATCGGGTGGGAACCGGGACGGCGCGCGAATTCGTACGAGGTCCAGGCGTCAAAAGATGGTCAGAGCTGGGAGACGCTCTACACCGTCAACAGAAGCTCCGCCGCGCCACTCGTTCAACCCGCGGCTTCGACAAAGACCGCGATCGCGCTCTCGCCGCTCTTCCGCGACTACCTCTACATGCCGGAAAGCGATGCGCGCTTCGTTCGCGTCATACTCAAGTCAGCGGAAGGGAATGGCGGGTATGGCATTCGGGACATCAGCGTCAGACCAGTCGACTGGGCCGCTTCCGAGAACGACCTGTTCTTTGCCATGGCGAGGGAGGCTCCGCGCGGCAGCTACCCGCGGTATCTCTCCAGCGAGCAATCGTACTGGACCGTGATTGGCGTCGATCGCGACAGCGCCGAGGCGCTGATCAATGAGGAGGGGATGATCGAGGTGGGGCGCGGTCAGTTCTCGATCGAGCCATTCCTCTACATCGACGGCAAGCTCGTCACCTGGAACGACGTGAAGACATCGGTCGCGTCGAATGCGGAAGCGCTGCCGCTGCCGCAGGTCGTGTGGAGCACCAAGGATCTGGATCTCACGATCAGCGCGTTCGCCGCGGGTCCGGTCGATTCATCGGTGCTGTACGCGCGCTATCGCGTCACCAACAATTCCAGGAGCTACAAGAAGCTGACGCTCTTTCTCGCGCTCAGGCCGCTCCAGGTGAATCCGCCCTGGCAGTTCCTGAATCTCCCGGGCGGAGTCGCGCGCGTCGACTCGATTTCGTTCCAGGGCTCGAGTGCGCGCGTCACCGGGAACAAGGTCGTTCGTTCGCTCGCGTCGGTCAGCGGCTTCGGTGCGGTGACTTTCGCCGACGGGAACATTGTCGACTGGCTGCGACTGGGAAAGGTACCCGCACCGCTCTCCGTTACCGATCCCACCGGCCACGCCTCCGCTGCGTTCGCGTATCAGCTCGAGCTCGGCCCGCACGCGACGTCGAGTCCGATTGACCTCGCGGTGCCGCTCCACGGCGGCGATCTGAATCTCGCGCAGCTTCTTTCCGCGGCGCGAAGCGGGTACGCCGCTGCGCCGACGCAAATTGTCGCCGCGCGGCCCGGCGCGACTCCGGAGCCGTCGGGCGCCAGCGCTCCCGGCATCACGCTGCTCCCTGGCCAGGGCGAGCGCGCGGTCTCGTCGCAGCTCGAGAAGACGGCCGCCGAGTGGCGCGAGAAGCTCGGACCTGTGAGCATCACGCTTCCGCCGTCGGCGGCGCGGTACACTCAGACGATGCGCGCGCAGCTCGCGGACATTCTCATCAATCGTGATGGCGCGGCGATCCAACCGGGCTCGCGCAGCTACTCGCGCTCGTGGATCCGCGACGGCTCGCTGACGTCGACCGCGCTCCTGCGGCTGGGCCACGACCAGGATGTGAAGGATTTCATCGACTGGTACGCTCCGTACCAGTACGAGAACGGCAAGGTGCCATGCTGCGTCGATGAGCACGGTGCTACGCCGGTGCCCGAGAACGACAGTCACGGCGAATTTATTTATCTGGTGGCGGAGTACTACCGGCACACTGGAGACAAGGCGGAGCTGGAGAAGATGTGGCCGCACGTCGCCAAGGCGGTGGCGTACATGGATTCTCTTCGCCACGAAAGGATGACGCCGCAGTACACCGTCGGTGCTAACAAGCCGTTCTATGGATTATTGCCACAGTCCATAAGTCATGAAGGCTACAGCGCGAAACCGATGCATTCCTACTGGGATGATTTCTTTGCCCTGAGGGGATTCAAGGACGCCGCGTTCATCGCCAAGGAGCTGGACAAGCCCGAGGCGGCGAAGTTCGCCGAGATCCGGAGCAGCTTCCGCGCGAATCTTTTCGAGTCGATCCGTCAGGTGGTGATACTGCGGAAGATCGACTACATACCCGGCTCGGTGGAGCTGGCTGATTTCGATGCGACGTCGACGACGATCGCGGTGAGCCCGGGTGGGGAAGCGGGACGACTCCCCGGCCCGCTGCTCGCGCGCACGTTCGACAAGTATTTCCAGGAAGCGCGTCAGCGAGGGATCGGAATCAAGCCGTGGGATGCTTACACGCCATACGAGCTCCGCACGGTCGGCGTGCACGTGCAATTAGGCCAACGCGCGCGCGCCCACGAGCTGCTCGATTTCTTCTTCAAGGATCAGCGCCCGGCAGCGTGGCACCAATGGGCAGAGGTTGTATTTCGCGATCCCAGGACGCCCAAGTTCATCGGCGATATGCCGCACACGTGGGTGGGCAGCGATTACATCCGGAGCTTCCTCGACATGCTCGCGTATGAGCGCGAAAGCGACAGCTCGCTGGTCATCGGCGCCGGTGTCAGAGACGAGTGGGTCAAGGAAGACCCGGGAATCAGAGTGTCGAACCTGAGCACCGAGTACGGCCCGCTCAACTATGACATGCGCGCGATCGGTAAGGTGGTCACGATAAACCTGCGCACGGGAATCCGAATGCCGCCGGGCGGAATCGTGATCTACAGCCCGCTTGATCAACCAATTCTGTCTGCGGCGGTCGACGGTGTTCCAACCGCGATCAAGGGTGCGGAGGTGCGAATCCGCAAACTCCCGTCAATCGTAACGATCCGCTACTCGAAATGATGCGACCGACCACACGCCGACCCAAGCAGGGATCCATAGGAAACGAAACATCACTTCGCGAGTATCGCACCCTTGGAGGCGATCACAGAAGCGTAATATCGGCCCGACGATTTGACCGTGCGCTGCTGAGTCGAGTAATCCACGTGCACGATGCCGAAGCGTTTGGAGTAGCCGTGCGCCCATTCGTAGTTATCGAGCAGCGACCAGGCGTAGTAGCCGCGGAGGTTTACGCCCTTGGTCATGGCCTCATGCGCCGCACGCAGATGCTGACGAAAATATTCCACGCGCAGCGGATCCTCGACGCGGCCGTCGATCGCCTGCGGCGGATCGTAGAACGCCGCGCCGTTCTCCGTGATGTAGACCGGCACCTTGCCGTATCGCTCCGTCACCCACAGAAGAACGCGCGTCAACGCCTCCGGATAAACCTCCCAGTGCGTCTCCGTCTGTATGTGATCTGGCTGCGGCACGTGTTTCGTCTGGAGTGGACGGAAATCCGGATGATACTGCTCGACCTTGCGCGTGTAGTAGTTGACTCCGAGAAAGTCGATCGGCTGCTTGATCAGTCGCATGTCCTCGTCGGACCACTCCGGCCACGCCTCGCCAAAGATCTCCCGCAGCTCGGCAGGATACTTTCCCATGAAGACCGGGTCCAGGTACTGCCGGTTTATGTACGCGTCGGCGCGCCGCACCGCCGCGAGATCCTGCGGAGAATCCGATGCCGGATACTTGGGCTCGAGATTCACCGTGATGCCGATCTTTCCCTTCTTCGCGGCCTTGGTGGATCGGAATCTCTCCACCGCCGCTCCGTGCGAGCGGAGGAGATTGTGCGCGGCGATCGGCGCCTCGAACAAATTCGAGTGGCCCGGCGCGAGCACTCCCGACAGATATCCGCCGTCGGTCACAACCCACGGCTCGTTGAGCGTCGACCACAGGTCTACTCGGTCGCCCAATACCTCGAACATTGTCGTAGCATAGTCGCCGAACCAGTCGGCCACATCGCGATTGAGCCAGCCGCCGCGGTCGTCGAGCGCTTCGGGGAGATCCCAGTGGAAGAGCGTTACGTTCGGCTTGATCCCGCGCTTGAGCAGCTCGTCGACCAATCGCGAATAGAAATCGATACCTTTTTTGTTGATGGCGCCGGTGCCCTCGGGAAAGATGCGCGCCCACGCGATGCTGAACCGATAGGCGTTCGCCCCCAGCTCGGCCATGATCGCGACATCGTCCTTGTAGCGCCGGTAGTGGTCGCAGGCGATGTCGCCCGTCTGGTCGAGCCAGGTGTTGCCCGGAGTGTGCGAGAAGCGGTGCCAGATGCTGTGCCCGGCGCCGTCGGCGGTGGGAGATCCTTCGATTTGGTACGCGGAGGTCGCTGTTCCCCACACGAAATCATCGGGGAAACGGTAGGAATCGCTCATTCAGTGCGTGGGGCGAGGACAATACGTGCGGCGAGGACGGGGGCAAAACAATGGCGCGTGTAACGCTCAACGGTGTCCGTAAAATCTACAATGAAGGGACCGCACAGGTAGCGGTGGATCGCGTCGACCTCGATGTGAAGGACGGTGAATTCGTCGTTCTCGTCGGCCCGTCCGGCTGCGGCAAGAGTACCACGCTTCGCATGATCGCCGGTCTCGAATCGATCAGCGCCGGCACCGTGAAGATCGGCGATCGCATCGTCAACGATGTGCCCCCCAAGGCGCGCGACATCGCGATGGTGTTCCAGAACTACGCCCTCTATCCGCACATGTCGGTGCGAGAGAACCTGGGATTCGCGCTCAAGCTGAAGAACATGTCGGCGGAGGAGATCGACAAGCGCGTCAAGGTCGCCGCCGCGACGCTCGGCCTCGACGAGTACCTCGATCGAAAGCCGCGCCAGCTCTCCGGTGGCCAGCGACAGCGCGTCGCGCTGGGCAGGGCGATCGTGCGGCAACCTCAGGTATTCCTGTTCGACGAGCCGCTCTCGAATCTCGACGCGCAGATGCGCGTCTCGATGCGCCGAGAGATCGCCAGGCTTCACCAGGAGCTCAAGGTGACGATGATCTACGTCACCCACGATCAGGTCGAGGCGATGACCTTGGGCGACAGAATCGTGGTGATGAACAAGGGCCACGTGATGCAGATCGATACGCCGATCAACCTCTACGAGAAGCCGAAGAACAAATTCGTGGCGGGATTCATCGGCAACCCGGCGATGAATTTCGCGAACGGCACGATCGAAGGCGGCGGCCCCTCGCGCTTCGTTGCCGAGGGCGGCGAATGGGAGATCAATCTCCCGTCGCGCGTGTCCGCTCCACTCGGCTCCGCGCGTGGGCGCGCCATCACGATGGGCATTCGTCCGGAGGACGTCTCGATAGTTGCGGGGCTGCGCGCTGCTCCCGCGACCGCGACGGCGCGACTCGATCTGGTGGAGTCGCTGGGCAACGAGACCTTCATCTACGCGAGAGCGGGCCGGCACGACATCACCGCCCGCGTCTCCCCGCAATCTCTGCCCCCGCTCGGCTCCAAGATCGTCCTCGCATTCAATCTCGAGAAAGCCCACTTCTTCGACGCAGCGAACGGCGAACGAATCGGGTAGCGACTCGCGACCGAAGTGATCCAATGACAGACATGGCGCGTCCTCAGCTCTCGGATTTTGATCGTGCCGCCCTCGTCCGTCGCGGAATCTGGTTGAGCTACGCCACGATCGGTTACAACAGCCTCGAAGCGATCGGATCTCTCATCGCCGGCTTGCTGGCGGGAAGCGTGGCACTCGTGGGATTCGGAGTCGACAGCGTGATCGAAGTGATGGCCAGCATCGCGGCCCAATGGCGTTTGCGATCAGACCTCGACCCAGTGCGGAGAGAGGGCGTCGAGCTGTGGACCAGGCGCATTGTGGCTGTCTGCTTCCTGGCGCTCGCAGTTTACGTCCTCGCGGATGCGGCCAGCACTCTCTGGAAACGCGAGGCACCGGACCGCAGTCTTTTCGGAATCGTCGTCCTCGCACTCTCGGTGATCGTCATGCCTGTTCTCGCACGCAGTAAGAAGCGCGTTGCGCGCGCAATGCGAAGCGGCGCACTCGAGGCGGAGGCCGCGCAGACATCTCTCTGCGCGTACTTGTCTGTTATCGGCCTGGCTGGTGTTGCACTGAACGCGCTCTTCGGTTGGTGGTGGGCGGACCCGGTAGCAGCGCTCATCATGGTGCCGATCATTGCGGCCGAAGGCTGGGAAGGAGTTCGGGACGCGTAACCCTAACCGATTTCACGGAATGACGTGCCAACGGGCGTGCGTTCAAGGTGTCACATTCGCGACACTCGCCGCGTGCTACATAGGGCCGTCAGCAAGGCGGCCGGCTCAGGAGTCCGGGCGCCCCGCCGTGCAGGTATGGGTGACGACGGGAGATCAGAGCAAGCTCCTCAGCCGTCAGGCTGACGTTAGTTTCTCGTACGACGTCCCATCTCCGATTCCGACCATCGACGTCGATGAAGGCAGATCGTACGAGCAAATGATCGGCTTCGGCACGCTGCCTGCCGCATCGGTCGTCACGTTCAACTGGAACTAAGGACCGAAGATATCCGCGTTGACGCGTAAAGTGTCATTGAAAAGAGTGTAACAAAACGTTACGACAATCTTTGATAGCGGATGAATGAGGGCGGGCGCCAAAAGGGCAGTTGCGTGCTTCGACACGCTCCTGACACCCTCCACCTGCTGAAAGGAGTCGACCACCGAAATAAACGTTATGTTGCCCGATTTAGCCGCGTCCTTGCTGTGTAGGCGGTGTGCTCAGCTGCCGCCGTTGACCCCTTCGTCAACGGTTAAACTACCAGGAGGAAAAAATGGACGCGCGTTATCTATACAATTTCAAGCTTGTGGGAGTTGTCGCTCTTTCCACTCTCGCGGCGTGCTCCGGCGACCTTACGGGCGCCAACAGACAGCCTGTCCGGCTGTCTTTCACCACCAACATCTCGAGCGCTCCGGCCGCAATTCGCATCTCGCCCGATCTCGTGGTCGGTGCAGCCGGCGACCTGATTCTGACCAAGGTGCAGGTCGTAGTTGGGAAGATCGAGCTCAATGAGGACGATCAGACGAATTGCGTCGCCGAGATCGAGGCGACGGGCAATGACCACGCGGACGTCGGACAGCAGTGCGAGGATGTCTCGCGCGACCCCGTC
>CABDYJ010000130.1_pt1 | contig 13622 bp, 9 predicted proteins | sample 3131991 | NCBI WGS metagenome assembly CABDYJ01 (sample SAMEA5534337, study PRJEB31848) | metagenome | biome: tundra; feature: field; material: soil | place: USA | collected 2013-05 | depth 0.45 m
ATATCCAGAACGTCCCCACCAGCAGCACTCGACCGGTCAACAGATCATTCCGGTTGAAAGTCGCGGCAAGACCGAGCGCGATCGCGGTCGCCGGTATCGCCCACGGAAGCGCGACGAGAAGCTCGAGCAATCCCCGTCCCCCGAACTTGCGCAGCACGATCAGATATCCAGCGATGAAGCAGACGACGAGATTCGCCGCCGTCGCGATCAGTGCCATTGAAACACTATTGGTAATTGGCTTCCACAGCTCGGCCTCGGAGAAGAGCCGCCGGTAGTTCTCGAAAGTGTATTCGGGCGGCAGCACCTGCGTGGTCCAGGCCCCGTCCCGCGCAAAGGAGACGAGAATGACCATCAGGTGTGGAAGCACCAGCGCCACCACTATCACCGCCGACACGACGGTCGTCAGAATCTGAATGCGTCGGGAGTGAATCGTCCGACGTGTGCGCCCACCCTTGCTGGCGAGTGTGTACTTCCGCTTGCTGTCGAGCCACCGGAACAACACCAGCCCCGCGACTGCGCTCAACGCGAGAACCGTCGTCTCGACGTACGCGAGGCCCATCGCTCCATTGATTTTGGAGGCGAGGATCTGCGTCGAGAGAACTCGCAGCCCGCCGCCGAAGACGTAAGGCGCCGAGAACGACCCCAGGGCATTCATGAAGACGAGGAGCGCCGATCCGGCGACCGCCGGCATCAATAGTGGCAGTGTCACCCGCCGCAGTCTCTGCCATGTGTTCGCGCCAAGACCCGACGCGGCTTCGTCGAGCGTTGCATCGAAACGCTCGAGTCCGGCGGAGACGAACAGAAAAACGTAGACGTACATCGTGTACGCGTGGACGAACACGATCGCGCCCACTCCCTTGAGGCGCCATGGAGCTTCCGCCATTCCGAGCGCGCGCTGCACCACGCGCGTGACGAGTCCGCTCTCGCCGTACAGAAAGAGAAAAGCGATTACTCCAACCAGTGGCGGCAGCGCGGCGGGAAGGGTCGCCACCGCGCGAAGGAGCCGCCGGCCGGGAAACTCGAATCGTCCGAGCAGAAATGCGAGCGGAACTCCGATCGCGAGCGAGGCAAAGACCGAGGCGACCGAAATGACGAGGCTGGTCCACAGCGCCTCCCGGTCCGCGGGGCTGGCGGCAAACTCGCGCCAGTGGCCAAGACCGTTCTCGAAGCTTCCCGCGATGACCGCCACGTTCGGGTACACCACCGTCCAGAGCAGGAGCGCCATCACCGGCAGCGCGATGAGCCAGCTCTGTCGGCGCGATGACGCTTTCACGCTGGCACCAGCGGAAAAGGTCCCTTGAGCGGCGAGATGGAAACGTTGTCGTCTTCGTGCGCCTCTCCCGCTTGTGACTCCACATCGACACTTATGCCGTCGGCGAGCTGGACGCGGTACACGATCACGCCGCCCGCGAATCGCCGGTTGGCAATGCGTCCGCGCCAGGCAAGAACTCCGGCGCTCCTCGACAGCTCCAGCGCGTCCGGCCGCAGCACGACGTAAGCAGTCTCGAGTTGCGAAGGCGCTCCCTTCGCTCGGGTGACATTGAGATCGCGCGCGACACCACCGATTGTCACCGTCGCCGTGTTCCCCTTATCGATAGCGGGCACGATGCTCCCCCGCCCGATGAACGCCGCCACTTCGCGCGAGACCGGAGCGTTGTATAGCTCCTCCGGCGTACCGACCTGAAGAAGCTTGCCCATTTTCAGAAGCGCGATGCGGTCCGCAACCGCGAACGCATCTTCCTGATCGTGCGTGACGAACAGCGCCGGCACGCCGACCCTCCGCAGCATCGCGCGCAGGTCGTCCCGCATCGCATGACGCAAGGTGGGATCGAGGTTGGAGAGCGGCTCGTCGAGTAGCAGCGCCCGGGGCTCGATCACCAGCGCGCGCGCGAGCGCGACGCGTTGCTGCTCACCACCGGAGAGCGATTGAATCGCTCGGCCCCCTGCGCCCTCAAGGCCGACGTTCGCGAGAGAGGCCCGTGCCTTCTTCAGTCTCTCCGCCCTGCTCACGCCTCGCGCCTCGAGGCCGAACGCGACGTTGTCCTCCACCGGCATGTGCGGAAAGAGTGCGTAGTGCTGAAACACCATTCCGAAGCCGCGGCGCTCAGGCGCGACTTTCGTGATGTCCTTTCCGCCGAGCGTGACGGTTCCGGCGTCAGGGGTCTCGTAACCGGCCGCCATGCGGAGAGTCGTCGTCTTGCCCGAGCCCGAGGCTCCCACCAGCGCCAGCAGCTCGCCCGGACCAACCTCGAACGAAACGTTGTCGACCGCTGTGAACTCGCCGAAGCGGCGCGTCACTCCATTGAGGGCGAGAGGTCCCCGCCTACTCTTGTCGTCCCTGCTTTCACTTCGCGCCAACCCGTCCGGCGCGGCGGTCATTGTCTCTGTCCGCGGTTCCTGATGTTCGCGTCCCAGTACTTCATCCACTCGTCGAGGTGCGCAGCCATCACTTCGCGATCGACCGGCATCGGCTTGATCTTCGCCATCGCATCGCGAATCCATGCGGGAAGCTTCGACACCGGAATGTCCTTTCGCGCGGGAATGCGGAGAAACGAATCGGCGGCGGCGATCATCGCCTCGGGAGTCGTCACGTACTCGTAGTACTCCGCGGCCTCCTTCGGATGCTTGGTGCCGCGGACGATCGCGATTCCATCCACCAGCAGCGGAGTACCACTAGTGGGAATGACGTACTTGATGGGAATGCGAGTGCGCTGCTCGAGTGTAGCGAAGTCGGGCATGTCCCACATCGTGACGACACCCTCCTGCCGCCCGAGCTTCTGATAGAGAATCGTCGGATTCAGAACGTAGTCTCTCGTGTTCGCATCCAGCTTTCGGAGCCATTCATAGCCTGCATCGGGCTTGCCCGTTTGTGCAATCGATCGCGCCATGATCGCGCCGAAGATCGCCCGCATCGTACCCGATGCGATCGGATCGCGAATCAGGATCTTCCCCTTCCACTTCGGATCGAGAAGATCGTCCCAGTCCTTCGGCGCGTCGGCGTCCTTCACCGCGTCGCGGTTGTACCCGATTACCTCGGGGGTGAGATACGTCCCGTACCAGTTGTCGCGGGCTTCGCGAGCATCGGCGTCGATGGCCGCCGCCCACGTCGGCTTGTAGGGCTGCAGCAGATCTTCCTTCGTCGCCCGATCGAACGCTTCCGCCGGCGCACCGAACCAGACGTCAGCCTGCGGATTCGGTTTCTCGGCCCGCACGCGCTCGAGAACTTCCTGCGAGCCCATATCCACCCATTGGACATCGATGTCGGGATGAACTTTCTCGAACCCTTTTTCCAGGTACTCGAGCATCTCCTTCCCGTGCGGGGAATAGACGATCAGAACCTTGCGATTGTCCGAGCTGCAGGCGGACAGCGCGAGCGCTCCTATCGTGGCAAGCCACGCCGCGGCCTTCATTTAATGGTGTTGCCGCCGAGGAGGTTGGCGAAGATGCGCGCGCCGCCGGAAACGCCGGCGGGAAGCTGGCGAAAGAGTGCGAGCGGAACGTAGATGTAAGTCCCACGTCCGTACGGCGCCGCGAGAATGGCGGCACGATTGGGTTGCTCGCCCGGATCGTTCATCGCCAGCATGGTGTGCCAATGCGAATCGAATGTCGAGGGCATGTACGTCGCGCGCTCCTGAACCCAGCCCTTGAAATCGTCCTGGGTGATCTTGTTCGGGGCGTTGAGCAGCGGTGACTGTGGATCAGTGAAGGTCACAGGCGCATTCTCGTCGGTGACGCGCTCCGCCCGCTGGCTGAGCGTGATCGGATAGGGCATGATCCCTGGCCGCTGCATCTCGCCTTGCCCGTACTGCACGACGAGCCGGCCGCCGTTGCGGACGTAGGACAACAAGTAGTCGTTGTTGTCCTGCAGACTCCCGCTCGACTGATACGCGCGCGGCCCGACGACGATTGCGGTGAACCGACTGAGATCAGTCTGCGGAAGATCGTCCGCATCAACTATCGTGAGCGGAACACCGAGCTGCTGGAGCACCGGCGCGACATTGTCGCCGACTCCGGGGACGTACGCGACGTTGAGGCGCGCGGGCAGCGCAACGTCGACCGCGTTAACGCTGATTGTAGACGGACGATACATCCGTTGCGGATTGATGTGCGGATACTCTATGGGGACATACCCGGTTTGGTACGACTTGCCCTTCGCTGAAGCGGTCGCCGTGATCTGGTGCGTTCCGCGGGGAAGAGCTCCTCTCACTTTGAACGTAAGCGTCCGCGTAGCGCCCGGCGCCATGACGATCGTGCGAGCCAGTGAATCGGCGGAGAGTCCCCGCGGCAGCGAGAGCGTCACGGTCACGGGCGAAGAGTCGCTCAGCGCGGAGCGCAGCGTCGCTTTGACCAGTTGGTTGGACGCAACGTTCGCCCGAACCATCTCGATCGCCTGGTCGAGGGTGACCGAGATTCCCGGCGCGACAATCAGTGAACGCTGCACATCCCCGCGAACGCGATCCACGTAGTGATAGACGATCGGAGTTGCTACCTCGACGACAGAGCCCCCTTCGGGTCGCACGGACAAGTGTGCCCAACCCTGCCGCTCCCGTTCGTCTTCCGAGATACCCGTTATTCGTGGAGTGAACAGGTCGCCGTTGCGCGGCTGTGAGAGCCACCACGGCTGCGTTATCTCGCTGCCGTGATACCACTCCGTCCACCTGAACACGGAATCCGGAAGAACGATCCGCGCATCGACGACATCGCCGGATTTCGCTCCGGTAACTCGGATCGGGACGCGCCCACGGTTGTAGATAACCATCGCGAGCTTCGCCGAATCCCCAAGCGCCAGTGTTTGCCGGTCGGCGATTGCTTCCAGCGCGATCGGCGCCGGCAGTTCCGGCCGCGTCACGCGTCCCTCCTGCACCAGGAGACGCGTCGTGTCCAAGCCGGCGAAGATTGATTTCTCTTCCTTCGCCGGCGGCGCGGGTACGCGAGAATCCTCTCGCGTGAGATAATCCCAGACTACGCCCTTTCTGCGCAGTGTCCCCTCACCCTGCGACTTGTGCTGCGAGCGGCTGTCCGCGGCGATTTCCTGATAGGACAGGCCGAGATATGGATCGTACTCCCCGACATTGATCGAGATCGTCCGATCCTGCGGCGAGAATCTCGCGAGCCTGTAAAACTTGAGCGGTGTCCACGGCGCGCCAAACGTCTTCACCGGAAAGCGCGCAGTATCCGCCGCCATGTCGTACGCCTGCCGCGCCACGATCGCCGAGATCTGGTGCTGTCCGTGCCCATCGCGGGGCGTCCCCGAAAACGTCGTGATCACGATGTGCGGCTTGTACGCGCGCATCACCGTCATCACATCATTGAGCAGCGAATCCTGCGGCCAGTGCTTCCGAGTCTCGTCCGCTGTCTTCGAGAAACCAAAGTCATATCCGCGCGCGAAGTACTGATGCGCTCCATCGATCCGTCTCGCCGCCAGCAGCTCCTCCGTGCGAATCACGCCGAGCGCTTCCCCGAGCTCGTTGCCGATCAGATTCTGACCGCCGTCGCCGCGCGTCAACGAGAGATACGCGGTCTCGACCCGACGCCCCCGAGCGAGCCACGCGATCAGATTGGTGTCTTCGTCATCCGGATGAGCACCGATCCATAGCACGCGCATCCTCTCCGGCGCGTTCTGCATCCGGATGCTCGCGGCTGACGGAAGCATCCCCTGGGCGGTACCGCGATGCGGCATCAGAACGGCCGCGCCGAGCACGACGAGTGTTACTGCTCTCTTCATTGTTACGGGGAGATCGATGCTCAGGTTTTGAGCGCCATGCCGCGGCGCTTCGCTCCCGCCGGCTGCTGCATCGGCGCGTTCACCTCGGCGATGATGCGCGCCTGCTCCGTCTTGTGCACCTCGGCGTAGCCTTCCGCCGGGCTCGAGCGGTCAAGACGACCGATGTAGCGCGTCAGCAGCGCGTTGCCGGTCGACATCCGGAGGCGCGGCGCCACATACGACCACGCACCCTGATTCTTCGGCTCCTCCTGCGCCCACACGACTTCTTCGATCGCCGGATAGAGATCCACGATCTGCGCGATCTGGTTGCCGGGCCACGGATAGAGCTCCTCGACTCTGACGAGCGCCACGTGCGGAGCACGTTTCGGCGCGAGATCGTAGTAGATCTTGCCCGTGCAGAAGACGAGTCGCGTGACTGCGGGACGAACCTGCGATGCGACCGGATCGTCAATTACCGGCCGGAAGCTTCCGCTCGCGAGATCGCTGAGGTGCGATGCGGCTTCCGGCAGACGCAGCAGGCTCTTCGGCTGCATCAGAATCAGCGGACGCCGCTCGTACAGCTGCGCCTGTCGCCGCAGAATGTGAAAGTACTGCGCCGGCGTCGACGGATAGGCCACACGCTGGTTGCCCTCCGCGCACAGCTGCAGGAATCTCTCGAGACGCGCGCTCGAGTGCTCCGGCCCCTGCCCCTCGTAGCCGTGAGGAAGCAGCAGCACGATCCCGGAGTCCTGTCCCCACTTCGCGCGATCGGCCGCGATGAACTGATCGATGATCGGCTGTGCGACGTTCACGAAATCACCGTACTGAGCTTCCCACAGTACCAGAGTATCCTCGGACGCCGTGCTATACCCGTACTCGAAACCGAGCACCGCCATCTCCGAGAGCGGACTGTTGTAGATCTCGATCCTGCCGTGGGACCCCCCACCAGCGATGTGCTCGAGAGGAACGTAGATCTCTCCCGACTCCGAGTCGTGAAGAACCGCCTGCCTATGTGAAAACGTCGCGCGCTCGGAGTCCTGCCCCGTGAGCCGCACCGATTTGCCCTCGGTGAGCAGTGACGCAAAGGCCAGCGTCTCCGCGTGCCCCCAGTCGATTCCACCCGCGTCCCCCATCGCCTCCGCGCGACGGGCCAGAGTCTTGGCCAACCGTGGATTCACCTTGAGTGTCGGCGGCCATTTGAGAAGCCGGTCGTTCAGCTCCCGCAAAAGATCCTCGCTGACGGCGGTGTCACCGCTTCCCGCGCCCGACTGATCCGCCTCCGCTGCCTTGGCGGGATTGTACTCGGGAGAATGGATCTCGCCGGCCTTCATCGCCGTCAGAATTCGGTCGAAGTTCGCGGCCGCGTCGGCGTCGATCTGCTTCACCTGTTCTTCTGTGACAACTCCTTCGGCGACTAGCCGGCTCCCCCAGACTTCGCGCGGAGAAGGGTGAGACCTGATTTTCTTGTACAGGATCGGCTGAGTGAACGCCGGCTCGTCCGTCTCGTTGTGTCCGTGACGTCGGTACCCCACGACATCGATCAGGAAGTCCTTGCCGAATTTTGCCCGGTATTCGATCGCCAGCCGCACGATGTGCACGCAAGACTCCGCGTCATCGGCGTTGACGTGAACGATCGGAACCTCGAACCCCTTGGCGAGATCGCTGGCGTAGCGCGTAGATCTCGCATCGATGGGATCGGTCGTGAACCCGACCTGATTGTTGACGATGATGTGGAGCGTTCCGCCCGTCCGAAACGCCGTGAGTCCCGAGAGATTGAGTGTCTCGGCCACAACTCCCTCGCCGGGAAATGCTGCGTCGCCGTGAACACAGATAGGCAGCACCGCGGCCTCGTCGCGCTCACCATTTCCGGCGATCACCTGCCGCGCTCTGGCAACTCCCTCGAGCACCGGATTCACGATTTCGAGATGGCTCGGATTCGGAATCAGCACGATCTCGACTTCATCGCCGCTCGCGACCTTCCTCTTTCCGTTCGCGCCGAGATGGTACTTCACGTCGCCGGTCTCGCTCACGGCGTTGGTCGTGGCGTGCTTTCCCTCGAACTCCTCGAAGATCGTCGCGTACGGCTTGCTGAGCGTGTGCGCCAGAACGTTGATGCGCCCGCGATGCGCCATTGCCAGATTGATTTCACGGGCGCCGTGGGCGGCTGCTGATTCGATCGCGACATCGAGCATTGGAACCAGGATGTCGCTGCCCTCAATCGAGAAGCGCTTGTAGCCCTGATAGGCGCGGCCGAGGAAGCGCTCCAGCCCATCCACTTCTGTCAGCCGCTGGAGCACTGCTTTCTTCTCTTCCTCGCTGAGCGGCGCGTGCAGGCGTCCGCTTTCGATCTGCTCTCGCAGCCACTCGCGCTCCTCGATTCCGCCGACGTGCGATATCTCGAATCCGATTTTCGACGAGTAGAGCTCGCGCAGGCGCGCAACTACATCCGCGGCGCTGCCGCCCGACGCGCCGAGCGCGATTCCCGGGATACTGGCGAGGTGCTCCTCGCTCAACCCGTGAAATTCAGGCGTGAGCTCCGGGGTTCCTCCGGGCGGTGTGCCCAGAGGGTCGAGCGGCACGGCCATATGACCGTAGCTGCGAATGGCATCGACGAGCTCGGCCGCGGCGGCGATTTCGCGAAGAAAAGCGGGATCAAGTTGTCCCGTTGAAGGAGGCTGTCCCGGAGCAGGCGATGGCGCCGCCCCGCTCAGGCTCTCGGCAAATCGGAAGAACTGGCGCCACGACTCGTCCACCGACGTGGGATCGCGTCGGTAGGCTTCGTAGGCCTCGCTTATGTATCCGTCGTTGAAGACGCCCGTGATGGGGTCGGAGCTCATGCTTCTAAATTTAACTGCGCTCTACTTCCTTGGCGCACTGGCGCCCGAGCCGAGTCTGTACTTCAGCCGCGCCACGGCGGCGTGCAGGATCCTGAGCGCGGGCGCATGCTTGAGGGTCGGCAGATAGAGGAAGCCGGCGATGCCGTACATTCCGACGGCATTGGTCGTCGCGATGCCCATCTGCGCGAAGAAGCGTTGGACGTCCGGTTGCTGTTCAAAAAAAAAAGCGCCCCGCACGATGCTTTCGTGCGGAGCGCCAAAATCAGAGGAGCCAAACGAGCAGGCTACTTCTTGGTTTTGTCGACGTTGTTGCCAATTACGCCACCGAGAATCGCTCCGGCCGCGCCGCCGATGATCGCGCCCTTCACCTTGTTCTGGCTGGTGACCGCGCCAATCACTGCACCAGCGCCTGCGCCGATCGCGGCATCACGCGTGGTGTGCTTGACTACCACCGGTGCCGGCGCGGGAGCGCTGTATACCGGAGCCGAGGAGTACGTGCCCGACGAACGACGCGTGGTGGTCGTCCTGCGAACCGTGGTCCGCGGAGCTGTCGTCGTGCTTCTCAGCGAGTTCGACGCCGGTGCTGTTGCGACCCCCGCGCGCTCCGCAGCGGTGATGCTGTCGAGCGGCGTGTATGGTCGCGCCTGCGCGGCCGTGGAAAGATCGGAATTCAAAGCATCATCGACCTTCTTGTCGCCCCCACATGCGAAAGCGAAGAGCGCGGCAGGTAGGATTAGTATCTTTTTGAACATTTTAAAGCCTCCAGTAATGACCCCCGCTCAACGCGACGGTACTACCAAGAGGGGCAGGGAGCGTGCCAATTATGGGAGTTTGGTTAGGCCACTGTAGCGGCGGATAACACAGCCGTCGGCGCCAATTCGTCCTCTATGGAGGGCGGCAGAATGAGACGGAAAGTACTGCCCTCGCCCGGCACCGAACAGACGGTCAAAGTCCCATCCAGCAGCTGGGCCAGCCGCCTCGAAATCGGGAGCCCCAGGCCGGTCCCCGGCTGCTTCGATTCGGAGACCTGCACGAACTCCTCGAAGATGCGCGCGATGTCGTCCTGCGCTATTCCCACCCCCTGATCGATCACCTCTATCAGCGCGCTTTTGTCCTCGTTCTGCTTGCACGAGACCCTAATGGGATTCCCTTCGCCGAACTTGATCGCGTTCGAGAGCAGGTTAAGAAGAATCTGCCGGACCCGGCGCGGATCGCTCACGATGTTGAAGCGCTCTCCCTCCGTGTCCAGGCTCAGCGTCGAGCCATATTCGTCCGCCAACGGTCTCACCGTGACGAACAGATCCTCGATCAGCGACGGGAACATCACCGGCTGCAGCGAGAGCTCGATCTTTCCCGCTTCGATCTTGGAGAGATCGAGAACGTCGTTCACCAGCTCGAGAAGATGCCGCGCCGCTTTGAGCGATCGCTGCAGGCCTTCCTTTTGCTTGACGTTGAGGGGGCCATAAATGTTGTCGAGCATGATGGTGCTGTAGCCGATCACAGCGTTGATCGGCGTCCGCAGCTCGTGGCTCATCGAAGCGTAGAAGCGGTTGCGCGCGCCCATCGCCTGTTCCAGAGCGACCTGACGCCGGTGCAGCTCCTCGTTCATCTGCGACAGCTTGGCCGCCGAGCGCGCCTCCGCTTCCAGCAGCGAAGTGCGGTGCTCCAGGTCCAGCTCGCGCTTCTGTGATTCACGCAGCAGCTCGCCCTGGCGCCCTAGCTCTCGCTGCTTGACGAAGAGGTCAACGAACACCGCGACCTTCGATCTCAGCACGTCGGGGTTGAACGGCTTGAATACGTAGTCGACGGCCCCCATCGAGTAGCCCTTGAAAACGTACGCATCCTCCTTGCTGATCGCGCTCAGGAAGATGATCGGGATCGTGCGCGACTTCTCGCGCGACTTGATGATCTCGGCCACCTCGAAGCCGTTCATGCCCGGCATCTGCACGTCGAGAAGCATCACCGCGAAATCGAGCGCCAGCACCTGTCTCAGCGCCTCGGGGCCGGAGCCGGCGCGAATCAGTACCTGCCCGAGCGGCTCCAGAATCGCCTCGAGCGCGAGCAGATTCTCGCGGCGGTCGTCGACGAGGAGGATGCTGACGCGATCGTCCGTCATACCGCCGTTCTCCGGGCCAGCATCCCCTCTTCCCGACTGAGCTCGAGCAGGCGCGGCGCGAGATCGTCGAGCGCAAGCACCTCCGCCGTCGGCACTGCCTGGATGGCGGCGTCCGGCATGATCGGAATCTCGGCGGTCTTCGGATCCTGGATGAGCGCGCGTCCGCCGCGCCTCACGATGTGCGCGAGGCCGCTCGCTCCATCCTCGTTCGCGCCGGTAAGGACGACTCCGATTGTCTCCGACCGATAAGTATCGGCGGCCGATGAGAACATCACATCGATGGAGGGACGGCTGAACCTTACCGGCTCCTCGGTCGTGAGCGACAGGTGCCCCGATTCGACCAGAATGTGATAGTTCGCCGGAGCGACATGCACGGTTCCCGCGCGCAGCACATCCTTGTCCTCGACCTCGCAGACGTTGAGAGGCGTCGCGTCCTCTAGAAGCTGCGCCAGCAGGCGATCGGAATCCTTGCTCCGATGCTGCACCACCACGATCGGAATCGGGAATTCCTCCGGAAGCCCGCCGAGCAGCTTCATCATCGCGGACAAACCTCCCCACGATGTCCCTATTGCGACGATCGAGTACGGCACTGCTATCTCACCTTTCGAAAAATTTTTTCCGGGGGCGCGATCTGCTGATAGCATTCCTCGTGCGCCATGAACCGCAGCGTCTCCTTGCTGCCCAGCACCAGCACTCCGAACATCGCGAGGCTGTCATAGAACAGGCTGTGGACCTTCGACTGAAGCGTCTTGTCGAAGTAGATGAGCACGTTGCGGCAGAGGACGACGTTGAACTCGCTGAACGAGCGGTCCGTGACCAGGTTGTGCTGCGAGAACACCACGTTCTTCGTCAGCGACTGATCGAACAGCGCTCCCCCGTATTTCGCTGTGTAGTACTCGGAAAACGACCTCTTGCCTCCGGCGCGCATGTAGTTGTCGGTGTACTCCTGCATCCGCTCGAGCGGGAAGATTCCCGCCTTTGCTCTCTGGAGCACCACTTCGTTGATGTCCGTCGCGTAGATGCGCGAGCGGTCGTACAGCCCTTCTTCGCGCAGCAGCATCGCCATCGAGTAGACTTCTTCGCCCGTCGAGCAGCCGGCGTGCCAGATGCGGATGAAGGGATAGGTGCGGAGCAGCGGCACGACGTGCTGGCGAAACGTGATGTAGAAGCTCGGATCCCGGAACATCGCCGTCACGTTGATGGACAGATCCAGCAGCAGCTTCTCCATCATTGCCGGCTCGTGAAGCACGCGCTCCTGGAGCGCGCTCATGCTCGGTAGCCCTTCCTCCTGGATGCGCTTCCACAGCCGGCGGCGAATCGACGCGTAGGCGTAGGACCGGAAATCGAACCCGTAATGACGGAAGATCCCCTCCAGCAGCAGCTCGATCTCGATTCTCTCCAAATCGGGCTTGAACGGCTGCCGGTCGGGCTCCGCGCCAGTGCCGGATACCTCCGCTATCTGTACAGCCATACTCGCAGTAGTGACAACAGCTGCTCGGTATCGACGGGCTTCGTGATGTAGTCGGAAGCTCCCGCCGCGATGCACTTCTCGCGATCACCCTTCATTGCCTTTGCCGTCAGCGCGATGATCGGAAGCGACTTGAACTGGTCCATCGCGCGGATCGCCCTCGTCGTCTCGTAGCCATCCATCTCCGGCATCATTACGTCCATCAGCACCGCGTCCACGTTCGCGTCCTTCTTCAGCTGCTCGATCGCCTGCTTTCCGTTTTCGGCGAATCGCACGACCATGCCGTGATCCTCGAGCATGCTCGTCAGCGAGAAGATGTTGCGTACGTCGTCGTCCACCACGAGGATGTTCTTCCCGGCGACCACGGAGTCGGCATCGTGAAGATGCTCCAGCATCTTCCGCTTCTGCTCGGGCAGCTTCGCCTCGACGCGGTGGAGGAAGAGCGCCGTTTCGTCGAGCAGGCGCTCGGGAGACTTCACGTCCTTCACGATGATCGTCTCCGCGTACTTCTTGATCTTCGTCTCGTCCTCCGGGCTCAGCTCCTTGCCGGTGTAGATGATGATCGGAAGGTCGTGGTTGTCCGAATCCGACTTCACCTGCTCGAGCAGGTCGAAGCCGCTCATGTCGCCCGTGCGGAGCCCGAGGTCGAGCACCATGCAGTCGAAGTGCCTCTCATGGAGCTTGCCCAGCGCCTCTTCCGCGGAGCCAACCGCGATAATCTCGACGTCGTCGTCCGCGATCAGCTCGACGATGCTCCGCCGCTGCGCTTCGTTGTCCTCGACGACCAGCAGGTTTTTCGGCACGGTGTCGATGAAAGTGGAGATTCGCGCGAACGCCGCATCGAGCGCTTCCTTGCTCACTGGCTTGGCCAGGAAGGCGATCGCGCCCGCGTTGAGTCCCGCGCGTTTCTGCTCGACGCCCGAGATGATGTGCACCGGGACGTGCCTCGTCTCCGGATCGCGCTTGAGGCGATCGAGCACCTCGAGTCCATCCATTCCCGGCATGTCGATGTCGAGGGTGATCGCATCCGGACGAATGTCGCGCGCGGCCTCGAGGCCGGCCTCGCCGTCCAGCTCGACCACCGCCTTGTAGCCCTTGTCGCGCGCCATGTCGAGCAGAATCTTCGCGAAGTTCTGATCGTTCTCGATGACGAGCACGGTGCGATCGCCTTCCTCTATCCGCTCCCTGTCGTCGGCTATCATCGTTTGCGGTACCGCTCGACGCTCGGGCCGATACTGCAGCGCGTCACCGGAGGGCTTGCGCCGCTGGTCTCGACTTGGCGGTTCTGCCCTGACCGGCGTAGTCCGTCGCGGCGCTCCCATGTTGCGGACCAGTGAAGGGTAGTTGCTGATACGGATCGGATCGCGATCGGGCCCGTCCTGACGCGGGATGTACCGCAGGGGGAGGAACAACGTAAACGTGCTGCCCTGATTCTCCCCGCTCTCGACCCTGATCTCACCGCCGAGCAGGCGCGCAATCTCTCGGCTGATCGAAAGT
>CABDYJ010000134.1_pt1 | contig 13425 bp, 14 predicted proteins | sample 3131991 | NCBI WGS metagenome assembly CABDYJ01 (sample SAMEA5534337, study PRJEB31848) | metagenome | biome: tundra; feature: field; material: soil | place: USA | collected 2013-05 | depth 0.45 m
GTACATCCGAGCAGGCGACTCGGCATTCGAATTCCGGAGTTGGACAGCGGCCACTATCGGCAAGGGAGGAATAAATGCGCAACGATTATCTCCGTGAAGCATCATTGTGGCGCGTGGCTCTCGCGACGGCAATTGCGCTTTCACTCGCGGCGAACACGGCTTCGGCTCAGAGGCGCCGTCGCGTTGCCAGGGCCTTGCCGCCGGCGGACTGGACCCAGGTGGAACAGGCGCTCGGCCGCAAGGGCACATCGAATCCGGGCGACGTGATGAAATTCAGCTTCCTGCGCACCGATCTCAAAGTCGTGGTGGCTGGAGTCACGCTCCAGCCCGCGCTCGCTCTCGGATCCTGGGTGGCGTTCGAGCGGATTTCGGATCACGCGATGGTGATGGGTGACCTCGTGCTGCTGGAGGGCGAGGTAGCGCCTGTGATGGGGAGCCTGCAACAGAATGGGATCGAGCAGACGGCGCTGCACAATCATTTGCTCGGTGAGTCACCGCGCGTGATGTACATGCACTTTCACGCCATCGGTAACGCCGCGAGGATTGCGAGAGCGCTGCGAACGGCGCTCGAGTTCACAAACACACCTCTCGGCGCGCCGGTCCCCGTGATCCCGACTCCCTTCGACCTCGACACCGCGGCGGTGGCCAAAGCGATAGGGGTCCACGGGAAGGTGAACGGGGGCGTGTATCAGCTGAGTGTCCCCCGCCGCGAGAAGATTCTCGAGGACAAGCATGAGATCCCGTCCTCGATGGGTGTCGCCACCTCGATCAACTTTCAGCCCACGGGTGCAGGAAAAGCCGCGATCACCGGAGATTTTGTCTTGCTGGGGCGGGAAGTAAATCCGCTGCTGTGGACGCTCAGCGAGAATGGTATCCGGGTTACGGCGATTCACAGCCACATGATCAACGAACAGCCTCGCCTGTTCTTCATGCATTTCTGGGCGAACGGCGACGCCGTGCAGCTTGCGCACGGCCTCCGCGCGGCGCTCGACCGCACGGCCTCGAAGAAATGAGCAGCGCGAAAAAGGCACGTTAATCCTTCCACTACTATTGAAAACCCGCCATGCCTCCAGTACGAAGCGTCGCCGTGTTAATCGGCAGTCTCCGCAAAGAGTCCTTGACCCGCAAAGTCGTGAACGCCGTCATCAAGCTCGCTCCGCCTTCGCTCAAGTTCGAGATCGTCGAGATCGGCCAGGTGTCGCTCTACAATCAGGATCTCGAGAACACACCGCCCGCCGACTGGGTGGCGTTCCGGGACAAAGTCCGCGGCGCCGACGCGGTGCTTTTTGCGACTCCGGAATACAACCGCTCAGTCCCCGGGTCCCTCAAGAACGCGATTGATGTTGGGTCGCGTCCAAAGGAAAGCAACGCGTTCAACGGCAAGCCGGGAGCGGTGATCAGCGTTTCTCCGGGCGCGCTTTCCGCGTTCGGCGCCAATCACCATCTGCGTCAGATGCTGGTGTTCCTCGACGTCCCGGCGATGCCGCAGCCCGAGGCCTACATCGGAGGAGCCAACAAGTTGTTTGACGCGAGCGGGAATCTGACCAACGACTCAACGCGAGATTTTCTCAGGAATTTCGCCGACTCCTTTGCCCGCTGGATCGAGCTCATTCTCGCCGGTCGGTAGATCGTCGCCGCACCCCACGGGCACAAAAGAAAAACGGAGCGTCTCTCGACGCTCCGTTTTTCTCAGGCCAGCTTCAGCCTAACTAATTACACGCAGGTGATCACGCCGTTGGTCATGTCGCAAACCTTGGCAGACTGCGAGTGCGTAGCAGTCCCACTCCACGAACCCGGCGGGCCAGCGACGTTCACTATGACGACGGTCACGTTCTGCGACGGGCTGAAACCCTGCAGAGGAGCCAAGCTGGTGGCGGTTCCACCGAAGTACGCGCCCCAGGCCGTATGTGTAACCCATTGAAGGGTAAGACGTTGCCGTCGGCGCGACGGACCACTCCGGGTCCGAAAATCGCCACATTTTGCAAACCGATTTGCAAGTTGCAATGGCTCGGGACCGGCACAATTGTGTCCGGCGAAGCCAGCCAACTGAATCGGCCGTCAACCTGTGCGTGCCACCTCGGCCACTGGACCATAAACTCCTTTCCGACGTATCATGAAGGTCCCGACCCCCTCTTTCAGCGACCGGAGTCCCAGCATGCACTACAATAGAATAGCGCACGAGGCCAGAACCTCCTTTGCGGCGCTCGTCACGGTGTGTGCCGCAGCGGCCCTCCTTTGCACCTCCGCGCAGGCCCAATCCAAACCGGTGGCCGCTGCTCCGTCGTCGGCTTCGCGCCGCGCCTTCGTAAGACCGGCCGACTCCGATCTAAAGAAAGAGCTGACCCCGCTCCAGTACGCGGTAACGCAGCACGCGGAGACGGAGACTCCGTTCCGCAATGTCTATTGGGACAACCACGAGCCGGGGATCTACGTGGATGTCGTTTCCGGCGAGCCGCTCTTCAGCTCGCTCGACAAATACGACTCCGGCACCGGCTGGCCAAGCTTCACGCGGCCGCTCCACCCAACGAACATCCGCACGAAGACCGACCGCATGCTTGGCTATGAGCGCACTGAGGTTCGATCGGCGCACGCCGATTCGCACCTGGGTCACCTCTTCGATGACGGACCTCGCCCCACCGGCCTGCGCTACTGCATGAACTCCGCGGCGATGCGCTTCATTCCTGCCGCGCAGCTCGAGGCCGAGGGCTATGGTCAGTACGCATCGCTCTTCAAGGCCAAAACGGCGGCGAATGGGGCCAAGTAGCAAATCCAGGCTTATGCGAACAGCCTGAACTTCAGAGCTTTGCCGAAGAGGTTGCCAACCAACGTCCTCCCGGCGACGGATGCGAGCTATCAGAAAGGGCTTCACGCTGATCGAGGTCCTGGTTGTTATCGTAGTGCTCGGCATCCTTTCCGGCATCGCCATCGCGAAGTTCGTCAACACGAAAGAAGCAGCCTACGTCGCGTCGATGAAGGGAGATTTACGGAACCTCGCGATCTACGAGCAGAACTACCTGATTGAAAGTCAGGGCAGTTACTTCGCGGGGAACGGCGCGGCACAGGGCTTCGTGTCAACCGTGGGTGTGACGATCAGCGCGACGATCGACCCGGGGCCTCCTCCCAGCTGGCAAGCAATCGCCACTCACGACAAGACCGCGAAAACGTGCTCGATTACCACGTCCGGCCCGTCCGCCTGGGATATCGCCTGTCCGTGAAATCGTAAGGAGCCGCGGTTCTGGCCGCGGCTCCTTTTTGTGCTCAGATTCTGCTTCTGAATCGTACCTCTCCTTCTCTCCGCGTCCGCCAATGGAATGCTGGTTAATAACGTTGCGCGCCGAGGTGATGCGCCTCGAGTTCGGCGAGGAACCTCCGCCGGAGATATGCCTCCCCGACAAGCCGTTGTCGGAAATCGAGGACAACGCGACGCAAAGGGCGATTCAGGACGCGCCCTACATTATTTATAGCCGCTTCCACCTGGCGCACGAGAGCTGGCGACTGGGCATCGTCTATTCGGTGGCACCGCCGACAGTCGGAGACATACAGATTCTGTCGGCATACAGGGCGGGACACGAGGCGCGCCCCCACCTCGTGTAGCGGCAAAGGAGCCCGAGCTGCCGGGCGCCAGCCTCTATTTGTTGCGCAGCTTGTCGACGGCGGAATCCAGCAGCGCCTGTAACCGCAGGTATTCCTCGTTGATCCGCTTGCCCGCGGCGGGAAGCTCCGATTCGGCCTTTTCCGCCAGCTCGGCCAGTCGCTTGCCGGCATTCGTCAGCTCTTCGCGCAACTTGTCGAGAGTCTGCTTGATGTCATCCATGGGGGAAACTCCTGAGTGTTCTGACGCGCATTCGTCGCGTCACCAGTAGCATACGCCGAAGGCGTGCGAGATGCTACTTACGCCGGGACGCCGCGAACGGTTTCCACCAGCTATTTCTTCGCCGGCTTTACGAGGAGCCGCTGGCCGATCTTCACCCGGTCGCCCTCGAGCTGATTCCACTGCTGGATCTGCTCGGGAGTCGTCTCGAACTTCCTCGCGATGCTGAAGAGCGCGTCACCACGCTTCACCGCATAGTAGATGGGCTCCTTGATCAGCGCCGCGACCGCTTCGCGAAGCCGTCGCTCGCTCGCCGCCTCCTTTCGCTGCGTCGTGTGAACTCCGTTCACGTAGTCCATTAACGAATCGAGATTGGCCTCCTGGCCGCGAACGGCAGCGAATTCGCCGCGTGGCACTCCGGGATGAGACACCCGCACGCCGTGCGCGGTCATGAAGTAAAGTCTGCGGGCATCCATCCCCAGCAGCGTGTCGTTGGGGAATTCCTGCGACAGGATCACCGGCGGAGCATCCTCGCTCTCGAACTTGCTGCCCGGAGCGACGCCAATGAAGATCAGCCGGTCGTTGGTCGCGTACAGCATCCCGTTCGCGCTCCGGTAATAATCACTCGGCCGGCGCATGAAGACCTTCGCCTTGCGCTCGACTTTCTCGGCGTAGTGTAGCATTCCGCCCTGAAGCTCCCGGTCGGCCGCACTCCACGCTTTCGGCGCGTCGACGTGACGCATGAAGAGGAAGTATCCGAAGAGGAGGAGCCCGACGAGGACAACGGCTAGCCCGAGCAGCGCTTTCTTGAGAAAGCGAAACGAGCGGTAAAGTCCCTCAGACTCTTTCATTTCGGATCAGTGTAGTAGGAGGCAGATATCGGCGGGAGGGCAATCTCCATACCGGGTTTGGCATATGAGGTGCAACCGAAAACGGCATGGCCGATCCTGAGTTCGACCAGCGCCAGTCATTGGCCCGAGATCCCTTCATTGACGTGGCGGTCCGGCGACCGCTCAAACGTCCGGCTCCCCGTTGGAAAAGAATTCAAAAGGCTGCGCTTCACGGCATCGGCGCGGCGATATTGCTCGTCGCCGGAACCGTCTGGACCATCCGGCAGCAGCATCCGCAGTTCGTGAAGCCAGGGGAGCTGCTGCATCTTCCCGCCGCGGTCGTCACCGCGCAGGTGCCGGGCACCGAAGGCTTCGCCCCTCCGACCGACTCGGCTGCTGTGGTCGAAATCCAGCGCGTTGCGTATTCGCTGCACAAGTATACCAGCGATACGATCCTGGCGCGGAGGATAGCCGAGGCCATCGTGGTGGAAGGAGGGAAGAAGAACATCAACCCGGCCCTCCTTGTCGGGGTCCTGATTACTGAAGACGCGAAGCTCGATCCCAACGCGAAGAGCTCCGTCGGCGCTCGCGGGCTTATGCAGGTGATGCCCTTCCACGCCGGAAAGTGGAAGGGGTGCACTTCGGCGGACCTGTTCGCGATCGATTCCAACATTTGTCACGGCGTCAGCATCCTGGCGGACCTGATTAAGCGGTCGCCGAGCGTGGCGAGTGCACTCCAGCGCTACAATGGCTGCGTGCGCGGCACCAACACCTCCAATTGCCATACTTATTCGGGCAAGGTGCTCAAGTTCGCGGAGCAGGCCGCGACGCAGATGCTGAGTTTTTCCCTGTCGGATTGAGCCGGGGCGGGTCGGGTATAAACATCTGACCACTACAAAAATCGACGAATGTGCGACGTAACTCATTGTCGATCAATGAGTTGCTGTTTAGACGTCACATTTAGGACATTTTCGACCTCATCCGTTCCACTGCCCGGCAATACTTTCCCTTGACCGAATTCGTCAATAGAGGTACCGTAATACGTATCTCAGCAGTGGCATTACCATAATAGAATCAGCTATGCCCGAATGGATAGGACGGGAGCTCGAGCGCATCAGAAAGCTCAGAGGTCTCCGTCGTGAAGACGTTGCGGCACGTATGGCTAGACCAGTGTCGGCGTCGACAATACGCAATATCGAGCATGACGAGGACTACAATGTCTCGCTCGATCTTTTGCGACAGATAGCGGCGGTACTGGGCGCCAAGATCCAGGTCTCTCTAGAGGCCGAGGATCTCAAACGCTGGCAGACGCCACCGGGTCAACGGCCTGCAATTGAGCTGGCCGATGCACCGGCAGAAGGACAGGAGAGGTTGATCGACAACGAGTACTTCATCCGCTACATCCGGGCGCGGTATCCGGACTGTCCGCTGACGAACTCGCAGATAGGAAGACGGATGTGGGACTTCGCCAAGCCCAGAGGAGCGGAGCTGGTGAAGGGCAGGATGCAGGTGAAGAAAATGCCGGCCAACGAGAGCATAGCTACATACAGGCTCCCGACGACGGCAGCGCAGTACCGAGTTCGTGAGCGGGACATGGAAGTTCTGCACGGTTTTGCGGATCGGTTGGGCCGGGCGTACCGCGATGAGAAGGGACGGGTTCTTGTTCCGCTCATCTAAGCGCGTTCGGGCTGTACTAATTCCAGGAGAAACTGTGAAGAAGTCACTCAAGCCGTTAAACGCACCTCCGCCGAAGCTGTCTTCGCCTATGAAGACGGCCATGCGCGCTGCCTCCCATGCCGTTGCATTGGGCGTGTTGCTCGTGGGCGGAGCTGTGTGGACGATTTCGCAGCAGCACCCGCTGTATGCGAACCCGGGCAAGCTGCTGAGACTGCCCGCGGCTATTGTCGACGCTTCACGGCCCACCGAGCAGGCGTTTCGCATTGGTGAGGTTCTGAACCAGTACACGCACGATCGCGCTCTGGCGTTCCGTATCGCCGACGCCATCGTGGACCAGGCCGACAAGGAGCACATCGACCCGGCGCTGCTGGTTGGTGTTCTTCTCACCGAAGACGCGACCCTCGATCCGCACGCCCGCAGTTCTGTCGGCGCGCGCGGACTGATGCAGGTCATGCCCCTCCACGGCGGAAAGTGGGGATGCGGATCGTCCGACCTGTTCGACATCGAGAGCAACATCTGTCACGGCGTGCAGATTCTGAAGCAGGCGCTGATCGACGCGCCCAACACGCGTGTCGCGCTGCTGCGCTATAACGGTTGCGTACGCGGTCGCAATACTCCGAACTGTCACCAGTACGACGACAAGGTCCTGAGACACGCGGGCCGTGCCGCCGCCGAGATGCGACTGGTCAAAACCCAGAAGAGCGAGTAAGGTTGTCCTGAAAAAAGAGCCGGTGCCAAGCGCACCGGCTCTTTTTTTTGTCCATGTCCACGAAACCTTACTGGGTACTGGCGTTCTCGCTGCTCGGCATCTCGTTCGCGGGTCCGCTCGTCCGGCTCTCGACGGCGGATACTGTGGCGATCGCCGTCTGGCGCCTGGGCTTCTCGCTCGTCATCGTCGCCGTTTTCCTGATCGCAACGGGAGAATGGCGGGACTGGAAGCGCATCACCTTGCGCGAGCTCGCCCTCGCGGCCGCCGGGGGCGTCGCCCTGGCGCTCCACTTCTGGGCCTGGAACGCGTCCATTCGTCTCACGACCATCGCCGCGTCCGTCACGCTGGTAAGTCTCCAGCCGGCCGTCGTGGCGACGATCTCCGCCGTGGCATTGAGGGAGGTTCCGACAAGCCGTCAGGTCGTCGGCATCGCCATCGCGATCCTCGGCGCTCTGGTCATTGCCGCGCCTGATCTCAGAGGCGGCATGGCGCCGAGCGGGAACGCGCCGCTCCTTGGAAACCTGCTGGCCGTGTCGGCGGCGGTGACGGCCGCCATCTACTACACGATCGGTCGAAGCTTGCGAAGGTCGCTTGGCGTCTGGGCGTACGTCGGCATCGTTTACTCGACGGCGTTTGTAACTTTGTCGGTCATAGCAATGTCGCGTGGTATCACCCTCGCGCCCCAGCCGCCGCGGGAGATCGCAATTTTCGCTGGCCTGGCTCTGGGGCCGATGTTGATCGGTCACACCGGGATGAACTGGGCTCTCAAATTTCTCCCTGCCTACGTGGTTAACCTGACCGTGCTGGGTGAGCCGGTCGGAGCGACCTTGCTGGGAGCGCTCATTCCCTCGATCCGGCAGATCCCGACGGTATCGACGCTTGTCGGTGGCGCGATCGTGCTTGGCGGTGTGATCATCGCGGCGGGAGGCACGATCCGTGGCAGCACTTCAAACGCCTGACCGTTAAATTTTATCGCGGTCCGCCCTCGTCGAGAGCACAGCCGACTCGTCCCTCTATTCGCTCACCCGTGAATCGATGCGAAGCTTGAAATCCGCGACGTCGCTCCTGCTCTGCCTGCTCGCGATTCCCGCGGCGATCGCGGCGCAGGCGAGAAATGCCCCGACCGCCCCGGCGAGAGTCACGACGCCGCGCGCGCAATTCGGACACAATATCGGCGACGACTACTTTCTCGCCAACTACAGCCAGATGATCGACTACTGGCGAAAGCTCGATCGTCAATCGGACCGGATGAAGATGGTGCGCATCGGAAGGACGGCCGAGGGGCGGCCGATGTGGATGGCGATCGTTACGTCACCCGAGAATCACACGAAACTCGGGCGATATCAGGAGATATCGCGGCGACTCGCGCTGGCGGAGAATCTCACCGATGCCCAGGCGCACACGCTTGCTTCAGAAGGGAAGTCCGTCGTGTGGATAGATGGAGGTCTTCACGCCAGCGAAGTGCTGGGCGCGCAGCAACTGATTCAGATGGTGTACGAGCTCGTGAGCAAAAGCGATCCGGAGACGCTCAGATTCCTCCGCGACGACATCATCCTGCTGGTGCCCGCGAATCCGGATGGACAGGAGCTGGTGTCCAACTGGTACATGCGGGAGGCAGACACGCTCAAGCGGACGACTTCGCGGCTGCCGCGGCTCTACCACAAGTACGCCGGTCACGACAACAACCGTGACTCCTACATGGCATCGCAGCCCGAGACGCAGGCGATGGACAGCATTCTGTTCAGGGCCTGGTATCCGCAGATCATGTACAACCATCACCAGACGGGGCCGATCGGGACGGTGATCTTCGCTCCGCCGTTCCGCGACCCGTTCAACTACAACTACGATCCGCTCGTCCCGATGGAGCTCGACTTGGTCGGAGCGGCGATGCATTCGAGGTTCGTCGCCGAGGGGAAGCCGGGCGCGACGATGAGGAGCGGCTCGGGCTATTCCACCTGGTGGAACGGCGGGCTCCGGACGACCGTCTATTTCCACAACATGATCGGCCTTCTCACGGAAGCGATTGGCAATCCCACGCCGATCGAAATTCCCCTGGTGCCGGACAAGCTCCTGCCGAAGGGAGATCTGCCGATGCCGATTCAGCCGCAGAAGTGGCACTTCGCGCAATCCATCGCCTACGAGCTGACGGCGAACCGGGCGGTGCTGGACGTGGCGTCGCGTTATCGCGAGACGCTCCTCTTCAACATCTACCAGATGGGGCGAAATTCGATTCGGCGCGGCAATACCGACACGTGGACTGTTACACCACGGAAGGTGGCCGCGCTCCAGGCAGCGATGCCTCAGGACAGCTCCCGCCCGCAGGGCGGTGACGCCGGCGGTGGCGGTGGTCGTCCGCAGACGACGAGTCCGGCCGATATGGCGACGTACGTCAGCATCATGCGGAATCCGACCGACAGGGACCCGCGCGGGTACATCATACCGGCCGATCAGCCGGACTTTCTCACCGCGACGAAGTTCGTCAACGCGCTGATCAAGACCGGCATCTCCGTCCAGCGCGCCTCGGTGGCGTTCAAAGTGGGCCGGAAAAACTACCCGGCAGGCTCCTACGTGGTGAAGGCGGCGCAGGCGTTTCGGCCGCACGTCCTCGACATGTTCGAGCCGCAGGACCACCCGAACGACATCCCGTATCCCGGCGGCCCGCCGACTCCGCCGTACGACAACGCAGGCTGGACGCTCGCCTATCAAATGGGAGTGCAGTTCGACCGGATTCTGGAGCCGTTCAGCGGACCGTTCACCTTGGTGGCCGGCTTCGCCAGACCGCCGGAACGGCGCGTGGCGTCCGCGGTAGCCGGATATGCGCTCAGTCATTCCGTGAACGACGCGTTCACTGCGGTGAATCGTCTGCTCGCCCATGGCGAACAGGTCTATACGCTTCTCACGCCGCTCAGCATCAACGGCCGGACCTATGACGCCGGCACGTTTTACATCCCGGCAAAACCGACGACGGCTCCGATTCTTACGCAGCTCGCGGAGGAGAAGGGGCTCACGTTCGATCCTTTCGACACCGAGGTTTCTCCAGCGTCCCTCAAGCGGGTTCGACCCGCCCGTATCGCCCTCTGGGATCAATACGGAGGAGCGATCACTTCGGGGTGGGCGCGCTTCATTCTCGAGCAGTTCGAGTTTCCCTACCAGGTCGTGTATCCGCCGACTCTCGACGCGGGAAATCTCATAGCCAAGTTCGACGTCCTGATTCTTCCGGACGGAGTGACGTTCGGACGTCCCAACGCGCGGACGGGTCCGCGAATAAATCCGAAGGACGTACCCGCCGAATACCGCGATCGGGTCGGCAGCATGACCGTCGCCGAGACGATCCCGCAGCTCCTGAAATTTCTGAATGCGGGTGGGACGATTCTCGCGATCGGCTCCGCCACCGACCTCGGCATCCAGCTCCAGCTTCCCATCGCGAATGCGCTGCTGGACAGCACGGGCCGGCCACTGCCCCGAAGCCGATTCTACGTGCCGGGGTCGATACTCACCATGCGCGTGGACACGACGCTTGCGCTGGCCGAGGGGGTTCGTCCCGTCACCGATTTCTACTACGATAACGCGCCGGCTTTTCACCTGCTGCCCGCGGCTGCGGAGCACGGCGTCAAGAAGGTTGTATGGATCGACGGCCCAACCCCGCTGCGCAGCGGATGGGCTTGGGGTCAAAAATATCTGAGCGGTGTAACAGAAGTCCTGCAGGCTCCAATCGGGAAGGGAATGCTTGTGCTTTACGGACCCGATCCGTATTTCCGCTCGCAGCCACACGGCACGTTCAAGCTGTTGTTCAACGGCCTCCTATATCGCAACGAACTCGGGGACTAGATAATGCGCTCACGTATTCTGCTCGCGGTTTTTGCTGTTTCCGGCTGCTCGTATTTCCAGTCAGGCGGCACCACCGTGCCTGCGCCAGCGACGAAGCCCCCCGCGTCCAGGTCGGCATCGGGGATTAGGGCGACGAGCAGCTCCGGACTCATCAAGGCCATGCACGACCGCTACGACGGTAAGTATCTGAAGACGATGAGCTTTCTTCAGAACAACACGGCGTACACCACCACTGGCCAGGAGCAGAAATCGCAGTGGTACGAGCACATCGAGATTCCCGGCAAGCTTCGCATCGCGTTCCTTCCCGCCTCCCAGAAGAGCGGGCTCGTTCAGATCGATGATCGCGTGGCGTCGTTCGACAACGGCATTCGCGTCGACTTCCGTCCGTCGGTGAATCCGCTCCTGCTTCTGACCGCCGATGTGTACGTTGCTCCGGCTGCCGCGATCATGCGGGGGCTGGACACACTGCACGTCGATGACAGCATAATCCGCGACGATTCGTGGGACGGGCAGCCGGTGTACGTCGTGGGCGCAAAGGCGGGCGACACCACCTCGAATCAATTGTGGGTGGACCGGGACCAGCTGCGCCTCGTCCGCTTCATCCAGAGCCAGAAAGCCGGCGAGCGTACCACGGTCAGCGATATCCATGTTCAGGGCTACAAGGAGATCGGGGGATTCGACGTTCCGACCGAGTTTCTGATGATCCGTAACGGGCGCCCCATCTGGCGCGAGGAATACGCCGACGTTCGCATCAACGCGGATTTCCCGGCCGGGACGTTCAATCAGGCCACGTGGAACGACATCCCGATCCCAAAGTAGTACCAGTCAAACAATAATCCTTCAGATGATACGCAGGCTTTCAATACTTCTTGCTCTCGCGCCCGCCCTGGCGGGTGCGCAGAGCGCCCTTCCCGCACAGTCGTCCAAAGCGGGTACCTCGGTTAGCGCACCATCGACGTGGAAGATCGACCCGACGCACTCGGAGCTCTCGTTCACGATCCGGCACATGGTCAGCAAAGTGCGCGGCCAGTTCGATGCGTGGAGTGGAACGATCATCGCTGATCCGGCCGATTGGAACACGGCTTCGGTGGAAGTGGTTGCGCAGACGTCGAGCATCGACACGAACAACGAGCGCCGCGACGCGGATCTGCGGAGTGACAACCACTTCGATGCCGACGCCAACCCGACGGTGACGTTCAGGAGCACGAAGGTCTCGCGCTTCGCCGGCGATTCCGTCACAGTGGCGGGGAATCTGACGATGCACGGCATCACGCAGCCCGTCGTGCTGCGCGGCCACCTCAACGGCATCACCGGCGCCCCCGGCAAGCGGCGCGCGGGCTTCGAGGCCGAGGCCACGATCAACCGCAAGGACTTCAACATGACCTGGAACCGCATCGTTGAAGGCAGCTCGATGGTCGGTGACGAGGTCAGGATCGAGGTTGACATAGCGGCGGTCGAGCAGCCGCAGTAAGAACTCCTACAAGCGAGCATCAAAATGAGAACCGGACTACTGCTGGCGGCGGCGGGACTTCTCGCCGCCGATCTTTCCGCGCAGGGACGCGTGCAGCGTCCAATGACGTTCGAGGATTTTGCCGCGGTGAGAAATGTCGGCGATCCGCAGGTCTCTCCCGATGGCCGCTGGGTGTTGTACTCGGTGCGGACGACTGACGTCAATGCCAACAGGCGGACGACCGTCACCAAGGTGCAGCCCGCGACCGGCGGTGCCGCGCGCCAGTTCCCGAATGCGAGCACCGGGGCCACCGAGGCGCGCTGGTCGCCTGATGGCAAGCGGGTCGCATACATCGCGGCTGGGCAGCTCTGGATAGCCGATGCGAGCGGGGCAAATGCGCGCAAGATCTCCAGCGTGAATGGCGGTGCCGGTGGCCCCGTCTGGTCGCCGATGGGAGATCGGATCGCCTTCGTCACCGGCGTCTATCCCGACTGCGACAGCGATGGCTGCAACATCGAACGCGCCAAGGCTGCCGACACCGGAAAGGTCAAAGCGCACATCGCCGACAATCTGCTCTACCGCCACTGGACGGAATGGACGGCGCCGACGCGGTCGCACCTCTTCATCGTGTCGAGCGATGGAACGCTGTTGCGCGACGTGACCGCCGGCGCGAAGTACGACGTTCCTCCTGGACCGTTCGGCGGCAGCGAGGCGTACACCTTCTCGCCCGATGGAAAGGAGCTCGCTTACACCGCCAAGGATCAGGGGCGCGCCGACGCATGGTCCACTGACCTCAACGTCTACACAGCGCCCGTGAGCGGAGGCGCCCCCGCCGTGATCACGGCCGCCAATCGCGGCGCCGATCAGACTCCGGTTTACTCTCCGGACGGCCGCACAATTCTCTACGCCTCGCAGGCGCGCCCCGGATTCGAGTCCGATCGCCAGCGGCTCATGGCGTACGACCGCGCAAGCGGGACATCGCGCGAGCTTCTGCCGAGCTGGGACAGAAACGCCGACGCGTACGCCTTCTCCCCGAGCGGAAACGCGATTTACCTGACCACGGTTGATGCGAGCCGCACGAAGTTGTATCGCATCACTCGCACGTCATCGGGATGGACGA
>CABDYJ010000139.1_pt1 | contig 13366 bp, 6 predicted proteins | sample 3131991 | NCBI WGS metagenome assembly CABDYJ01 (sample SAMEA5534337, study PRJEB31848) | metagenome | biome: tundra; feature: field; material: soil | place: USA | collected 2013-05 | depth 0.45 m
GGATGGTAACGGCGCCGCAGTACGACGGACGGTTCGTCGGACACTACACCCAGGAGTGGTACTCGAGTAATACAGCATCAATCACCCCGGAGCTGACCTGGGGTCGCATGGGCTACGATCCGGCGAGCGACAACGGCGCGGAACAGTGGCGCGATGTCTACTGGTCGCTCGGCCAGAATCTGATCGACATGAACACCAAAGCTGAAGCCGAGCAGCGGTGGGATCTTCTTGGTGTCGGCCTGATACTGAAGGCGTGGGGCTGGCAGGCGCTCACCGACCTTCACGGCGAGATCATCGTCAAGGAGGCCGTCGACCAATCCAGAACTTCCTTCGATTACGACACTCAGGACTACGCCTATCAGGAGATTAGCAGGCTCCTCGATAGCGCGATCGTGCTGCTGCAGAAAACCGACGGGGCTGTGAACCAGGCCTACCTGGCCAAGGGCGACCATATCTACAACGGCGACCGTACCAAGTGGTTGAAGCTCGCGTATGGTATGCGGGCCTTGATGTTGAATCACTATTCGAACAAGTCGACGTACGCGCCGGCGCAGGTTATCGCCGATGTCGACAGGTCGTTTGCGGGCAATGCTGACGACGCGCTGCTCACTTACCCGAACGCAAATCCCTTTGACGACTACAACTTCTGGGGACGCAGCAGGAACAACATCACGCTTTACAGGCAGACACAGTTCATCGTCAACCTGATGAACGGAACTCAGTTCGGCGTCGAAGACCCCCGAATGCGCAGCATGCTGTCTCCGGCACCGGACGGAGTGACGTATAACGGCCTGGACCCGAACCTCACGGGATTTGGCGCGCTGGCGACGGCACAGCAGCCCAACAATCCCTTCGGCTATGTCGGCACTGGGGGGCTGGGGCTGCCGGGTCGCTATCTCTTCGACGACAAGGCCAAGATTCCGCTGATGACCTACGCGCAGCTGCAATTCATCAAGGCTGAGGCGGCGTTGAAAATGGGAGATCAGGCGACGGCTCTCACTGCGTACAGGAACGGGATCTCGTCGCATATCGATTTCGTGAATGCGCGGAATCTTGATAACAACCAGGCAGCGCCGCAGATCACGGCGACCCAGAAGGCTACCTTCCTTGCGGCGCCGACGGTTGTTCCCGCGACGTTGACGCTCTCACACATCATGTCCCAGAAGTACATCGCTCAGTGGGCGTGGGGACACAACGAATTGTGGATGGACATGCGCCGGTACCACTACACGGATGTCGATCCCGTAAGTGGAACGGAGATATTCCGTGGCTTTTCACCGCCGACCAACCTCTATGGTGCCAATGGCGGCAAGCCGGTGCAGCGCATCAGGCCAAGATACAACTCGGAGTACGTCTGGAACGCTGCGGGCCTGGACGCGATCGGCGGACTTGCCGCGGATTATCACACCAAACCAATCTGGATCACCCTACCGTAACCGACCATGAATAGACACTCATACATTGCGGCACTGCTCTGTGCGGGCGTGCTCTCAGCGTGCTCAAAGGATCCGGTGCGGGACATTTCCGGACCACCTCCCGCCGCTTCCCGCGTCAGGTTCTTCAACTTTGGCGTGAACGCACCCGGCGTGAATTTCTACGCTAATACAACGAAGATGACGGCGATCACCAACTCCGTCGATGGAGTTGAGGCGACGACGGGAGTCGCTTACGGCGGAGTCGGGGCGGGCGGCGCCTACGAGGCCATCGCTCCGGGCCAGTACACATTGATGGGGAAGATCGCGGCCGCCACGGATAAGGATCTGGCCATTTCGACGCTCACGACGACCATCGAGGACGGCAAATACTACTCGTACTTCATGAGTGGATTTTACGATGCCACCGCGAAAACCGTCGACGCGTTCGTGGTGGAAGACCCTGTCGTCCCACCAACGGATTTTACGGTCGCGACAGTCAGATTCGTCCACGCGATCTCGAACGCAAATCCGATGACGCTGTATGCGAAAAGCACTGTGGCACCCAACACGGAGTACACGATCGGCGCTGAGGTAGCGTACAAGGGCGCAGGCGCATTCACGGCGATCCCTGCCGGCGTGTATGATATAAGTACTCGGTACACCGGATCGGCAACCAACGCGATGACCAGAACCGGCGTCTCATTCGTTTTCGGTAGGGTCTACACCGTTACGGCACGAGGCGATATCACTGTTGCGGCCACACCGACAGCTTGTGGAGCGACGAACAAGACCTGTCTGGATAATACCGCTAACCGGTAGTGTCACGACCGTGCGGGCTCGGGTAAGACCCGGCAGCCGGACCAATGTAAGAAAAGGGTCGCCATTACCGGCGACCCTTTTTCTTATTCTGCCTCTGCTTCCTTCTTGGGGAAGAGCGATGGCCCTTTCTGCACTCTCCATCCGGTGGGATTCAACTTCTCGAGCCCGATGAATCTCATCTCGCCCACCGAGCCGGGCGCGCCGAGAGCTTTCCAGAGCTCTTCCGACTTGTTGGGCATGAATGGCCACAGGTACACCGCCTGACGCGTGAGCTGTCTCATCAGGGTCGCGAGCGTGCTCTCAAGCTCGGCACGGAGCGCCGGATCCTTGGCCAGCTTCCACGGCGCCTGACGATCCACGTACTCATTCGCCCGCGCGATGGTGAGCCACACGGCTCTGAGAGCGTCGTGAAGAAGAAATCCTCTGGGGCCGATCGAGGCGTGATATGCCTCGAGATCTTTTGCATCGGCCTCGTCGATCTCATTGCGCTCGCCTTTGGGAATGACGGCATCGCAATACCGCTCGACCATCGAGATCGCGCGGCTCGCGAGATTCCCGAACGCGTTGGCGAGATCGGCGTTGTACCGTTCGCCGAATCTCTCCCAGGAAAAACTGCCATCTCCGTCGAATGGAATCTCGCGCATCAGGAAATAACGGAACGCGTCGGGGCCGAACCGCCCGATGGCGTCGCGCAGATCGAGATTGCCCCCCGCCGACTTGCTCACGCGCGTGCCACCGACGAGCACGAAGCCGTGCACCCAGATTCGCTTTGGAACCTCGAGACCTGCCGCCATCAGCATCGCGGGCCAGATCAACGCGTGAAAGCGCGTGATGTCCTTTCCGATCAAATGCAGATCGGCGGGCCAAAGCTTTGCGAAATCAGGATTCGGAAACCCGGTCGCGGTCAGATAATTCGGCAAAGCGTCGAACCAAACGTAAGTCGTCTGGACGTCGCCGCCGCTTCCCTTCCGCGGGAAGGGCACACCCCAAGAGAACCGGCTCCGGCTGGCGGAAACGTCGTCGAGTCCAGAATCGATCAACGACAGAATCTCGTTGCGACGCGACTTCGGTTGAAGAAACTCCTCGGTCGAGACGAGCGCCTTCAGACGATCCGAGTAAGCACTGAGCCGGAAGAACCAGTTCTTCTCCTCGACCCACTCGAGCGTGCGCGTCGGGTGCAGGATGCACTTCCCGTCGACGATCTCGTTGTCCTGCTTGAACGATTCACAGCCGACGCAGTACCAGCCCGCGTAGGCCTTCTCGTAGAAATCGTTCGGAGAGTTCTCGAAAATCTGCTCGATCAGCCTCTTCACGCCCGCCTTGTGGGCGGGATCGGTCGTGCGGATGAACTGATCGTACGAGATTCCGAGCAGCCCCCAGATCTCCTCCGTGCTGTCCGCCACGGCGTCGACCAGCTCCTGGGGCGAGACTCTCCGCTCGGCGGCCGTTTGCGCGACCTTCTGGCCGTGCTCGTCCATTCCGACCAGAAAATGCACATCGTCGCCCATGAGGCGATGATAGCGTGCTATGACATCGGCGCCGATTTTTTCATAGGCGTGACCCTGGTGCGGGTCGGCGGTGGCATAATCGATCGCCGTGGTGAGGAAGTACTTGGCCAATTAGTGGCCACCCGTCGAATTCGGCTCGTCTCCACCGCGCCCGCGGCGGCCGCCGCGCCTTCCACGTCTGCGCTTGGCCAATCCTTCGGCGTCGCGGGCGTTGCTCTCACGGGCGGGACCGTCGACATTAGGTGGACGCTCCGCGAAGCCGCTCGCTGGCGGAACGAAGACTGGGTGCTCGGCGGTGTACAGCAGCTCGGGCGAGATCTCGTCGGGACGGATTCCCTCGGCGGCGCTCTCTTCCTCGTCGCCGTTCGTGATGGGGGCAGCGACGCCCGCGAGCTCCTCCGTCTCCTCCTTGAACTCGGGGAGCGTGAGCAACCGCACGTCTCCCTCGACTCCGCGCAGCGTGATGCGCTCGCGGAAGATGTCCACGCTCACGACCTTCTCCTCGCCGATCCTGGTCACGACGATCCTGCCTTCCTTGGGGAAGCGCTTGCGGCTCTGAACGTAGAACTCGTGCTCGTAGCGAAGGCAGCACATCAGCCGCCCGCAGGCTCCGGAGATCTGCGACGGATTCAGCGACAGGCGCTGATCCTTGGCAACACCCAGGTTCACGGGTCTCAGCTCGGGAAGCCACGAGGCAGAGCAATACTGCCGTCCACAGCGACCTATGCCATCTAATCTCTTGGCTTCATCGCGCACTCCGATCTGCTTCAGCTCGATGCGCGTGCGGAAGAGGGACGCGAGATCGCGCACGAGATTCCGGAAATCGACGCGCTTGTCGGCGGTGAAATAGAGCGTCAGCTTCTTGCGATCCCACTGCCACTCGGCGTCGGACAGCTTCATGCCGAGTCCGTTGGCTTTCACGCGCTCCATCGCCTTGCGGCGGGCGTCCTCGTTCAGCCGGTCGAGATCCTTCGAGAGTCCGCGGTCCTTCTCGCTCGCGAGACGCAGGGCCTTCCGTTCGGGGAGCGAAGAGCCGCAGCCGTGCGAGCACCCGCCGTTTCTTTTCTGGGCGAGATCACCAAGGGCGTGGATGTAACCCAAGTCCTCTCCGCGATCGACATCGACGATCACCGCCGCGTGGAGCGGCGGCGGATCGGGATAATCCCAGAGAAAGAACTCCTTACGGTTGCCCTTGAAGGCGACTTCGACGAGGTGCGCCACGTGCTATTCGGTCCACGCGCCGAGACGGAGGAACTTCTGCCGGCGGCGCCGCACCAGCTTTTCCGGGCGCATCTTGCGGAGCTCCTCCAGGTGGCGGTTCACTACTGCCTGGAGCGCTTTCGCCGCGGCCTCATGATCGGCGTGCGCTCCGCCCTTGGGCTCGGGCACCACTTCGTCGATCACCTTGAGCTCGAGCAGCTCGGGCGCGGTAATACGCAGCGCCGTCGCGGCCTTCTCGCGCATCTCGGGGCTCTTGGCGTCCTTCCAGAGAATCGCCGCGCATCCCTCCACGGAGATCACGGAGTAGACCGCGTTTTCCATCATCAGCACGCGGTCGGCGACCCCCAGGGCGAGGGCACCGCCCGATCCGCCTTCGCCGATCACCGTCGCGATGATCGGAACCTGTAGCTGGCTCATCTCGTACAGGTTGCGCGCGATTGCCTCGGACTGGCCCCGCTCTTCGGCGCCAAGGCCGGCCCACGCACCCTGTGTGTCGATGAACGTGAGTACGGGAACGTGGAATTTCTCGGCGAGCTTCATCAGTCGCAGCGCCTTGCGATAGCCCTCGGGATGGGGCATGCCGAAATTGCGCTTCAGCTGCTCCTTGGTGTCGCGCCCACGCTGATGGCCGATCACCATCACCGTGTCGTCGTCGAGACGGGCCCAGCCGCCGATGATTGCGGCGTCGTCGCGGTAAGCCCGGTCGCCGTGGAGCTCAATGAAATCGGTGAATGCGAGTCTGATGTAGTCGGCGGTGAATGGCCGCCTCGGATTGCGGGCGACCTGAACGCGCTGAAACGGCGTGAGGTTCCTGTAGACTTCTTCGCGCAGATCTTCGAGCTTCCGCTCGAGGGGCTCTATCGCTTCGGCGACGCTGAGCTGACTGTCGCCCGCGGTTTTCTTGATTTCGTCGATCTGCCTTTCCAGCTCGGCGATCGGCTTCTCGAACTCGAGGTGTGTTGCTGATGCCATCAGTCAGCTCCCCCGTTGGAGTCGAACGGAAGACTCGCCCAAAATATTACGCAGAGCGCTCAACGTTGCGCCATCGGCGGCCAGTGTCAGGGACCTCGAGCGCAGGCGCGCCTGTGAGCCCGTCCCATCGCTCCAGCGGAACTCCAGGGGCGCCGAGCCCGGGTAGGTCTCGGCGATCGCGCGCACATCGGACATCACGTCACCCGAGTATGCGCCTTTCGACAGGTCGATCGCAACTGTCACCTGTCCATTAGTACGCATCTCCGCCAGCTTCGTTGCCGACTCCACGATGTAGGCGGGGTTGTCACCTCCCTCGTCGCGTCTCGAGTAGGCGCCCTTGAGCAGCATTGGCACGTCCGTGCGGATCTGGTCGTTGAGTGTCGCCCACTTCTCCGGGAAGATGAGAACCTCGGCGGACCCGGAAAAATCCTCGATCGTTAACCGCGCGAACTCGGACCCGGATCTCTTGCTCATCTGTCGCTTGATGTTCGTGACGACGACGGCGAGCGTCATCGGCTCCGGGCGCCACTTGCCCAGGTCACTGACAGTATGCGTGGCGAAGATCTCCGCCTCGGTGCGGAAGCGCTCGAGCGGGTGACCCGAGATGTAGAAGCCCAGGATCTCCTTCTCCTTCGCCAGACGCTCGGACTCGCTCCACGACGGGATGTTGGGAAGGACGTGCGAGCTCCCGGCCTTCTGCGTCTCGCCCGCTGGCGCGCCGAAGAGCGACACCTGCCCGGTCACAAAGTCTTCCTGCTTGAGCGAAGCCTCTCGGATGGCGAGATCGAGCGCCGCGGCGAGCTGCGCGCGGTGTCCTCCGAGCGAATCCATCGCTCCGGCGTGAACGAGCGCATCCAGCACGCGCTTGTTGCAGGCGCGGAGATCGATTCTCTCGCAGAGATCGAACACCGACCGGAAAGGCCCGTCTTTCTTGCGCGCGGTGATGATCGAGTCGATGGCGGTGTGTCCGACGTTGCGAATTCCGCCAAGGCCGAAGCGGATCCTCGTGTCGCCGATCACGGTGAACTTGTAGCCGGACTCGTTGACATCCGGCGGCAGGATCTCGAGCCCCGGCTCCGTTGCGCCGGGCACGTGGAGCTGCCGCGCCTCGTTGATGTACTTGACGACGTTGTCCGTGTCGCCGATCTGCGACGACAGCAGCGCCGCCATGAAATCGGCGGGGAAATGCGACTTGAGCCAGGCCGTGTGGTACGAGATGATCGAGTACGCCACGGAGTGGGACTTGTTGAAGCCGTAGCGGCCGAAGGTCTCGATCTGGCTCGCGATCTCCTCGATGATCGTGCGGTCGTGTCCGTGCCCCACCGCCTTCTCGATGAACTTGCCCAGCTCGGCGCGAATCAGCTCGGCGTCCTTCTTACCGACGGCTTTGCGCAGGACGTCCGCCTCGGCGAGCGAAATGCCAGCCAGCGTCTGCGCAATGCGCATCACCTGCTCCTGGTAGGTGATGACGCCGTAGGTGGTCTCGAGAATCGGCTTGAGCTCGGGGAGAATGTAGGAGACCGGCTCCTCACCGCGCTTCCGGCGCATGTACACCTTGTGCATCCCTGCGTCGAGCGGGCCCGGGCGCATCAACGCATTCGCCGCCACGAGATCGTCGAAGCGATCGGCGCGGATGCTCTTCAGCATGTCGGTCGCGAGCGGGGACTCGAACTGGAACACGCCGACGGTTCTGCCAGCGCGGAGCATCAGATAGGTGTCGGCATCGTCGAGCGGAAGCGCGTTGAGGTCCGGCGCCGAGCCGGTGCGCTCGCGGATTCCGCGCAGCGCGTCGCTGATGACGGTGAGGGTCGTGAGGCCGAGGAAATCCATCTTGAGCATGCCAGCGTGCTCGAGCGCGGTCATGTCGTACTGTGTTACGACGACGGAATCCTCGTTGCCATTGGACGATCCCGAGCCTTTCGATGCCTGGGTGCAGATCGGGACGTAGTCGTCGAGGGGTCCCGGCGCGATGACGACCCCGGCGGCGTGCACACCAGCGTGGCGCGAGAGGCCTTCCAGCCTTATCGCGTAGTCGAGGAGGCGGCGGTAGCGCTCCTTCCGCTCCTTCACTTCGCGGCCGTCGTCCTTGCGCGTCGTGTAGAACTCCCGAATCTCGGGAATCCGCTCGATCGCTTCCTTGACGGTGAGCGAAAAGTTGGGATGGTTCGGCACGAGCTTGGCGAGATAGTCGGTCTCGGCCGGACTGAAGCCCAAGGTGCGGCCCACGTCCTTGATGGCGGCGCGGGATTTCAACGTCCCGAAGGTGATGATCTGGCCGACCGAATCGCGTCCATATTTCTGGCGCACGTACTCGATGACTTCGCCGCGCCGCTCGAAGCAGAAGTCGACGTCGATGTCGGGCATCGACACCCGCTCCGGATTGAGGAAGCGCTCGAAGAGCAGATCGAACTTGAGCGGGCAGATGTCAGTAATGCGGAGCGAGTAGGCGACGAGCGAGCCGGCAGCGGATCCGCGGCCCGGGCCGACGGGAATTCCCTTGTCGCGCGCGGCCCTGATGAAGTCGGCAACGATGAGGAAGTAGCCGGCGTATCCGGTCTTGGTGATGACGCCAAGCTCGTAGTCGAGCCGCTCCCGGACGTTGGCGGGGAGCGGGGCTCCGTAACGCTCGACCGCTCCTTCTTCGGCCAGGCGGACTAACAGCTCGTTCTCAGTCTCGACTCCCGGGGGGAGGGGAAAGGACGGGACCCGGTACTGCTTTGAGAACTGGATCGCAGTCTCGTCCGCGATGCGCAGGGAATTCTCGAGGACATCCTTGCGTCCGGGGAACGCCTCGGCGATCTCGGGCGCGCTCTTGAAGTAGAGGCCCTCGTCGTAGTGCATCCGGTTGGTGTCGGAGTAGTCCTTGCCGAGCCCGATGCAGAGGAGGATGTCGTGCGCGTCGTGATCGTCGCGGGTGAGGAAGTGCGCGTCGTTGGTGGCAAGCACGGGGAGACTCAACTCCTCGGCGAGCTGGAAAACGCGGCGGTTCAAGGTCGCCTGGTTCTCGGAATCGTGGGCCTGGACCTCGAGGTAGTAGCGATCGCGGAAAACGTCGGCATACCAGGACGCAACCGCGCGAGCCTGGTCGTACTCGTCGGAGAGCAGGTGGTGCGCGATCTCGCCGGCCATGCAGGCGGAGGAGACGACGATGCCTTCGCTGTATTTGGCGAGCAGCTCCCGATCGACTCGAGGCTTGGCGTAGAAGCCTTCCGTGTAGGCGAGGGAGGAGAGCTTGACTAGATTCTTGTACCCGGTCGCGTTCTGGGCGAGGAGGATGAGGTGGTAGTAGGGTTTGCCCCGATCACCTCCGATGCGGTCGCGGGCGCGTCTATCGCCCGGTGCGACATAGGCTTCCATGCCGATGATCGGCTTGAGCCCCGCTTTTTTGGCCTTTTCCTGGAATTCCCACGCCCCGTGAAGGTTACCGTGATCGGTTATAGCGAGGGCGGGCTGTTCGAACTCCAGGGCTCTATTGATGAGATCGTCGATGCGGTTTGCACCGTCGAGAAGCGAGTATTCAGAGTGGCAATGGAGGTGGACGAAGGACACATGATAAGAATATGCGACGCGGTATCCTCGCGATAGCGGTTTCTGCGGCTCTGTTAGGTCTAATCTCTGCTCCCACAGCTTGTTACCTCAGTCGTGGGGCGTGGGAGGAGGCCAAGATATTGAGTCGGCGTCAGCCGATTTCTGAGATCGTGGCGGATCCGAGGACTTCGAAGGAGTCGCGAGCGAAGCTGAAGGTGGTTTTGGCGGCGCGTCAGTATGCAAAAGACAGCCTTCGACTCAGAACTAAAGACAGTTTTACGACATATTCGCGCCTAGATCATGACACTCTAGTGCTGGTCGTATCGGCCGCTTACCGAGACACACTGAAGCCCTATACCTGGTGGTTTCCGATTGTCGGAAGAGTTCCGTACAAAGGCTACTTCGATTTCGATGCGGCGAAGCGGGATGCGAAGAATCTCGCGGCCGATGGGTTCGATGTGTACGTCCGGCCCTCCGATGCATTCAGCACGCTCGGGTTTTTCAACGATCCGTTGCTCAACACCACGCTCAAGGGTGACTCGCTCGATCTCGCCAACACGGTGATTCACGAGCTGACGCACAACACCTTCTACGCATCGGGTCAGGCGCCGTTCAACGAATCCTTTGCGATGTTCGTGGGAGCGCGTGGAGGGGCGGCCTTCTTCAGGTCGCGGGGCCAGGAAGCAGCGGCAGCCAGGCTCGACGCGCAGTGGGAAGACGACAAGGTACTGGCGAGCTTCTGGTCGAGGGTGATCAAGTCGCTCGACTCAGCGTACGCGGCACATTCGGCGAGCAAAGAGGCGCGGATCGCGGCGCGTGATACAGTTTATCTGAGGGCCCGAGCCGCTCTCATCTCGGAGATTGCTCCGGCGCTCAAGACGATCAGCCCGCGCTATGCGGAGCGAGTTCCGCTGGACAATGCTTCGCTGCTCGCGCGGCGCGTGTACGCGAGCGATCTCGACGTCTTCGATCGAGTCTACGACAAGGAGGGGCGCGATCTCAAGCGCACGATTGGCCGGATCATATCACTGGCCAAATCGAATCAGAAGCAGCCGATTGTGGCGCTCAGGCAATGGGTCGGTGCAGATGCCAGGTAAGAATCACGCGGTTCCACTGGTACCGATGACCGTCTGAAACATGGTCTTCGCCGCGCGCTCAAAAAAATCTCTTGACCTCGTGAGATTCCAGCCTAACTTGTAGCTTCGATAGGCGGGACTGCTACCCCTTTGGCCGCTCCATTATGATCGAAGGTTGGGACCAGACGCCTGCAGTTCAGGATCGTCCGTGACGTCGGTCTCTGATCGCAGAGTGGCAGAGCGACCTCCAGTCGCCGCCCGCTAGCAGCTGTTCTACGAGCTCGGCGTCCACCTGTGAATGCACCTAATACAACCTTCCCTTTTTCTTGCATCCGAGCAAAAGGGCCTGCCACGCTCGACTACGCCCATCCGGCTTTCTACGACCGCGCTCTCGTCGCGTCGTTCAGAGTTCGCCGTGACAATTCGTCGCGGCGCCATTCTCATGGAGAAGCACTGGAGGAAGTATGACCCATCTTGTTAGGAAATTGTTGGTCTTCTGTGTCACCGTTGGCGGAATGCTGGTATGGGTTACCGCGACGGCTCGAGCACAGGACGGTGGGACGATCAGCGGGCGTGTAATCGACGCCACGACGAACGCTCCCATCCCGTCCGCGCAGGTCCAAATCGTCGGCACAGCCCGAGGCGGCGTAACGGCCGAAGATGGACGATTCCGGATCCCGAGCGTCCGGCCTGGCGTCTACCAGGTGCGCGTCCTGCGCATCGGCTACCAGGCTGGTACGCAGAGTGTCACGGTAGGCAACACGCAGGCAATCAGCCTCGAGTACAGTCTCACTCCTGTCGCCGTCACTCTCGACCAGGTCGTGACACTGGCGACCGGCGAGACGACGAGAAAGCGTGAGCAGGGAAATGTCGTCGGCACACTGACGCCGGCGCCCGCGACGCTCGCGACTGCGGGCAACATGAGCCAGCTTCTCACTGGCCGTATTCCCGGAGTGGATGTCGCGAGTCCTGGCGGCACAATCGGCTCCAGTGCCCGCTTTCGTATTCGAGGGGCCAGCTCTTTGTCGCTGTCCAACGACCCCCTTTTGATAGTCGATGGTGTGCGTGTCGATAACAACTCGGCGTCGTCGACGATTGCCGTAGGCGGTCAGATTCCCTCGCGCTTCAACGACATCAATCCTGAGGACATCGAGAAGATCGACATTATCAAAGGTCCAGCGGCCGGCGCGCTTTTCGGCACTGCTGCGGCGAACGGCGTAATCCAGATCACGACCAAGAAGGGGCGTTCCGGCCAGACCCGCTTCACAGTGTTTGGGGAGTCGGGCAGCATCCGCAACGTTACCTCGTTCCCGAGAAACTATGCATGGGTCGGGACCACTACCGCGGGGAATCGCACCACGAACTGCAACCTCGATAACCAGACCCGCGCATTGTGCACGGCGAATCCGGATTCGCTGGTCAGCTTCAGTCCGCTGGCCCAGTACAGCCCTTTCATAGACGGTCAGCGTGGCGCGTACGGTGTAAGCGCCATCGGCGGCAACGATCGGGTGACCTACTACGTGGGCGGGAACTACGATCGGCAGCAGGGCGTATTCGATGCGAATACCGACCAGCGCGTCGGTGGGCGCGCCAATGTCACCGCCCAGCTGACCGACAATTGGAACCTACAACTCGGGACCAACTATCTCGCCGATCACCTGAGACTGCCACAGGATGACAACAACACCCTGGGCATTGTTTCGGCTGGTCTGCTTGGTAGCGCTTTTGACGATTCAACTCCTGGAAAGCCGTGCGTCTCGAATACTGGCGTCATCCTGGTTTGCGCGCACGGATATCTGAACGGCCAGACACCGCAGGCGCTGGAGGCCGTGTGGCAAACGCGGCAGGACATCCAACGTTTCCAGAACAGCATCACCAGCAACTATCAGCCGCTTCATTGGCTGAAGGCGACGGGCACTTTCGGCCTCGATTACCTGGGGCGTTGGGATAACGAGATAATCCCGCCAGCTTCGGTATTTTTTGGGTCACTTCCGGACGGACAGCGGTCGTCCAATCCATACTCGATCTACACCTACACAGCCCAGGGTAACCTGAGCGCTACATGGGCGCCGACCGCGACCATCACGACGACTACGACCGCGGGCACGCAGTTCAACAAGGCGCTTGTTCGCGGCACACAGGCATTCGGCGCCAAGCTGCTCGGCGGAACATCATCTCTCGCCGGAACTACGGCGCGGTTCGCAGTCAGCGAAGTGAGCACCGATAACAAGACGCTCGGATACTTCGCATCTGAGGAGCTCGGTTGGAGAGACCGCGTATTCCTGAATGCCGCGTTTCGCAATGACAAGAACAGCGCGTTCGGTCAAGACTTCGGATCGATCACCTATCCGTCGTACGGCGCATCGTGGGTAGTCAGCGATGAGTCGTTTTTCCCCAAGATCGCCGTGTTGAGCTCTTTGCGCCTGAGGGCAGCGAACGGTCGATCGGGCCGGCAGCCAAATTTTCGTGACGCAATCACGTTCTTCAACGCATCAACGGTGACCGTCAACGGTGTGGACGTTCCGGGTATCGCGATCGGCGGCACGGGAAACATTGCGCTCCGTCCAGAGCGCTCGACCGAGACAGAGCTCGGGTTCGATATGGGGCTCATCGGGCAGCACGTCAATTTCGAGTACACGCACTACAACAAGAAGACCGACGACTTGTTGATCGCCGTCCCATTGGCGCCGAGTCTGGGCCTCAGCACCAGCCAGTTCCAGAACCTTGGCACGGTGCGCAATGTCGGTAACGAGATCTCGTTGCAGGCAAATGTCATCGACACGAGACCAGTGGCGTTCGATTTCGGCGTCAGTGCTTCCAACAATGA
>CABDYJ010000154.1_pt1 | contig 12698 bp, 10 predicted proteins | sample 3131991 | NCBI WGS metagenome assembly CABDYJ01 (sample SAMEA5534337, study PRJEB31848) | metagenome | biome: tundra; feature: field; material: soil | place: USA | collected 2013-05 | depth 0.45 m
CTCGGTACAGCGCACGGAGCTGCGTCAGTTTCCCTCGGGCAGCTACATCATTCGCATGGACCAGCCGTATTCGCGAATCGCGGACGCGCTGCTGGATTATCAGTACTGGAGCCCGAGCGATCCGCAGCGCACTCCCTACGACGACACCGGGTGGACCTTTCCGGAGAATTTTGCCGTGCGGTCCGTCCGTGTGACGGATCCGAAAGTTCTGGCGGTGCCGATGGAGTCTGTGACCGGCGAGATCAAGGCACCGGGCGGCGTCGTTGGGAGCGGGACCGTTTTCGCCATAAATCACAATGCGGACAACGCATTGGCGACCCTTCGCTACAGGCTCAGGGACGCCGATTTTCAGATAGCCGAGCAACCGTTCGAAGCCGCGGGGCAGAAGTTTGGGCGCGGATCGTTCATCGTGCGACGCATTTCATCGGGCGATCTGGACAAGGCCGCGCGCGAGCTGGGGCTCAAGGTCTATGCTCTCGACGCTGCGCCGTCGGTTCCGGTGCACCCAGCAAGGGCGCCGCGCGTCGCCATCATGCACACCTGGATCAGCACCCAGACCGAGGGATGGTGGAGGCAGGCGTTCGACTTTCTCCACATTCCATACTCGTACATCAGCGTTCAGAATGCGGCCGCGGATCCGAATCTCAACGCGAAATACGATGTGATCATCTTTCCCCCGGGCGGAGGGAGCCCGCAGTCGATCGTGGCGGGACTGCCGATGTGGCGAAATCCGATGCCGTGGAAGAAGACGGCGCTCACACCGAACATGGGGATCGATGAGACCGACGACATTCGTCCGGGACTCGGGCTCAAGGGAGTCGACAATCTCAGCACATTCGTGAAAAACGGTGGCGTGCTGGTGACGGTCGAGAACACGGCCGAGATGGCGGTCACGTTTGGACTCGCCAGCGGGGTGTCGCTCAACACGGCTGGGCGCCTACACGTTGTCGGAAGCCTGCTCCGCAGCAAGGTCGTGGACGATGCGAGCCCGCTCGCGTATGGCATCCGCGATAGCCTTGCCCTTTACAGCGATGACGGCTCGAGCTTCAGCGTCACGAACGTGCTGGGCGCTCGCGGCGGAAGGTTCGCCGACTCGGCGACGGCGCGAGCGACGGGCCGAGGGACGGCGGACGATGTGGACGCGCCGCAGGGGCGGTTACCGCTCGATCCACGGAATGACGTCGCGCGGCGAAAACCAGTGGAGCCATGGCAGGCAGCACCCGTGACCGACGAGCAGCTGCGCAATCCGCTCGCGGTCATTCCGCCGGCACTCAGGCCGCGCGTGGTTCTGCGGTTCTCGGACCAGCGCGAGCTGTTGGCGTCGGGCCTTCTCGACGGCAGCGATGTCGCGCAGCGGCCGGTGGTCGTAGACGTTCCACTGGCCAAGGGACACGTCATTCTCTTCGCCAACAATCCCATGTACCGCGGAATGACGATCGGAAGCTACTTCCTGGTGTTCAACGCGCTTCTCAACTTCGATCGGCTGGACACCGGGAGAAAGCTCGATCAACGGTGACTGTCGCGCCAATGAAGCGGGGCCCGATAGGCTTGCCACTTGGCTCCAGGCCGCGAAGCGCGTTGTCAAATGTGCGCCGCGATATAGATTCAGCGATTCGGAGCGCTCTCCGATCTCCCTCAACCCGGCCCGCGAGTAAAAATGGCCCAAATGCGCCAGATTCTCCGCGAACGTGACGCGATGATTTGTCGGTCCTGCAGCAACGAGGAGCGGGCCTCCGAAGGTTATCCCTGCGAGAACTGCGGGACGTTCATCTGCATCATCTGTACGTTCCGGGGCGTCGTCACCTGCCGAAAATGCGATGAGCAACGGGCTGACCCTCGCAACAAGCGGAGCGCCTGAGCATCCGCTTTCGATTGACCGCTTCCCCTCCTCAACCGACGCGAGAATGAAAAAACTATCCAGGCTCTACTTTGTCGGGTTCGTCATTTGTCTACCCCTGGTCGCCAGTGGCCAGGAGAAGCAACGGTTCGCGAACATGGACGAGGCGATGCAGGCGGGCGCGATCCTGAACGGCCGTCAGGGCCCGCGAAACGTGAACTGGATAGAAGGGGGAATGCGATTCTCCTACACGGATCGCGATGCCCGCACCGGCACGCCGGTCATTCGCGCCTACGATCCCGCTAGCGGCCAAGACACGGTTCTCTTCGCCACCACAGGCCTCACGTTTCCGGGAACGAATCAGCCGTTCAGCTACAACGCGTTCGAGTGGGCGCAGGACTCCAGGTACCTCGTCTTTCAGTCGAACTTCCGGCCGATCTACCGCCGGTCGGGAATCTCCGATTTCTACATCTACTCGCTCGCCGACCGCAGCATGCAGCTCGCCACCAAGAGTGCGAAAACCGGTGAGCTCTCGCCGAATGGCGCCATGCTCGGCTTCGAGCGTGACGGTGACATGTACGTCACCGATCTCTCGACGCACCAGGAGAAGCGGCTGACGCGCGATGCGTCGGAGCACATCTACAACGGCCACTTCGATTGGGTGTACGAGGAGGAGTACGGGCTCGCGCAGGCGTGGAAGTGGTCGCCTGAGAGCCGTTACATCGCCTACTGGCAGCTGAACGATTCGGCGGAGCCTGAGATCCAGATCTCCGACTACTCAGGACTGCATCAGGAGTGGGAGAAGCTGCACATTCCGCAGGTCGGCGACTCGAACGCGACGGTGCGAATTGGCGTCGTGAACGTATCCACCGGCCAGAACACCTGGCTCGATACCGGCGAGAAGGGCGAATTCTACGTTCCGCGCATCTACTGGACGAGCAGACCGGACACGCTCGCGGTGATCACGCTCAACCGGCCGCAGAACGTGATGAAGCTCTTCTTCTTCGATGTGAAAACCGGCGGGCGCCGCCAGGTGATGACCGAGACATCGAAGACCTGGCTCGATGTTTATGACTTCTACGCGGGCGTCGATGACATGATGACGTTCCCGTCGGATGCGCACGAGTTCTTCTGGCTCTCCGATCGCGACGGATTCCAGCATCTCTACCGCTACGACTATTCCGGAAAGCTCGTCAACCAGGTGACTCATGGAAACTGGAGCGTGACGCGCGTGGAGGGGAGCGATGCGAAAAAGCAGACGGTCTACTACACGTCGACCGAAGCGTCGCCGCTCCAGCGCCAGCTGTACTCCATTCGGTTCGACGGCACCGATCAGCGCCGGATCACGACGGTGGAAGGAGATCACCGGATCAACATGTCGCCGACTGCGACGTTCTTCCTCGACCGTTATTCGTCGCTCAAGCAGCCGACTCAGGTGGAGCTCTGGGCGGCTTCAGGCCAGAAGCTGCGCACGCTCGAGAACAACGCGCCGGTGACGAAATGGCTCGAGACCCACGCCTACTCGCCGGCCGAGATGTTTTCGTTCACGACGTCCGACGGCACTCGCATTGACGGCAGCATCGTCAAGCCGACTCCGTTCGATCCCAGCAAGCGCTACCCCGTCATCTTCGACATTTACGGTGGACCGGGCTCGCAGCAGGTCTACGATGCCTTCGCAACGAGCGGCTGGACGCAGTGGCTGGCGCAGGAAGGCTACATCGTCATCGGCGTCAACAACCGCGGGACCAACAATTACGGCAGCGCGTTCATGAAGGTCGTATACAAGCACCTCGGCAAGTACGAGGCGCTCGACTTCGCGGAAGCCGCACGATACCTGGCGAAGCAGACGTACGTCGACCCCAAGCGCGTAGCGATCGTCGGCACGAGCTACGGCGGCTACAGCACCGTGTTCACGATGGAGATGTATCCCGACCTGTTCCCGGTCGGAGTGGCGAACTCTGCGGTCGGTGACTGGAGGCTCTACGACACGATCTACACCGAGCGCTACATGAGCCTTCTCAAAGACAACCTGAGTGGATATGTCGAGAGCGCGCCGATCGAGCAGGCGCCGAAGATGCGCGGAAATCTGCTCCTCATCCACTCGATGATGGACGACAACGTGCACCCACAGAACACGATGCAGCTGCTGACGGCGCTTACCAACGCTGGTCGTGACGCCGAGCTGCGCATTTATCCGCCGGGCCGGCATGGAGCCGCGTACAATGCCATGAGCGCGAGACTCATCAGGCAGGCGACGGACGCGTATCTCGCGCGGTACCTGAAAACCGGTAATCCACCGGCGCTCGCTCCGGCGCGCTAACACGGGGCACCTCGCAGATGTGAAACCGCCCACCACCGGAGAAATCCGTTGGTGGGCGGTTTTGCGATCTCGAAGCGAGACTACTATGTTAACGGCCGACATTGAAAGCGAAGATTGCGGTATCCACTCGGGTACCAGAAGGTCACAGGTACATGTAGGTGCACCCGTGCGTTTGGGCCTGGTTGATTGCCACGACCATTGCCGGCGTTGTGCGGAAGGCTGTCGCGCGTCGCCAGAAGTAGCGCGCGCCCCCGGAGCGCCGATGCCCGGTATGTGCTGTCTTTCAGTTCGTCAACGGATGGAACCCGGAAGGGAACGAGACGCCTGGCGGTCTGCTGCTGGGGGGCCGCAAAAAATTCCAGGCGAGCGATCCCGCGCTCGATGGCGGCGAGCAGGAGCGCGCCAATGACAGCTTCTCCTAGATTGATGCGAAGAAGCAGCGTTGCCTCCGCGTGGGTGATCGTGAGGCGGGATCGCCTCCGTTCACGAGCACTCGCATTTAGGAGTTTCTGGCGATTAGCGCAAGCTAAATCGCTTTTGTGGGCCGATCGGCATTTCCCAGCCAAAATCCGCCCTCACCAGCTAGGTGCGCGGCTCGGCGCTCCAGTCGGGAGAAGATCGGCTCGCGAGCTGGCTGATCGTGTGAATGTCCGATTGGCGGCGCTTGAGAGCGCGCTGGCTCTGCTCGATCGTGGTGAGCTGGAACCTGATGCTCTCGCCGGGGCGGCGTTGGGCCAGGATCGGAAGATCGGCCTCGCTGACGACGGCGATCTTGGCGTAACCACCAACAGTTGGCGCGTCGGCCATCAGCGCGATTGGGAGTCCGTCGCCCGGTATCTGGATTGCGCCCGGGCAGCCGGCCTCCGAGGGGAGCGTGCCCAGGGAATTTCCCAGGGCGGGGCCTTCGAGCTTGTACCCGGTGCGATCCGACGCGGTGGAGATTCTGTAATCGCTTTCGGTCAAAGTGCGCCAGGCCGATTCGTCGAATAGATCTTCCTGGGTGCCCGCCGTAACGTGAACGATCTCGCTATCGTAGCGCGGCATCAGATCGGCGGCGGAGTGGAATCCTTCAGCCGGATGGGTGGCCGGCGGTGCACCAAGCGCGACCGAATCCCCGCTCCTGAGCATCCGTCCTTCGTATCCTCCGAAACGTCCAGGGAGATAGGTGGATCGGCTGCCGAGGAGGACAGGGACGTCGATTCCCCCGTCGCACGCGAGATAGAGAAAACGGCCGCTCGTGATTTGCTCGACCGTGAACTCTTCACCCGCCTGCGCGTGGGTGGTCGTGCAGGGGGCGACGATCTTTCCCGAGAGCGTCGCACGGGCGGTCGCGCCGCCGATCGCAAAAAGACAATCGCGATCGAAGCGGACGGCCCCGCCGCCGAGCGCCCATTCCAGCGCCGCCGCGTCGAGAGAATTTCCAACGATGGCGTTGATGGCCCGGATCGCAAACAGGTCCATCGCACCGCCCCGCGGGACTCCGAATGAGCGCGAATGCTTTCGCCCGCCGTTCTGCACCGTGAGGTACGGTGGCGCGCGCGTGATCGTGATCATGCGACGCGCTCGAAGCGCACCGTGTCACCCGGGGCGAGGAGCGCCGGCGCGTCGCGCGTGGGGTCGAACATCACCGTCTGGGTGCTGCCGATGATGTGCCAGCCGCCCGGCGTATCGAGCGGATAGACCGCGGTCTGAGCCGCGGCGATGGCGACGCTGCCCGCCGCTATGCGGGGCCGGGGCTGCGCGCGGCGGGGCAGCTGCAACGATGCGTCGAGCTCGCTCAGATAGGCAAAACCCGGGACGAATCCGAGCAGGTCGACCGTGTAAGTCCTGCCCGAATGGCGCGCGATGACGTCTTCCACTGAAAGCCCGGTGGAAGTGGCCACGGCCTCCAGGTCCATCCCATTGTACCGCACTGGGATTCGGTGCTCTCGCGACTGAGCCGCCTTGGCGCTTGAGTGCGTCGCGCGATCGCACGCAGCCATGAGCGTCGCTGAAATCTCCTCGTACGACGCGTGAAGCGGATCGTAAAACACCGTGAGTGCGAGATACGCCGGAACGACGTCCTCGACGTGCGGGATCTTCGCGGCTTCGAGCGAGCGCGCCGCAGAGTGAACCCGGCGGAGAAGCTGGGCGCTCCGTTCATCACCGAACACGATGGTGACGGCTGAATCACCGAGCGGGTGGGCGCGCAGCGGTGTGGGGGTCAAGCGGCGAACGGCGCGATCGTCACGCCTGATTCCCTGAGCCGGGCGTTCAGCGCGCGCAAGATCGAAGATGCGTCGGCATTGTCACCGTGAACACACAGCGATTGAGCTGCAATGTGGAGCTCAGAACCGTCGTCCGCCGTGATCGTTTGCCCTTTGACGAGCATTACCGCGCGCTGGACCGCGCTCTTCACATCGTGGATTACCGCGCCCGGCTCGTCGCGCGGAACCAGCGTCCCATCAGGCTTGTAAGCTCTGTCGACGAACGCCTCGCTCGCGAACGCGATGCCCGCGCGCTCCGCGGCGCGAGCCATCTCGCTGCGCGGAAGTCCCAGCAAGGTGAGCGATGCTTCGACATCGCGAATCGCCGTCACGACCGCGGTCGCCGCTTCGCGATCACGGGCGGCCCGGTTGTACAGCGCGCCGTGCGGCTTTACATAGGAGAGTTTTGCCCCCTCGGCTCCGCACACCTCGCGCAGGGCGCCGATCTGGTAAGCAACGTGGCGTGAGATTTCTTTCGCGGGAAGACCGAGCTCGCGCCTGCCGAAGCCCAGAATGTCCGGATACGAAGGGTGCGCACCGATCGTGACACCGCGCAGCTTTGCCGCCCGCACCGTGTCTCGCATCGTGGTCGCGTCGCCAGCATGGAAGCCACAGGCGATGTTGGCGGAGGATACAAGGTCGAGCAGCGCCTCGTCCTGCGCGGCGCGGGAGCGGCCAAAGCCCTCTCCCAGGTCGGCGTTGAGATCTATCGTGAGGGACAAGCAGGTCAGCCGCTATTTCTTGCGGACTTTCTTCCCGCCGCTCACCGGCTTGGCCTCGACGACTTGCCACGTCTCGTCGTCGTCCTCGAAGCCGCCACGCGTGAGCTTGGGCAGGAGTTTTTCGCGCACCACCACGGGGGCGAGCCAATATGTGAATCCATCATCCGCTTCAACCGGCATCCAGGCGAATTTAGTGCGCACTCGCTCGTCACCAATCTTACCGTGCGGATCACTTCTATTCTTCCACTTCACGCTGTTTCCCCTCGCTTTTGCATCTAGATGCGGTCTTCGAGTCCCTTGACTCCCGACATCTCGGCGCAACTCGCGCAACAATAGAAAGTTCCGTTATACTCGACGCCGTGGCCGATGATCTTGCAGCCGCAATGCGAGCACTTCGGCGCCAGGGCATGGATGGCGCACTCGAACGAGTCGAAGGTGTGGGCTTTCCCCTTCATCGTGACGGTGAACGACTTGTCGTAATCGTTGCCGCAGACTTCACACTTCGCCATTGGTACCCCCGGTCCGGTTGCCGACGTGCACTCTACGGCGAATCTAATGCCGCTGGAATGGGGATTTCAGCGGAAGGCTTTCCTCATTTTGGTATCGGGGTCGCGCGCGAAGCGGAAAGTAAACCACGCGAGGTCGGTCACGAGCTCATCGTAGGCCTGCGGATCCATCTTGTCTGCGACGATGCTCACGCGTCCCGAGATCTGCGTCTTGAGATGCTCGATCCATTCCTTGCTGAAGTCGGCCATGGGCGGGGCTCCGGTAGCGAGAACTACAAAGTGATGGGGCGGACGGGCGGGCGCTAGCTGGGCGGCCTCCCGTCCAAGCCGCGGCCTGTCAACTGCAAACTGAATGGGAGGCGAGGCCTGGCAACTATGCTTCTGAGAACTCGCATCGCGTTCTGTTGTAGGTAAACAGGTCACATCCGCTCAGTTGAGTTGACTAGCCGTAGGTGCCTCTACCTCTACCGCGAGTGATGGCACTCTCCTTGACTATCAATACGTGCATTCCGCGACTTCGCGGTAGCAACTTTATTAGGAGAGTAATATATGAAGTATGCTTTTCGCTCGATCGTGCTACTCGCGGCGACGCTAGCGGCAGTTCCGCTCAGCGCTCAAGCCACTCCATCAGGTGAGCGGGCCAGAGCAGCCGCCAATTCGAGCACGCAAATGCCCGTGATCATACCGGCCGGCACCCCTCTTACCGTCGCAATCGATGAGGATCTTTCGAGCGCGTCGGTCAACCAGGGCCAGCAGGTGGCGTTTCACCTGCCCGCGGATTATTCGGAGTTCGGCCACGTACTGATCGCACAGGGAACGGCGGTGCGGGGAACGGTGGCTCACGTTGCTCGCCGTAGCGCGGGCGGAAATCCCGGGGCTGTGACCCTGTCGGTCACCTCCTTGCGTGCCGTCGATGGGACGAGAATTCCGCTTCGCGGCACTACGAAAGTCACTGGTAAGAATCGCCAGGGTCAGGCCGCGGCACTGGGCGTCCTCACGTTCGGAATCGGCGCAACCAAGAAGGGACTTTCCGCCGTTATCCCGGCGGGGACGCAGTTTACCGTCTTCACGGACGCGAAGCGCACCATCGTAGTTGCCAGATAGTCACATAGTTCGGGCCGGCGCGAAAAACAATATCGCGCCGGCCACTCCCCCGGGCTCGTGCTAACTCGGGATCGCGCGCCCAAGCTGGTCTGCTTCGTGCCATTCAATGCGTCCGCGTCGCCGATACGAGCGACGACGAACACAATTTGCGAGGGCTAACTCAAGTGCGGAATATCACAGTCACAATCGGCGCAATCGCGCTGCTTGCCGGGTGTGGGGTCTCCACCCAGCAGGAAGTCCAAATGGGGCAGGATGAGGCGCAGCAGGTCAACGCGCAGCTTCCAATGGTTCAGGATGCCCAGATTCAGAACTATGTGAACGCTCTAGGCAACCGGATCGCGAGGACCACATCGCGCAGCGATCTCAACTGGCAATTCCAGGTCGTGAACTCTGATGTGGTGAACGCTTTCGCGCTGCCGGGCGGGTTCGTCTACGTCAATCGCGGCGTGCTGGCGCGCGCCAGCAACATGTCGGAGGTCGCCGGCGTGCTGGGTCACGAGATCGAGCACGTCGTGAAGCGCCATTCCGTCAAGCAGATGGAGCAGGTGCAGACCGCCAACGTCGGAGTCGGGATTCTCTGCGCGCTGACGGGGGTCTGCCAGAGCGGGGTCGCCCAGGCGGCGATCAACGTCGGTGGCACCGCGGTCTTCGCGAAATTCAGCCGCACCGACGAGATACAGGCCGACGAGGGCGGCTTCAACAATGTGATTCGCGCCGGGATCAGTCCGCGCGGGATGTACACTTTCTTCCAGAAGCTGCTCGCGGAGGAGCAGCAGTCGGGGGGCGGAGGCAACACAGCGGCTTGGTTCTCGGATCACCCTGGCACGACGGACCGCATCGCTGACATCCAGCGGATGTTGAATCAGGTGCCGGCGTCGACCCTGAACGGCCTGGCGACAAACGATGCCGGATTCAACTCGATGAAGGCGAGGCTCGCGCAGCTTGCGCCTGCGCCGAGGGCGCAGGCGCAGTAGGCAATCCGCCTCTCACGCTAACGCCACTCGAGGCAATCTGGCTCGAGTGGCGTTAGCGTATCCTGATGACGGGAGGGTCAGCCGGCGGGACGCGCGATGCCTGTTTCTTGATTATCCACAAAATCCCCCCAAACGACATAGGTATCCCTAGACGGAGGGTGAGGGACTCGAACCCCCAAGCCCTTACGGGCGCCAGTTTTCAAGACTGGTGCAATAGCCATTCTGCCAACCCTCCAGCTTCAAGATAAGAGTGGCCATTCGCACGGGCAACGCGGGATTTTGCGCGCGTCCTCGCCAGACGCCGCGCCTACTGCGACACTCTGGCCAGCACATCCTCGAGCTGAGTCGCGCGCGCGATCCTTTCGATCTGGGCGCGAATGCGGGTCGCTTCGGCCGTCCGCCCCATCTGCGCCAGCGCCGTGGTCAGGACCAGCCCCGTCCGCACGTACAGGAACGGAATGCCCGCCGATGGACGATCAACCCACAGGTCGCGATTCGCAATCGATTTCGGCGCCTTGAACACGGTTTCCCAAAGCGCGCGAGTCGTCTCGAGATCGAACCATCCCTCCCCCGGCACCACGACGATTCCATTGCCGGCCACTGGAATGTGGGGCACGAGCTTTCGCGCGAGTCCGGCGGTGACGGTGTACGGACCGAATCCCATCTCCTCGGCGTATCCGCCTGTCGTCCGGCTGAAGTAGAATGGCCGCTCCGGATATCCATCGCGGATCATGTACAACACGAACAGATCCTCGCGGCCGAAGCCGGTGAAATCTCCGAACGACCGCGGCTGGATGTTGACGACGATGTCAGTCTCCTCCTTGCGAAAGGTCTGAGGCGACGACAGCTCGATCACTGACGGCACCGCGTCCGCCTGCTCCATCGTCAGCTTGAGCGGCGGCCCACTTGGCTTCTTCCAGATCTTGCCGCGATAGATCGCGGGACCGCGCAGCGAATCGTACTCGTAAACGGGGCGGCGCAGCAGCTGGCGTGTGTACCAGTCGGTCCTGAGCAGCGAGAGACACGCGACGATGACATCGCGCCGGATTCCCTCGACTTCCTGGGCGTACCAGAGAGGGAAGGTGTCGTTGTCGCCGGCAGTGATGAGAATCCCGTACGGCTCGACGGAGTTGAGGAGGTCGGCGGCAAAATCGGCGGTGTCGGTCTGTCCGGCGCGGGAAGCAGACTTCCAGTTTGCAAAAAGCGGAATGATTGCAAGCGCCAGCACCGGGGTCGCGAGCAGCCAGCTCCGTCGCCGCGGAAGATCGAGCGTTTCGTCGCCCACGCGGACCTTTTCCGATCCAATCAGCGCGGCGACCGTCTCCCAGACGAAGACGAGCCCGAGTGCGATCCACACACTCAACGCCGAGAAGCTCCAGAGATAGAAGTAGTCGCGGTCGCGCACCTCGCGCTCAACAGCGTCGCCCAGCTCCGGAGACTGCGACGAGCCGTACTTGAAGTTCATGTAGTAGATGAGCGCGAGCGTCACCATGAACATGAGCGGGCCGAAGTACCAGAACGATCTCCGGTCGCGCCTCCAATGCACGTACCCGCCGAGTCCGCCGAGCAGGAGGAAGAGCGTCGCCAGCATCTTCTGAACCCCGGGATAGTTGCCAAAGGGATCTCTCAGCCACTGCCACCGGAAATACAGCCACCACATCTCGACTTGCGCGATGAACGGCGCCTGCCTCTCGGTCAAACCAGGCTTCCCATACTGGCCGCGGTTGAAGTTGTACATGAACCGATCGTAGGTCGCCTTGCTGAGCGTGCAGCCGACGCCAATCTGAGTGGCGCAGCCGGTGGGCTCGCCTTCGTTGATGGCGGGGAAGTACGCGGCGCGGAGCGGCTGCGTGAGGAACGGAGTCATTCCGAGCAGAAGCGCGCCGGCAATTGCGAGCAGAAGCTTCGGCCGGAGAAGCATGGCCGGGCGGCGAATAGCAACCGCGGCTCCGACCGCCGGCAGAGCGAGAAAGCCAGCCATGTGGTTCGCGAAGCCGAGTCCACTCAGATACGCGATCAAGACGAGAAGCCGGTCCGCCTTGGGTCCATCGGGATCGTCGCACCAGCGCACGATCAGCCAGGAGACGATCGCGAGTCCCAGGAGCGAAACGGTGTAGACCTTTTCGTTGACAACCGATTGCGCCCAGACGGTGAACGCAGTCGCGCCGATCAGCGCGGCCAGAGATCCACCGACGACGCGCTGCCAGCGCTCCGGCAGCCACCCGACGAGAACCCGCTCGGTGATGAGGAACCACATGCCCGCCGCGCCCGCACTGCACAGGGCGGCGAGAATGTTGATCCGCATGGCGACGTTGGGCGCGATCGGGAGAACCGCGAAGAAGCGTCCGAGCAGAACGAATAACGGATTTCCCGGCGGGTGCGGCAGTCCCAGCGTATAAGCGGCCGCGATGTACTCGCTCGTGTCCCACATCGCTGTCGACGGCGCGAGCGTGATGACATAGAGAACGAATACCAGCGCCGATACTACAGCAGCGGCGCGATACGACGGCCTGTAGTCGAGCTCTTCGAGCGCGAGGGAAGTCGCTGTCATCGCTAGTGACGGAACTGCCGCTTCCCCGTGAATACCATGGCGATGTTGTACTCGTCGGCGGCCTGAATCACTTCCTCGTCGCGCACCGATCCCCCTGGCTGGACGATCGCCGACACTCCCGCCTCAGCCGCCTGCTCGACTCCGTCGCGAAATGGGAAGAACGCATCGGAGCCCATCACCGAGCCTTTGGTATCGTGGCCCGTCAGACGCGCCTTGTAGACGGAGAGAAACGCCGCGTCGACCCGAGACATCTGTCCGGCGCCGACCCCGATCGTGGCGCCGTCGCGTGCGAGGACGATCGCGTTCGACTTGACGCTCCCGACCGCGCGCCAGGCGAACTCAAGGTTCTTGAGCTCCACCTCGGTCGGCTGACGCTTAGTCACGACGCGCCACTGTTCTCCGCCGTCGCGCGCGGCGCGCTCCTGTGCGAGAAATCCG
>CABDYJ010000159.1_pt1 | contig 12598 bp, 9 predicted proteins | sample 3131991 | NCBI WGS metagenome assembly CABDYJ01 (sample SAMEA5534337, study PRJEB31848) | metagenome | biome: tundra; feature: field; material: soil | place: USA | collected 2013-05 | depth 0.45 m
TCCAGCACCTTGTCGGTAAAGAGGTCTATCTCGTCGAGCGTCGTGTAAACGTTGGGGGTGATTCGAATTCCTCTGAACTCGGGGTGCACGATCGGCGTGTTCACGATCCTGTGTTGGTTCAAGAGCCAGGCGCCGAGCTTGACGTTGTCGATCCCCTCGACCTGGAAGAGCGCGATCGCCCCCGATTGTCGGTTGTCGAGCGGAGTGAGCACCGAGACGCGCGAGCTCTCCGCCACCACCCGCTTTGCCCACCGGTCACGCAGGTAGCGGAGCCGCGCGATCTTTCTGTCCTCGCCGATACCGCGGTGGAACGCCATGGCCGCGGAAATCGCGTTGTGGTTGGCCGCTGGATGAGTGCCGATCTCCTCGTACTTGCGGATGTCGTTGTCCTGGGTCGCAGCCGCGGCCATGAGCGGCCAGAGATTCTTCTGCTTGTCCTTCCGCACGTACAGGAATCCAGTGCCCACCGGGGCCAGCAGCCATTTGTGAAGGCTGGTTCCGTAATAATCGCACTTGAGATCGTCGCGCTTGAACGGAAAGTGCGCGAAGGCGTGCGCGCCATCCACGAACACTTCGATTCCCAGCGGGCGCGCCATCTCCACGATCTGCCGCACCGGCATGATCTGCCCTGTGAGATTCGTGATGTGCGTGACCTCGATCACCTTCGTGCGCGGAGTTATTGCCGCTCTGAATTGTTCAACGAGGTAATTGTCCGACGGCGGCGGGACCTTGAACGACACCTGCTTTACGACGATCCCATCGCGTCGCGCGCGTTGGTCCCACGACGTGATCATCCTGCCATAGTTCTGATTCGTGATCACGACTTCGTCGCCGCGCTTGAGATCGAGCCCGAAAATCATGATCTCATTCGCTTCCGAAGCGTTGCGGGTGATCGCCATCTCTTCCGGGTCGCATCCGAACTCGCTGGCGAGATCACGCCGCACGCTCTCCACTCGCGGCTCGAGCACTCGCCACATGTGCTCCACCGGCAGCTCGTTCGAGAACCTCAGGTCCCTGATCATCGCCTCGAGCACATGACTCGGCGTCGGACTGCAGCCACCGTTGTTGAGATTGATCATCGTGCGGTCGGAGTCGAAGGCGCGCTGAATCTCCGCCCAGTACGTCTCGTCGTCGGCGACGGCTTGAGGAGTGCGGTCACCGGCGATCGCGTTCGCGCGGAACAGCGATCTGATTGCGCGCTCGCGAAACACCGGCTGCGCCGCCAGTCCCGCCACGGCCATGCTCGACAGAAATTCCCGTCTCGTCGTCATCAAGCCTCCAGTGCCGCAAAGGAAAGAGCGGCCGTCACAATGAATGACGGCCGCTCAATAATATGACGCTGCTCTTCACGCAGCGAGACTCGCGACTCCCTACTGGTACTGGATGTAGTGCGGTTTCGGATTCAGCAGTAGCACTTCTGCCGGCGTGAGAATCGGGTCACCCTTCTTCGCGTCGTTGTGGTAGAAGAGCTTGAATCCGGTGAATTGCACCGGCTCGGCTTCGACGTAGGCGCGGTACGAATCGTACTTGAGCCAGGGCTGGCCCCAACCGTCCATGTTGATCACCACCTGAACCCGCGGGTCGAGCCGGATCTTCTTCGCTCCGGTGAGCATGGTGTGCGTGAAGCGGTGCACGACGAGAACCTTGGGAGGGAGATTGTTCTGCTTCACCACGTCCGACAGCAGGCCGATCGCGTAGTTCACATCGTCGGAGCTCATGGTGCCAATCCGCGCGCCCGGCTTGTCGGTTACCATGGCGCCTTGCTTCCGATCCATCCTCGGCTTCATCGAGAACTCGGGATCGATTCCGAGCATCACGTTCGGGCGCTTCAGAAACGGAATGAGGCGCGGCAGCTCTTCCTGTACCGTGCTCTGACCTACCTGCACATCGAGAAAGAGGAGGGCGTTCCTCGTGGCCGCCCATGACGCGACCTTCTCGACCAGAGTGTCGGCCATGCGGAGACGGTACTTCCCATCACGCCCGGGCATCCCCTGCGCCACGACCGCGATGAGATGCAGCGCGGGCTGCACCGGAGTAGATGGATCCGCCTTCCGCCACTCGGCGATTTCCTTGTCGAAACGCGCCAGCATTTGATCGGGCGGGAGCTCTCCCAGGATTCCCATCCTCTTCGAGAGCGGATTCCCATAGAAAGCAATGATCCGGCGCGCGGGGAGAATGGAGCCCGGAAGCGGAGGCACGGTCTTCACCGGCCAGCTCGTGTTCTCCAGTCCCGCCCTGACGGCTTTCACGAGCGCGAGGCTGTCCTTCTTGGTGCGGCCTTTTACTGAGGGGACGGTGATCGGCGGATCCTTGGCGGCGGAATCGGTGCCGACACTCGATGCGGTGCTCGAAGCAGTTCTGGGAGCTGTTGGCGTGGATGAGGCGGCGCCGGCGACACCTTGTGGCGCCGCGGCCGCGAGCGGCGGACCGGCCGGCGGAATTTCCTCGACACCGGGCATGGGCCGGGCGTCCTTGCTGGCGGCGCAGGCAAGGGAAGCTATGAGAACGAATGAGGCGAGCATGGGGATAGACGACAACTTATGAAAAACGTATTGCATCAGCTCGACTGAAGAGTTGTTGATTTGCGGACGGCAGGTTTCTTTGGGCTCGGTAGTTCATAATTTAGGCCTAGGTACCCTTCTTGCCTTCGGTATATGTTCGGGCTATTCTAACAAAGCCATGTCCGACCGCAACGCCGCCCTCCGCGCCCTCATCGAGCATCGATTTCCAGATGCGACACCGGTCACTCACCGGACCGCGGAACCGGTGGCGACGGGCATCGATGTACTCGATGCAATTCTTCCCGGACGCGGTCTTCCTCGTGGACGGCTCACCGTCTGGATGCCGCAGGGTGGAGCGACGGCGGTGCTGCGGGCCGCGTGTCACACCACCGTTGCTCAAGGTGAGAGAGCGGTCTGGATCGACGGGCTCGGCACCGTCGCCGGTCCATTCTGGGAAGAGGGACCGATCCTCGTGCGCCCGCGCAATCGAAAGCACGGACTCCGTGGGGCGGAGGAGCTCCTCCGCTGCGGAGGATTCGCACTCGTCGTCATCGCGGGCTTGGAGCCCGAGGGCACGGAGACGGTGCGGCTCTCCCGCGCCGCGAGCGAAGGAGGCGGCGCGCTGGTCACCCTCACATCGCACGCATCGATGGCGAGCCTCCGCATGACATCGCAGATCCTGCGCGAGAGCTACCGCTGGAGAAAAACTCCATTCGGTGATCCCGCTGAAGCGCAGGAAGTGATGATCCGCGTCCGCGCCCAATCACTGGGCTGGAACCGGAGCGCTGATTTCCCCGTGCCGGTGGTGCCTTACGATTTACGGATGTCGATAGAGCCGGGGCTCGTTGATAGACGAGGGGTGAAATAACCAACTGGAACTGCAACTGAACGAGATGTGAGCTGCTTGCTAACAAGCTGATAGCGGTCAGCCGCAGACGTCAGTTTCCCACGTTCACCGAACTATTAGTATTTATTCGCGCCTCGCCGACAAGGGAGCGACCGACAAGCTGGTATGGATCGCGCACAACGAGCAGAATCCTCTGCTGAAACGTCGCGCCATCTCGGCGCTGTCGCGTAACTCTGATCCCTCCATTCGACAGGCGCTGGCGGAGCTTACGGCCCCCTGCTTCGGTATTCATGTGGCCAGTCGCGCGCGTAAGACTTTACTGGGCAGCCTTCAGCCCGCCATCCTCTTTTTCTGTTTCGCCGCAGGGATCTGCTCGACCAGCCGAGGCGCGCTCCACGACTTGCCGAGTTCCTTCTGGAAGCAGCGCTTGGGAACGATCTCGACGCCGGACTTCGATAGCGTGTCGTAGCGAGCCAGCTTTTCGGGGTAGCGCGAGATCGTCGTCGGCTTGTACGACAGCGAGAGGAAGAAGTTGTCGGTGAGACTCAGCGCGAACAGCTCCTCGATGTCCCTCGCCCGCGCCAACCGCTCGACGCCGAGCACGACCTGGCTGCCCAGCCCTTTTCCGTGGTGCGTAGGCGCTACGGCGACCGACGACACCTCGGCCAGCGACGGCGAATACTCCTCGAGCGCGGCACAGGCGATGACGCGCCCGGCGCTGTCGGTGGCAACGACATAGCTGTCGATGCGCGCAGCGACCTGCTCGAACGTTCTCGGGAGCATCAATCCCTGCGCGGCGTACTGCGACACCAGCTCGAGGATCTGCCCGGCGTCGGGGCGCGCCGCGCGCCGCACCGTCGTCAGCGACGAGGCGGAATCGGCTCTCCTGCGAGACAGTCCGGGCTTGGCAGCGGTTGGAAAATTATGCACGAGGAATGTATATATAAACATCCCTCCGGGCGCAAGAGTTCCCCGACGTCGGTCAGTGGCTGGCGAACACCGTGGTCTTCCCGCTCTTGTCGAACGTGAGCACCTGATAGCGCTGGGTCCCCGCGCCTTCCATCCCCGGAGATCCCGCTGGCATTCCCGGAACCGCGAGGCCGGCGACCCGCGGCTTCTGCGCCAGGAGCCGATCGATATCAGCCGCGGGAACGTGCCCTTCGATCAGGTATCCGTTCACGACCGCAGTGTGACACGCGGTCAATGCGTCCGGAACTCCGAGTGTGCGCTTGATCTCTGTCATGTCGGGAGTGTCTTTCGCGTCCACGCGATACCCGTGCTTGATGAGATGCTCGATCCAGCTCTTGCAGCAGCCGCAGCCTGGATCCTTATAGACCGTTATGATCGGCTTCTTCGCTGCCGTCTCGGGCGGAGAAATTCGGGCCGCCGCGGTAGTAAGCGTGAGTGCGATGAACGCCACGGCGAGCGCAATGATCCTGACGGGATGTCTTTTCATGTGGGAATTGATTTGAGTGTCCGCTCGATCTGCTTCTTGTGCCGGCCCTCGTGCTGGCCGACGAATATAAGCCACTGATAAAGATCGAGCTCGCCCAGAATGGGATGAGTGTGCTTGATCTCGCCGAGTGAGAGTCCACTCGCCGAGACTACGGCGGCGCGAAGAGCTTCGCGCGAGCTCTCGAGACCATCGAGCGCCTCGCTGATGTCTATGTTCGTGCGCGGCTGCACTGCTGCCGGCGCTTGCATGACGGCGCTGTCGAGCGCGGCACTGTATCGCTCGAAGGTCGGCATCACTGACGCCGTCGATTTTTCTTCGCCCAGACCCGCCTCTCTCGCCTGGCCGACGCGCTTGGTGATGAGCCGCGCGATCCCCGATTCCACCATGCGCAGGTGCTCGAGAATCTCGGCCACCGACCATCCAGCTGGATCTGCCCGCCGGCAAAGCCGGTCGCCAGCGATGCCCTCGAAGCTCTGAAGGAGCTCTCTGCGTTTCTCTTCCACGAAAGTCATGGTTTCAGCGAGCCTGGCGTGCATCGTTCGTTCCTCCTATCTCCTGAATCTACACACAGATGGCGATCCGGTCGCGAGAGTTTTTCCGTCACTTGAAACGCGCAAGTGTCTGCGGGCGTCATTCTTGCTTTCGGTATATATTCGGTACATAGTTGGTGCCCGCCTCTCGCTGAAAATGACCTTCATCTGCCTCTGGACTCCCGCCGCCGTTCCTCCCCCTCTCGCTATCGGCACAACCACCGCCCAGCCGGAGAACGACCTCCTTCAGCAACTGGTTCCTTCGCTGCTCGGAGTAGCTCCGCGTGTGATGCTGGGAGCGAATGGAATCGTCTGGGCCGATGCGCGCGGGATGAGCGCCGAGTCTTTGGCGAGAGATCTTCTCGACGTTTTTCAGGAGAAGGGAGTGAAGAAGGTGAGGGCCGCCATCTCCATTGCTCCAGTCTCTGCCGAGGTCGCGGCTCGTCATGGAAATGGCGACCTCGTCGCAATCGCGCCGGGGTCGGAGCGCGAGTATCTCGCTCCGTATTCCGTCGGCGTGCTCGAGCCATCACTCGCTCTGTCGACGATGCTCGATGGGATTGGGGTGGAGAGCTGCGGAGATCTGGCGGGACTGGATCTCGAGTCTGTCGAGGTTCGTTTCGGGGCCGAGGGGGCGCGCCTCTGGAGATTATCGAGGGCCGACGACTCGCGCCGCATTTTCGCCAGCATGCCGCGGGCGCTGCCGACCGCTTCTCTCGATTGGGTGGATTACACGCTCAAGGATCCGGAGCGTCTCGTCTTCATCATCAATGCGCTCGTCGGAAACATCACGACGGAGCTCAAGTCGCACGGCCAGTGCGCGCGCGAGATGACGATGATCTTCTCGCTCGCGAACCGCGAGAGCTTCGAGCATCTGGTGCGTCCGGCCCGATCGACATCCAGCCACAAAGCGTGGATGCGATTGATACGCACGCATCTGGAAAGGATCACTCTTCCCGATGGCGTCGTCGGAATAACGATTCGGGTAGAGTCGGTCACCGGAGAAGTTGAGCGGCAGGGAGACATCTTCGACCGCGGCTTTGCCACAGCGCGCGCGGCGGAGGAGACGATCGCACAGCTGCTGGATGATCAGGGCGCGGTGGTGGTGACGCCGCGCAACACGCAACACCCTTTGATCGACCGCCGCACGGAGTGGATCAGCCAGGAACCGTCGCAGGCGTCGGCGAGAATCCAGCTGAGGGAGCGGGTGATGAAAGCGACCGCCGCTCCCCGTCTCACGCTGCAGCTTCTTCCCGAGCCTCGGCGAGTCGCTGTGAAAACCAGGCGTCGCCGCGATCACGAGCTGCCGGTGGAGTTTCGCGACAAGCAGTGGATGCAGATCATCTCCGCGGCCGGACCCGATCGCGTCTCGGGGGGACGCTGGAGCGAGCCGTACGCCCGCGAGTATTTCCGCTGTGTTACGGATGATGGGATGATGGTGTGGCTGTACCGGGACGCCCGTGAAGATGCGTGGTACATCCATGGGTGGTGGGATTGACTACCTATTGAAAACTCAAAACTGCAAAAGAACGGGATGCGAGATGTCAGTGGCGTAGTTGTCAGGTATTAGTCAGGACGCCCGGACGTCACTCAGTGGCTTGAGAGCACAGCGGTTGGTTGTGCCTTGGTCCGCGCCGGTGAAGTCCGGACGCAGTGACTAACAACCAAATGCTCTGCCACTGACAACTCGCATCCCGTGCTTTTCGCAGTTGACAGATCGCATCCTGTTCAGTCTGCCGTTGTCATCTCCTACTTGAGAACGACCTCGATGGTCGCGCGAAGCGTTGCTTCTCCCGCAGGGACTTCAGCGGTGAAAAAGTACTTGCCCGGCGGGAGTGCCCGCAGCGGCTCCTCGGATTGAAACGCAGTGCTTCCCGTCCAGATGAATTCCTGGCGAACCGGTTCACCAGGAAGAAGGGTGAGCTGAGTAAGCACGGTCAAACATCCCCAGGTACCCCCTGATGGGAGCACGATCTCTCCGAGCTCGTTTCGGATTGTGGGAATGATCTGGCACGAGTCTCCGAAATGAAGCGTCGCCGATGCAGCGCCTTCATTCACTAGGCTGACGGCAAACTTCACCGGAGAGCCGCGCACGACAACGGCCGACGACGATGAAACCGTCAGTCGAACAAGGTTTGGGCCGATTGTAGTACTCGAGGTTGGTGCAGTCGCCTCGCTGCACGCTCCGATTGCGACCAGCATCCCGGTGACAGCGGTCCGACGAAGCAGATTCATGTGTCCTGCTTGCAGTAGGGATAGGGAATATGTAAGACTTGCACTACCCTGACCGCCTGCAACATGCAGACCCAATAATGATGCGATTCGTTGACCGATTGAGAAGAGCCGCCTGTGTCATTCTCGTCTCTCTCGCGGCCTTTCTCGGAGTTTCCAGCTCTGCTTATGCGAGGGTAGTGAGGCTCGAGATTCTCACGCGCTCGGACATCACCGGCACCTTCGGAAACGCCGGCACCTACGAGCGGATCACGGGACGCGTGTACTTCGCGTTCGACCCGAACAATCCCGAGAATCGCCGCATCGTCGATCTCGCTCTCGCGCCGCGGAATTCGAATGGGGAAGTCGAGGCCGTGAGTGAGTTCGTGATGCTGCGTCCAAAGGATCCGGCGCGCTCGGCCGACCTCGCGGTCATCGATATCGTCAACCGCGGCGGCATCACGACCTTCATCTTCAATCTCGGCCGCAGCGGCACGGCATCGCCGCTATCCGCGGAATTCTACGGCGACGCGCTGCTGATGAAGCGCGGCGTCACGATCGTCGCCCTGGCCTGGCAGTGGGATGTGCCGCCTGGAGGAAGCGCCCTTCACTTTCAGGCGCCTCCGGTCGGGTCCGCCCAGCAGCCGATCACGGGACTTGTCCGCAGCGACATCACTGTCGACAGCGCGACGACCTCGATCCCGCTCGGGCACAGTCTCGCGCCGACGCTCGCCTATCCGGTCGCGGACGAGAACGACCCGTCGAACGTGCTCACCGTGCGTGACGATCCCGTCGGTCCGCGCACGGTCATTCCACGGAGCGAGTGGCGCTTCGCGCGCGACAGCAGCGGCATCGTCGTCAACGACCCGCGGTGGGTCTACATGTCGAAAGGATTTGCGCCGGGCAGGATCTACGAAGTTGTGTATCGGGCCAAGGATCCGGTCGTCGTCGGCGCCGGGCTCGCCGCGGTGCGCGACATGATGTCTTATCTCAAGTACGATTCGTCGGCGGTGACGCGTGTCAGATACGGAATCGGCTACGGCGTGTCCCAGACTGGAAGATTCATTCGCCACTTCCTCTATCAAGGATTCAACACCGACGAGCGCGGACGCATCGCCTTCGATGGATTCTTCGCGCACACCGCCGGAGCGGGCCGCGGGAGCTTCAATCATCGCTTTGCGCAGCCATCGCGGGACGCGCAGCCGTACTCCACGTTCTTCTATCCTACCGACGTTTTTCCATTCGCCAGCGTCCCGACCCACGATTCAGTTACCGGACGCCGCGCCGGCTTGCGCGATGATTTGCGCGGCTCGGGTGCCACGAGAATTTTCTACGTCGACGGCGGTCACGAATATTGGGGACGCGCCGCATCGCTGAGCCACACTACTCCTGATGGAAGACAGGATGTCGGATTTCTCCCTACCGAGCGTCGCTACGTCATCTCATCGGCGCAGCACTCGAGCCCAGGTGCGTGGCCCGTTCCGGAGAATGCGCGGATCAGTGGGACAAACGCATATCGTGGAGATCCGCTCGATCAGCGCCTGGCGCTGAGAGCGCTCATGTCGTCGCTGCTCGATTGGGTGAAAGACGGAAAGGAGCCGCCGCCGTCACTTTATCCAACGCTCGCCGCGGGGAATCTGGTGAGGCCCGTAGAAGAGCGCTTTCCCGCGATCCCCAATCTTCCCGTCGCGCGCGTCGCGCATCAACCGTACAGACTCGACTTCGGACCGCGATGGCGGCGGGGGATCATCGACTTCGAGCCGCCGAAGGTGGGCGCGCCATACCCTGTCTTCGTTTCGCGCGTGGACTCGATTGGGAACGACCTCGGCGGAATCCGAAGCATCGAGCTGCTCGTGCCGCTCGCCACCTACTATCCGTGGCAGCTCAGAACCGGCATGGCAGCGGCAACCGACCGACTCCTCAGCTTTCGCGGAACCTTTGCGCCCCTTCCAAGGACCGACGCCGAGCGCAGAACCGCCGGCGATTCGCGTCCGAGCATCGAGTCGCTCTACGGGGATCGAACGCGATTCATGCGGCAAGTGGACGCGGGCATATCATCGCTCATCGCGCGGCGATTCCTGCTGCCGGCGGATTCCGGCGCTGCGCGCAGCCGGATGAGCGACGTCTGGGAACGCTACGGGCTCCGGGACAGATAGGCAATCCCGCTTTCAACACGCACCCGAATGACGTCGCGACCGGGGCGCGAATTTGGTTTCCAGCCTCTAAGAGGCGCCCGGGAATCCCATGATCCGAGCCGCCTTCACGATGCCCCTGACCCGGTTCATGACAGTGTCGGCGCCCTTGGTGTCTCCTCTCGCCTTCATTGCTTCGGACAGGACCGCGCCGGTGAACGCATAGGTGTAGGGAATTCCGATTGACGCCCGATCGATCCAGTCTCCCTCCTTGACCAGGGCTTCCGGCGCGTGATAGACGTCGTTCCAGAGAGCCTTCGTACGCTCGAAATCCACATTGAGACCGAGGATACGAGGCGTCTCGGCCGTTTCCGTGATGGGATGGTCCATCAGCTTCTGCACGAAACCCTGTGAGAGCAGATACGGCTCGAGGCCGAGTCCCTGGCCGCCGCCAGTGGATACGTAAATCGGCCGCTCGGAGTACGCATCCTTGATCAGGCGCAGCAGCACCAGCTGATCGCGCACGAGATAGCCGGGCTGAATGTTCAGCGTGATGTTGCCCTGCCTGAAAATCTGCGGCTGGTTGATCTGTATGTATTCGGGAATCGCGTCCGCTTCGGCGAACGTCATCCTGAGCGGCGGTCCACTCGGCTTCTTCCAGGTGGTGCCACGATAGATCGCCGGTCCCTTGGCCGCGTCGTACGTCTCGATCGGCCGGCGGATCATCTGCCGCACGAACCAATCGGTGTCCAGATAGGTGGTGACGGCGACCGTCACATCCCGGCGCACGCCGTCGACCTCCTGCGCGTACCAGAGCGGGAATGTGTCGTTGTCTCCGTTGGTGATGACGATCGCGTAAGGCTCCAGCGAGTTGAGATAATCGCGCGCCCACTGGTCGGTGAATTCATGCCCGGCGCGCGACGCGAACCGCCAGTTCGCAAAGAGCGGGATTATCGCGATAAGGAGAATTGGCGCCGCCAGCATGAATCCGCGTCGCGTTGGCCAGGGCGCGACCACGACCGACTTTTTTCCGCCGGCCTTCTCCGCCGTTCGCGCTCCTCCGCCGAGAAAATACGCGAGCTGCTCCCAGGCGTAGCCCAGCCCGATCGCCGCCCACACTCCCCAGGCTGAAAAGCTCCAGATGTAGAAGTAGTCTCGATCACGCACTTCGCGCGCGACATCGCGCACCTCCGGATCCTGCGACCATCCGTACTTGAAGTTGAGATAGTAGATGAGCGCGAGCGTCATCGTGAACATGAGCGGACCGAAATACCAGAAGGTTCTTCGATCCCGCTCCCAGTGCACGTAACCGCCAAGTAGGCCAAGGCCCAGGAACAGGAACGCGAGCATGAACTGAAGTCCCGGCATCGTCCCGTGCGAGTCGCGCAGCCACTGCCACTTGAAGTAGAGCCACCACATTCCGACCTGCGCCGAGTAGGGCGCGCCGCGCTCAAGCTTCTGCCCGTACTGCTCGCGGTTGATGTTGGCCATCAACCGGTCCTTCGTGAGCTTGGAGAAGGTGCAGCTCGCCTCGAGCTTCGTGTCGCACCCCGTGGGCGCGCCCTCGTTGATGCCCGGGAAGTACGCGGCGCGCACCGGCGCGTAGATGAAGGGCGTGAGACCGATGATGAGAGCGCCGAGCGCGGCGAGTACGAGCTTCCAGCGAAGAAGAGTGCGCCAGCGAATCATGAGCATAGCCACGCCGGCGGCAGGGAGCGGAAGGAAGCCAGCCGGGTGGTTCGAGTAGCCAAGCCCGAGCAGAAACGCGACCAGGATGAGGATACGATCCGCGCGCGGACCATCCGGATCCTCGATCCACTGAATCATCAGCCACGACACGATCGTGAAGAACAGGAGCGAAACCGTGTAGACCTTCTCGTTGACCACCGACTGGTTCCACACCGTGAACGCGGTCGCACCGATCAGCGTCGCCAGGCCGGCGACGACGAGTCGCTGCCACCGGTCGACGATCCAGCGTGCGACGATCCTCTCGGTGATCAGGAACCAGAAGCCGGCCGAACACGCACTGGCGAGCGCGGCCATGATGTTGATCCTGGCGCCGTACGAGACCGGGATCGGCAACGATGCGAAAGCGTGGCCGAGCAGCACGAAGAAGGGATTGCCCGGCGGATGCGGAATGCCGAGCACTTTGACCGCGGCCATGTACTCGCCGGTGTCCCACATCGCGACCGTGGGCGCGAGGGTCAGGAGATAGAGGACGAATACAAGACCCGCCGCGATCGCGGCGGGGATGTACGAGGGCTTGTAGCCGTCTCTCTCGAAACGGGCAGCCGAGGCTGTCGTTGCCATTTTGATCAGGTTCCTGATAGGTTGATCCGCGCCGCTCTTGCGACCTGTCTTACCCTGCCCATGATGGCGTCGGCCGCCTTCTCATCCCCTCGCCTCGACATCGCCTGCGCCAGGACAGCTCCGGTAAATATGTAAGCGCCCGGAATGCTGACTGAGGCGCGATCGATCCAGTCTCCTTCCTTCATGAGAGCTTCGGGCGCCCGATAGACCGTGTCCCAAAGAGCCTTGCTGCGATCGACATCGATGAACAAACCGGCTATTTGCGGTGTTGCTGCGTTGTCAGAGAGCGGATGATCGACAAGCTTTTGCACCAAACCCTGGGAGAGCAGATACGGCTGGAGTCCCAAGCCCTCTCCAACTCCGGCCGCGACGTAGATAGGCCGCTCAGGAAATGAATCCTTGATTAGGCGAAGGAGCACGAGCTGGTCGCGCACAAGGTAGCCGCGCGGAATGTCCAGTTTGATGTTGTCCTTCCGGAAGACCTGTGGTTGCGTGATCGCTATGTAATCCGGAATCGCGTCCGCTTCGCCGAATGTCATCTTGAGCGGAGGACCGGTGGGCTTCGTCCATTGGTGATTCCTGTATATCTCCGGCCCCGCCACCGCGTCGTA
>CABDYJ010000162.1_pt1 | contig 12494 bp, 10 predicted proteins | sample 3131991 | NCBI WGS metagenome assembly CABDYJ01 (sample SAMEA5534337, study PRJEB31848) | metagenome | biome: tundra; feature: field; material: soil | place: USA | collected 2013-05 | depth 0.45 m
TTCCTAGTCGGTCCGACGTGGATGGGTAGGGGGTTGAAATAGCTACGCCGAGGCGACGGGAACACCGTGCGCCCAGCTTGCGCGCTATTCCCCACGGTTTGGAGAATTACGACATTTTTCGTTGCCGTTTCCGAAAAGTGCTTGTCAGCTGCAACGTTGGTTAGAGAGCCGCTTGAGGAACTGCCCTCGACGATCTTCCGGCCGACAACAATGGTCTCAGGGCTTGCGCCGTCGAGGGCGATCGAAGGAACTCACTCGCGCGATGCCGTCATCCGGGTTTCATACAGGCACGCGCCTTCGCGATGAGCAAAGCTAGGTCCTGTTGCCAAGAATTGTCAGGCTTGACCCCGAAGATTACATCAAGATCCAGTGGCGTTGCAGCGCGGTATCCGAGGCGAACGGCATCCTCTGCGATCGATTGCATCTCGCCGATTTTATCCTGCCCGATCTCTGGCCCGAATACGCGTAATGCGGCCTCCCGCGCGCTAGTGGGATGCCATTCTCGCGCATCGCAATACAGTGCATTGTCGAAGCAGCGTGTAATAAACAGCGAGGCCTTGTGGTCCTTGTCTTTTGCTAGATCAATGACGGCGTACATGTCACTTGTGGCGACGGAAGCTTTGAGCTGATGTCCCGGCGGGGGAATGAGATGCCGAGGCAGGTGGGAGCTCAACGCCTTGCTTTGTCCTCGCGCGAACAGCCTTGAGAGCAACCCCATGTCTGTCTCCCCCAGGCCCTGTCGTTATTTCGACGTCGAAGTCACGAGAAAGCCTGTTGGCTATCTAACGCCTGAGTTCAGCTGCAAGCACAGTACAACCATTGCGACGAAGCCGCATCCGAAAAGTGCTTGTCAGCTGCAACGATCGTTAGCTAGCACTCGAGGGCCTAGTTTACGACCAAAGAGCGCTCCACTGTTACAAGTCCGGGCTGGTACTCGCTCCGGCCCTTCACTCGTATGGTTGCTGTACCTGCCTGCCCGAAACTGAGCTGCAGCACGTGAGGAGACGCTTTCGGATAATCAAGACACGTAACGCCGGTCACGAACTCGACATCGTAGGGAGTAATAGTGGCAACAGGTCCATCGATCGTCACGTCAGCTCCAGCGGGCCTTACACAACTATCGCCAATTGTGGAGACCGTAACGCTGAAGGACTGACCGACTGAAGCCTGGGCCGGAGCGTCTATGACCTGTGGGAACGATTGGCCGCCGTCGATAATCCCAACTACTCGTCCGGCTCCGGGCCCGATTGGTGACGAGTGGCAGGCGACTGATAGAACGGCCAGTGCGATTGGAAATGAACGAGCAATGCGCATGTAACCCTCCGATACGCTCTAAGTTACGTGCAGGATGATTGGCCTAGCTAACGCCTTAGTTCAGCTGCGGGCGTTCTACCATACGATACACAACCTAACGAATTGGCCGCGACCGTGAATCGTGCCATTCTCCTCTGGCGGCTACTGCCCGTTACTACCCGTTGGGTGTGCAAAACCCCGGCAATGGGGACCTCCGGAGTCTAATCGTGCAGCACAATTGCTAGGTAAGGCGTCAACCACCCATCTTCCTGTCGTGAGGTGTAAATGTCCAATGTCCTGGCGGGCGAGCGCTCTTCGAAATGTCGTCCGTGCGCCCCATGTGCTTCCTGATGGGACGGGGCCGCGCGGCAAATGATTTGGGGGCAGCGTGCCACTCTGCCCCCAATCGTTTGCCGCTCACAGCCCGAGCCCTTAGGCCGAACCTGGGTTACGACGACGAGCAGGATACGTTCTGCTTGGGGATGGTCAATCGGCGGAACGCGGCGATCGTGACGACACTGTAATGCTGTTTTCACGATCACGTCATGCGTCGGGATGAGTATTGAAGGTGGGTAAACCTCCCTTTGGAGTTCATTGACTCATTCCGTCGAGCAGCACATGGCTGAAAATCGAAAGGGATTCACACTGATCGAAATCGTGATCGTCTGTGTCGTGCTCGGCATTCTCGCCGGCGTCGCGGTACCGCGGTATGCGGGCGCCAAGGACAAGGCATACATGGCCGCGATGAAAGCCGACCTCCACACCATCGCCATCTACGAAGAGCAGTTCGCCGCCGACAACCACGGCCAGTACTTCTCCGGCACAGCGACACCGGACGCTCCGCTCAACGGATTCACGCCCTCGAAAGACGTGACCGTGACCCTGACCGCGTTCAACATCCTTGGCAGCCAGCTCGCCGACTGGACCGCCATTGTCAAGCACTCGCAATCTTCACAGAGCTGCGAAATGCGGGCGGGAGAAATCACCTGCACCACGGAAAATGCGCTGACGACGGGCCTCCTCCGCCCGAACTGAAGCACCCGCGGCCCCCGCTCCGATCGCTGAAAAACCAAAATGCCCCGCAATCGCGGGGCATTCCTATTTCGCCGATCAGAACAAGAACGCCGTTCAGTCCTCGTACTTGCGCGGATGCGCGGGGTGCGGCTTCTCGATCTCCTCTGTGTCGAACTCGTCGTCCAGATCTATGAGGTCGTCCTCGAGATCATCGCCGAGATCGTCCTCCTCCTCGTCGTCGTCGTCGAGATCATCCTCATCCGGCTCCGGGTCGTCGACGTCTGCCACGTCGTCGTCCCACTTGTCCTTGCTGCCGTCCTCTTCGTCGTCTTCGTCGTCTTCCAGTTCGTCCTCGAGATCCTCGTCCTCGGGGTCACCTTCTGGGGCCTTCTTCGCCAGCCACGCTTCGGTTTCCCCCTCGTTCAGGAAACTCCCCGCGGACTCCAGCATGGCGCGCATTACCGTGATCTCCATGGTTGTTAGACTGAAGCGCGCTCGCGCTTCGCCCCGCGCGACAGCTTCTTACGATCGTTAGAGCTGAGGAAGCGTTTCCGCAGTCTGATCGACTTCGGCGTAACCTCGATCAACTCATCTTCCTCGATATACTCCAGCGCACCTTCCAGCGTCAACTCCCGCGGCGGCTCCAGCTGAATGTTGTCGTCGCTCGACTTGGACCGCATGTTGGTCAGCTTTTTCTCACGGGTCGGATTGACATCCATGTCGCCCGGCCTCGAATTCTCGCCAACCAGCATGCCCTCGTAAACCGCGTCACCAGGGGCCACGAATAGGGTAGCTCTCTCGGCAAGATTTGCAAGCGCGAAAGCAACTATGACTCCGCCTTCCATGGAGACGAGCGTGCCTCGCATCCGGCCCGCGAGAGGACCAGCCCACGGCCCGTAATTGAGGAAGCGATGGTGAATGATGCCGGTGCCGCGAGTGTCGGTGAGGAACTCCGAGCGGTAGCCGAACAGTCCGCGCGCCGGGATCTTGTACAGCAGTCGCACCATTCCCTGCCCCGGATTCTTCATCTCCAGCATCGCCGCTCGGCGCGGCCCGAGCTTCTCGATCACGACGCCGAGGTATTCCTCCGGCACATCGATGGACAGCTCTTCGTAGGGCTCGAGTCGCTCGCCCTGCGGACCTTCACGCGTGATCACCCGCGGACGCGATACCTGAAACTCGTAACCCTCGCGCCGCATCGTCTCCATCAGGATGGTGAGATGCAGCTCACCTCGGCCCGACACGGTCCAGGTGTCCGTGGAATCGGTGTCTTCAACCCTGAGCGCCACGTTCCGCTCGAGCTCCTTGAAGAGCCGCTCCCGGATCTGACGGGAGGTGACGAATTTCCCGTCCTTGCCGGCGAAAGGAGAGTTGTTGACCAGGTAGTCCACCGAGATGGTCGGCTCCTCGACGGAAATCCCGGCCAGCCGCTCCGGATGCTCGAGGTCGGTCACCGTGAGACCGATCTCGACTCCCTCGAGGCCGGCGAGAGCCACGATCTCGCCAGCCGAGGCCTGCGGAACCTCGATGCGATCGAGCCCCTCGAAGGTGAAGAGCCTGGTCACGCGCGATTGCTCTGCCTTCTGCGAACTATCGAGTGGCAATAGCGCAACCGGATCTCCGACGTGAATAGTGCCCCGCTCGATGCGGCCGATCCCCAGACGTCCGAGGTATGGTGAATGATCGATGGTCGAAATCAGCATCTGAAACGGACCCGCATCATCATGCGGCGGCGGCGGGACGTGCTCTATGATCGCGTCGAAAAGGGGCGACAGGTCGACGGGCGTGACCTCCATGTCCATCGTCGCCACACCTTCGCGCGCGGACGCGTAGACAACGGTCGCGTTGAGCTGGGCTTCGTTCGCCTCGAGCTCGATCAACAGGTCCAGCACCTCGTCGTGCACGCGCATCGGGTCAGAGCCGGCCCTGTCGATCTTGTTGATCACGATGATCGGCGTGCGGTCGAGCGCCAGAGCCTTCCTGAGGACGAAGCGGGTCTGCGGCATGGGCCCATCGAACGCATCGACGACGAGCAGCACGCCATCCACCATGCGGAGGATCCGCTCCACCTCGCCGCCGAAGTCGGAGTGGCCCGGGGTATCGACGATGTTGATCTTCGTCCCCTTCCACCGGATGGAGGTGTTTTTCGCCAGGATGGTGATGCCGCGCTCGCGCTCGAGCGGGTTGGAATCCATGACGCGCTCCATCACGACCTGGTTCTCGCGGAACGCTCCCGCCTGCCGGAGCATTTTGTCCACGAGAGTGGTCTTGCCGTGATCGACGTGCGCGATGATCGCGATGTTACGGAATTCCAGCTTTGCCATAGCCTTATAAGTTAGCTAGGCGTGCAAGTGCCTCTCGCGATCGAGCATATCGTCTCGTTCGAGCTGGATTGTCACGTGCTGGATGCCGAAGAGGCGCATCGCGTCGTGGATGTGCTCCAGGACGTGCTGGTGCTGTCCGGGCTCGCGCACGATGCAGTGCGCGCTCATCGCCACCACCGCCGGCGTAACCGCCCAGACGTGCAGATCGTGCACCGATTCGATGCCGGGGATCGCCTCCAGCTGCCCCCGAACCGCGGGGAGCGGGATATGCGCCGGCGTTGACTCGAGGAGGATGTCCACCGACTCCCGCACCAGGCGCCAGGCTCCGCTCATGATGAGAACCGTCGTGAGAATCGAGGCAATGGGGTCCGCCATCAGCCAGCCGGTATAGCGAATCAGAATCGCCGCGACCAGCGTCCCCATGCTCGCAAGCAAATCCCCGAGCACGTGCAGGTAAGCGCCGCGGGCATTCATGTTGTGGGAGGAGCTTCCGACCAGCACGCGCGCGGCGATGATGTTGACGACCAATCCGCCCGTCGCGACCGCGAGCATCAAGCCGCCCTGGATGGGCGCCGGCGCGCGGAACCGCGACGCGGCTTCCCACAGAATCCAGGCGGAAATCAGCAGCAGCGTCGCGCCGTTCAGGAACGCGGCCAGAATCTCCCATCGCAGGTACCCGTAGGTCTTCTGCGGCGTCCCCGGCTGCTTGCTGAACCACGCCACGAACAGAGCGAGGGCGAGCGCCGCCACGTCGGTGAGCATGTGCCCGGCGTCGGCGAGAAGCGCAATCGAGTTGGAGAGAAATCCGCCGATGACCTCGACGACCAGCAGCATCGCCGTGAGCACCAGGGCGATTCGAAGGCTTCGGACGGGAGCATCACTCGCGTGCGCGTGGCCTGGCCCGTGGTGATGAGCGCCGTCGTGCTGGTGCCCCTCACCGGGATTGTGGTAAGTTGTCTCCGTGCCCGGCCGGCTGCTCGCCATAATTGTGCTCGTGCTCCTCAACGCGTTCTTCGTTGGCGCCGAGTTCGCTCTTGTCCGCTCCAGACGGACGCGTCTGGAGGCGATGGTCCGAAGTGGTGACCGACTCGCCCGCTTCGCCGTTCGTGCCTCCTCAAATATCTCCCGCATCCTCTCAGCGAGCCAGCTTGGGGTTACGCTGGCGAGCCTGGGCCTGGGGTGGGTCGCGGAGTCGACCGTCGGTGAGGTGTTCGAACATCTGTTCGCGAATCTCCCGTTCGCCATCGAGCTGTCGATGCGCCTCACGCTGGCGGCAACCGTAGCGCTGATCATCGTCACCTATCTGCACGTGGTGTTTGGCGAACTGGTGCCGAAGGCCGCCGCGCTGAACCACCCGGAAGCGCTCGCGCGCTGGCTCGCGCCGCCCCTGCTGTTCTTCGCGTGGATCACTACTCCATTCACCTATTTCCTCAACAAATCCTCGCAGGTGATTCTGCACGCGCTCGGCCAGGAAAAGGCGGGCTCCGAGGAAGCCGTGCATTCGCCCGAGGAGATCCGTCTCCTCGTCGAGCAATCGCAGGAGAGTGGACAGATGCAGGCCCACGATGCCGACCTGATCGATGCCGTCTTCGAGTTCTCGGAGAAGAACGCGCGCGAGGTCATGACGCCGCGGACCGCGCTGGTGGCGTTGCCGGTCGAGGCGACGCTGTCGGAAGTGTTGAACGTAGTCCAGGAAAGCGGGTTGTCGCGTTATCCCGTGTACGACGAGTCGATCGACAACATCATCGGCGTCGTGCTGGCCAAGGATCTCCTCAAGCTTCTTGCTCCGCGCGCGAATACGGACGCGTTCGATCTTCCATCCATCATGCGCCCGGTACACGTGATTCCCGGCTCGCGGGAAGTCGAGGAGGTACTCGCCGATTTCAAGCGGCTCAAGGAGCACATGGCGGTGGTACTCGACGAGTACGGCGGGACGGCCGGCGTCGTAACAATGGAAGATCTGCTCGAGGAGATCGTCGGCGAGATTCTCGACGAGTACGACACGCCAGAGGATGCCGAAGCTCCGCTCGACACCCGCGCGGGAGATACGCTGGTGCCGGGGAGCACGCACATCGGTGAGCTGAACGAGCACTTCACTCTCACCATCCCGGACGAGGACTACACTACGATCGGCGGCTACGTGTTCGGTGTGCTGGGCCGGCTACCCGTCGTCGGCGACCGCGTGGTCGCCGGAGGCGCGATCTTCACTGTGCGCGAGATGGACGGGCGGAGGATCGAGTCTCTGTCGGTCGATCTGAATGCGCCCGGCGACCGCGGCGCGGCTGGGCGCGAGCCGCAATCGACGCACACAGAAGCGTAGCGGCGATCATGCTCGACGGGTCGGCGCGATTCAGGCCGGCGATGTCGAGCGCGGTCCCGTGATCCGGCGACGTTCGCGGGAACGGAAGGCCGAGCGTCACGTTCACGGCACTGCCGAACGAGGCGACCTTGATCGCCGTCATGCCTACGTCATGGTAGGGCGCGATCACCGCATCGAACTCGCCGCGCATCGCGCGCACGAAAACCGTGTCGGCGGGGAAAGGCCCGTCTATTCCCGCGGCGCGCGCCGCCGGCGCGAGAAGCTTTGAGTCCTCGCTGCCGAATCTCCCGCCATCTCCCGCGTGCGGATTCAGCGCGCACAGCGCGATCCGTGGCTCGGCGATGCCGAACCAGTCCCGCAGGCCGTCGCGCGTGATGCGCGCCGCCTCGGTTATCGAGCCCGAGGTCAGCTTCTCGCTCACGTCGCGGAGAGGAATGTGGGTTGTCGCGAGCACCACGCGGAGCTTGTCCGACGCGAGCATCATCGCCACGCGCGCGCCCGTGAGGTGCCCGAGCATTTCCGTGTGTCCTGGATAATCGTAGCCGCCGGCGTACAGCGCTGATTTGTCGATCGGAGCGGTCACGATGCCATCGACGTCGCCCGCCATGGCCATCTGAACGGCTCGCTCGATCGCAAGTCCGCTCAGCTTGCCGGCCAGCGCGGCGCCGCCTTCGGGGCGCCAGCGTCCCACCGATTCTCCGACGTCGACCCCGGATGCCTCCGGACCAACCACCACAATGTCACAGCGCTCGCCGACCCGTGAGTCAGCGAGCGCTTTGGCGACGATCTCCGGTCCAATCCCGCGGGGATCCCCGACGGTCATGGCAAGACGCGCTTTCACTGTCTACATCCTTAGCGACACGTATGTCTGCTTCCGCATGTCGTCGAGCAGCTGCCTGATCGATCTCTCGTCCGAGAGCTGGGCGCGGATCTGATCGCGGATCTCGCTCTCCTTGTATTCGCCCGCGTCGGTCGCTGTGACTATCTGGAGAACGGCGTACTTGGGCTGACCGCGCGGATTCGCCAGCTGGAACGGGCTGGTGATGTCGCCTGCCTTGGCGCCGGTTACGACGGCCGTGTAGGACGCCGGCAGCGAATCGCGGGGGAACGGTTGCAGCACGCCCTTCTCTTCCGTCGCATCGTGGTGCTTGGCGACGAGCGTATCGTACGATACCCCGCGACGCCACTGCGCCGCCACCGTGTCCGCCTCGACCTTGGCGGCGGCAACGTCGGCAGAGTCGATCACCGGAGCGATCAGAATGTGCCGCGCTTTCACTTCGGCCGACTGCACGCGATCGACGCGGATGATGTGATAACCGAACGCCGTCTCGATGACCGGGCTCACCTCTCCCGGACGCAGCGCGAACATCATCGCTTCGAACTCCGGAACGAGACCGCTGCCGCGACGATTCCAGCCCAGGTCGCCGCCGAGCTGCCTGGTGCCCGGGTCCATCGACTCTCGCTTGGCGATCTGCTCGAAGTCGCCGCCCTTCTTGATTTCGACGACCAGCGAATCGATGTGCGCTTTCGCCTTCGCCTTTGCCGCTGGTGATGCCTTCGGCGCCACGACAATCTGCCTGAACGTTATGGTGGCGGGGCGCTTCTGAAGATCGGAGCGGCTGCGCTCGAACGCCGCCGTCACATCTTCCTCGGTGACGTTGACAGGCTTGGCCTTCTTCCGCAGCTCGGCGAACGCCTTCTGCTGGAGGTTCTGGCGCCTGTACTGCTCGATGAGCGACTTGCGGTACTCTTCGGGCGATCCGAGCCCCGCCTTCTTGAGCTCGGCGCGATACTCATCGTCCGAGCCGAACTGCGACCGGACCTGCTTGATCTGACGGTCGGCCCCGGCGGTGATGTCGGCATCCGTCACCTCGAGCTTCATCTCCTTCGCCTTCTGAACGAGAATCTCCTCGTCCACGAGCTCGCCCAGCACCGTGTGCGTGAGAGTTGACTGTGCGGCGGAATCGGTGGGAAGCTGCAAGCCCTGCGCTCTACGCTGATTGATGGAGGTGAGCACATCGCTCCACAGAACCAGTTGGTCGCCAACGATCGCGACAACGCGATCGATGGGCAGGGCCGGCGGCACGCCCTGCGGGGCCGCGGCTGGTGTCTGCGCTCCGATCCCAAATGGCGCGAGCGCGGCGACGACGATAAATCGCTTGATCATCCCAAATCGTACCCCGCGACCGAATCGTGGTTCGATCACTTCCTGCCGCCCGAAGAAGTAGAGGACGCAGTCGGCGGAGCCGGGACCGGTTGAGGTCCCAGAGGCACGGCCGTCGACGGCTGAGATGCCGAGCGCGTCGAATCAGCGGAGCTGCGGATCTTGGCTGCCTCCTGCACCGCACGGTCGAACCCTGCGTCATTGAACGAATACTTGAACTTCTCGCGCAGAATGTTCGAGAGCGGAGTCGGAACGGGCACGAACGGCGCCTGCTCCTGGATCATGCGCGCGAAATATTCGTCGATGCGTTTGGCGGCGAGCTTCTCGCGGTCGCCCTCGCTCTTGGCGCTGTCCGCGAGCGACGCCGGCGTCACGCCGAGCTGCGCCCACGCCGAACGAACGGCGTTGGTGAAGCTGGCGCGGAGCTGCGCAAGCTCGGCCGGATCGATCTGTACCTTGGCACTGTCGGCCTGCTTCAGCACCAGCTCGTTCTTGACGAAGTTGCGAACCAGCTGCACGAGGAGCGAATCGGGTGACTGCTTGATCTGATCGAGCACCCGGGCTTGTGGCGGCAGCGTCTCCAGCCAGCCGACGAGACGTGATGTCGTGAATTTTCCGGCGGTCGATGTCGCGATCACGGTGTTGTCGCGCCGGTATGCATCGGGATCATTGCCCAGCGCTTTCACGGTCGTAGCCGCGTCTTTCTTCACTTCGATCTTGCCGTTCTCCTCGAGCTTGGCGAGGTACGTGCTCTCCGCGACGGCGACGCTTCGTCCCTTCGACGCGAGCAGCAGCTGGCTCTTGATCTGATCGTAGGTGGGCCGGTGGATGATGTGGTATCCGTACTGGGTCTGAACCACCGGGGAGATCTCGCCCGGCTTGAGCGCGACAACCGCTTTCTCGAACTCCGGAACCATGGAGCCCTTCGGAAAGATTCCGAGCGATCCTCCCTGACGCGCCGATTGCTGGTCCTGGCTGTTGTCGGTGGCGGTCTTCGCGAAGTTGGCAGGAGTTACTTTGGCGCGAATCGCGTCGATTTTCTTTTTCACCTGCGCCTTTTGGGTGTCGTTCATTCCCTGCGTGAGCAGGAGGATGTGGTCGGCGGCGAGGATCTGGCCGCTATCCCATTGGCGCTTGGCGGCGACGGTGTCTTCCGTGCCCCAGCCCTTCGACACGACGTCATACCACTTCTTTGCTTTGAGATTGGCGATCGCGGGCCACATCGCTTCGTCGATCTGCTTGGGATCGCTGAGCGAGTCGTTGTGCGCCGCGGCTACGCCGAGCAGCTGGTAATCGACCCACACGTTCGCGATCGACTTGGCGATGTCCTTGCGGATCGGCGCGCGCGACTTGCCGAGCAGATTCCCGAGCTTGGTGACCATGAGCTCGGCGCTTCCGGCGCGGGCGACCCAGTCGGTGTGCGCGTTGAGGGCGTCCTTGAGCCCGGAGCAGGCCGAAAGTGTAAAAGCCGCTACCGCGGCGAGAGCGATATTGCGTTTCATGTTTGCGTCGTACGGGTTAGCTGTCAGGTGGGGCGCAGTGTTGTCAGGGCACGGACAAGTCCATCGAGCATCTCAGCTCCTCCAAGACGGGTGAGCTTGAGCGAGAGCGGATGCGCGCGTCGCACTTCCGCCTGGAACTGTACCTCGTGGAACGCCGCCGAAATCCCCTTCATACGGGGCACCGCGTGCTCGCGAAAGGTAATACGGGCCTCGTTTCCGCGCACCAGCACGGACTCGATATCGGAAGCGCCGCCCAGGAGGCGAAGCAGAGCGGTGGCAAAGAAGACGCGGGCCGGCTCGGGGAGCACTCCGAAGCGATCCCGCACCTCCTCTTTCAGGGCTTCTATCTCCACGGCGTCCGTCACGTGCGTGAGTCGCCTGTAGATGTCCAGCTTGGCGTCCTGGGAGTTGATGTATTCGTCGGGGAGATACGACGGCACGTCGAGGGAGATCTCGGATGGCTGGTGCCTGGGAGCGTCGTCCCCGCGCAGGAGGCGTTTGACGGTCTCGTCGAGCATGCGGAGATACATGTCGAATCCGACGGCGTGCACGAACCCCGACTGCTCGGGCCCGAGAAGATTGCCGGCACCGCGCAGCTCGAGGTCCTTGAGCGCGATCTGATAACCGGCCCCGAGCTGTGTATGGTGTTCCAGAATCGTGAGGCGGCGGTTCGCGTCTTCGTCGATCGAATCCGGCACCAGCAGATAGCAGCTCGCTCTGCGGTGCGAGCGGCCGACCCGGCCGCGCAGCTGATAGAGCTGCGCCAGGCCGAAGGTGTCGGCGCGGTTCACGAACATCGTGTTGGCGTTGGGAACGTCGAGCCCCGACTCCACGATCATCGTCGAGACGAGGACGTCGATCTCGCCGTCGACGAATCTGCGCATGACCCCCTCGAGCTCGCGCTCGCGCATCTGCCCGTGTCCGATGCCGATGCGAGCGCGTGGCACCACGTGGCGGATGTGCTCCGCCATTCCATCGATCGTCTCGATACGGTTGTGGACGAAGAAAACCTGACCTCCCCGATCCAATTCACGAGAGATGCCTTCGTCTATCAGGCCATCGTCCCAGGGCTCGACGTAGGTGAGCACGGGCGAGCGATCGCGCGGAGGCGTCTGCATCAAGGTCATGTCGCGCAGACCGGCCAGCGAGAGGTGGAGCGTGCGTGGGATCGGCGTGGCGGTCAGCGTTAGCACATCAGTGTCGAGTCGGAGCTTCTTGAGACGTTCCTTGTGTTTGACACCGAAGCGGTGCTCCTCGTCAACGACGATCAGTCCGAGCTCGGAGAACGCGACGTCCGCGCTTAGGAGGCGATGCGTGCCGATGACGATATCGACCTTCCCCGCCTTGAGACCGACGAGCACGGCCGCCTGCTCCTTCGGCGTCTGAAAGCGACTCAGTGTCTCGACCCTCACTGGGAAATCGGCCAGCCGCTCGCCGAATGTTCGCGCGTGCTGGTCGGCAAGGATCGTCGTCGGCACCAGCACGACCACCTGCCGGCCGGACTGCACTGCCTTGAACGCGGCGCGCACCGCGATCTCCGTCTTGCCATAGCCTACGTCTCCGACAAGCAGGCGATCCATGGGCCGCGGTCGCTCCATGTCGCCCTTCACGTCGGAGGTGGCGGTGCGCTGGTCGGGAGTATCCTCGAATAGAAATGACGATTCGAGCTGGCGCTGCCACACGGTATCCGGCAGGTGTGGCGGTCTCGTCGCGACCTTGCGACGGGCGTACAGGTCGAGGAGCTCGACCGTCATCTCCTGAATCGCGGCTCGCGTCTTGTCCCGCTGCGACGCCCAGCGTTTCCCGCCGAGCGCGTGGAGCCGCGGTGGCGGGGCGTCCGGGGTGATGTCGGCGGCGGATCGGTATCGCTCGATCTG
>CABDYJ010000166.1_pt1 | contig 12395 bp, 11 predicted proteins | sample 3131991 | NCBI WGS metagenome assembly CABDYJ01 (sample SAMEA5534337, study PRJEB31848) | metagenome | biome: tundra; feature: field; material: soil | place: USA | collected 2013-05 | depth 0.45 m
CGCGCCATCCCGTTCGACCGCGCCAGCAACTTGCTGAGCCCGCAGGGCCAGGTTGTGTCCAGCGCAGCTGGACCGACCGGGCAAAGCGGGGCGGTCTTGTCGGTTTCGTCCAACGGCTCCCAAGACGGGACCGGCATTCTATGGGCGTCATACGCATCCAGCGGTGATGCGGAACATGCCGTAAGCCCTGGGATACTGAGAGCGTTCGACGCGAATGACATAAGCAAGGAGCTTTGGAACAATCAACAGAATAGTCGCCGCGACGCCGGAGGCAATTACGCGAAATTCGCCGCTCCGACGATCGCCAACGGACACGTGTACCTGCCGACTTTCTCCAACCTGGTCGTCGTGTACGGATTGCAGTAACGGGAGGGATCCAGGGCGCTTACGCTTCGATGGAGGGGGCTGAGAGCATATTCGGCAAACCGTTCGATCTGGAGCTGTTACAACCCTCTATATAGCAACGAGACATCACAAACGGGCACTCCCATTCGGTAGTGTCCGTTTTGCTTTCTGCTTGACTGTTGCCTGAGAGACTAATAATTCTGGCTCTCGTGAGGTCGCTTCTCTCGCTTGCCCCAGATCAAGGACCGCTGAATAAGGAGTTGAAAAACTTATGACGAAGAAGATCAATCGCCGACAATTCATCGAGTCCTCCGCCCTGGCTGCCGGCGCCACTATGTTCGCGCCAGGGATCATTGAAGCTCTCGGTATCAGGACGAGAACTGCAATGGGGTATCCTGCTGGTCCGAGACCACTCTCTTCTTACGATGGGAAAGTGCGAGAGCTGCTCTCCAGAATGACCCTGGAAGAGAAGATCGGCCAGATGACCCAGGCCGAGCAGGACGCCCTGAAAGATGTCAATGACATTCAGAAATATTTCCTGGGCTCACTCCTGAGCGGCGGAAGCTCCGACCCCAAGGCGGGCAACAGCCTCGCTGCCTGGACTGACATGTGTGATGGCTATCAGGAACACGCACTTAAGACCCGTCTCCGCATTCCCCTACTCTACGGAGCAGATGCTGTGCACGGTCATAACAACGTCCTGGGCGCGGTGATGTTTCCGCACAACGTTGGTCTGGGCTGCACGCGCAATCCGAAGCTCGTTGAAAGCGCCGCGCGGGTGACTGCGGAAGAAGTGCGCGCCACCGGCGTCAATTGGACGTTTGCTCCCTGCGTCACGGTTCCACGCGATGAAAGATGGGGCCGAACCTACGAAGGGTTTGGGGAAGCGCCAGAGCTCGTTCGGACCTTGGGAGAAGCCGCAGTCAGGGGTCTCCAACGCGACGATCTCGGTGATCCTTTGAGCGTTCTGGCGTGCGCCAAGCACTTTGTTGGTGACGGCGGCACCACGATCGGGACAGCTGGGTTTGCCAACCCCGAGGGAAAGCACCTGCTCGACCAAGGCGATACGCGACTGAGCGAAGCGGATTTAAGAAAGATTCATTTGCAGGGCTACATCAGCACTGTTAAGGCTGGAGTCGGTTCCATCATGCCTTCATACAACAGTTGGAATGGAGTCAAGGTCTCAGGCAGCAGGAGGCTGCTCACTGGCATCCTGAAACAGGAGCTGGGCTTCGAAGGCTTCCTGATTTCCGACTACAAGGCCGTCAATCAGATAACCAAAGACTATAAGGAAGCCATCGGCATCTCGATCAACGCAGGTATGGACATGGTGATGGTGCCGACCGACTATGAACAGTTCTTCAATCTGCTGCTGGAGCTGGTCAAGGAAGGCAAGGTGCCCATGGCGCGGATAGACGATGCCGTCACGCGCATCCTGCGAGTCAAATTCGCCATGGGATTGATGAACAAGAGCCGATCTCCGCTGGCTGACCGGCGTTTGCACAAGACCTTTGGCTCGGCCAAACATCGGCAGGTCGCGCGCGAATGCGTGCGCCAATCATTGGTGCTGCTCAAGAATGAGAAGCGCACTTTGCCTTTATCGAAGAAACTTGCGCGCATTCATGTCGGAGGCAAAAGCGCCGACGATATCGGCAACCAATGCGGCGGCTGGACTATCGACTGGCAAGGCAAGAGCGGTGAGGTTACCCCGGGCGGGACAACCATTCTTAAGGCCATTCAAAACACGGTTTCGCAGGCGACAAAGGTAACGTCGTCGAAAGATGGTAGTGGCGCCGCCGGCGCGGACGTCGGCATCGTCGTGATCGGCGAAACACCATACGCCGAAGGCGTGGGAGACAGGGACGACCTCGCGCTCGCCGCGGAAGATGTGACGGCGATCAACAACATGAAGCAGGCGGGCATTCCGGTTGTTGTTGTGCTCTTTTCTGGACGCCCGATGATCATCAACGACGCGCTGGGGCGCTGCGATGCTTTTGTTGCGGCCTGGTTGCCGGGGACGGAAGGGCAAGGTGTGACGGATGTGCTCTTCGGTGATTACAAACCAACGGGCAAACTATCCTTTTCGTGGCCCCGGTCCATGGCGCAGGTTCCGATTAACGTAGGCGACAAAAATTACGATCCGCTTTTCAAGTACGGCTTCGGATTAACCTTCGCTTAACAGCGTCTCGAAAAAGGCAACCTGACGTAGGACAACCTTTCCCTTGCGTCCCAAGCTGCCGCGTCAAGGTAGTCGGCGCAAATACGCTTGGGCGGACGCCTCAGGCCCGACGCTTGCTCTGATAAATCGACGAAGCACCGCTTGTTTTGGGCGGCCAACCTTCAGTCGGGAGATGTATGACCATCAACAAGCGCGGTCTCGAGAACGAGACAAAGGGCAACGCCCCCAACGTTTAAGGAGTAGCCATGTTTCTCACTATAGCGCTGGTGCTAATCGTTCTCTGGGCATTGGGGTTCTTTTTATTCCCGGTGGTTGGTGGACTAGTTCACATCCTGCTCCTATTTGCGATCGTAGCAGTCATCTGGCATTTCCTCAAAGGTCGAAACGCTACCCCGCGAGTTTGATTCGGCACCACCGTTTCTGGTCAGGCGCGCGGGAGTCGGAGACAGGTCCGGCTCCCGCGTGTCACTCCTGGTTCCACTGATCAGCTCAATTTTGCGACTCTAGGGCGGCCTCTCCCTTGCAAACAGAGCAGTATGCCCGATTGAACAACAAAGGCACCCACCTAAGCAATCGCAGGGAGTAACCATGATCGGAACCAACGCCATCAAAGGAATCACACTCGCGTTCGCGCTCGCCGTCGGCTCGGCTTGCGCCGGCGTCAAGAAGACGACCACGAACGTCAATCCCAACATGAGTCGCGCACCGACGTGCGCGGCCGCCATCGCCGTTTACAACAGCCGCGCGGATGTCCAGTACGACTACTACGAGCTGGCGTGGATCGAGGCGTCTGGCAATTCCGTCTGGACGACCGATAACCAACTGCAGCAGCAGATCCGAAATGGCGCGGCCAAGGTCGGCGCCAATGCTGTGATCGTCAACCCCGTCCAGCAGAGCAAGAGTACGGTCAAGGTGCTTGGCGAAGTGATCGGCACGAAGTCGGCTACACAGAAAGCCAGCGCTCTCGCGATCTACATGCCTCGAGATGCGGCGCGGGTGAGGACGGCCTGCGGCAACTAAGGCGGCGCGAACTCGAATTCAGCGCGGCAAAAAAACGCGGGTTGGTGGTGATCCACCAGCCCGCGTTTTTTTTGCGCCAGCTCCGCGCCGCATTCTGTAGTTCCGTCCGCCTTTGAGCTCTCGCGCCGTTCGACACGACTCAACCCGGGTGCGAGATTTGCCCCAACACACAACTCCCGCCACCGGTGATTTCCATGAAGAAGACACTTCTGTTCGCCTGTGTTCTCGCTGGATCCGCTCAAGCCCAGAACCGACTGCCACCGGGCCTGCGGCCCCCGGGATGCACCGCGGGACTCCAGCTGCCGGACGGTTTCTGCGCCACCGTCTTCGCCGACGGAGCGGCCGGGGCCCGACATGTCGTCGTCGCACCGAACGGTGATGTCTTCGTCAATACGCGGGCTACGCGCGGTGGCCGCGCCGCGCCGGGCGCGAGCGCACAATCCAGCACCGGCGGAATCCTCGCGCTCCGCGACACCAACGGAGATGGAAAGGCGGACCTTCAACAGCGCTTTGGTGTGGGCGGAGGAACGGGCATCGCGCTCGCCGGGAATCTCCTCTACGCCACCGCGGGAAATTCAATCGTCCGGTACCGCCTGGCGGCCTGGCGCAGGCTCCGGATGGCTCGATCTTCATCACCGACGACACTGGCGGCACCATCTGGAGGGTCTCGTACCGGACCAACGGGACGCTGACGACCCGTGCACGGAGGCCCTGACCCGCACGGAAATCATTGCGTCCACGCGGTATCGGTGAGAGAATGAGAGGCAAGTTGACCTCTCCTTCCATGGTGACCCAGCCGCTGAAGCCATTCGGTACCTTCCTGAGGCGCCTGCTTGGGAGATTCAGGTCGCGGCCGGCCGAAAAAACGCCACCGGTTCGCCACAACGGGCTCGACACAGAGCGGCGCCTCAGCTTCATGTTGGAGTCGGTGCCGGTCAACCTCTGGTCCACCGACGCACAGCTCAACATCACGTTTTCGCAGGGCGCCGGTCTCCACCTCATCGGCACGAGCGCGAACGAACAGGTTGGGATGACGCTGTACGAGGTGCTGAAGACGCGCGACCCCGGCTTTACTCCGCTCGCGGCGCACCTGAGAGCCCTACAGGGTGAGCTCGTTCGGTACGAGACCGACTGGCGGGGACGATCATTCGAGACACGGGTCGAGCCCCTCCGCGCCGCCGACGGAAAAATCTCCGGAACGGTTGGAATCGCCATCGATGTGACCGACCGCAAGAGTCTCTACGAGGCGCTTCAAACGCAGAAAGTCTATTTCGCCACGCTCTTCGAGAACGCCCCGGAGGCGATCGCGATCCTCGACGAGCACGATCACATCATCCGCATCAACGGCCAGTTCACAACGATGTTCGGCTACACGGAGGACGAGGCCCTCGGCCGGAACATCAACGATCTGATCGTCCCCGGGGAGGGGGTCGAAGAAGGCGAAAAGCTCACCGCGCGCGTGGCGGCGGGAGAGAAGCTGCGAGCGGAAGCGCAACGGCGTCACAAGGATGGCCACACTCTCTGGGTCGCCATCGCCGCGACGCCGTTTGGGGTTGTGGATCAGCCGGGACGAATCTACGCCATGTACCACGACATCTCCGCGCGGAAGTACGCGGAGGACGAGCTCAAGGCGCTCCTGCTCGTCGACCAGCTGACCGGGCTTCACAACCGGCGGGCGTTCATCGCGCTCTCCGAGCAGGCGCTCAAGCTGGCGACCCGCCAGGAGCGCGACGTCCTCATGATCTTCATCGACGTGGATCAGCTCAAGCACATAAACGACACTCACGGACACCTGGTGGGCGATCGCGCGCTCATCGACACCGCGCGCGTGCTCCGCGAGAGCTGCCGCGAAGCCGACCTCATCGCGCGGCTGGGCGGTGACGAATTCGTCGCGCTGATGACGGTCGATTCCGATCAGACCGCCGAGCTCGTGTGTGAGCGCATCACGGCGCGGGTGGCGACCCACAATCGGGAGATCGACCGCGGGTACGAGCTCTCGCTCAGTCTGGGCGCCAAGAGGTCAAAGGCCGAAGGTACGATGCTGGTGGATCTGCTCGCTCAGGCGGATACCGCTCTCTACGAGCAGAAAAGAGGACGCGGGCGCCCTCACGCACTCTCGCGATAGTACTCCGCGAGGCACCAGGCAACCATGTCGGCGAGAAGAATCTGCGTGCGCTCGGACGAGGGAAAGCGCGCACCGACTTCGTTGACGAGACTCTGCGCCGCCTTGACCACGCCTTCACCGCCCGCCGCTTTACGTCGAGGGCGACCCGTCATGCGTGGAACGTGCGGCGGGTCGCCGAGTGTGTCAAGAGATTTCGGCGATCAAGGAAGCGCTCGCACTACCCCGCATGCGATGCGCGCGCCGCTGTTGCCAGCGGGATTCGTGACCTGGTCGTCGGCACTCGCGTGAATCACGAGTGAGCTGCCGTCGGCATCGAATAGCGAGCGGGTTCCCGGCGTGAGCGAAACGCGATCGGAGTTGAACGCGACCGTTCCGACGCCGCTGGCCGGGATCACGATGTTCGGATTGTCGCCGGCGTGGGGTCCCTTCGGATTCTGGAGCCCATGCTCCATCCCCATCGGGTTGTAGTGCCCCCCCGCAGTGGCAAATGCGCCGCTTCCCTCGCACTTCCCGACGTCATGGAAGTGGATTCCATGCGTGCCCGCCGGAAGCGAGATGGTGGCTATATCCACATGGACAAGCCCGTTCTTGTCCTGCCAGATCTGGGCGGTGCCGATCGGCGTACCGCTGGCGTTGTACATGATGGCGTTCGCAGCAGCAACGGAATTCTGCATTCGCTGCGCCGATGAACAGGCGCCGCAGAACGCGACGATGGCGGCGATGTTTAACAGCAGGGACCAGCTCGGCATTTTCATCTTCGACTCCGGCGTAAGTTATTGCTGTGGGTTAATCCCGAATCTTGAACTTCGTCCAGATGACGATCGTCGTGCAATCCTGCATGCCGCTGGTGTACTGGGCCGGCGCGCCGGGTCCGGCATAAACCTCGACACCCACAACTTCATTGGCGTTGACGAAGTTGTTGACGTCCCCGGGCGTCGCCGACTGCCATGGCATGTCGTCAACGTAATACTGCACGCATCCACCGCCACCCGTGAGGCTCGTTGTCCCCCGCGAGCTGCTTACCTCGTCGCCGTTCGGCCCATAGTTGATGCGAAGGCTCGGGACGCGTCGCAGAATGTCGGTGAGAGCGTTCGGATGCATGTCCTTGAGCTGATCCGGCCCGAGATAGTATCCCATTCCCGACTTCTTCCTCATGTTGAATCCCACCTTGTCGAGGCTGGCCGCACGGCGGGCGGTAACGACAACCGGATCCATTGTCGCCACAAACTTCGGCAGCTTGATCGTCACCTGCTTCGGCTCGTGCGACGAGAGATCGACAGGGACAGTCTCAGCGCCAAAGCCGAGGTGTCGCGCCAACAGGACGTGGGTGCCGGAGGGCAGATTCTTCATCGTGAACTCGCCACGCTCGTTGGTCAGGGTAACGACGTCGGTTCCCACGACCTCGACGCGGCTGCCGGCGTTGGATGGGGCGCCCTCGAGAACGATACGGCCGGACACGGTTGCATTGCCGGTTTTCGCTCCTGAATCCGCCCGCGCCAGCAGCATCGTGCGCGCGAAGAGCTCCGACTCCTGGTCGCCGAGCGAGATCGGGATCTCCGACGTGACGGCGCCGGCTTTTCTAGCCTGGAGCGTCGCCTGCATCGAGTTCGGGAGTCCGCAAAGCTTGAACGCGCCCTGCGCATCGGTGCTGTCGCGAATTACGCGCGGCGTCCGCCTGACGCCGACCTCCTTTGACACCTCGAGCTGGATCCACGCGATCGAAACCTCGGCTCCCGCGACCGGCTGGAGCGATTCCGGATCGGTCACGTGTCCGATCACGGCCGACGTGCCTTGCGGGCGGAAGCCTCGCACCGGACAGGCACTCCGAATGATCGTCGTCGCCGACGGCACCGCGAGAAAAACAAAACTCGAGCTGTCCGGCCCGATGTGAAATGGCCGGCTCGCCAGTGAGATGCCAAGCGTGTCGAGCAGCGGATGGAAGACGCCGACCTGATAGGTGCCGGGCGGCAGGCTGTCGATCCTGAACTTCCCGAGAGAATCCGTCACGAGCGACGTCTTCGCGCCCTCGATGATCACATCCGCTCCCCGGAGATATCTCCCGTTCAGGCTATCGACGACGACGCCGGCGATTGCTGCCGTCCCTGCCTTGGCGGCTGAGGCTGGCACGGGCGTCGTCTTCTGCTGGGCGAAGAGCGGTGCGCCGCCAGCGGAGACGGCGAGAGCCGCGACGAGCAAGACTTGTGTCGCGAGTCGCATCAATCTTCCAGCGCGGGTTCGTAAGCAGTCTCGGTCTGCGGTGCCACGTGAGCGTGCGAGCTGATCAGACGCGCGCACGTGTTCCATCTCAGAATCGCGTCGTCGTTGCCCGCGGGGCGGATTGCCTCGGCCTTCTCGTACCAGTTCATCGCATCCCGCAATGAATCATATGCCATTCCACCGCTGCCCATCCCGCCCCGATGCAGGTGCGCTTGCCCGCTGCGCTCGGAGGCGATGCCGGTGTAGTAGGCGCGCTGATACAGATCGGTGATGCGCGGCAGCGTTTCGTGCACGGCCTTCATGACCGTCGCGTGCACTCCCTCCGCTAACTGGTCGGTGAGAGCGAGCGCCAGCATCACCAGCACCTGCTGGTTCGCGGGATCGATCTCCAGGATGTCGCGGCAAATGCTCTCGGCAGCCCACGACTGGTTGATCAGACGATACCGCTCGGCCTTCTGAACCGCGCGCGGAATCGCTTCCTTCGAAATCGGCTTCAGCTTGAAGTCCTTGAAATCCTCTTTCATCGAGCCTCTCCCTGCCATGTGTCCATTTATTTCGTACCCCGCACGAGCCGCACGAGTTTCGCGATCGGGTCGTAGTGTTTGTCGGCTACGCGCTCCTTGAGGGGAATGATGGCGTTGTCGGTGATCGTAATGTGCTCCGGGCAAACCTTCGTGCAGCATTTGGTGATATTGCAATAACCTATGCCGTGACTTTCCTTCAGCTCGTCCGTTCGATCGAGAATATCGAGCGGATGCATTTCGAGCTGCGCGGCGTGGACCAGCAGTCGCGGACCCACGAACTGTTCGTGAAGCTGGTGGTTGCGGAGAACGTGGCACACGTCCTGGCACAGAAAGCACTCGATGCACTTCCTGAACTCCTGAACGCGGTCGGCATCGGCCTGCGCCATGCGCCAGGTTCCGTCGGGCGCGTCCGGCGCCCTCGGAGTGAATTTCCTGATCCGTTTCTTGGCGCGGAAATTCGACGACACGTCCGTCACCAGATCCTTCAGGAGAGGAAACGCCCTCATTGGCTCGACCGTGACCGGCTCGGCCAGATCGAGCTCGCTCAGGCGGGTCATGCACATGAGGCGTGGCATTCCGTTGATCTCAGCCGAGCACGATCCACACTTCCCTGCCTTGCAGTTCCAGCGCACCGCGAGATCGCCCGCGCTCTCGGCCTGGATCTGATGGATGGCATCGAGAACGACCATGCCTTCGGAGACGCTGGTCGCGTAGTCCTGAAGCTGTCCGCCCGCCGCCGTGCCTCGCCAGACTCTGAACGTCGCGCGTCGCGTTTCGGTGCCGGCGCTGCTGTCGCTCCTCGCCGCGGCGCGCTGGCCGCTCTCGACGATGTTGCGTGCGAATGTCTCGGCCGCAGCCATCACTCGTTCTCCTCGATGATCCGCTTCAGATCCTCGCGCATCTCGGGTATGGGCTCGCGCGTCACCTGCATCTCGCCGCCAGGTCCCCGGTGAATGACGATATTGAACTTGCCATAAGTCGGATCCTTGTCAGGAAAGTCGTCGCGAAAGTGCGCGCCTCGACTCTCCTTTCTTTCGAGGGCGCCGCGCGCAACGATCTCCGAGACCGTGATCATGTTCTGGAGATCGAGCGCCGTGTGCCATCCGGGATTGTACTCGCGGTTGCCCCTGACGGAAACTTTCCTCGCTCTCTCTCGCAGAATTTTGAGGGCGTCCAGCGCGCGCCGGATCTCCTCCTCGCGCCTCACGATCCCGACGAGCTCCTGCATCATCGTCTGGAGATCGTGCTGCACGTCGTAAGGCCCTTCCCCTCCATCCTGTCTGTCGAAGGGCTCGAGCGCGGCGCGGACGATGGCGTCCGCCTGTTGCGTATCGATCCTGGGTGACGACTGCCTCGCCGCGAATTCGGCGGCGTATTTCCCGGCCCGCATCCCGAACACCACCAGATCGGAAAGCGAGTTCCCACCCAGCCTGTTGGCGCCGTGCAGCCCGGCGCCGACTTCGCCGGCGGCGAACAGTCCAGGCACACTGGACATCTGCGTGTCCCCATCGACGCGCACCCCGCCCATCATATAGTGCGTCGTGGGACCAACCTCCATCGGCTCCTTCGTGATGTCGATGTCCGCCAGCTCCTTGAACTGTTGATACATGCTGGGGAGCTTCTTCTTGATGTGCTCCTCGGCGTTGGGGAGCTTCGCCTTGATCCAGGAGATGTCGAGGAAGACCCCGCCGTGCGGGCTCCCCCTTCCTGCGCGAACCTCCCGCATGATCGCTCTCGCCACGTGATCGCGTGTCAGCAGGTCGGGTGGTCGCCGCGCATTCCTGTCGCCCTGCGTGTAGCGCCAGCCCTCTTCTTCGTTGTCGGCGGTCTGATTGCGGTAGTTCTCCGGGATGTCGTCAAACATGAAGCGGCGGCCCTCGCTGTTGACGAGAATCCCGCCTTCGCCCCGCACCCCTTCCGTGACGAGCATTCCTCTCACGCTCGGCGGCCACACCATGCCGGTCGGATGGAACTGCACGAACTCCATGTCGCGCAGCGCCGCGCCCGCATTGTACGCGAGCGCGTGCCCGTCGCCCGTGCACTCCCAGCTGTTGCTCGTGATTCGGAACGACCTGCCGATTCCGCCAGTCGCGAGAACTACCGCTTTCGCCGCGAACAGCTTGAACCGTCCGCGATCACGATCGTAGCCGAGAGCGCCCGAGATGCGATTGCCGTCCTTGAGGAGCGAGACGATCGTGCATTCCATGTGCACGTCGATCGGTTGATGCACCGCGAAATCCTGGAGCGTCCGGATGATCTCGAGCCCGGTGCGATCTCCGACGTGGGCAAGTCGCGGATACTTGTGCCCGCCGAAATTGCGCTGGAGGATGCGGCCATCCGCCGTTCGGTCGAACACCGCGCCCATCGCTTCGAGCTCGCGCACCCGATCCGGCGCTTCTTTCGCGTGCAGCTCCGCCATGCGCCAGTTGTTGAGATACTGGCCGCCACGCATAGTGTCGGCGAAGTGGACGCTCCAGTTGTCCCGCTCGTCGACGTTGGCCAGGGCGGCGGCGATTCCGCCTTCGGCCATAACCGTGTGCGCCTTGCCGAGCAGTGACTTGCAGACGAGACCCACCGATGCCCCGCCGTGCGCCGACTCGATTGCCGCACGCAGCCCCGCGCCTCCCGCACCGATCACCAGCACATCGGACTCGTGCCTCTGGTATTCCGCCATCTAGAAAAGCCTCACATCGTGCCAGATGCCCATCGCGCAAAGTCTGATGAACACGTCGGAGAACGCGACCCAGACCAGGCTCAGCCAGGCCCAGCGCATGTGGCCGCGATTGAGGCAGCTGACGCAGTCGTACGTCTTCTTCCGGGCCGGCGCTCGAGAAAGCTGGTCGAGATAGCCGCCCACGAGATGCCGGAGTGAATGGCACCCCAGCGTGTAGCCGCCCAGCAGGATGACGTTGACGACGAGGATGATCGTCCCCAGGCCGATTCCGAAATTCTGTCGGCCTGTGTCCCTGTCGAAGAACCACATCGCCTTGTACGCGTCCCTGGACAGGATGACGAGAAAGACCAGCGCCACGTAGAGGAAGTAGCGGTGAATGTTCTGAATCACGAGGGGAAAAAACCTCTCGCCCCGATAGCTCGCGCGGGGCTCGCCCACGGCGCAGCTCGGCGGGTCGGCCCAGAAGCTCTTGTAGTACGCTCCCCTATAGTAGTAGCAGGTGAGGCGAAAACCGGCGGGAAAGGGGAGGATCAGGAGAGCCGGCGAAAATGGAATGAACGCGGGGAGCCAGGGTGGCCGGCCGCCGTGGATCCACGCGAGAGGAGAATCGGAGAACAGCAGCGGCGAGTAGAACGGCGAGAGGTAGTTCCCGAACGCGTAGAACTTGTTTTGAAACGCCGCCCACGTCGCGTACACGAGAAAGCTGGCGAGCACTATGAAGACCACGAGCGGTTGAACCCACCACGCGTCGCGGCGCGTCGTCTGGCCGAAACCGCGGCGCGTGAGCTGGACAACTTCAGATGCCATTGATCAGGTACCTCTCGCCTGGAGGGCGCGTGAGCAATCGGGCTGAACGAGTTCCGTTCTCGCAAAATTAGTTTTCGCGGCCATGCGGGGATAGTCTGAGAGCAGATGCAAAGAGCCTCCGGCACTTTTCAGCGCCGGAGGCTCTATTGATTAGCGAGAGTCGCTACTGATTACGACTTTACTGCCGGGGCGGTCTTACCCTTTTTGCCCCAGCCTTTGTTTCCGGCCTTTCCGCGCTCGGCCATTGACTTCTGGCGAGCGTCGAACTTCGCCTGCTGATCAGGCGTCAGGATGGCGCGAATCTCGGCATTTTCCTGAGTGCGGATTGACTGGCCACCCTGCATCACCTGGCGAGCCTTCTCCATGTTGCTGCGCGCCACGGCGGTGTCACCCTTCTGGCGAGCTGCGCGGGCGGCATCCATGAACGGCTTGGCCTGGGTGCGGAGCGCTTCGTTCTGCGGCTGGTACTTCGCGCGGATCGTCTTGATCTGCGCCTTTTGCGCG